>Ga0207691_10005375_pt1 | contig 12366 bp, 8 predicted proteins | sample KBSM13metaG_FD_184327 | JGI IMG/M metagenome (GOLD analysis project Ga0207691, IMG submission 184327) | Miscanthus rhizosphere microbial communities from Kellogg Biological Station, Michigan, USA - KBS M1-3 metaG (SPAdes) (version 2) | ecosystem: Host-associated > Plants > Roots > Rhizosphere >...
CGCCACTCTGCTGGTCCGGCTGTGGACGCGGTCAACGTCAAGGCTCTGATCCGGCCCGACGACGCGAGCACCCTGCCGCTGTTCACCGATCCGCCGGTCTACCCCGTTTCGTCGCTCCTCGGCGCCGCCGCCGGCTACCTGAGCCTGTGGTCGGTGTACTGGGCCTTCAAGCTCGTGACGGGCAAGGAAGGCATGGGCCGCGGCGACTTCAAGCTGCTCGCCGCGTTGGGTGCCTGGTGCGGATTGCGCGGCGTGTTCCCGATCGTGCTGGTTTCGGCCGCCCTGGGCGCGGTGATCGGCAGCGCATGGATCGTCCTGCGCGGCCGCGACCGCGGCGTGCCGATTCCCTTCGGCCCCTATCTCGCGATCGCCGGCTGGATCCAGCTCCTCTGGGGCGCACGCCTGGTCGACGCCTACCTGCACTTCTCCGACATGCGATGAAACCGCCACCGACGCCTGCGCGGCGGCGCCTCGCCGCCGCCTCGATCCTCGTGCTGATCGTGCTGCTGATGGTGCCCAACCTCATCTGGCTGGGCGTGGGCGAGACCGCCCACCCGCTGATCGATGCGATCGTGCTGCCGCTCGCGTTCTTCCTGCTGCTGTTCGCCCTGCTCGGCGGGCGCCCGTGGATCGCCTGCCTGGTGCTGCTGCCGTTCGCGGTCTGCGCGCCGCTCGAGGCGTTCTACATCGAGGCCTACCACCGGCCGAGCTTCGCCGAGATCATCGCCACCCTGGTCGCGACCAATCCGCGCGAGATGCGTGAATACGTCGGCGCCCTGCTGGTGCCGCTGATCCTGTGCGTGGCCGCCGCGGCGGCCGTCCCCCTGCTGGCCGCGTGGTGGAGCCGCAGGAGCGACCTGCGCCTGCCCGGGCGCATGCGCGCCTCGTTCGCGGGGATCGCCGTGCTTTCGGTGGTAACGATCGGCCTGCTCGCCGGCGCGACCGCCAAGGGCGACATCAAGGCGCGCTGGCAGGCCAGCCTCAAGCGCGAAACCATGCTGCCGGACCGCGTCCAGTACGGCTTTCCGTTCGGCCTGGTGCCCCGCCTCTACGAGTACCGGCGCGAGTGGAGCGAGATGCGCGCGAACGTGTCGCGCCTCGACGCCTTCCGGTTCGGCGCGCGACGGACCGCCCTGGCCGGGCACCGCCAGATCTACGTGCTGGTGATCGGCGAAGCGAGCCGGCGCGACCACTGGCAGCTGTTCGGCTACCCGCGCAAGACCACGCCGGAACTGGCCGCCACGCCGAACATCGTGCCCCTGACCGATTTCGACACGCCCTGGCCCGAGTCGATCACCGCGATCCCGATGATCCTGACCCGCAAGCCGGTCACCGACATCAAGTTCACTTGGTGGAAGGAAGCCTCGATCCTGCGCGCGATGCGCGAGGCGGGCTACGAGACCTACTGGATCTCCAACCAGCAGGCGATCGGAAAATACGACTCGCCGGTGTCGACCTACGCGTTCGAGGCCGACCACGAGCTGTTCCTCAACCACATCTCGTGGAGCATTCCGGGCAGCTACGACGAGATCCTGCTGCCTTCGCTGCGCAACGTGCTGCACGATTCCAACCGCGACCTGTTCATCGTCCTCCACATGATGGGCAACCACCAGCACTACGACTACCGCTACCCGGAGTCCTACCGGCACTGGCGCCCGATCGAATCCGACCCGGCCGCGGCGGACAGCTCGGCGAGCGACGACGATTCCGCGTCGGACGAAAGCGGATCGGACAGCGGCAGCGACGACGGCAGCGACGACGTCGGGGCCGACACCGACGCGATCGAGCGCACGCGCAACAGCTACGACAATTCGATCCTGTACACCGACCACGTGCTGGCCGCGATCATCCGCGTGCTGCGCGAGGAGAACGCGACGTCCGCGCTGTGGTTCGAGTCGGACCACGGCGAATCGCTGCCGAGTCCGACCTGTTCGCTCGAGGGACACGGCAACGGGACCCGCTACGAATACGAGATCCCGGCCCTCGTCTGGTACTCCGACGCCTGGGCCGGCACGTTCCCCGACCGGCTCGCCGGCCTGCGCGCGAACGCCGGCAAGCGCATGCTCAGCGCGGGCACGTTCGAGTCGCTGGCCGACATGGCGGGGCTGGATTTCCCGGGCCACGACCGCAGCTGGAGCGCCTTCAGCCCGAAGTGGTCGTACAAGACGCGCATCGTGAACCGTCCGATCCAGGGCGACATCGACACCGCGACCTTCAGCAAGGACTGCGGCGTGGTCCACCCGAAGCCGAACGGCAAGCCGCCCGTCAAGGCGTCGTCGACGATCTAGGCGCGGCGATCCGGCGAAGGCCCGCGCGAACGCAAGGAGCCAGCGTGTCCCGATTCGTGGTGGCGGTCACCGGCGGCGTCGCCTCGGGCAAGTCCGAGGCCTGCCGGCTGTTCGCCGCGCGCGGCATCGCGATCGCCGACGCCGACGTCGTCGCGCGCGAGCTCGTCGCGCCGGGAAAGCCCGCCCTCGCGGCGATCGTCGCGCGCTTCGGCGGAGGCATGCTGCGCGGCGACGGCACGCTCGACCGCGCGGCGCTGCGGGCGTGCGTCTTCGCGGACGCCGGCGCGCGCCGCGACCTCGAGGCGATCCTGCACCCTCGCATCCGCGAGGCGTTGCGCGAGGCCTGCGAAGCCGCTTCGAGCCCCTATGCGATTGCCGCCGTGCCGCTGCTGGCGGAGGGCGGCGGGCGCGCGGCGTATCCGTGGATCGACCGCATCGTGGTCGTCGACGCGCCGCCGGACGTCCAGGTCCGGCGATTGCTCGCGCGCGACGGCGGCACCCGCGAACAGGCCGAACGGATGCTCGCGGCGCAGGCCGCGCGCGAGGCGCGGCTGGCGATCGCCGACGAGGTCATCGACAACCGCGGAGATGCGGACGCGCTGGCGCGGCAGGTCGAGGCGCTCCACGCGCGCTTCCTCGAACTGGCTGGGGGAAGCGCGGCGCCGGGATGACCTCGGCCACCGTCAGGCCGGCCAGAAGCCGCGGATCGCGGCGACGCCCTGCGCGCCGTGGTGGCGCGCTGCTTCCAGGTCGGCGGCGCCCAGCCCGCCGAGCCCGTAGAGCGGAAGCGCGACGCGTTCGCGCAGGTTCGCGAAACCCTGCCAGCCCATCGGCGGCCGGTCCGGGTGCGAAGGCGTGGCGGCGATCGGGCCGAGCACCGCGAAGTCCAGCCCGAGCGCTTCGGCGTGCCGCAACTCGGCTTCGTCGTGGCAGGAAGCGGCCACCGGAACCTTCGCCGGCAGCGGACGCTCGCGCGAGGCCATGAGCTGCGCGGCGCGCAGGTGCAGGCCGAGGCCGAGCTCGCGTGCGAGCGCGACTTCGCCGTTGAGCAGCAGTTCGGCGCGGGCCGCGCGGCACAGCTTCTGGGCCGCCTTCGCGAGCGGCCGCAGCGCATCGGTGGGCATCGAGCGGGCGCGCAGCTGCACGCGGCGCACGCCGGACTGCAGGGCGCGTTCGAGCGCCTGCAGGAAGCGGCCGTGGTCGCGCTCGGTCGGTTCGGGCGTCACCAGGTAGCGGTCCGGCTGCTGCATTGCCGCGACGACCGGGCGGTCGGCCGCCGGCATCGGATAGCTCGCGAGCTTCGACGGCGGCGCCCAGGCCAGGGCCTGGCGTTCGCGTCCCACGGCCGTGCCGGTCCATGCGCCGATGCGGCGGACGTCGAGCACGATGCGCTTGTGGTCGTAGGCGAACGGCACGCGGATCAGCGGCTGCGGATCCTCGACATGGATGCCGAGTTCCTCGTGCAGCTCGCGCGCGAGCGCCTGTTCGGGCGTCTCGCCGGGATCGACCTTGCCGCCCGGAAACTCCCACAGCCCGGCGAGGTCGCGGCCGGCGGTCCGGCGCGTGATCAGGATGCGGCCGCGCGGGTCGGTGATGACGCCGGCGACGACGTGGACGGCCGGGCCGGAATCGGGATTCGGGATTCGGGATTCGGAAACCGTGGGCATCGACGCGTCCAGGAGTTCGTCCGGCAGCGGGCAACGGAATCGGCAGCGCTAAGGCGTTTGCCGATTCCCGATTCCGCGTTCCGTGTACCCGCGTTTCACACCAGCTGCCCGTGGCACTGCTTGTACTTCTTGCCCGAGCCGCAGGGGCACGGATCGTTTCGCCCGATCTTCGGGCCTTCGCGCAGCTCGGGCATCGGCATCGGGATCGCCATCTGTTCCTGCTCGGCGAGCACCTGCGCGGCTTCCTCGTCGGCGCCGTAGCCACCGGCATCGGCGTGCTGGAACTGCATCTGCAGCGCCTGGATCTGCGCGATCCGCTGGCTCTCGGCCTCGAGCCGCTCGACTTCCTCCTGGCTGCGCACCTGCACGCGCGCGAGGATCGTCGTGACCTCGCGCTTGAACTTCTCGAGCATCTCGGAGAACAGCTCGAACGCCTCGCGCTTGAACTCCTGCTTGGGCTGCTTCTGCGCGTAGCCGCGCAGGTGGATGCCCTGGCGCAGGTAGTCCATCTTCGCGAGGTGCTCCTTCCAGTTCTGGTCGAGCATGCTGAGCATCACGTGCTTCTCGATCGCGCGCATGTTCTGCTCGCCGAAATGCGCGGCCTTGGCAGCGGCGTTCTCGTTCGCGGCTTCCTGCGCGCGGCGCGCGATGGCCGCGGCGTCCACCTCGCTGCCGCCATGCGCGAAGCCCTGCAGGTCGACCTGCAGCCCGAACTCGTCGGCCAGCACGCGCTCCAGGCCCGGCAGGTCCCACTGCTCGTCGACCGAATGCTCGGGCACGAAGCGGCGCACGGTGTCGCCGATGACGTCCTCGCGGATCGAATCGACGGTCTCCTGCACCGAGTCCGTCTCGAGCAGCTCGTCGCGCTGCTTGTAGATGACCTTGCGCTGGTCGTTGTTGACGTCGTCGAACTCGAGCAGGCTCTTGCGCATGTCGAAGTTGTGCGCCTCGACCTTGCGCTGCGCCTTCTCGATCTGCTTGGAGACCATCCCCGACTCGATGACGTCGTCCTCCTTCATGCGCAGCATCTTCATCGCGCGCTGGATGAAGTCCGACGCGAAGATGCGCATGAGGTTGTCTTCGAACGACAGGAAGAAGCGGCTCGAACCCGGGTCGCCCTGGCGGCCCGAACGGCCGCGCAGCTGGTTGTCGATGCGCCGCGACTCGTGGCGCTCGGTGCCGACGATGTGCAGGCCGCCGGCCTTCTTGACCGCCTCGTGGCGCTGCTTCCACTCCTCGCGCAGGGACGCCTTCTGGGCCTCGGTGGCCTCGTCGCCGAGCGCGTGCAGTTCGACCTCGAGGTTGCCGCCGAGCACGATGTCGGTGCCGCGGCCGGCCATGTTGGTGGCGATCGTGACCGCCTTCGGGCGGCCGGCCTGGGCGACGATCTGCGCCTCGCGCTCGTGCTGCTTGGCGTTGAGCACCTCGTGCGGCACGTGCTCCTCGCGCAGCCGCTGGCTGAGCATCTCGGAGGTCTCGATCGAGGTCGTGCCGACCAGCACCGGCTGGCCGCGCTGGTAGCAGTCCTTGATGTCCTCGACGACCGCGTTGTACTTCGCCTTGAGGCCGAAGAACACGAGGTCCGAATGGTCCTTGCGCACCATCGGGCGGTGGGTCGGGATCACGCAGACCTCGAGCCCGTAGATTTCCTGGAACTCGTAGGCCTCGGTGTCCGCGGTGCCGGTCATGCCCGCGAGCTTGGCGTACATGCGGAAGTAGTTCTGGAAGGTGATCGTCGCCAGCGTCTGGTTCTCGCGCTGGATCGGCACGCCTTCCTTGGCCTCGACCGCTTGGTGCAGGCCGTCGGACCAGCGCCGCCCCGGCAGGGTGCGGCCGGTGAACTCGTCGACGATGATGACCTCGCCGTCGCGCACGATGTAATCCACGTCGCGCTGGTAGATGCCGTGCGCCCGCAGGGCGGCGTTGAGGTGGTGCACGACCGCCAGGTTGTGCGCGTCGTACAGGCTGTCCTCCTCGCGCAGGATGCCGGCCTCGCGCAGCAGCTGCTCGGCGTGCGACATGCCGGCTTCCGACAGGTGGGTCTGCTTCTGCTTCTCGTCGACCCAGTAGTCGCCCTCGGCGTCTTCCTTGGCCTGGCGGGTGAGCTTCGGGACGATCCGGTTGACGCGCACGTAGAGCTCGGGCGATTCGTCGGCCGGTCCGGAAATGATCAGCGGCGTGCGCGCCTCGTCGATGAGGATCGAATCGACCTCGTCGACGATCGCGAAATTCAGGCCGCGCTGGTAGCGGCTCGCGACGTCCTGCGCCATGTTGTCGCGCAGGTAGTCGAAGCCGTACTCGTTGTTCGTTCCGTAGGTGATGTCGGCGCCGTAGGCCGCCTTCTTGTCGCCGTGGTCCATGCCCGGCCAGACCACGCCGACGCTCATGCCGAGCCAGTTGTAGAGCCGCCCCATCCAGGCCGAGTCGCGCTTGGCGAGGTAGTCGTTGACCGTGACCACGTGCACGCCCTTGCCGGACAGCGCGTTGAGGTACACCGGCAGGGTGCCGACCAGGGTCTTGCCCTCGCCGGTGCGCATCTCGGCGATCTTGCCCAGGTGCAGGACCATGCCGCCGATCAGCTGCACGTCGTAGTGGCGCAGCCCGAGCACGCGCACCGAGGCCTCGCGCACGACGGCGAAGGCTTCCGGCAGGATCGCATCGAGGGTTTCGCCGCCGGCCACGCGCTTGCGGAATTCGTCCGTCTTCGCCTTGAGCTCGTCGTCCGACAGCTTCTGCAGCTTCGGTTCGAGCGCATTGATCTTGAGGACGCTCTTCTGGAGCTGCTTGATCAGGCGCTCGTTGCGACTGCCGAAAACGCGGGTGAGGAGGCTGTTGAGCATGGGGATCCGGAAGGCTGGTTGTGTCGGGGACGATCGGGTGCCGGCTCTCTTGGCGCACCGCGAACGGACGACGCAAAAGGATCGGGCCGCCGCGGCGGCCCGGTCGTGCATTCTATCGTGGGGTCGGCCCGATGCGAATCAAGGGAAGCGCCCGCGGCGCAGCGGACGGCCGCGGCAGGGACTCGAGGACCGGGAACCGGGAGAAACCGATCGCCTGGGCGCACGGGGCAGGCCGCGGGCCGGCCTTCACCCCCGGCGCGGCCGAGCGGGAAACCGTCGGCCCGCGAAGCGGGCCGCCCGGATCAGTGACCGATCTTGCCGAGGTACGGCTGCGGATTGACGGGCGCGCCGTTGATCCAGACTTCGAAGTGCAGGTGCGGGCCGGTCGAATGGCCGGTCGAACCGACCTGGGCGATGGTGTCGCCGGCGTGCACGAGGTCGCCGACCTTCACGAGCAGCTTGGAAGCGTGCCCGTAGCGCGTGATGTAGCCGTTGCCGTGGTCGACGTCGACGACGTTGCCGTAGCCGCCGCCGTCGAACTCGGAGCGCAACACCACGCCGTCGGCCGCGGCGCGGATCGCATCGCCGGTCTTGGCCTCGAGATCGAGGCCCTTGTGGAATTCGTGGCCGCCGGTGATCGGGTCGAGCCGGTTGCCGAACGGCGCGGCGACGTAGGTTTCCTTCGCAAGCGGCATCGAGGACGGCGTCTGGCTGCGGTCGAGTTCCTTGTTGACCAGCAGCGATTCGAGCACCTTGAGCTGCTCGCCCGACTTGCCGAAGGTGCGGCCGAGCTGGTTCATCTGCTGCGAGAGGTCGTTCGCGCTGACGGCCGTGGTCGGCTCGCCGCCGCCGCCGGTGCCGGGCTGGGCGTTGAAGTTGAACTCGCCGTCGTCGATCTTGCCCATGCGCACGAGGCGCTCGCCGAGGGCGTTGAGGCGGTTGGACTGGGCCTGCAGCTCGCCGAGCTTGACGGCCAGCGCGTTGACTTCGCGCTGGGTCGCCGCGTTGGCCTCGGCGACCTGGGTCTTCTCGTGCGCGAGCTGGGCGCGCAGGCTGCGCGCCTGGGCGATCGCGACGCCGTCGCGGGCCGCGAAACCGGCGCCGAAACCGACGCCGATCAGCGCGAGCAGGGCGGCCGATGCACCGGCGATGAACTTCTTGTCGTTCTGGAAGGAAAAAAGTCGTGGGGTCTTGAGTCGTTTCGATACGATAATGAGATTCATGCCTAAGCCGTCTGATATGCGTTCGCAGGGCACAGCCAAGGCCTCGTCGGTGCCGCGCCCGGCGCTCGAAGCGGCGGGAGAGGCCGGACTGGGCCGGATCATCGAGCGCGCTCGGATGCTGGCGGCGCTGGACGAACGACTGCGTCGGTGCCTGCCGGATTCGCTGCGACCTCACTGCCGCCTGGGCAATGCGGGTTCCGGCAAGCTGGTTTGGTTCGTGGACGCGCCGGTCTGGGGGACCTTGCTGCGGCAACACACGGACGTCCTTCTGGACGCCGCTGCCGCGGCTGGCCTCTCGGCTGGCGCGCTCACCGTGAAGGTGTCACCGCCGCTTCCGTCCCATCCGGACGTCGAAGCGCCGAAACCGCTGTCCCAAGCTACCCGCGATGCCTTGCGGAAGACTGCCGAATCCGTGGCTGATCCCGAACTGCGGGCGCAATTGCTGCGGCTAGCCTCCCTGGCATGACCACCGCTGCGTTGGCTTGCAAGGCCTTCCCGCGCTCGCCGGACGATGCCGGCGACCCGGCCCGTAGGCCGAAGGAACGGATACTACAGGAAAAACCGGCCACGTAAAATAGCCAAGCGAATCCGCGACTTATGTCACGAATTCGTTAAACGGACGTGGCGGGGGTCAGACGGCTTGGGCCGGATGCGCGTAGGAAATCGGCGCCTGCGCGGGGTCCTGGAAGGTGACTTCTTCCCAGGCGGTGCGGTCGGCCAGCAGGGTACGCAGCAGCTGGTTGTTGAGCTGGTGGCCTGACTTGTAGCCGTAGAAGGCGCCAATCAGGCTGTGCCCGAGCAGGTACAGGTCGCCGATGGCGTCGAGGATCTTGTGCTTGACGAACTCGTCCTCGTAGCGCAGGCCGTCCTCGTTGAGGATGCGGTAGTCGTCCAGGACGATCGCGTTGTCCATGCTGCCGCCAAGCACGAGCTTGCGGTCGCGCAGCATCTCGATGTCCTTCATGAAACCAAAGGTGCGGGCGCGGCTGACTTCCTTGACGAACGAGGTCGTCGAGAAGTCCACCTCGGCCGACGAGGTCGAACGCGTGAAGATGGGATGGTTGAAATCGATCGTGAAGCCGACCTTGAAGCCGTCGAACGGCTCGAAGCGGGCCCACTTGTCACCGTCCTCGACGCGGATCGGCTTCTTGATGCGGATGAAGCGCTTGGCGGCGTTCTGTTCCTCGATGCCGGCGGACTGGATCAGGAACACGTACGGACCGGCCGAGCCGTCCATGATCGGCACCTCGGGCGCCGAGAGGTCGACGTAGGCGTTGTCGATCCCCAGCCCGGCCAGCGCCGAGAGCAGGTGTTCGACCGTCATGATGCGCACGTTGCCGCGGGTGAGCGTCGTGGAGAGGCTGGTGTCGCCGACATGCTCGGCGCGCGCAAGAATCTCGACCGGTTGTGCGAAATCGACCCGGCGGAACATGATGCCGGTATCGGGTGCCGCGGGGCGCAAGGTCAGGAAGACCTTCTGACCGGAATGGATGCCGACGCCCGTGGCTCGGATGACATTCTTGAGCGTGCGCTGTTTGATCATGCGTGCGATCTCCTGGGGGGAGCGCGACAAGGCGGGGCCGAGGATAGCACGCGCTTTACCAAATTCAAACAATTCGGAAGCACGATTGTCTCATTCCTGAAACAATAAGGCCATGCCTGCTGACTTAGTATTGGAAACTGCGAACTCCGGATGCTCGACTCCTTAACCGTCGTCTAGCGCGAAGAAAGTCCGGACGCCCAACGGAGAAGGCGTCCGGACGGACCTCCCGTCGCCCTGCGGTCGCATCGGCCGGTGGTTCCGACCTTCGACCGGGCTTCGCGCGAGTCCTTTGTACGACAGTCCGCCGTCCGGATCGGAAGGAGGACTGTATTCCTGCCGTCAAGTTCAATCCAGTCTCGCGTGCGATCGACCGGCGATCCGTCCCTGGATCGCCGTGTTGCCCGATCGCTTCCGCTCAGTCGGCCTGCCGGCGCAGGAACGCCGGGATGTCGAGGTAGGCGTCCGTGCCGTCGAGCGCGCTCTGCGCCGGTTCCTGGCGACGCGTCGCCGGGCCGGCGCTGCCCGAGCGCAGGTTGCCGAAACCGGCGGCCGGCGCGGCCGGGGCGTGGTGCGAGGTGTCGACCTCGAACTCCGCGCGGCCGTTGGTCGCGTTGCGCACCAGCTTGACCTGCGGGCGAACCTGCTGCTGCTGGTTGCGCTCGAAGCCGCGGGTTTCCTCGCGCTCGCCGCGCACCGGCTGGCGCGCGACCTGGCGGTTCAGGCCGGTCGCGACCACGGTCACGCGGACCTCGTCGCCCATGTTCGGGTCGAGCACGGTGCCGATGACGACGGTCGCGTCCTCGCTGGCGAACTCGTCGATCGTGCGGCCGACCTCGTCGAACTCGCGCATCGTGAAGTCCGGCCCGGCGGTGATGTTGACCAGGATGCCGTTGGCGCCGGTGAGGTTGACGTCGTCGAGCAGCGGGTTGCTGATCGCGCACTCGGCGGCCGTCATCGCGCGCTCGGCGCCGCTGGCGGTACCCGAGCCCATCATCGCCATGCCCATCTCGCTCATGACCGTGCGCACGTCGGCGAAATCGACGTTGATCAGGCCCGGACGCACGATCAGGTCGGCGATGCCCTGCACGGCGCCGAGCAACACGTCGTTGGCGGCCTTGAAAGCCTGCACCATGGTCGCCTCGCGGCCGAGCACGTTGATCAGCTTCTCGTTCGGGATCGTGATCAGCGAGTCGCAGTGCTGGGCCAGTTCCTCGATGCCCTTGAGCGCGACCTGCATGCGCCGGCGGCCCTCGAACGGGAACGGCTTGGTGACGACCGCGACCGTCAGGATGCCCATTTCCTTGGCGAGCTGGGCCACGACCGGCGCCGCGCCGGTGCCGGTGCCGCCGCCCATGCCGGCGGTGATGAAGACCATGTCGGCGCCTTCGAGCGCCTCGACGATGCGCTCGCGGTCCTCGAGGGCGGCCTGGCGGCCGACTTCCGGGTTCGCGCCCGCACCCAGGCCCTTGGTCACGTTGCTGCCGAGCTGCAGCTGCAGCTTCGACCCGGCGTTCTTGATCGCCTGCGAGTCGGTGTTCGCGGTGATGAATTCCACGCCCTCGACGCTGCTCGCGACCATGTGCGCCACCGCATTGCCGCCGCCGCCGCCCACGCCGATGACCTTGATGACCGCGTTCGGGCTGACCTTCTCGATGAGTTCAAAATGTGCCATGTGTGTTCTCCGTTGGATGATGTCGTTCTAGTTGTGTGTGATTGCCGTGTGCCGCCGCCTCGTCCCGTACCTCGCGCCGCCTCGCCTCGCCGCTTGTTCCGCCTCGTCCTCGTCCTCGTCCTCGCCCTGCCGCCACCTCGATCGTCCGCATCAACTCAGAACTCGCCGCGGAACCAGGTCCGCATCTTGGTTGCCCAAGTCCCGACCTTCCCCGTCGGCACCACCGGCCGGCGCGGGTGTTCGATCTGGCTGCCCCAGAGCAGCAGGCCCACGCCCGTCGCGTGCACCGGGTTGCCGACCACTTCGCCCAGGCCCGAGACGTGCTGCGGGATGCCCATGCGCACCGGCATGTGCAGCATTTCCTCGGCCAGTTCGGCCACGCCTTCCATCTTCGAGGCGCCGCCGGTGAGCACCAGGCCCGCGCGCACGAGCTCCTCGAAGCCCGCGCGGCGCAGTTCGGCCTGGACCATCTCGAACATTTCCTCGTAGCGGTTCTGCACCGCCTCGGCGAGCGCCTGGCGCGCGAGCCGCCGCGGCGGCCGGTCGCCGACGCTCGGGACCTGGATCGATTCCTCGGCGGTCGCCAGCTGCGCCAGCGCGCAGGCGTAGCGGACCTTGATCTGCTCGGCCTCCGGCGTCGGCGTGCGCAGCAGGTGGGCGATGTCGTTGGTGACCTGGTCGCCGGCGATCGGCAGCGAGGCCGAGTGCCGGATCGCGCCCTGCACGAACACCGCGATGTCGGTCGTGCCCGCGCCGATGTCGACCAGCACCACGCCCAATTCCTTCTCGTCGGCGGTCAGCACCGCGGTCGAGGACGCCAGCGAGGCCAGGATCAGGTCGTCGACCTGCAGGTGGCAGCGCTGGATGCACTTGGCGATGTTCTGCGCGGCCGACTGCGCGCCGGTCACCAGGTGCGCGCGCACCTCCAGCCGCACGCCGGACATGCCGACCGGGTTGCGGATGCCTTCCTGCGAGTTGTCGACGATGTATTCCTGCGCGATCGCGTGGATGATCTTCTGGTCGGACGGGATCGCGACGGCCTTCGCGGCCTGCAGCACGTTGTCGAGGTCGGCGTAGGTCACCTCGCCGTCCTTGATCGGCACGATGCCGGGCGAATTGCGGCACTGGGTGTG
>Ga0207691_10005376_pt1 | contig 12365 bp, 11 predicted proteins | sample KBSM13metaG_FD_184327 | JGI IMG/M metagenome (GOLD analysis project Ga0207691, IMG submission 184327) | Miscanthus rhizosphere microbial communities from Kellogg Biological Station, Michigan, USA - KBS M1-3 metaG (SPAdes) (version 2) | ecosystem: Host-associated > Plants > Roots > Rhizosphere >...
TTCGGTCACTCACAGTCGACCGAAAGGAGGGACCATGCACGCAACGCTCATTGCGGGATTCCTGGGTCTGTGGATGGCCGGAGCGGACTTCGAGGCCCCCGCCGCAACCGTGCCGGCCACACCAGAGCTATCGAAGGCGGCCTTCGAACGGCTCAAGGCCCTCGCCGGGGACTGGGAGGGGAAGAGCACGAAAGGCTGGGAGGAGACCCTGCAGTACCGGACCATCGCGGGCGGGACGACGGTGCTCGAGACGTCGTTCGATGCTCACCCGGGGCAGGAGATGGCCACGACCTTCTATCTCGACGGCGACCGGCTCATGCTGACCCACTACTGCATGGCGAAGAACGCTCCGCGGCTGGAAGCGACGGCCTTCGCCGACGGCGGCAGGACGGTGGTCTTCACGTTCGTCGACGGGGCGAACCTCCCGACGCGCGACCGCGGGCACATGGACAAGGCGGTCATGCGGTTCGAGGGGCCCGACCGGATCACGTCGCGCTGGACCTGGTACGAGAACGGAACAGAGAAATGGTTCGAAGAGATCGTCCAGACGCGCCGGCATTGAGCGCCAGCGTCACGCTTCGCGGCGACGCCGACGAGGAGGATCGCCTTCTCGTCGCGCGTTTCGTCGAGAGCCGGGACGAGGCGGCGTTTCGGGCCCTCTACCGGCGACACGCGTCGTTCCTGTATCGCTTCCTGCTGCGCCTGTCGGTCGGAGACGGGGCAGCGGCCGAGGAGGGTGTGCAGGAGACGTGGGTCCGGGCGGCGCAGGGGCTCGCCGGCTTCGGGTGGCGCTCGTCGCTGAAGACGTGGCTCGCCGGGATCGCGATCCGCTGGTGGCGGGAGTCGAGGCGGACGGCCGCGCGCGACGCGGAGCTCCCGGACGAGGCGTCGCTTCCAGCGGCGCCCGTCATTCGCCGAGAAATCGACCGGGTCGACCTCGAGCGGGCGCTCGCGGAGCTTCCGGCGGGCTACCGGCGCGCGATCCTGCTCCACGACGTCGAGGGTTACACGCACGAAGAGGTCGCCGAGATGACCGGAATCGACGTCGGAACGTCCAAGAGTCAACTTTCACGGGCGCGGAACGCCCTGCGCACGCGCCTTTCCGGGAGGAAACCATGAACGGAGACGAAGATCTGACGGCCGAGGAGAGACGGGCCCTTTCGGGTCTCGCATCCGGTCCCGAACCGCCTCCGGCCCTCGAAGAGGCCGTCGTGTCGCGGCTCTCGGAGCGCGGGCTCATTGCCGGGCGCGCGCGCTCACGACCGCGTCCGATCCTCGCCTGGGCTCTCGCGGCGGCGGCGGGTATCGCGCTCTTCGCGGCGGGACTGGCGGTGGGACAGCGTCGGGGCGCGCCGGCGGCGGAGGCCGCTCCGGCGGTTTCGGCGACGCGCTACGTGCTCCTGCTCTACGACGCGCCGGGAGAGGCGACGATCACCGACGCGGAGATGGCCGCACGAGTCGACGAGTACCGCAACTGGGCGATCGGTCTGCGACGCTCGGGCAGCGACATCTCGGGAGAAAAGCTCGCGTCGCGAAACCTCGATCTGGGAGCGTCCTCGGCGGCGAGCGGGCCGGAGCCGCTCGGAGGCTTCTTCATCTTTTCGGCCAAGGATCCGGCGGACGCGCTCGCGATCGCGCGGTCCTGCCCGCACCTGAAGCATGGGGGCAGAGCGGAGCTGCGGCCGATCGAGGAGACTTAGCGGCGAAGGCGTGGTCCGTCGCGAAGCGCTCTACGACGTCATCCCGAGCGAAGCGCTCTACGACGTCATCCCGAGCGAAGCGAGGGATCCCGAAGTCGAAGCGGGTCTCTGAGAATCACGGGATCGATACCGCCGGCCTGCGGCCGGCGTTACCTACTGCCGGGGGTCTGCCTTCGGTGGTCGGCTCGGCGCTTCGCGCCTCGGGATGACGCGCGGGGACGCCGCTGGTCGATTTCGGGATCCCTCGGGCCTGCGGCCCTCGGGATGACACGCCGCGCGCGCAAGCGCGGCGGCGTGTCATTTCTTCCGCGTGTACTGGATGTCCATCAGTTTGATCATCTTGCCGTTGGGCGCCTTGGCCCACAGCTCGAAGCTGTGATGATCGTTGTCGGTGACGATGATCTTGGACTCGACCGGGAGCGGCTTTTCGGTGAGGGGGTCCCAGATTCGCGCGCTGCCCGAGATCGTCTTGCCGGTCTTGTCGGCCGCGGAAGTCAGGAACATCATCCCCGTCCCGGCGGTGTCCATCCAGACCGAGACGAATTTCTTCTGGACGTTGTCGTAGCCGGTGTACCCGATGCCCCGGTAAGGCTCGCCCATGAACTCGCCGTCGAACTCCTGCTCGACGTAACGGCCGCCGAGGACCCAGCTGTTCGTCGAGGTCCCGACCGAGTCCTCCGGTGGCCGCGATGGATCCACCGTGGAGCGGACCTTGACGTCGAAGGTGCCGACGAGCGCGTCGAGCTTCTTGTGGCCCTCGCCCGGCGTCGCGGCCCTCTGCCAGGCCTCCATCATGGCTTTCTCTTGTTTTGCGTCCTGGCCGGCGAGCGCCCCGACGCTCAGGAAAGCGAGCACCAGGGCAGTGGCCGGAATGCGGGCGAAGCGACGGGTCATCCTGTCCTCCTCGGTCTGTTTCCTGCGACGCGGATTCTACGCTGTGCGGTATCGTTTGCGGGATGACACAGCGAATCTCTTTCCGATCTATCGCAGCGTTCGCGCCGCTCGTCTTCGCGACAGCGCTCTCGGCGTCTCCGGCACCCGCGGCCCGGCCCGCGCTCCCGTTCATCGACGACGACTATCCCAAAGCCCTCGCCGAGGCGCGCGCGAAGAAGCTCCCGATCTTCGTGGAGGCCTGGGCGCCCTGGTGACACACGTGCCGCTCGATGAGGGCCTTCGTCTTCACGGACAAGGCTCTCGCGAAGCACGCCGGGCAGTTCGTCTGGCTCTCGATCGACACCGAAAAGTCCGCGAACGCGGCCTTCTCCAGGAAGTACCCCATCCGGGCCTGGCCGTCGATGTACGTCATCGATCCGGAGAAGGAGACGATCGTCCTCCGCTGGGTCGGAGGCGCGACCGTCCCGCAGCTCGAGAAGCTGTTCGCCCAGGGTGAGCGCGCCGCCCACGGCGGACGCAAGGGGTCCGAAGAAGCCCTCGCGAAGGCCGATGCACTCTACGGCGCGGGCCAGTACGCCGAGGCGATCCCGGCCTACCGCGCGGCGTTGAAGCTCACGCCGGCCGTGGCGCCCGAGTACGCGCGCGCCGTGGAAGCGCTCCTCTTCAGTCTCCAGGTCGAGAATCAATACGCGGACTGCGTGGCTCTCGCGCGGGGCGCGTCGCCGAAGCTGCGCCTCTCGCCCTCGGCGGCGACGCTCGCCGCATCCGGCCTCGACTGCGCGCTCTCGATGCCGCAGGATGCGCCCGGCCGCGCCGGCGCGATCTCCGAGTTCGAAGCTCAGGCGAAAACGATCGTCGCCAACATGAGGCTGCCGCTGGCGGCCGACGACCGGTCGGCGCTCTACGGCCTGCTCTTCGACGCGCGCGAGCAGGCGAACGACCAGGCCGGCGCCAAAGCGATCTCGCAGCAGTGGGTGGCGTATCTCGACGGCGTGGCGGCGGGACTGCAGGATCCCGAGCAGCGAACGGCCCTCGACCCCAACCGGCTCTCGGCCTTCCAGGCTGCCGACGAGATCGAGAAGGCGATTCCGATGCTCGAGCAGTCCGAGAAGGACTTTCCGAAGGACTACAACCCGCCGGCGCGGCTGGCGTTCGTGTACTTGAAGTTGAAGAAGTACGACGAAGCCCTCGCCGCCTCGGACCGCGCGCTCGGGCTCGTGTACGGGCCCCGGCGCGTCCGCGTGCTCGAGGTGCGGGCCGACATCTATGCCGGACGGGGCGACGCGGCGGCGGCACGGAAGACGCTGCAGGAGGCCCTGGCCTTCGCCGAGCAACTCCCCGCCGGGCAGCGCTCGGATTCCCAGGTCGCATCGCTGCGGAAGAAGCTCGACGCCTCCGCTGGCTCGCCCTAGCCTCGATCGCCGCGGGCGACCCGTCTGCTACCATCCCCGCCCTGTGCGCGCCGTGGGAGCTGTCGTGGCGTTTCTCGCGGTCACGGCGCCGTCGGTTCCTGCCGCCGACGCGCCCCCTTCGGCCGCCCTCCAGGCCCTCTTCCGGGAGCAGTGGGACTTCCGCCTCGCCGAGGACCCGCTCTTCGCGACGAACGCGGGCGATCACCGCTACGGCGACCGCCTTCCCTCGATGGCGCCCGCGGACTTCGCGCGGAGAGAGGCCTTCGCTCGCAGCATGCTCCGGAGGCTCGAGGCCGTAGACGCCGCGACGCTCTCGACGCCGGACCGTGTCAGCCGCGAGATGCTGATCCGCGAGCTCACCCACGAGATCTCCGGTTACGAGTTCGGGACGTACCGCATTCCGCTGAACGCGGACAGCGGCTTCCAGACCGACTTCGCCGACATCCCGAACCGGAACCCGTTTCGGAACGCCGCGGATTACGAGGCGTACATCGCCCGCTTGAATGCGTTTCCGCGCTTCGCGTCGCAGGAGATGGCGCTGATGCGACAGGGGCTCGCGGCGGGTTTCTCGCTGTCGCGCTCCGTTCTCGAGGGGCTCGACGGCACGATGCAGGCCCACGTCGTGACGGACCCCGAGAAGAGCGTCTTCTACGTGCCGTTCCGAGCGTTCCCCGTCGGCGTGCCCGCGGGGGAGCGGGTGCGTCTCGAGGCCGCGGGCCGGCGCGCGATCTCCGAGTCCGTCGTCCCCGCCTACCGCGCCCTCGCCGAGTTCATGCGCGACGAATACGTGAAGAAGGCGCGGACCTCCGTCGGCGCCTCGGATCTGCCGCGCGGACGCGACTACTACGCCCATCTCGTGCGCTACTACACGACGCTCGATGTCACTCCGGAGCAGGTCCATGCGATCGGGCTCGCCGAAGTCGCCCGGATCCATGCGGAGATGGAAGCGGTCATGCGGAAGACCGGCTTCCAGGGGAGCTTCGCCGAGTTTCTCGCGTTTCTGCGGACCGATCCGCGCTTCTACGCTCCGACGGCGGAGGAGCTGCTCAAGACCGCCTGCGCGATTTCGAAGAAGGCCGACGGAAGCCTGCCCGCGCTCTTCGGCCGGCTCCCGCGGCTGCCGTACACGGTCGAGCCCGTGCCCGCGCATCTCGCGCCGAAGTACACCGGCGGCCGCTATGTCGAGCCCCCCGCCGACGGCACACGCCCGGGGATCTACTGGGTCAACACGTATGCCCTCGACAAGCGGCCGCTCTATACGCTCGAAGCCCTCACGCTGCACGAAGCGGTTCCCGGCCATCATCTCCAGGTCGCGCTCTCCCAGGAGCTGACGGGGCTGCCTCCGTTCCGCCGCTTCTCCGACGTCGGAGCGTTCGGCGAGGGCTGGGCGCTCTACTCGGAATGGCTCGGGCGCGAGGCCGGCTTCTACCAGGACCCCTACAGCGAATTCGGACGCCTGACCTACGAGATGTGGCGGGCCTGCCGCCTCGTCGTGGACACGGGCCTCCACGCGATGGGCTGGACGCGGCAGCAGGCCATCGACTACCTGGTCGCGAACACGGCGCTGTCGGTCCATGAGTGCACGACGGAGACCGACCGGTACATCTCGTGGCCGGGCCAGGCGCTTTGCTACAAGATGGGGGAGTTGAAGATCCGGGAGCTTCGGAAGCGGGCGGAGGCGGCGCTCGGCGCCCGCTTCGACGTGCGCGGGTTCCACGACGCCGTCCTCGGCAACGGCATGGTGCCTCTGCCGGTGCTCGAAGCCCAGGTCGACGCGTGGATCCAGACCTCGGCTTCGGCATCGGCCGCGGCGCCTGCGCCCGCGGCTCCAGGGAGCCAGCGATGAGCGCGCATCGCGATTCGCGCCTCGGCCAGCGCGCGTCGATTCGCGCCAGGAACCCGGCGACCGGTGAGACTCTCGACGGCGATTACTTCGAAGCGACGCCGGCCGAAATCGACTCCTCCGCCCGGGCGGCCGAGCGGGCGTTCGAGCCTTACGCGGCGCTTTCTCCCGAGAGGCGGGCAGAGTTTTTGAGGGCGATCGCTCAGCAGACGGCCGCTCTCGGCGAGACGCTTCTCGCTCGGGCCGAAGCCGAGACGGCGCTGCCCGCCGGCCGCCTCGAGAGCGAGCGTGCGCGCACCGTTTCGCAGATCCTGCTCTTTGCCGAGCTCATCGAGGAGGGCTCGTGGGTGGGAGCGCGGATCGACCGCGCCCTGCCGGAGCGAAAACCGCAGCCGCGGCCCGACATTCGCCGGATGCTGTTTCCCGTGGGCCCCGTGGCGGTCTTCGGAGCTTCGAACTTTCCGCTCGCCTTCTCGGTCGCGGGGGGAGATACGGTCTCCGCGCTCGCCGCCGGATGCCCGGTCGTCGTGAAGGCGCATCCGGCGCACCCGGGGACCTCGGAGCTCTCCGCCTCGGCCATCCGGCGGGCGGCTCGCGAGACGGGAATGCCCGAAGGCGTCTTCTCGATGCTCCACGGGACTTCGCCGGAGGTCGGAATCACGCTGGTCACGCATCCCGCCATCCGTTCCGCGGCGTTCACGGGCTCGCTGCGGGCGGGACGCACGCTCTACGACGCGGCAGCCCTGCGGCCCGAGCCGATCCCGGTGTTCGCCGAGATGGGATCCTCGAACCCGGTGTTCCTGCTCCCCGGGGCGCTCCAGGAGCGGAGCGAGGCGATCGCGAAGGGCTTCGCGGCTTCGGTGACGCTGGGCTCCGGACAGTTCTGCACGAATCCGGGCCTCGTCATCCTCGTGGATTCGCCGCCCGCCACCGCGTTTCTCCATTCCGCGGGCGATCTGCTCGCGGCGACCGCCGCGGGAACGATGGTCCACGCCGGCATCAAGGCCGCCTACGACCAGAGCGTCGCCGACGTGACGCGGATTGCAGGCGTCAGGGTCGCGGCGCGCGCCGAGGGCGCGGGAGCGCATCCCGAAACCGAGGCGCACGCCGCCCTCCTGCTGACGGACGCGGAGACGTATCTCGGCCACACCGCACTGGCGTCCGAGATCTACGGACCGGCCTCGGTCGCCGTGCGGTGCGCTTCCCGCCACGAGATGGTCCGGATCGCCCGAGGCCTGCACGGCCATCTCACGGCCACGATCCACGGCACCGAGAAGGACCTCTCCGATTTCGCCGAGCTCGTCGCCGTCCTCCGTCGGAAAGTGGGACGGCTCGTCTTCAACGGCTTCCCGACGGGCGTCGAGGTCTGCCATGCGATGCAGCACGGCGGACCGTATCCCGCGACGACCGACTCGCGCGAAACCTCGGTCGGCTCAGCCGCGATCCACCGTTTCGTCCGCCCGGTCTGCTTCCAGGACTTCCCGCAGTCGGGGCTGCCCGAGGAGCTCCGCGACGAGAATCCGCGCGGACTGTGGCGGCTGGTCGACGGCATGCCGACGAAGGATCCCGTATGAAGCGGCTCCCGGAGTCGATCGAGGTCGTCGACTCGCACACCGAGGGAGAGCCGACCCGCGTCGTCATCGGCGGGTGGCCGGAGCTCTCGGCGCCGACGATGGAAGGCCGCCGCGAGGAGCTCGCGACGCGGTTCGAGGATCTCTGGCGCGCGGTCGTGCTCGAGCCCCGCGGCCACGATGCGATCGTGGGAGCTCTCCTGACGCCGCCGGTGTCCCGGGGCGCCGTTGCCGGAGTCATCTACTTCGACAACGTCGGGCCCATCTGGATGTGCGGCCACGGCACGATCGGTGTCGTCCGGACGCTGGAGCACCTCGGGCGGATTTCGCCCGGAAAGGTGCGTCTCGACACCGCGGTCGGCACGGTGGGGGCCGAGCTTGCCGTCGACGGCCTCGTCACGATCGAAAACGTGCCGGCCCGCCTCCTCGCCAGGGACGTGTCCGTGGAGGTTCCCGGCGTCGGCCGCGTCGTCGGCGACATCGCCTACGGAGGCAACTGGTTCTTCCTCGCGCGGGACGGCGTGGAGCGGGTCGAGCCCGACAACCTCGAGCGCCTGCGCACCGTCACGCTCGGGATCCAGCGGGCTCTCGCCGCGCAGGGGATCACCGGAGAGGGCGGGACGGCGGTCGACCATGTCATTCTTTATGGGGCCCCGGGCCGCGCCGACGCCGACAGCCGCAACTACGTCCTCTGCCCCGGCGGCGCCTACGACCGCTCGCCCTGCGGCACGGGAACCTCGGCGAAGATGGCCGCCCTGCACGCGCGCGGCGAGCTCCCTGCGGGTCGGCGCTATCGGCAGGAGTCGATCACGGGAAGCCTCTTCACGGGGTGGCTCGAAGAACGCGACGGGCAGCTCTGGCCCCGAATCCAGGGCCGGGCCTACGTGACCGGACGGGCGACCCTCTTTTTCGATCCCCGCGATCCCTTCCGCGCCGGGCTTCCGTCCGCCGCGGTCTCCGTCCCCGGAGGTCATGCCGGCGCCTGACGTTCTCGTCGTCGGCGCGGGGATCGTCGGAGCGGCCTGCGCCGAAGCGCTCACGGCCGCCGGGCTTTCGGTCGAGATCCTGGAGTCCCGTTTCGCGGGCGGAGGGGCGACCGCGGCGGCCATGGGGCACGTCGTCGTCATGGACGACTCCGAGGCGCAATTCGCGCTGACCTCGCTCTCCCGACGTCTCTGGGTCGAGATGGCGCCGGAGATCCCGCGCGATTGCGAGGACGAGGAGACCGGCACGCTCTGGATCGCGGAAGACGAGGAGGAGCGAACGCACGTCCGCAGGAAAGCGGCGTTCTACCGGCAGCGCGGCGTCGAGGTCGAGGAGCTTTCGGGGGAGGACGTCGCTCGCGCCGAGCCTTCGCTGCGTCCCGGCCTCGCCGGGGCCCTGCGCGTCCCGGGCGATCGCGTGCTCTACCCGGTCAATGCCGCGCGGTGGCTGCTCGAGCGCGCCGTGGCGCGGGGGGCGGTGCGCCGCGAGGGCGTCGAAGCCGTCGCGATCTTCGGGCGGCGCGTCCAGACCCGACAGGGCAGCCTCGAGGCCGGCGCGGTCGTGAACGCCTGCGGCGTGGCGGCGCCGCTTCTGACGCCGGGCCTTCCGATCGCTCCGCGCAAAGGGCATCTCGTGATCACCGACCGCTACCCGGGATTCTGCCGCCACCAGCTCGTCGAGCTCGGCTACCTGAAGAGCGCGCACACGCCCTCGCCCGAGTCGGTGGCGTTCAATCTGCAGCCGCGCGCGACCGGCCAGATGCTCCTCGGGTCGTCGCGCGAGTTCGTCGGCCTCGACCCCTCCATCAACCGGCGCATCCGGGCGAGGATGCTGCGAAGAGCCCTCGAGTTCTCCCCGGCGCTCGCGCGTCTCTCCGCCCTGCGCACATGGGTCGGCTTCCGTCCGGCGACCCCCGACAACCTTCCGCTCGTCGGCCGGTGGGACGCGTCCCCGGGCCTGTTCGTCGCGGCCGGCCACGAGGGGCTCGGCATCACGACGGCGCCGGCCACCGGGCGTCTCGTCGCCGACGCGATCCTCGGCCGCCAGAGTCCCATCGACCCCGCGCCCTATGCGCCGACGCGGTCGTTTCCCCCGGCGGACCATGCGCATGCGTGAGCTCACGGTGGCCGCGGCCCTCGAGAACGCCGGCCGTTCCATCCTCCGACGTTCCGTCTCCGGCGAGCCGCGCGGCGTCCTGTGCGCGATGGGGGTCTGCTTCGAGTGCCGCATGGACATCGGAGGCGTCCCGCACCGGCGGGCCTGCATGGAGATGGAGGGGAGCCGGCGCCCCGCAGTCGATCCGCGCGAGCAGGTCGACGAGGTCGAGTGCGACGTCGCGGTCGTGGGCGCGGGGCCGGCCGGGATTGCGGCGGCCTGCCGCGCGGCGGAAGCCGGTGCGCGGACCGTCCTGCTCGACGAGAACCCGGCGCCCGGAGGGCAGATCCACCGTCATCTTCCGGGGCAGCCGGCCCCCGAAGGCGCGCGAGCCTGGCTCGAACGCCTGGCGGCTTCGGGCGCCGAGTTGCGCAGCGGTTGGTCGGTTGTGGACGCCGACGCCGCCGCGGAATCTTCGAGCCCGCGGTTCCGGTTCCGGCTGTTCGCCGAGGACGACGGAGCCCTCCTCTCGGTGCGCGCGTCTCGCGTCGTGCTGGCGACCGGCGCGCGCGAGCTCTTTCTTCCGTTCCCGGGCTGGACGCTGCCGGGCGTGATGGGCGCCGGTGGAGCGCAGGCCATGGCCAAGATGGGGGCGGACTTTCGCGGTCGCTCCGCCGTCGTGGCGGGCTCGGGGCCGCTGCTGCTTCCGGTCGCGGCCTATCTCGAGAAGGCCGGCGCCGAAGTCGCGCTCGTCGCGGAACAGGCGGGTCTCCTCGGGCTCGCGCGCTTCGCCGCGGAGCTCTCGCTCTTTCCGGGCAAGCTCCTGGAGGCCGCGCGTTATCGGGGCGGTTTCTTTCCGGCGCCGTACCGCACCGGCACCTGGATCGCGCAGGCGCACGGCCGAGAGCGGGTCGAAGCGGTCACGCTGACCGACGGACGGGATGACTTCACGCTCGACTGCGACCTCGCCGCCGTCGGCTACGGCCTCGTGCCGAACGCGGAGCTCGCGCGACTCCTCGGTTGCGAAACGGACAGAGGGGCCGTCGTTGCGGACACGTCGCAGGAGACCAGCGTGCCCGGCGTGTTCGCGGCCGGGGAGCCCTGCGGCGTCGCCGGCCTCGACAACGCGATCGCCGAGGGCGAGATCGCGGGGCTCGCCGCGGCCGGCCGGCTCGACAACGAGACGGGGACCGCCGAGGTGCGCCGGCTCTCCCGTGCGCGAGCGCGCGGCCGCCGCCTCGCGGCCGCCATGGAGAGCGTCTTCCGCCCGCGTGCGGAGCTCGCCGCCGCCGTGCGCGCGGACACGATCGTCTGCCGCTGCGAAGACGTTCGGCTGTCCTCGATCGCCCGCGCGGCGGGCGCGCGCGAGGCCAAGCTGGCGACGCGCGCCGGCATGGGGCCGTGCCAGGGGCGCGTGTGCGGCCCGGCCCTCGAGTTCCTCTTCGGCTGGGATTCGGATACGGTACGGCCGCCCTTGAAACCGGCGGCGCTGGGCAGCCTCGCGATGATGACGGAGGATTCGGCATGAAATGGCAGGGCGTCTTTCCGGCGGTGACGACTCCTCTGCGCGAGGATCTCTCGATCGACTTCGACTTCCTTCCGCGCCAGCTCGAATCCATGCTCGCCGCCGGTTGCCGGGGATTCGTGCTCCTCGGCTCGCTCGGAGAAGCGGCCACGATGAGCTTCGAAGAGAAAGGCGCGGTGCTCGAGGCCGGCAAACGCGCGCTCGCGGGGCGGGCGCCGCTCGTCGCGGGGATCGCAGCCCTCTCGACCGCCGAGGCCGTCGCCACCGCGAGGCTCGCGGAAGCGAAAGGCTGCGACGGCTTGATGGTCCTTCCGGCCTACGTGTACCGGACCGACGCCCGCGAGACCGCGGCGCACTTCTCGGCCGTCATCGGCGCGACGCGGCTGCCGTGCATGCTCTACAACAATCCGCCCGCCTATGGCACCGACGTGCGCCCCGAGGAGCTCCTGGCCCTCGCGTCGAAGCACCCGAACCTCGTCGCCGTGAAGGAGTCGAGCGAGGACGTCCGCCGGGTGGCGGCGATCCGGGCGCTCATGGGAGACCGGATGGCGATCTTCGTGGGCGTCGACGATCTCATCGTCGAGGGCGTGGCCGCCGGGGCCGTCGGCTGGGTCGCGGGGCTCGTGAACGCGTTGCCCGCGGAGTCCGTGCGGCTCTTCGACCTCGCCGCCGCGGCCCGGATGCCCGAGGCCCGCGTGCTCTACGAGTGGTTCCTGCCCCTGCTGCGCCTCGACGTCGTGCCGAAGTTCGTGCAGCTCATCAAGCTCGTCCAGCAGGAAACCGGGACGGGCTCGGAGCGCGTGCGTCCGCCGCGCCTGAAGCTCGAGGGGAAGGAACGCGACGAGGCGCTGGCCCTGATCCGGGAGCGCCTCGCCGCGAGACCGAAGGCCTAGGAGACCAGCCTACTTGCCGGGCGAGAGCGCCGGCATGTTGTCGAGCATCCCGAGACGGAAGAGCGTCGTCAGGTAGTCGTCGATGTGGGCGAAGCGGGCCGCCGCCTTCACGCCGAGCTTCTGACTCATGATTCCGAAGTACTTCATCCGAACGTCGAGAGTCTGCTTCTGGATCTCGGCGGACTCGTTGACCATCTTCGTGATGTCGGCGTCGGAAAGCGTGGCGAAGTTCTCGGTGTACTGCTTGAGGAGGTTCAGGCGCGCGGACATGACGGCGTCCCGCTCCTTCTCGAAGTCGCCGTAGACGCCCCAGAAGGTCTGCTGCTGCTCGGCGCTGAGCCCGCCCATGCCCGCGGCGAAGAGCTCGCGGCGCTTCTTCGACAGCGCATTCTCGAGCTTGGCCATGTCGATGTCGGACTTCTGCAGTTCCGGCATCGAGGACTTCGGG
>Ga0207691_10005380_pt1 | contig 12360 bp, 10 predicted proteins | sample KBSM13metaG_FD_184327 | JGI IMG/M metagenome (GOLD analysis project Ga0207691, IMG submission 184327) | Miscanthus rhizosphere microbial communities from Kellogg Biological Station, Michigan, USA - KBS M1-3 metaG (SPAdes) (version 2) | ecosystem: Host-associated > Plants > Roots > Rhizosphere >...
CAACATCATCGACCTTGCCAGCTTCAAGCCGGAGCTGCGGTTCAGCCTGCCGCAGGATCGCGTACTCGTCGAGGACTCTCAGACGCAAGTGCTCTTCAACGGCAACCTGTCACCAAAGTGGGAGTTTCGCAATTCGCTGATGATTCAACGCACCAGCGACAAGTACTTCGTCACCGAGGGAGTCTACGGCGACCCGGACGCCGACGCGGTCTTCCGCGAGCCGCTCGACTTCCATCACATCCGGCGGCCGATCCAGAACCAGTCAGAACTGGTTGGCCGTCTCGGCGGTCACAATCTTCTGTTCGGATACGAGTATCAGCGCGACAAGTACCGCACGGAGGTCACCGCTGGTGACGATCCCGACTGTCTGTGCGGCTACTGGTGGCTGACGATTGCGCCCATGAACATCTCGACGCTGGAAGAAACGCAGACGCCGCTCGACATCGAGACGATCGAGCGCACGACCTTCGTCGACGACCAGATCAATTCGTTCTACGCGCAGGATCAGATCGACCTCTTGCCGCAGGTGAAGCTCAACATCGCGGGCCGCGTCGATGACTACGTGCGCAATGTGGATCGAGTGGGTGGGAACCCGTTCACGCCGGTTCACCGCGACGAGACGGCGTTCTCGTACCGTGCCGGCATCGTGTATGCGCCGCGCTTCGATCAACAGGTCTATTTCGCGACGTCGAGTTCGTTTACGCCGGTCAACACTGTGCCGGCCGACGGTTCCCAACTCGATCCCAGCACCGCGCGCAACTACGAGGTGGGTCATCGCTGGCAGGGATGGAACGGCCGTGTGGACACGAGCCTCGCCGTGTATCACATCACCCGCAACAACGTGACGGTGCAGGAGTCGGTCACGACGTTCCGTCAGGTTGGCGAGCAGACGGCGTCAGGGCTCGACGTGGACATCAACACGGATCTGGGCGGGCGGACGTATTTGATCTTCAACTACGGCTTCTCGACGCCCCGTTACGACGATGCCGAGGAACTGAGCGGTTTGCGCCCGCGATTCGTTCCACGCAATCAGCTGAACCTGTGGGTCCGTAAAGACTTTCAGCGCGGCTTCAACGCGGCGTTTGGCGCGCGCTTCGTCGGCGAGCAGTTCGTCAACGACGACAATTCGGTCCACCTGGACGCCTACACGATTTTCTCAGGCGCAATCGGCTATCGTACCGACCGCTGGGAGTGGACGTTGAACGCCGAAAACCTGTTCAATAAGACGGACTACTTCCTCCCGGGACACTTCAGCAACAATGCGTTCCCGGGTCAGCCGATTAACGTGAACAGCACGATTCGGTTCAAGTTCAACTGAGGCGTGCTGCGCAGGAGTGCCCTGATGCGAACCATCCGGATGTCGATCGGTCTTTCAATGCTCGTGTTCTGCCTGGCGCTGATCGGTGCGTGCCAGAGCCAGCCTCAGGCACCAGCCGCCCCATCCGCGCCAGCGGAGCCGACGTATCTGCCGACGGCGACGATCAAGGACCTGATGCTGTCCATGGTGGATCCTTCGGCCGACGTGGTGTGGCTGTCGGTCACGACGATCGTGGATGAGAAGGGGCTCAAGGAGACGATGCCCAAGACCGACGAAGAGTGGAAGAAGATTCGCCACGGCGCGATCGCGCTCGCGGAGGCGGCGAACCTTCTGAAGATGCCCGGCCGGCGAGTGGCGCAGCCGGGTGAAAAGTCAGACACTCCGGGCGTCGAGCTCGAACCCGAAGAGATGGATGTCCTCATCGCAAAGGATCGCGCGGCGTGGCACGAGCGCGCGACGCACCTTCACGACGCTGCGATCGACGTGATTGGGGCGATCGATGCCAGGGACGGCAACAAGGTGTTCGAGCTCGGCGAGAAGATCGAAGAGGCCTGCGAGAACTGTCACAAACAATACTGGTATCCGAACGAGGTCATCCCTCCGGTGCCGGCGGATACGAAGTAGGCGACGTACTCACGTATCGGGCGTGTGCCGTACACTCGCAGTACTGTGCGAGTGCTCATGGTGGAAGACGATGCGACGATTGCGGACTTTGTCAGCAAGGGACTGGCAGAAAGCGGTTACGCGGTAGACGTCGCGACCGACGGCGAGCGGGGCGTCGAGCTGGCCCTCAAAGGCGGCTACGATGCCGCGATCGTCGACGTCATGCTGCCGCGTCTCGACGGCCTGGCGCTGATCGATCGCATCCGCGCGCGCGGCGTTGGTACGCCGGTCCTCATTCTGAGCGCGCGCCGAACCGTGGACGACCGGGTCAAAGGGCTTCAGGCGGGCGGCGACGATTACCTGACCAAGCCGTTCGCGTTCGCGGAGCTGCTGGCGCGTCTCCAGGCCCTCATCAGGCGATCCACAGGTCAGACCGAGCCAACCCGGCTCTCACTGGCCGATCTGTCGCTCGACCTCCTCAGTCGGCGAGCCGAGCGGGCAGGGACGCCGATCGACCTGCGCCCTCGCGAGTACGGGTTGCTGGAGTACCTGCTGCGTAATCAGGGGCGCGTGCTGACCAAGACGATGATCCTGTCGCACGTCTGGGGCTACAACTTCGATCCCGGCACCAACGTCGTCGACGTGCTCGTCTCACGCCTGCGCGAAAAGATCGATCGCGACTTCGAGCCGAAGTTGCTTCAGACGGTTCGCGGCGTCGGCTACGTCCTCAAGGCAAGCTGATGGCCGAGACTCCACCGGCGGTGGCGGACACAGGGCCGAGCGGCCGGCTGGGGCTGCGTCTCGCTTCCTGGTACGCGGTCGTCTTCGTCGTCACGTCGCTGGCCATCATCCTGCTGACCTACCGCCTGCTCGAGGCGTCGCTCGTGGAGCGCGATCAGCAACTCGTGGTCTCCACGCTGCGCGAGTACTCGCAGCGATACGCGGAAGGCGGACTGAACTCGCTCGCAGAAGCGGTGGATATCGAGCAGCGATCGGGCCGGCAGGAACGCTTGTTTGTCCGCGTGGTGCGAGGCCAGTCGGAGACGTTCTTTCTGAACGCGCCTGACGCCTTCAACGACTTCGATGTCAGCCGCCTGCGAGGTCTGAGCGGCCTCGAGCAGATCCTGTCTCAGTCGGGGACTGCGCGGCTCGAAGTGGCGTCGGCTCGGCTGACAGATGGCACGCTGCTCCAGGTCGGCAAGAGCACCGAGAATCGCGAAGCGCTGCTCGCACGCTTTCGATACGTGCTCACCATCGTCTCGCTCGTCATCGTGGCGGTCGGCCTTGCCGGCGGGGCGATCGTGACCCGCTCGACGCTACAGCCGATCCGTCAGCTGATCACGGCGGTGCGAGACATCATTCGCACGGGCCGCATCGACGCGCGAGTGCCCGTGCGTCCGGAGCGTGATGCCATCGACGAGCTCAGTGCGCTGTTCAACGAGATGCTCGATCGCATCACGACGCTGATTCGCGGCATGGAGCACGCCCTCGACAATGTCGCACATGATTTGCGCACGCCGATGACACGCCTGCGTGGTGTGGCCGAACGCGCACTGCAGTCCGACGACGTGCAGGAACAGCGCGAGGCGCTGGTCACCAGTCTCGAGGAATCGGACCGCATCCTCGCGATGCTCGATACGTTGATGGACATCTCCGAAGCCGAGACCGGCACCATGCGTTTGGAGATGAGTGATGTTGCCGTGGCATCGATCGTCGAGGACGTCGTGGAGCTCTACGAGGTCGTGGCCGAAGACAAGCACATCGAGGTCTCGACGAACGTCGAATCAGGCCTGACCGTGCCGGCTGATTCCCGGCGCCTGCGTCAGGTGCTCGCCAATCTCGCCGACAATGCCATCAAATACACGCCCGCAGGTGGCCGCGTTTCGGTGAGTGCCCGCCGTGATGGCGCGGTCGTGCGCTTTGCTATTTCGGATACCGGTGTCGGGATTCCGCCTCACGATCTGCCGCACATCTGGGAGCGCCTCTATCGCGGCGATCAGAGCCGGGCCGAGCGCGGACTTGGACTCGGATTGAGTCTGGTCCGCGCTATCGTCGCCGCGCACGGCGGTACGGTCGATGTGGAAGTCGAATCCGGGCGCGGGTCCACGTTCATCGTCACGCTTCCTGTGGACCGTCATCACGCTCTACCACCCACCAACCACCATTCACCGACCACCAACCATCCACCAACCACTAACCACTAACCACCTTCCACCAACCGTGCCCATTACACGCATGTAATGTTGGTGTCACGACCTGGAAAGCTTCTGGTTCGTCCTACTCGATGTGAGCAGTTTTTCGAGCAAAGGAGTTACGAGCCATGTTCAACTTTCCTCGGCGACCCGCCTTGACTCGCGCCGGAATCGGGGCGGTGCTTGTCGCGCTGGTCGCCATAGCGGGCTACAACATCGGGTTGGCGCAGTCGCCGAGCGCCGTCGTGTCGGCCGCGCAGTCGGCAGTCCGCACCGTTGACACGCCATATCTCAAGGGGTCCGACACCACGACGTCGTACGCGCCGGTAGTTGACGCCGTCGCACCGGCGGTCGTCACCGTTCGCGTCGAGAAGAAGGCGTCGGTGGTTCCAACGCAGTTTCCCGACGACGATGACCTGTTTCGCTTTTTCGGGAGGCAGTTCCAGCTTCCGCGTCAGCAGCGCGTGCCGCGGCAGTCAGGGCTCGGCTCGGGCGTCATCACGACGACCGATGGCTACATCCTGACGAACAACCATGTGATCGACGGCGCCGACCAGGTGCGCGTCGAATTGCCCGACCAGCGCGTGTTCGACGCCAAGGTGATCGGGGCCGATCCTGCGAGCGATCTCGCGGTGCTGAAGATCGACGCAGCGAATCTTCCGACCGTCTCTATCGGCGACTCGAACAAGGTGCGCGTGGGTGACGTGGTCCTGGCGGTTGGCAACCCGCTTGGTGTCGGACAGACCGTCACGATGGGTATCGTGAGCGCAAAGGGGCGAGCGACGGGCGTTGGCGACGGTAGCTACGAGGACTTCCTCCAGACCGATGCGCCCATCAATCAGGGCAACTCGGGTGGAGCGTTGGTCAACATCAACGGCGAGCTCGTGGGCATCAACTCGCAGATCCTCACGCCGACTGGGGGCAACATCGGACTCGGCTTCGCGATTCCGTCGAACATGGCGCGTGAGGTCATGGGCCAGTTGAAGACGGACGGACGCGTGCAGCGCGGCAAACTCGGCGTCTCGATTCAGAGCGTGACGTCGGATCTCGCGGCCAGCCTGAAGTTGCCGAGCACCAGCGGCGCGCTGGTCAACTCCGTCGAGCCGGGAGGCGCGGCCTCTAGCGCGGGGCTGAAGCAGGGTGATGTGATCACGGCGCTGAACGGCGAGAAGGTTGCCGACAGCAACGCGCTTCGCAACCGGATTGCGGGAGCCAAGCCGGGATCGACCGTCGACCTCGAGATCGTCCGCAACGGGAAGACGGAGAACGTGCACGCGACGCTGGCGGCGCTCGAGCCGGCGAAGCAGCGTGCGGCGCGCGATGGCCAGGATTCGGAAGGCCAGGAGTTCGGACCGACCGGGATGGCGGTGGAATCGCTGACGCCGCGGGTCGCACGTGAACTCGGCCTTTCGAACGGCAAGGAAGGGGTCGTGGTTCGCGACGTCAACCCGGACGGTGCGGCGGCCGCTGCCGGACTGCAGCCTGGCGACGTGATCAGCCAGGTCAACGGCGAAGCGGTGAAAACGCCGAACGAGCTGAAGTCGGCCCTGGCGGCGTCGCACGAGCGGCCAGCGCTGCTGCTCGTCACGCGTGAGAACGCTGACATCTTCCTCGCGCTGCGACATCCGCGGTCGTAACCTCAAAACTCCCAATCTCCAACTCCCAACTCCCAGCATCGATATTGGGAATTGGAATTTGGAGGTTGGGAGTTGATCTTCTCAGGATCTTTTCAAGACACACATTTCAGAGCTGAGTGTCACGTCCATCTGTTGCATCGCCTCGACGCGCTCGGACAGTGTGAATCGAGCGCCCCGGTACGTGCCGCGCAGCAGATTCAGTAACGCGTCTCGTTCCAACGTGAGTCGCTCCCGGATCGGGAGTCGCTCGACGACCTTGAAGTGGGTGGCGTGCTCGGCGAGCATCGCGTCGACGCGGTCGCGTTCGACACCTTCTCCCTGAACGACGGTTCGTAGCTCAATCAGGTCGTCAGGCGCTGGCAGCACGGCAATCAGCACGCCACTCGCTCTCAGCAAACGCGCGCATTCAGATGGATTCCGTCGCCCGTGGATGGAAAGCACGACGTTGACGCTGTCGTCCTGAAGCGGGAGACGACGATCCGCGTTGGCAACGACCCATGTCAGTGAAGGAAATCGGCGGGCGGCGAGCTCGATGGCGGCTACGGACAGGTCGATACCAATCCCTGAGATCGGCCGCGCCTTGGTCAGGCCGCCCAGCATCTCCCCGCTTCCGGAGCCCAGGTCGATGACGATCGCTTCTGCTGGTAAGAGGAGAGCGGTTGTCGTGTGGACGACCGCATTGACGATGGCGCGGCCGACTCCGGCCTGTTCCAGTGCGACACGAGCGTCCACCGCCGCCCTTGAATCGCCCGCGACCAGCGAACGTCGGTCCTGCGGCTGCAGCAGATTGACGTAGCCACTGCGTGCGATGTCGAACGAATGACCGGCGGAGCAGACGAGGGCGCGATCGCGGCGCGTCAGCGGCAGGCCACATCCGCGCACGCTGCAGGCCAGAACTGAGGGGGACACTAGGAGCCTGTCCGAGTACCGGCATGGGTCGCGCGCATGGGGCTTGCGAGGTGAGATCGAGGCGCGAGGAGGAGGCGATGCGGGACATCGGCGACGACGAGCAACGATGAGATCACCCGCAATCCCCATGCGCCCGGCGGGTTCCGGCGGCGTGCCGGCATCTGCGGCGTTGCCGCTCCTGGGCAAGGGCGCACCTTGCCGGCGTCGCGGCGCCTGGCATCTGCCGACACGGCGCTCGGAACGCGACTCATGCCAGTACTCGGACAGGCTCCTAGGCGAGATCTTCTGACAGCGTGGGCTCGCGCGAGCCGTTCGCATTGAGGGCTCGCGCGAGCTTACGCCCCAGCACTCTCCACGCAAGAATCAGCGACGTGACGCAGAGCGCCGTGCCCCCGAGCATGAGCGTGATCACGACGATGTCCCAGAGCGGGCGATAGTTATAGAGCCAGGGGAAGTTCAGCGAGTGGAGCCCGTTGTACAGCCACCTGTTGACCCAGTTGCCCGAGTTGTAGGTCTGTACGATGCGCGCGGTCTTCGGATCGATGTAGTAGCGTGTCTGCGTGCCGGTCGTGGCCTCCGCAAGGATCACAGGGAGCGGGAGCCGACGGGTGCGATCCAGGTAGTAGCGATCGTACTGACTCAGCACCCGCGTTGTCATGTGTCCATCGGCGGCGGCTGAGACGATGCGGACGATGTCCTTCTGATCGAAGCCGGCTCTTGGATCCCCACGCATGGGGATGACACGGGTATCGCCGTCGGCGAGCCGGGCGAGGTAGATCGCTTCGCCATCGAATGCCATCAGTTCGAGTTCTTTGACCTGAAGGTTGCCAAGCTGTTCGAGCGCCTGTTTCGGGTGCTTGGCTTCGAATCCGGTCGGGTCGAGCTCGCCGTGCAAAGCGGCGCGGACATTTGGTTCGCCGCCGGCACGCCGCTGCTGCACGCGATCGTTGAACGAGGGAAACGGGTCCATCGACAGCATGCCGCTGAACGCATATGTCACCGTCGCGACGCCGAAGATCAGTCCGAAAACGGTGTGCCACCGCTTCTGACCACGGTACGGGATGCTCGTTGGCGCGCCGGCGTAGCGATATTTCCGCGTCGGCGAATACATCCAGATGCCGATGACCACGCCGATGATTGCGGCGATCGTGCCGATGCCTGATGACCAGATCACGACCCGGCTCCATTGAGGTCCGTTCTTGCGGAGCGGCGTGAAGTAGAACCAGTGAGGGATGGGGCCGAGATACGCACCGATGCGCGAAGCGGTCGTCGTGTACTGCACGACCTCACCTGACGATTGCGACACGTAGACCTGTTCACCATTCGGCCATGAGTACTTGAAGATCGGGCTCAGATCTGCGAGCCGCGTCTGCAGCGTCCATTGATCGACTTCGGTGATTTCCTCGACGGCGGCACTACTCACAGGCTGACCTGTCCAGGTGGACGCAAGGCGCTGCACCAACTCGGTGGGAACCTCGCCTTGCTCCTCGCCCGTGTCTGCGTAGAGCACCGGTCCGTCACCGCCGCGACCACCTCCCACGCGATACGCCGGCCGGCCATCGAAGGAGGTGAGCGTGAGATCCTCTGGCTCCCCGCCAAGCTTCTCTGCCGCCTCACCGGGCGAGACCATCACCTTGGACGCCTGAAGAATCGGCAACCGCTCGAAATGAGCCGCGGGCGTTACGCTCGGCATCGGGAAATACATCATGCCGATCCCTGATGGGAACCAGAGCAGGAAGAGCAGGCAGAGGGCGATGCCCAGCCAACGGTGGACGAAGATGAGCGCGCGTTTGACCATCAGATGTCCTTGCTCGCGGATGCTACTCGGGGTCCCGCTCGCGATGGAACTGAAGAGATCCTGAATTCCTCGTCAGGAAGCTGTCAGCCCCTCGAGTTTCTACTATTTCTGCCCCGCGAGCGTCATGCGATGACCGAAGTGGCGCTGGACCGTCAGCCATGGGAGGCCGGCGGCCGAGGCCAGTTCCTGCATCTCGTCGGGCTTCAACGACCGTCGAATCGACAGCGGGCCGTCGTGATGCAGGATGGGATGGAACGGCTTCGTGAAGAGCCAGGTCCAGACGTAGGCGCGGCGTGACCGCACGAGGTCGTTGACGACGATGCCACGGGTAGCAAGCCGATCGAAGGCCTTCAACGCGCTGATGATCTGTGCGTCGATGAGGTGGTGGAAGAAGAGAGCGCAGGTGACGTAGTCGAACGTCTGATCGCGGAACGGAAGCCGCTCGACGTCGGCGCCGACGAGGCGCAGCCGCTCATCGACCGGCGGAACGCGACGGGCGTAGTCGAGCGCGCTCGTGAGGATGTCGGTTGCGGTTACGCGCAGGTCGAAGCCGCGTGAGCGCCCCCACGCAATCAGCGCCTTCGGGACGTCGGCGGCGCCGCAGGCGATTTCCAGTACCTCGATGCGTTCGCCCGCGCGCCAGTTGCGGCTGAACGCTTCGAATCGCGCAATCGTCGCATTCACGCCGCCGAGATAATGATTCACCGACGCGAGGTATCGATAGATCTCGTCAACAGTGTCCTGGTCGAGGGTCTCCTCGTCCATGATTTCAGGTTGGTAGATGCGGGATCTCATGACGTACGGTCCGAGGGGGCGATGGGGCGGGGGTGCGAGGGTCGGGTCCGAAGGTGCGAGGGTCCCGGTCCGATAGTCCCGATCCGAGAGTCCCGCTCCGATGGTCCGTCGGACCCCGGACCGCCGCACTGCACCGTCGCACCCCCGCCCCATCGCCCCCTCGGACCGTGCATGGCTACAGAGCCGCTTTCAGCAACGTCCTGACATTCATCGGCTGTCGGCCGAGCGCGACGTCGAGCAGCGTCGTCACGAGCGATCGCTTACGCAGGAGCGCGTGCGCTGCACGTCCTTCCGCGCGCGACACGGCCAGCAGCAGCCGTCCCAGCCGATCGGCGTTGCGCCCCATGTCGAGTCGGACCCTTTCGTAGGACGCGAGATCGCCTGAGACGATCGCGTCTGCGGCCGGCGCCACCGATGCCATCGCCAGCGCGATGCCGTCTCCAGTGATCGGATCGGGTGCACCGGCGGCATCACCGATCAACAGCAACCCGCGATCGACGATGCGCGACAGGCGCAATCCCAACGGTGACGCCGCGAGCACGGGCGTGGTCAGCTTCGCGCGTTGCGAGCGCGCGCGCATCTCGGGAATTGCGTCGAGTAGATACGTGATGCCGTCGCGACGAAAATGCGACCGATGAAACAGCGCGGCGACAAGCGTCTCGCCACCGCCTGTCGGCGCCACATACAACTCGCCGTCGCGATGGAAGAACACCTCCACACGATCGCTCACATCGTCCAGGCCGGTGACGTGAGCCGACAACCCAACGCGCGTGTGTCGTGGACGACGCGCTTCGAGTCGGCGATGAAAGTGTGAGTGGCGTCCGTCGGCGCCGACAACGAAGGGCTCGCCTTCCGATCGATACGGCATGCCCATCCGCGCATCGACGTTGGGTGTCGCCGCCGCTTTTTCGAAGAGCCATGCGTCGAACCAGTCGCGACGCACCACCATGCCGAAGCCTTCGGGGAAGTCGGCATCTGTCGATGCGCTGCCGGCGACGAAGCGCAGGCCGCGAACGCGCGGGGCATCAGGCAGTCCGGCAATCGCCCGCAACGCGGTGACACCGTGCGGCAGCAGTCCTTCACCACATGCCTTGAGACGCGGATGACGGGCTTTCTCGTAGAGATTGACGCGCACGCCCCGGCGTCCCAACTCGATTGCGAGCGCGGCGCCCGCGGGTCCACCACCCGCGATCGCGACGTCAGCTACCACACGATTGCCAGCATTTCCGCGGCGAATCCCGGACCGAGCGCAAGCATCAGCCCGTTGTCGCCCGACTGCGGCGCACCGCTTGCTACGAGATTGCTCAACATCACGAGCACCGCCGCGCTCGACAGGTTGCCGAACTGACGCATGCACTCGCGCGCGGTCGACAGCGCATCGTCAGACAGGCCGAACGCCGATCGATAGGTGGACATCACTTTGGCGCCACCGGGATGCAGGATGTGGTGCCGGATGTTGGCGAACGAAAGGCCCGCGTCCTTCAGAAAATCCTGGACCACGGGTGCCACGCGCGAGCCGACGAGCGACGGGATATCGCGCGACAGCACCAGCCGCATCCCGTCTCCGGTGAAACGCCATCCCATGAGATGACGCGAGTCCTTGAACAAGTGTGTGCGCGTGTGTGCGATGCGGATGCCCTGGCCGTCTGTGTCGTCGCCGCCGAGCAGCGCAGCAGCCGCGCCATCGCCGAACAGCGCGACGCCAACGAGGTCCGTCGCCGTCTGCGCCTGCTTCGAAAAGATCAGACTTCCAAGTTCCACCGACACCACGAGAGCCTTGTCTCCCGGCCGCGATGACAGCACGTCGCACGCACGTATCAGTGCGCCCGCGCCGCCCGCGCATCCGAGCCCGAACAGGGGAGAGCGCCGCACATCCGCGCGCAGACCCAGACAGCTGGCAAGCAGCGCATCGAGACTTGGCGTCGTCAGCCCGGTCGTCGTGACGACGAAGATGTGGTCGATCTCGTCGGTCGTTGTGCCTGATTGCGCGAGGCACGAGCGCACCGCCTTCTGCGACAACTCGAGGGCTTTGGCGGCGTATTCCTCGTTTCGTGCTTCGAACGAGCGAGACTCCAAGTACCACTCGGGTTCATGGACAAGATGTCGCGTGTCGACGCCGGTTCGGTCGAACACCGGAATCAAACGTTCGAGGTGTGGTTGGCCTTCACAGAGCCGCGCCATCTCGCGGCGGGCGAATGCCTGGTCCATTCGATGCGGCGGGATGGCGGTGGACAGTGCGAGAATTTTCGGCATGAGTCGAAGCGCACGCGTGCTGCGACGGCAGCCCGCTTCCAATAGGCGGAGTCTATGCGAACGGTTGTAGCGAAAACAGCTCAAGTGTCCCCTGCAGCAAAATCCGTTGTGCATCTTTTTGGACGAGCGTATCGGTCCTGTTGGACTGAGTGTGCGTCGCGTTGGGGTTTTCTCAGGACGCGCATTGCCGTCTTCAGGCACGACTATTGCCGGTGGTGTCAGGTCTTTTTCGACAAGGAGCGACATGTGACAACACCGCAGCGGCAGGTGCCGACCGTGATTACACTCTCATCGGAGCAAGGGTCTGAACCCTCGCGTCGGCAGTTTTGTGCGCATGCCTGTCAAGCGGCGTCGCTCGTTGCCGTCAGTGCGCTGTTACCCGCGTGCGGCGGTGGTGGCGACGGAAATCCAACGAACCCCTCGGGTGGCGGCGGCACCGGGCAGGCGTTGCCCGTTATTAACGCCACCGTCACTGGCCGAACGGTTTCAGTCTCAGTGAGCGGATCGCTGGCCAATCCTGGTAGCGCGGCGCTCGTCCAGGCGTCGTCGGTGCAACCCAACGTCTTCCTGGTTTTCCGTGATTCAACGGCGGCGTTCACAGTCCTCACGGCTGTGTGTACTCACGAAGGCTGCACGGTAGACAGCTTTAATGGGCAGCTGTACACATGCCCCTGCCACGGTTCCAAATACACGACTGGCGGGGGAGTTGCCAACGGCCCGGCCAATCGCGCGCTCCAGACGTTCGCGTCGACCCTATCCGGAACCACACTCACGTTTAATGTCTAACGCTTGAAGTAGACAGTAGGCAGTAGGCGGTAGGCGGCTCGTTCCGCTACGGCCTACTGCATACCGCAT
>Ga0207691_10005382_pt1 | contig 12356 bp, 9 predicted proteins | sample KBSM13metaG_FD_184327 | JGI IMG/M metagenome (GOLD analysis project Ga0207691, IMG submission 184327) | Miscanthus rhizosphere microbial communities from Kellogg Biological Station, Michigan, USA - KBS M1-3 metaG (SPAdes) (version 2) | ecosystem: Host-associated > Plants > Roots > Rhizosphere >...
CCGATCTCGTCGAGGAAGACGGTGCCACCGTCGGCGGTCTCGAACAGACCGCGTTTCTGCTGCCGGGCGTCCGTAAAGGCGCCCCGCTCGTGGCCGAACAGTTCGCTCTCGAGTAACTGTTCCGGCAACGCGGAACAGGTGATGTTCACAAACGGCTTGGCCGCCCGCTCACTGTTGTAGTGGATCGCCTTGGCCGCCAGGTCCTTTCCGGTTCCCGTCTCGCCGGTCAGCAGCACCGTTGACGCCGGGCTGTTGGCAATGCGGACGAGCAGCGCTTTCGCCGCCGTCATCGCCGGCGACGAGCCGATGATCGAGTCGAACCCGAACTCGCGACCCTGGCTGCTGCGGTACGCCCGCACCTCGCGGCGGAGCCTGCTCGTCTCGAGCGCCTTCTCCACCGTGATCGCCACGTCATCCAGATTGAACGGCTTGTTCAGGTAGTGATACGCGCCGTGCTTCATCGCCTCGACGGCGTTCTCGACCGTCGAGAACGCCGTCATCAGGATGACTGGAGTATCCGGCGACACTTCCTTGATGCGACGAAGAACGGTGAGGCCGTCGCCATCGGGCAGCCGGTAGTCGAGCAGCACCAGGTCGATTCCCCCGGTGATCTGCTCCAGTGCGGACGCCGCCGTCTGCGCCTCGACAACGGTATAGCCGTCGCGGCGGAAGCGCTCGCGAAGCGACCATCTCACCAGTTCTTCATCGTCGACGACAAGCAGTGTTGCGTTGGCCATGTCGGTAACAGCTCCTGGCTACCTGAAGGAAGAGCCGACCGGTAGTCTCGCAACAGGCTGGAGCAACATGCGGGCCTGCCAGAGACAGCGCCTGCACGCCCAGAAATCTGCCAAAAACACGCGAGCGCCACCCGCACGAGCGGAATAATTCGCAGGGTCGTGAACTAGTCCCCACTTGTCGTCACCCGTTCGCGCATCCGGGCACCATTCCGACCACAACGAGCGAGCCCGACCTTCGGAATAGAAGCTGCACAACTATCAACGACTCCAGGAGCAAACAGATGAGTGTGCAGCGGTTATGGGTCGGGTTCGGCCTCGTGCTGGTCCTTTCGTTTGCGGTGCTGGGCTGGACCGGCATACGGATCTACCAGTCGGCCCCGCCAGTTCCTGATCGCGTAATCACCACCGATGGGCGTCAGCTGATCGGCCCGGACGACATTCACGACGGCCAGAACGTCTGGCAGTCGATGGGCGGCATGGAAGTCGGCTCGGTGTGGGGACATGGCAGCTACGTCGCGCCCGACTGGAGTGCCGACTGGCTGCATCGCGAGGCGCTGTTCGTTCTGAACCAGTGGAGCGGCTCGGCTGATGGCTATTCCGCCCTTGCGCCCGAACGCCAGGCGGCACTGCAGAGCCGTCTGCAACAGCTGCTGCGCACCAACACGTTCAACGCCGGCACGATGACGATCGATCCGGTCCGAGCGGCCGCGTTCGAAGCGAACCTCGCGCATTACACGGACGTGTTCAGCCACGGACGCGCGGAATACGCGATTCCCGCAGGCGCGCTTTCTGATCCTGAGCGCCTCCGCAAGCTCGCGGCGTTCTTCTTCTGGACGTCATGGGCGGCCTCGACCAATCGGCCGGACAGCAACGTCAGCTACACGAGCAACTGGCCGCACGAGCCGCTGGTCGGCAATCGGCCTACCGGCGATACCGTCGTCTGGACCGGCGTCAGCATCATCATGCTTCTTGCCGGCATCGGCGCGATGGCGTTCTACCACGCGACGACGCGGGAGGCCGTGGATCATGCGGACGCGCCGATCAACGATCCGCTGCTCGGTTCGACGCCGACGCCGTCGCAGCGTGCGGTCGTCAAGTATTTCTGGATCGTCGCGGCGCTGCTGCTGGTGCAAATCCTCATGGGTGTGGTCGCCGCCCACTATGGCGTCGAGGGCAACGGCTTCTACGGCATCCCGCTCGCGAAGTGGCTTCCCTACTCGGTTGCACGAACATGGCACGTTCAAATCGGCATCTTCTGGATTGCCACCGCCTGGCTGGCCACGGGCCTCTACATTGGCCCGGCCGTGAGCGGCGTCGAACCGCGCTGGCAGCGGCTCGGGGTCAACGTCCTCTTCGGCGCGCTCCTGCTGGTCGTCGTCGGGTCGCTGGCGGGACAGTGGTTCAGCATCAAACAGCTGCTCGGAACCGGAACGGCGTGGTTCTACCTCGGTCACAGCGGCTACGAGTACATCGACCTCGGACGTCTCTGGCAGATCGCGCTCCTGGGCGGGCTGTTCCTCTGGCTCACGCTGATGGTCAGGTCGCTCCGGCCGGCGCTGCGAGACGCCGGCGATCAGCGTCCGTTGCTGATGTTGTTCCTGGTCTCCATCGTCGCGATCGCCGCGTTCTATGCGGCGGCTCTCGGCTACGGACGCCGCACCAACCTGGCGATGGTCGAGTACTGGCGATGGTGGGTGGTGCACCTGTGGGTCGAAGGCTTCTTCGAAGTGTTCGTCACCGTCGTCATCGCGTTTCTCTTCGCGCGCCTGAAGCTGGTGACGGTGAAGAGTGCCGGCGCAGCGAGCCTGCTGTCCGCGGCGATCTTCCTGTCGGGAGGGATCATCGGCACGCTTCATCATCTGTATTTCTCTGGCACACCGACCATGGTGCTGGCGCTTGGATCCGTGTTCAGTGCGCTCGAAGTAGTGCCGCTGCTCTTCGTCGGCTTCGATGCGTGGGAGAACCTCCGGCTGGCACGGCGCAAGGAGTGGGTCCGCAAGTACCGGTGGCCGATCTACTTCTTCGTGTCGGTCGCCTTCTGGAATCTGGTGGGGGCGGGACTCTTCGGCTTCATGATCAATCCGCCCATCGCGCTCTATTACATGCAGGGACTCAACACCACGCCGGTGCATGGACACGCCGCTCTCTTCGGCGTCTACGGGATGCTCGGCATCGGGTTGATGCTGTTCTCGCTGCGTGCCCTCGACCCCGTGGCGGAGTGGAAAGAGGGTCTGATCCGGTTCGGATTCTGGGCAACGAACATCGGTCTGTTCCTGATGGTCACGCTCAGCCTGCTGCCGGTCGGCCTCATGCAGACATGGGCTTCTGTCACGACCGGCTACTGGTACGCCCGGAGTCCGGAGTTCCTGCAGACCGGAACCATCGAAACGTTCCGCTGGCTTCGAGTCGTCGGCGACACGATATTTGCGTTCGGCGCGATAGCGCTGGCGATCTTCGTCATCGGCCTGCGCATCGGCGGCATGACACGCCACGAGCGATTCCAGGTCGGTGCCAAGGCGATTCAGGCCAGATAGCCGTGGCCAGCACCGACCGACGCGATTCTCATCCTGGGGGGAACACATGACCATTACTGAATCGACAGCAATCGGCGACATCGCGGCGGCAATCCCATCAAGTGTCCGCGTCTTTCAACGCCAAGGCATTGATTTCTGCTGCGGTGGCAAACGCACGCTGGCTACGGTCTGCACCGAACGCGGACTCTCATTCGCGGAGACCGTCACCGCTATCGAAGCCTCGGCCTCAACGGCGGCTGACAGTCGCGATTGGTCGAAGGAGCCGCTCGGTGCGTTGATCGACCACATCGTTGCGACGTATCACGACCCACTCCGCGAGGAGCTGCCGCGGCTGCAACGAATGGCGGAGAAAGTCGCCGAAGTGCACGGCACCAAGGCGGCGTACCTCGGCCAGGTCGCCGACATCGTGGATGCGCTCTCTGCAGACTTGCTCACGCATATGCGGAAGGAAGAAGCGATTCTGTTTCCGGCCATTCGAGCGATTGAGAAAGGACATGCCTGCGATGCCGCGTGGGTTGTGGCCCCGATTTCGGTCATGGAACGCGACCACGAACAGGCTGGCGCGCTGCTGTCCGATCTGCATCGGCTCACCGGCGGCTACGGATCCCCCGCGTGGGGCTGCGCAACACTGCGAGCACTGTACCAGGGGCTCGAAGAGTTCGAACGCTCGATGCACGTGCATGTGCACCTCGAGAACAACGTGCTCTTTCCACGTGCGTTACAGCTCGAGGCGACCGCCGTTTCGAATTGAGAGCTGGGATGCTGCCTCGGGAACATGGCGCTTACGGGCAGCTTCTGCTGCCATTAGCGACGGCGCTGGCGATTGCTGACGTTCACGTGTCGGCGATCCTCACCGCCACCGCGGCGCTGGCCGCGTTCGTGGCACACGAGCCTCTGGTGGTGCTGCTTGGTGGACGCGGCGTGCGTGCAAGACGTGAACGGCGGAGTCGGGCGATCGCCTGGCTGGTGGTAAGCGGCGGCATCGCAATCGTTGCCGGGCTTGCGGCCATCGCGTCGGCACCTCCGCACGCGCGCTGGCTGTTTGCGTGCCCTCTGGTTCCCGCGGCGGTGCTGGCCTGGCTCCTCGTCACCGGACGCGAAAAGAGCACGCTCGGCGAGATTACGTCGGCCATTGCCTTCGCGTCGGTCAGCATTCCTATCATCGCGGTGACCACCTCGCCACTTCGTGGATTCGTAGTGGCGTTCACATTCGCCAGCCTCTTCATCGTCAGCACGCTGGGCGTGCGCGTTGTCGTGCTGAGGACCCGCGGTGGGGGCGATCCGCATGCCGTGCGGGTCACGCGCCGCCAACTTGCCGCCGCACTCGTGGTCATCGCCGTCGGCATTCCCGTGGCGGCACTGTCGGAAGTCAGAACGGGACTAGCCGCGCTGGCAATTCTTCCGGGCGTCGCCGTCGCCTCGACCCTCGCCTTCCGTCCGCCATCCGCTCGTCGTCTGCGGACCGTTGGCTGGACACTGCTGTCCACGACAGCATTCCTCGCCGTCGCACTCGTCGTAGCGCTCCGGTAGGAAGGTCCACACAGGCTTCGCTGTCGGTCCAATCAGGCTTCGCTGTCGGTCCGATCAGGCTTCGCTGTCGGTCCAACGAGGCTTCGCCGGTTGGTCCAAGCCGTCTTCCTGTCGGTCCAAGGAGGTTCCCCGTCTCGTCAGCCATTTTGGACCACCGATTGTCAGACGCCTTGGACCAGCGCCTAGCTGATTCCCTTTCCCTCGACGCAGGTATAGCTTCGCCCTGTGACGACGCCCTTGAACTCCTCGGTCCGGCCATTGGGCCAGGTCACGACCACGCGATCGACGCGGTCACGGCGGCCGACGCCGAAGGTCACGGGAAGTTCGGACTGGGAGAGATAGCTCGAGCCGCTGTGCACCATGCGCGTCTGGGTGACGCCATCGTGGAAGATGCGAACGACACTGCCGATGGCGTCGCGGTTGGAGGTAGTACCGACGAGACGGATGCGCAGGCTGCGGTTGCCGGCGCTGTGATCGTTCCGTAGCAGCACCGCGGGTCCGTTGTTCGTCGTCATCAGCAGATCGACATCGCCGTCGCCGTCGAAGTCGCCGCAGGCCAGTCCGCGGCCGACGCGCGGCTGCGCGAATCCGGCCCCGACGGCCGACGAGACGTCCCGGAAGCGGCCGCTCCCCTGATTCAGGAACAGCTGCGGTCGCTGTGCGTAGCCGACGTTGCCGCGGATGTTTCTGACCGTGTCGTCGATGTGCCCGTTCGCGGTCACCAGGTCGAGCCGGCCATCGAGATCAAGATCCGCAAACACGCAGCCGAAACCCAGGTGGTTGCGGGAGGGAAAGCCGACGCCGGCTTCCGCGGCGATATCGCGATACGTGGCGGCGCCTGATCGTCGATACAGGCCGATCATCTCGCCCTCGAAGTTGGTGATCGCGATACCCGGTGTGCCGGAATTGTCGAAATCGCCCACGTCGACACCCATGCCCGCCCGCGCCTTTCCGTCCGCGCTGAGCGCGACGCCGGCCTGCAAGGCAACGTCCTTGAACGTGCCGTTGCGCTGGTTGCGATACAGCTTGTTCGGCTGCGTATCATTGGCGACGAAGATATCGGGCCAGCCGTCCTGGTCGTAGTCGATGAGCGCGACGCCGAGCGCCTTGGAGGTTGAGTCGAAGATCCCGCACGTGGCGGTCACATCCTCGAACGTCCCATTGCCGCGATTCCGGAATAGCCAGCAGGTCTCGCCCCGATATGCTTCCGGCGTGCAGTACGACTTCTGTTTGCCGTCGAGGCTGCAGAACACGTCGTGGTCTGGCGACCACCTGACGTAATTGCACACGAACAGGTCGAGGAGACCGTCCCGATCGAAGTCGAGCCACATGGCAGACGTGCTGAAGGCCATCCGGCCGTAAAGACCAGCGGCACGCGTAACGTCCACGAACGTTCCCTTGCCGGTGTTGCGAAACAGTCGACTCTGCCCCACGCCGGTGATGAAGACGTCCGGAAACCCGTCGTTGTTGAAGTCGCCAACCGCGACACCCATGCCGTACATCTCGACCTCGAGGCCGGCGGCGCGTGTGACGTCCGTAAAGGTGCCGTTCCTGTTATTGCGATACAGGCGGAGCGTGGAGCGCTGCGTGTGATGGCCGGGCCAGTCGGCGCCGTTCACCAACAGGATGTCCTGCCAGCCGTCGTTGTCGTAATCGAGAAACGCGCATCCGGAGCCGAGTGTCTCCGGGAGCAGCTTGCCGCCATAGGCACCGTTGTTATGACGGAAGGTCAACCCTGCGCTGGCCGTTACGTCGACGAACTGAAAGCCGCCGCCGGCGGCAGATTGCGCAGCGAACGCGGGCGGCGACGCCAGACCGGCTGCAAGTTGCCAGAGGAAATCGCGCCGCCTCACCCCGGGCCCTTCCCTGGAAGTTGGGAGCTGGCAGTTGGGAGTCGGCGGGTCTTCATTGCAGCGGATTCACCAGCCCGTGCTGCAGCGCGTAGACGACCAGCTCCGCCGTCTTGTGCACGCCGAGCGCATTCATGATGTTCGCGCGATGAACCGCCACGGTGTTGACACTCACCTTCAGCTTCGCGGCGATGTCCTTGTTCGACAGGCCGTCGCAGATCAACTGGAGGACCTCGAGCTCGCGCGGTGTCAGACGGTTGCGCTCGCCAACAAGGCTCGGCTTGACGAGCGTCTGATCGACGACGGTTTCTCCAGCGGCCACGCGCACAATCGCGGCCGCCAGATCGAGATCGACGACGTTCTTGAGGACGTAGCCGCGAACACCGGCATCGAGCGCCTGCCGCACGACTGTTTCTTCTGAGTGCATGCTCAACATCAGGACGGCAATCTCTGGCGACGCCGCGCGGATCGCGCGTGTGGCGGCCATCCCGCTCGTCCCCGGCATCGCAGCGTCCATCACGATGACCCGCGGGTGCAGTTCCGCCGCCAGGCGAATCGCCTCATTGCCGTCCGAGGCTTCGCCGACGACCTCGAGCCTCGGATCGTCTTCGAGCAGCCGGCGAAATCCGCGGCGCACGAGGTGATGATCGTCCGCGAGCAGAACGGTGATCTTCTCGCTCATGACACCGCGTTCGAGGTCTTCAGTGGCACTGCCAGATGCACGCGCGTCCCGCCCTCAGGGATGTTGACAACCTCGAGCGTGCCGCCCAGGAGCGCTGCGCGCTCGCGCATCGCCACCAGCCCGAGCCCTCGCCGCGAGCCGTTGTTGGCAAACCCGCGCCCGCGGTCTTCGACCTCGAGGTGAATCGAGCCGTCGCCCGAACGCAGGCGAACGGACGCCCGCGTCGCGCCCGAATGGCGCGCCACATTCGCGAGCGCCTCCTGCAACACGCGATAGACGTGGATCGCCGTCTGATCGTCGACGCGTACCGGTTCACCGATCCGTTCGTAGGAAACGGCGACATTGGATTGCCGCTGGAAAGTCGAGAGGTACCACTCGATCGTGCTTTCCAGCCCGAGCTCCTCGAGGATCGACGGATGCAGGGACTGCGACAACCCGCGCACGCTGTCGAGTGCCCCCTGCGCCACTTCACCGATTTCGCGCAAATCCGCTCGCAACGGAGAGTCGTCCGGGACACGTTTGCTCACACGCCCGAGCATCGATCCCATCGCGGTCAGTACCTGTCCGAATTCGTCGTGCAGCTCGCGGGAAATCTCGCGCAGCGTGGCCTCCCGTGTGGCAATGAGCGTCTGCGCGACATCCCGGCGTTCGTCCGAGAGCGAGGCCAGCTCCTTGAACAGCCGGCGGTTCGAGCGGATCAAATAGAGACTCGTCGCGGTGATCGCGAGCAGTGTGGCGGCCAGGAACCAGTAGACCTGACGCTGCACGCGCTCGTAGATGTCCTGAACCTGCTGCGCCACCTGCCCTTCGGCCTCGTTGTTCTGGACGAGCAGCCTGGCGACGGCCGTGCTGAGCGACGCCTGTCTCGCTTGCAGCGACTCGCGGATCTGCACGCGCGCCTCGTCGTCGTGTCCCGCGCGCGCGAGGGCAAAAATCCGGTCGGCCGCATCCCAGAACTGCGCCACCGCTTGTGCAAGGTATTGCGCCTGCTCCGGCGTGCGGCGGGCGACGGCGACCGCCTCCTGCTGTGTCAGCGCGTCATCCAGATCCGACCGAATCCGTTCGAACGGCGCCGACCACGCCGAGATCGGGTACGGCTCGTCTCTGTCGAGCATGTCCCGCATCGACAGCGCCAGCTGATTGAGGTCGTTCTGAATGCGAAGCAGCTGCAGCGATTCGCGGCGGTTGCGATCCGTCAGCTCCGTCTGCAACCGCCGAAGGCCGCTGATCTGACCGGTGATGTACCAAGAGTACGCGACGACGACGACCAGCGTGAGGACCAGTCCAATGAGCAGCGCGACGGTCGGCGAGCGGTAGACCGCACGGCCTGGCGTGGACATCTGCGGCGATTATAGCGACGGGGGTACCGGGGTGGTTGGGCGGGAGTATGATGGTCCGCTTTCGGGGAGCGCATGATGAACGAGATGACGCGACGGGATACATTGCGACTTGGCCTCACCACCGCAGCCGGACTGGCACTCGTCCCCGAATGGGCGGTGCCGGCGCTCGCACAGGGCGAGGTCGACGTGCCGTTCACCGACTTCCCGGCGAATTTCGTCACGAGCGCCGCGGACGGCGCGCGCCGCACCATCGATCTGCGAAAGGTCGACGGGCTCATCACCCCCGCCGATCAGTTCTTCTTCATCCAGCACTACGACAAGCCGCAGATCGACAAAGCGGCATATCGCCTCAAGCTGACCGGCCTCGTCAGCAAGCCCGCCGAGCTCACACTCGCCGACGTGCAGTCGATGCGTAGCGTCGAGCTCGTGAACGGGTACGAGTGCTCCGGCAACAGCCCACGAGGCATGCAGGGCTTGTCTTCGTGCGGACGCTTCACGGGCGTGCGGTTGCGGGACGTGCTGCGCCGTGTGGGCGTTGACGACAAGGCACGCGAGGTCGTGTTCTTTGGCGCGGACAAAGGCGCCGAAGACGTCGTGTTCCGTCAGAACACGTTAAAGGTGCAGCAGCAGTTTGGCCGGAGTATCACGCTCGAAAACGCGATGAAGCCGGAGCCGCTGCTCGCCTGGGCACTGAACGGGCAGCCGCTCGACCGTGATCACGGCTTCCCGCTGCGGCTCATCATGCCTGGCTGGTACGGTGTGGCGAACGTGAAGTGGCTGTCCGAGATCCACCTGCAGGAAAACCGTTTCCTCGGAAATTTCCAGGCCCGGTGGTACCGCACCGTGCGTGCGGTCGGCGGCACGGGCGAGCTGAACGATCCCGCGACTCAGTTTGTCGAGGCCGAGGTGTCGAAGCTGAATCTGAAGTCGGTGATCGCGCGCGTCCGGAAGTCGGCGGACGCCGTGACGATTCACGGCTTCGTCCTGAACGACGGCACGCCGCTCCGCTCGGTGGAAGTCAAAGTGGACGAGGGTCCATGGCAGCGGGCCACGCTGGACGCCGCCAACAGCCAGTATTCGTGGAAGCTCTTCTCGTATCGCTGGACGGGGGCGACGCCCGGCGCGCACACGCTCGTGTCACGCGCCACCGACGTCAACGGCGTCGTGCAGCCAACGGTCGAAGAACTCGCGCGGAAAAAGACGTTCCTCGAAGACAACTCACAGTTCCCGCGCAAGGTGACGATCGCCTAGCCCCTCAGCGGCGCGGCTTCTATTCGGCGGCGGCCTTCTTCTCCACCGGCGTGCAGCGCTGCTTCTGATCGTCGAAGTCGCGGTACGGCTCGTGGCATTTCGAGCAGGCGACCGACACCGTCTCGCTCACGTCGAGCATCGCGTCCATGTTCTTCGACTGCGCCGCCTTGTACGCAGCGCGCCCGGCGGCGGCGAGTCCCTCCGCCGCCTTCCGGTAGGTGTCCTCCTGCACCGGCACCGGCTTGCCGTTCTCGCAGACGCGCCCCGGAATCATCAGCAGGTTCGAGGCTTCGGCGAGCGCCAGCGCGCTGTTCTCTACCTCCTGCCAGCCGCCATAGACGTTCTTGAACGTCTCGGTCGCTCCGGAGGTGACCTCCGCCGCTGGGCGCGGCGCGCCCGGGTCCTTCGCCTGCGAGTCGAACACGATGTTGGAGAACGTAAACGGAATCCCGCGCATCACCTGTGCGAGATTCGCGTACGGCTGCGGAGTGAACGTGGCAGGCGGTGCGGCTGGCTCACTGGCCCTGCTGCATGATGCGCTTGCCACGGCGAGCGCGATGACGACAACGGCGACTGTTCTCATACGGGCTCGCCGGAGTGCAATCGCGGATCCACGTCGTGGCAACCGTAACTCGCGACGATTCCGTTCCTGCGCGAACTGGCGAAGGTCGCGAGCGGTGAAATCTCACGGCGGTCCGGAATTTTTTCGCGGCTGACGTCCATCGACTGGTTCGCAGCCCGACGTTTCTCTGCGCATCTCCGAGGCACGCGTGGCAATGCGGTTGCACGAACGAGGCCCATGGCCACAATCATCGGAGCCGTCGCCAGCTCGCATACGCCCACCATCGGGTTCGCGCTGGATGCGCACAAAGAGGACGACCCGGCCTGGGCGCCGATCTTCGAGGGATACAAGCCAGTACAACGATGGCTCGCCGAGAAGAAGCCGGACGTGCTGCTCATGATCTTCAACGACCACGTCACGTCGTTCTTCTTCGACCACTACTCCCACTTCGCGCTTGGAATCGGCGAGTCGTATGCGCCGGCGGACGAGGGCGGCGGCCCACGCGCGCTGCCACCGGTCCGCGGGCATGCCGGCCTCTCGCACCACATTGCCGCGGGACTGGTGGCGGACGAATTCGACCTTTCCTACTTCCAGGACAAGCCGCTCGACCACGGCTGCTTTTCGCCGCTGTCGATCCTCTGGCCGCACGAGCCAACCTGGCCCGGCGCGATCGTGCCGCTGCAAATCGGAGTGCTCGAGTTCCCTATTCCGTCAGCACGGCGGTGCTACAAGCTTGGTCAGAGCCTGCGGAAGGCGATCGAGAGCTACCCGGAGGATCTGAAGGTGGTCCTGGTGGCCACGGGCGGGCTCTCCCACCAGGTCCACGGGGAGCGATGCGGTTTCAACAACCCGGAGTGGGACCGGACGTTCATGGACCTGATCGAGCGGGATCCGGATCGACTGGCGGAGATGACGCACGCCGAGTATGCCGAGCTGGGCGGCTTCGAGGGCGCAGAAGTCATCATGTGGCTCGTGATGCGCGGCGCGCTGGCCCCGACGATCCGGACCTTGCATCGCAGCTACTACCTGCCGAGCATGACCGGCATCGCGACGGCGATCTATGAGAATGAACAGCCAGCGGTCCCGCAGCCTGATGCGGCCTATCTCGAACACATCAACCACCAACTGCAAGGCGTCGAACGAATCGGGGGCTCCTATCCCTTCACGCTGGCTCGAAGCGTCAAGGGGTACCGGCTGAACAAGTTCCTGCACCGGCTGACCGATCCCGCGTGGCGCGTGAAGTTCAGGGCCGCACAGGAAGCCTTGTTCGATGAGGCGCAGCTGACGGCCGACGAGCGCACGCTCGTGCGCGATCTCGACTGGCGGGGCATGATCCACTACGGGGTCAGCTTCTTCATGCTGGAAAAGCTCGGGGCGGTCGTCGGCGTCTCCAACCTCCACATCTATGCGGCGATGCGCGGGCAGACGCTGGCCGAGTTCCAGCAGACCCGTAACGCGCCGGGCGCCTTGTATTCGGTAGCCGGCACGGACGCCGCGCCCGCACAGCAGTCCTGGATGAACGCTCCTGTGACACGATAGCGGGCGCGATGCTTCCTCCCCGGATCGTTCTTGCCGCCGTCGATTTCTCGGAATCCTCACGCACGGCTCTGATCTTTGCGGCCCGCCTTGCCAAACATGCAGGTGCCCGGCTGCACGTCGTCCATGCGCAGGACCCGTTACTTGCGCGTGCCGCCTCTGCGACGGGTGCCGACATCGATGCCGAAACGCGAACGGAGCTGTCGGCCTTCATGCAAAGCGCCGCCCCGGCCGGCGACTGGAGTCCGTTCCATGAGGTCGCAGAAGGTTCAGCCGTCGACGTCCTCTGCAGCGTGGCCGACCGCGAGAACGCCGATGTCATCGTCGTCCGCGC
>Ga0207691_10005383_pt1 | contig 12355 bp, 10 predicted proteins | sample KBSM13metaG_FD_184327 | JGI IMG/M metagenome (GOLD analysis project Ga0207691, IMG submission 184327) | Miscanthus rhizosphere microbial communities from Kellogg Biological Station, Michigan, USA - KBS M1-3 metaG (SPAdes) (version 2) | ecosystem: Host-associated > Plants > Roots > Rhizosphere >...
AATCAGCAGCAGCCCCGCGAAAATCGACGTTCTAATGCCCGAGCGGGCGGTAAATCTCATGCGCTGAGAATACACTCCGAGTGTCTTGACATGTCGAGTTCGCGCCGACCCACCTAAGCTGGCAACGGTCTGCGAATGGAGTTTCTACGGTTCTGGTTGAATTGTCGGCAACTCGGAAGTAATCCCAGTTTTGGGGTTATTTCCGTGGACGGTGACACGCTCATAATCTTCGCGTAAACGAGTCTAAGGCTGCAGAAAAGTCGATATATCTGCGGAATTCGGAGGCCCCGCGATGAACATCTCCAAAGCCTGTCTTATGCCGCTCTTCCTCGGTTCGTTCACAATCGGAATCGCGCTTGGACAGCAAACGTCGCAATCCACCGTGAAAGAACCCGAAATTCCATCTCAGGTCGAAACATTGAGCGGTCAACTCGTTTATCACGATGGCATCCGTAAATGGTTTGAACTGAAACTGGATCGGGCGCAATCTGGACAAAGCTCGATCCAACTTGTGTACGCAGGACCGGTTTGGAAACAGATGCAGGTCCTCAGAGGCTGCCGAGTTCGTTCAAGAGGTCTGATCTTCCTTTCGCCGACCGGCCCCTACTTGTCCGGCTACTACCCGCTGGAATATACCCAAAGCGTGCAGCACATTGAGGCCGTTGAGACGTGCACTTTGAAGCCACCCATCCAAGTGGTTCCCGGGGCGAAGCCCGACAAGAACGTCCATGATTACCGGGTAGATATGCGCGTCAACTACTCGCCCGGCGATCACCCAGTGGTCTTCCGCGTGACAAGTGCGGGTAAGGAATTGCAGCCATGGCAATCTTACGCGAGTTATATGTTGGAGCCATGGACATCTTACGCGAGTTATAGGCTGCCTCGTGGCTCTGCCTTATACGGAATATGCGGCGAAGGCTTCGTTATCGACAAAGTCTTCGGGACACCGCAAGCGAGTCCATCGCACCTCACAGTGTCTCGAGATTCTCTGGATATGGCGATGTTCAATTCGGAGGGCGCGGTTTCGTCTGGCAATACGAATCTGCATCTGGGGTACACCTGCGTTCGCAAGCCGTAAAAGATGACCGCTCGTGTAACAGCTGTTTTGTGGTCAGGTGGTTGGTGTTTCACAAAACCGCGTAATTATCTGCAAATTTCCACAGAAATATTTATTTTTGACCAGGGGTGGTAGTTTTCCTTTCCACGGAGTTTTTGGTTGCCCGGGACTTGCCGGCCTGGGTTCTGCTGTATTTATCGTGCGCCATTCGCGGCTAATTATCTGCAAAAGGTCAGTGACTTATTTTGAAGCGGGAGGCCCGAAGCCCCCTGGGGCCGCCACTGGCCGTAATCCGTGATCATCACTAAGAGGATCGGGAGTCCTGCGCTACACTGATGCGGCATGTTGCACCGTGCTTTAAGAGCACGCGAAAGGTGACCCAGGCAAATGAAGAAGCTCATCCACGGAATATTGGCCGTCTCAGCGCTGGCAATCGCGGTTTCATCGAGTGCGCAGACTGCCGACGAAATCGTAAGCAAGTATGTGGCAGCTATTGGCGGCAAAGAGGCGATAAGCCAGGTGAAATCGGTCTACATGGAGAGTTCCGTCTCGATGATGGGGGGCGAGAATCCGAGCACCACGACGATCGTGGACGGAGTCGGCTACAAGAACGAAACGGAGTTCAACGGCACAAAGATTGTGCAGTGCTTCACAGACAAGGGCGGCTGGGCCATCAATCCCATGGCGGGTGCCAGCACGCCTCAAGCAATGCCGGAGGACGTCTACAACTCAGGCAAAGGGCAACTCAATATAGGCGGCCCGCTTTTTGACTATGCAGCCAAGGGCAGCAAGATCGAGCTGTTTGGGAAAGATGGAAATGCCTACAAGATCAAATTGACTTCGAAAGAGAATGTCGAATCCGTTTACCTGATCGACTCGACAACGTTTCTCCCGGTATCCATGACGTCGAAGGGCAAGATGCAGGATCAGGACGTGGACATCACCACCAAGTTTTCCGATTTCCGCAAGACGGATCTCGGATACATGATCCCTTACGCCATCGACCTGGATATCGGCGGACAGTTCACTCTAACCATCGCGGTAAAGAAAGTGGAGTTGAACAAGACGATCGACCCCGCCGTTTTTGAAATGCCGAAATAGCGCGCCGGAAGGAACGGGGAATCGGCGGATAAGCTCGATTCCCTTTCGCGCAGGTTCACTTGCGAATATGGCGAATGCAAATCTCGGGCGGTAGTTTGCAGATAATTACCCGCTCTTGTTGCACAATGTCTATAGGGCATTCCAACCTCCTTCTGGGCGCAGCAAAGTGACGGCGAGTCGTCCGACAAATGAGTCGTAACTCCTTTGCTGAGAGGATTCTGCGGCTAAGCCTTTTATAACAGGATTTTGGAGCGAACCGCTGCCGTAATCTATTGAAACTAAGGACTTTCCATCCAGAGTATGGGTGGGGGGGTATCCAACCCCAACCCGTCAGCGCGGGGACGTCGGTCGTTAGACCGCTGTCAAGGACCCGTTCCCTGTTTTTAGTGGGCGCTGGTGGTGCCGGTGGTGGACACGCCTTTTTGGCGAGACAAAATAAATGCACGGCGCCGGTCTTTCGATGCGTGGTCGATCTGCTTCCAGAAACCCACAAAGTAATCGATGGCCGAAATGGTGGACACAACCACGGTGAAGTAGATGGCGGCGATCGCGACCCATTTAACGGGAATGACGACGACCCCAAATTGCCACTCGTCCCAATGATGAGCCAAAACTGCGGAGACGACGCACACGATCTGAACCACGGTCTTGAGTTTGCCCAGGTCGCTCGCCTGAATGGTGAAGCCTTCACTGGAGGCGATCGACCTCAACCCGGAGATCAGAAATTCGCGGGCGATGATAACCACCACGATCCAGACTTTGACCACGGCTGGGTTATAGGCCACCAGCGCAATCAGAGCCCCGGTCACCATGATCTTGTCGGCGATAGGATCCAGCAACATTCCCATCGTGGTGATCTGCTTGCGCTTGCGGGCGAGGTAACCGTCGAGTCCGTCGGTGATTGAGGCGAGGACGAAGAGAATCGATGCAAGGATCTCCTGCTCCCCATGAGGACCCTGCAAGGGGAAATGTGGCGAAAGAATCCACAACAGCAGCGGGATCATGGCGATCCGGCTTAGCGTGATGGAGTTAGGCAGGTTCACCATTTTCCCTTATAGGTACAGAGTCTTTCTAAATCCGGCTGGTGTATATCCTATTTCTTCGAAAGCACCGAACGAATGTACCCGTACGCGCCTCGATGAAATGAAGATTCAACTACCACTATAGTCGCGATGCCCTCGCGTCTCAATTCCCCGCTCGGCGCGCAGATGCTACCGGCCCCGCGAGACCCCTTTTCGAATGCCGCGATCCGCCGTTCAATTAGCTGGGTTTAGTCACGATTCCAGAGAACATGTCGAGAAATGGCTCCTGGCTTTTGAGGATGCGCCGGCGCGCCTCTGGAATCGAAAACCAACCTCCTCGATCCACTTCGGGAAAATCGATCTGGCGGCCGGAGCGCGGAGGCCACTCCATCTGACAGTGATTGCTGACCATCTGCTCCGGATCGCAATCGCCTTCAAATGCCCAGGCCGAAACGACCTTTCCCCCCGCCTGGCGGACGGTTCCCAATTCGAGAAATTCCCCGTTCACCGCAAAGCCCGTTTCTTCTTGAAATTCGCGCCTGGCCGCCTCCACCGCGAGCTCCCCATCGGAATATTCCCCTTTGGGAATCGACCACGACCCTGCATCCTTCTTTGCCCAGAACGGACCGCCCGGATGGACAAGGAACACTTCGACATTGTGTCCGTTACGCCGATACATCAACAAGCCTGCACTTCGCTTCGCCACGTGGACTCACCCGCCCCAGTATAAGTTCATCGATCATTTAGTATGAGTGGCGATGTTCATTGCCATCCCTCAAGTGAGCGCCGACGAGGTGCTGCGCGCGTTCCATCGCGACGAGCCGTTTCTATTCCTTGGCGCCGCCTTCAATACAGTGACTATCATCCTGATCGGCCTTTGCGTCATTCGCCGCAAAGCCGACGCGCTGCTTATTTCGCTGGCGGTTTTCGCTCACGTCTACGGCGTGCGGCTCTGGATGGATTCCGCGCTATTGCGCATGGCTGTGCCGGATACGGAACTCTTCCATCGATTGAAAGCCGCACTTGACTACTTTGTGCCGATTCCCGCATTCGTCTTCTTTCACATTGCCGGATTCGTTGGCCGCCGGGCGAGAGTGTTCACGATTCCACTCGTCGCGATCTTTAGTTGCCTTGTGGTGGGAACGCTCGCTTTTGGCTCTTTGCCGGTGTTTCGCACTATTAACAACACGGCGGTCGTGGTCGCACTGCTCTTCGTGCTGGTTCGGTCGTTTCGACAGGGCCCAAACGATCATGATAATAAGGTCTTCCGCGGAGGCCTACTTTGCTTTGTGGCCACCGCGCTCTTTGACAATCTCATTCCTGTGTTCCGCATCGAGCCCTACGGATTTGCCGTATTTGTCGCATCGCTGGGCTATGTCGCCGCCCGGCGCACCTTGCAGCGAGATGTTGAATATGGCGAGATTCAGCAGGAGCTTGCCCTTGCACGTCGCATGCAGCTTTCGATTCTTCCAGCCGCATTTCCTGACTCGACGGCCTTTCGCGTGGCGGCGAAATACGTTCCGATGACCTCGGTGGCCGGCGATCTTTACGAGTTTCTCGTGGCTGACAATCAGCATGCCGGCTTGTTTATTGCCGATGTCTCAGGTCACGGTGTTCCCGCCGCCCTGATCGCGTCGATGGTGAAGATGGCCGCTACTTCGCAACGCAGCCATGCTGCTCATCCGGCACAATTGCTGGCTGGAATGAATGCGGCATTATGTGGCAACACGCAGGGGCAATATGTGACGGCCGCATATGTCTATCTCGATGCGAAGGCGCGCGAGCTTCGGTACTCGGCGGCAGGACATCCGGCGATGTTGCTGCTGCGCGGCGGGGTTGTAACGGAAGTAGCGGAGAATGGGATGCTGCTTGCGGCAATTGAAGGCGCAACCTACACCGACAAGACACTGCCGCTTGAGCCGGGAGATCGTTTGCTGCTCTACACCGATGGACTCGTCGAGGCCCGCAACGCCGAGGGAAAGCTTTTCGGCGAAGAGTCTCTGATTGCAGCGTTGCGCGGGAGCGCCAGGAGGACGCCACATGAAGCTGCCGATGAAGTGGTGACAGCAGCGCAGCGGTGGGCCAAGTCGCTGGATGACGATCTGACCGTGCTGGTGTGCGACTTTGTTGGTGCGGTATAACGTGCGTCCAAATAAGAAACGGACCGCTTGTAGCAGTCCGTTTCAAGTTGAGATTCGCAACGGGACTATGCGTAGATGCCGCGCTGCTTGATGGTAAAGGACACGCGGTCGATGGCCAGCATGTATGCTGCGATGCGGTTATTGACGTTGTGGGCCTCGGCGTAGCGCACCACATCATCGAAGCTGTCGCGCAGAATCGTCTCCAGTTGCTCGTTGACGATGGCTTCTTTCCAGAAATAGCCCTGGCGATCCTGAACCCACTCGAAGTAGCTCGCCGTGACGCCGCCGGAATTGGCCAGAATGTCAGGGACGATGAAGATGCGCTTGTCGGCGAGGATTTCGTCGGCAACCGCGGTGGTCGGACCGTTTGCGCCTTCGACGATGATACGAGCCTTGATCTTGTCCGCGTTGCGGCTGGTAATCACGTTCTCTGTCGCCGCGGGTATGAGGACATCGCAGTCAGAGACAATCAGCTCTTCGCTCGGCACTGCCTCGGCGCCGCGGAAACCTAGAGTAGATCCGTTACGATACTTGTATTCGATCAGTTGACGGATATCGATGCCGTTGGGATTTGAGAGACCACCATCCTTCTCCGCGATGCCCACAATCTTGTAGCCGTGCTCCATCATCAGGCGGGCGGCGTTCGAACCAACATTGCCGAAGCCCTGAATAATGACGCGACAGCCGTCGATGGGAATGTTCAGGTAGCGCAGACTTTCGTCGCAGACAACCAGCACGCCGCGGCCGGTAGCTTCGACACGGCCACGCGAGCCGCCGATGTTTAATGGCTTGCCGGTGACGACGCTGGTGACAGTGTGACCCACGTGCATGGAATAGGTGTCCATAATCCATGCCATTGTTTGTTCGTTGGTGTTGACGTCGGGAGCGGGCACGTCCTTTTCAGGCCCGATGAAATCGATAATCTCGGATGTGTACCGGCGAGTCATGCGCTCGAGCTCGCCCTGGCTCATTTTTTTCGGATCGCAGATGACTCCGCCCTTGGCTCCGCCGAAAGGGATATTGACGACTGCGCACTTCCAGGTCATCCAACTGGCCAGCGCCCGCACTTCGTCGAGCGTAACGTCAGGCGAATAACGGATGCCGCCTTTCGCTGGCCCGCGGGCAATGGAATGCTGAACCCGAAAGCCGGTGAAGATTTCTATGTTGCCGTTGTCCATTGTTACTGGAAAGTGGACGATAATTTCGCGCGCGGGAGTCCTGAGCAGCTTCCAAAGGCCTTCATCTAAATTCAACTTGCGAGCTGCAAAATCGAACCGTGCGCTTTGTGCCTCCCAAGGATTTATCTCCTGATCCAATGTCATTGTTGGTACTGCTGGTGCCATACGTATCTCCAATTCTCTCTACCTGCCGCGGAAAGACTGGAAGTCTTTGCGTCTGCAACTAATAGACGCGGCAGGATTTCCCCGGTTACCCGGTATTCCGCACTTGGCCCTTGCGGAGCGGTTAACCACCCCGCAGATTGGGTCTTCAAATAATTCAGCATTAGCCCAAACCCATGTGAGTCTAGGCCTCCCACATAGCATCGTCAAGCCCGGGCGAACCTGCCAAGGAACCCCTTAGTACTGGTTTAAAGGGCGTTGCAGCCGGATTGTTTCGGCCATATCGAGAATGCGAGTCGGGCGTTGACACGCAACATTCAATTGCGTCCCGTAGGCGGACTGCCAACTGGCCTTAACGGTAATTATTTGGGTTCGCATTGGAGAGCGCGAGTACAAGAATCCTCGAAATTCAATCGATGACGATAAAATGAGGTTGCCTCTACAACGTTCGTAACTGGGTTTTGATGCGAAACGCCGCGCCAAGTCACATGGGCTAAGTTACACTCAGCACAGTTTATTGCCCCTCTCTCTAAAACGGGCCCGGATGTAGTGCACGGGAGAAGGCTGATTAAAAGATGGCTGTTCACCCTGGAGAGTTGATGTCTTCTGCCGACAGAATATTGGTTATCGACGACGACAAGGTCGTTGGCGAGATTGTGTCCGCGCTGGCCAAGGCGATGGGTTTGCAGTGCGATGTGACGCGCTCGCCCTTGACCTTTTTCGACCGGATTACACCGGAAACAACCCTTATCTTGCTCGACCTCGTGATGCCAGAGATGGATGGCATCGAGATCTTGCGACTGCTTGGCGAGAAGCAGTGCAAGGCTCGCATTGTGCTGATGAGCGGCATCAATATACGGGTGATCGAGACGGCCAAGAAGCTGGCCCAGACTCTCGGCCTGACCGTCGTTGGACATCTTCAGAAGCCCTTCCCGCTTTCTCAATTGAAGGACGTCCTCGGCACCAATCTTTCGCCGGAAGCGCCGAAATTGCACAAGGAAGATCCGCAACTGGCGATCCCGGACGAAGACCTGCGACTCGCCTTCGAGCGCAATGAATTCATAATTTACTATCAGCCGCAAATCAATATTGCAACGGGATGCGTGACCGGCGTCGAAGCTCTCTCCCGCTGGCAGCATCCGGAACTCGGTCTTGTCTATCCTGACAATTTCATCTCGCGCATCGAGGATCTGGGCTTAATGGATAAGTTCTGCTGGATTACCGCGGAACGCGCACTCCACGAGGTGAAACAGTTTGTCGGGCCGGACGGATTCTTGCCGCGGCTTGCAATCAACGTCTCGGTCAGCTCTCTGCGCGACCTGAAGTTTCCCGATATCTTCATGAGTCTCGCGAAAAAATATGAATTTCCCGCGGAACGCATTGTCCTGGAGATTACAGAATCCGGTCTTATCGAGTTTTCTCTGGCCCTGGATGTGCTGACCCGGCTTCGCATGAGGAATTTTCAGCTCTCGATCGACGACTTCGGCACCGGCTACTCCATGATGAAGCAGCTTCAGAATGTCCCCGCCATCGAGCTCAAGATCGACAAGACCTTTGTGCAGAATATGCACGGCAATCATAGCGATATGGTGATGGTCGAAAAGATCATCGAGATGGGTCACGAGCTTGACATGGAAGTCATCGCCGAGGGCGTGGAGACGGAGGAACAATACAATCTCCTCCGCGAGCAGGGCTGTGACGGGGTGCAAGGTTACCTGTTCGCCCGCGCATTGCCTCCGGAAGAGATGATTCAGTGGCTCGAGACTTTTCGCGCCCAGCACGTCCGGTAAACCACGGTTCGAGTTCGGCCACCTGACCTTGAGGTCCCTGCTGCATTTCACTTCATGACGTCGACTTTCCTTGCATTTCCAAGCGGAGTTGCGATACTGACGTTTGGAGAGAGATGAAATGCGGACAATCCGAGGTGCGGCAGTCAGTGCGTGTGTACTGCTCTTCCTGAGCCTGGGGCATGCACAAGTTCCAACCGCCAACGCTCCAACGGCAGCGCCTTCCGTAGCGCAACCGCCGGCCATTCCTTCAGCCACCGCCGCTCCTACGCCCGTTCACCCGCTTGACCAAGCTGACCTGACGGCCTTCTTTGACGGAATCCTGCCGCTGCAATTGGAGCGGAGCGATATTGCCGGAGTTTCTGTCCTGGTGATGAAAGACGGCCAGGTGCTGTTGCAAAAAGGCTATGGGTACGCGGATGTGAAGTCGAAGAAGCCCGTTGATCCCAATTCGACAATCTTCCGTCTCGCGTCGATCTCAAAGCTCTTTACGTGGATCTCCGTAATGCAGTTGGTTGAGCAAGGCAGGCTGAATCTCGACACGGACGTAAACAACTATCTCGATTTTCAAATTCGTCCCGCATTCCATCAACCCGTAACGTTGCGCAACCTGATGACGCATACCGGAGGGTTTGAGGAAACGATCAACGACATCATCTTCACCGACCCGAAAGAGGCCGTGTCGATACGCGACTACCTGATCCGCAACCAACCGATGCGAATCTTTCCTCCCGGCCAGATTCCTGCTTACTCCAACTACGGCGTCGGACTTGCGAGCTATATCGTGCAGCGCGCAAGTGGAGAGCCGTTTGAGCAGTACGTACAAGAGCATATCTTTGGGCCGCTGGGCATGACGCACTCGTCGTTTTACCAGCCCTTGCAGAAGTCGCTGGCAGGCCTTCCCTCTCAGGGATATCGCTCAAACACGACCAAGCCAGCAGTCGGCTTCGAGTTCTTTAATCCGGTAGGCGCCGGCGGAATTTCTTCGAGCGCGGCTGATATGGGCCGCCTGGGACAGGCGCTGCTTAACGGCGGCGAATTGGACGGCAAACGCATTCTGAAACCGGAAACTTTGGCTCTGATGTGGACGCCGCAATATCGCGCCAGTGATCAGATGCCGCCGATCTGCATGGGGTTCTACCAGGACTGGCGAAACGGGCTTCGCTGGATCGGCCATGAGGGAGATCTGATCGCGTTTCACAGCCTGTTCTTCGTTGAGCCACAACAAAAGCTTGTGCTCTTCGTCTCGTATAACTCGGCGGGAGGAGGCAGAGCGCCGCGTCCTGAAATCATCAACTTCTTCTCGGACCGCTATTTTCCGGGCGCGCCGAAAGCGGAGTTTCTCAAGACTCCTGTGAGTGAACTGAAAGCTATCAATGGGCAATACCAGGCGAGCAGACGAGAAGAGACAACGAAGTTGAAGCTCTCAAACCTGTTTGAGCAGCGAACCGCCAAGGTGGACAAAGATGGCGTCCTCACGATCGAGGATTTTAAAGACCTGCGAGGCCATCCGATCAAGTGGAAGCCCGTAGGCAAAGATCTTTGGCAGGCGGAGGACGATCAGGAAAAGATATTCGCCATTCGAGACGCCAAAGGGAGGATAGCTCGCATCGCAGTCGAGTTTCCAGGCGTTCAATTGGAACGCGTGCCGTGGTACGAGGACAGCCGGTTCATTCTCCCGATCGCGGGTTCCAGTCTGGGCATTTTGTTTCTGGTGTGTCTGGCCGTCCTCATGCGCGTTGGGAAACGGATATTCCTGAGGAGGCGTCCCCGCCCTGCACCACAACCGGGAACGATCTGGCTCACGTTTGGGCCACGAATGGCGGCGATCATCTGGGTGCTGTTTCTGGGCGCTCTCGCCGTGTTCGTTATTGTGAAGGGCGACGACATCATGCCGCCGACGCCGAGTTGGTTCAAGTGGTTTGCCCTGATCAATTGGGTCACAGCGCTTGCCCTTCTCCTGAGCCTGTTTGCGGCGGTGTCTGCGATTCGCATCTGGCGCCGTGAAAACCTGCGGTGGATCACGAAGGTGAAGTTTTCACTGGTCGGGCTTGCATGCGTAATTTTGAGCTGGGTCGCCATCCACTGGCATTTAATCGGGCCGTCGCACCGGATATAGCGAAGACGATACGGCGTGCGTTTCGATGACATCTTCGCAGCCTCGCGTTTGCGCTTCTGCGATCATTCCTGAGCGGTTACACTGGTGCCTGTGAAGCTTTCTGCGAATCTCATTCAACCCAGCCGCAAGGCATTTGTCGCACTCGCGAAAGAGCACACGCTGGTGCCCGTCTACCGCACTCTTACAGCCGATCTGGAGACGCCCGTATCGGCATTTTTGCGCGCTGCGTGGCCTGAGCGCGAATGCTTCCTGCTGGAATCGGTGGAGGGCGGCGAGCAAGTAGGCCGCTATACATTCATCGGCATTTCGCCTTACAAGCGCATTGTGGCGCGCGGTCGACAAATTGCCATTTCGGAAGGCAAACGGACCACGCTAATCGACGGGGACATCTTTGACGTGCTGCGTGAGGCGCTCAGCGGGCACAATCCCGCAAGGCTGGCGGGGCTGCCTCCCTTCACTGCGGGTGCGGTGGGATTCTTTGCTTACGATGCGGTCCGCCAGATTGAACGGCTGCCGGAACACGCCAAGGACGAACTCGGCGTTCCTGACGCGTGCCTGCTGTTTTTCGATGAGGTGCTCGCGTTCGATCATGTTCGCAAGCAGATCTGGCTCATTGTCACGGCTGATGTCACTCTGACGGAGCCTAATGTTGCGTACGAAGACGCGGTCAAGCGCCTGGCGAGACTTGAAAAGCGCCTCTCGCGGCCTCTGCCCAAGCTGCCTCGTCCCAAGGGCAGCGAGTCGGTCAAAGTCAGCCGCCGGACAAGCAAACGACAATTCCTCGCTGCCGTTGAACGGACGAAGGAATACATTGCGGCCGGAGACATCTTTCAAGCTGTGTTGTCGCAACGACTCGACGTGCATACGGGCATGGACAGCTTTCAGGTCTATCGCTCTCTGCGCACAGTGAACCCAAGCCCATATATGTACTTCTTGCGGTTCACCCCGGACGGGGCATTGGGCGGACAGGCGCCACCCGCGAAGAAATCTTCAAAAAAGAAAAACGTGCCGACGGCACGAACCCTGGAACTGGCGGGATCGTCCCCGGAGTTGCTGGTGCGGGTTCACGACGGCAAAGTGGAGTACAGGCCCATTGCCGGGACACGGCCTCGCGGCGCTACGGAAAAAGAAGACCTGCGCTTTGAAAACGAAATGATGAGCGACGAGAAGGAGCGCGCCGAGCACGTGATGCTGGTAGATCTCGGTCGCAATGATGTAGGTCGTGTCAGCGAGTTTGGCAGCGTGAAGGTGGACCGGCTGATGTTTGTGGAGCGCTACAGCCATGTCATGCACATCGTAAGCGCGATTGAGGGTCGGCTCAAACCGCAGTTGACTGCTGTGGATGCCTTGCGGGCATGCTTCCCTGCCGGAACACTTTCGGGGGCGCCCAAGGTGCGGGCGATGGAAATCATCGAGGAACTTGAACCATCGCGGCGCGGCACGTATGGCGGTGCGGTGCTGTATGCCGACTTCTCAGGAAATCTGGATTCCTGCATTGCTATTCGATCGCTGCTGGCGCAGGGCGGCAACGGTTACGTGCAGGCCGGTGCGGGAATCGTCGCGGATTCAGTACCCGAACTTGAGCACGAGGAGTCGCTTAACAAGGCTCAAGCCGTGATCCGCGCGATCGAGCGTGCGCGAGAGCTGTAAGGCCGCACATTTTTTGGTATACACGCAGATCCACATTGAGCGCTCAAGCTGGCGTTGTGCTACTCCGCGCCGAAAAGCCGGCGGAAAAAGTGTCCGACACGGGTGAAGAAAGTGGGCCTTGTGCCGCCCGAGGACCGG
>Ga0207691_10005384_pt1 | contig 12354 bp, 9 predicted proteins | sample KBSM13metaG_FD_184327 | JGI IMG/M metagenome (GOLD analysis project Ga0207691, IMG submission 184327) | Miscanthus rhizosphere microbial communities from Kellogg Biological Station, Michigan, USA - KBS M1-3 metaG (SPAdes) (version 2) | ecosystem: Host-associated > Plants > Roots > Rhizosphere >...
CATCCACCTGTTATCATAACTTTTTCCCTCATCCAGCAGGTAGCTATAGTCGTTAGTATACCCTGCTTCATCACCATAAAAAATCATTGGTATGCCGCCGAGCATAAAACTATGCGCCTGCATGAGAATAATTTTCCTGATGGATGTATCAATATCTTCTTCGTTATCTTCTTCTATAGCTTTTTCAAGTCCGCAAAGTGAAGCAAGTGAACCACTGATCCTTGCATCATGGGTTTTGGGATTATAAGAAAACAATGCACCCTTTGCAGGTGAAAATATATGGTTACCGCCGTAATAGTCCATCAAAAATTTGCGGTGCTCATATGGATTGAATCCACTCTGCTCGATCATATAATCATCATAGCCCAATCCGATGTCGTCGTGACAGCGTGTGTATGTGATCCAGGAAGTTCCATATGGTTTTTGCAATAACTCATGTTGTGCAGCGAGCATTATTTTTGTAGTTCCCGTGGCCAGTGCATCCCACTGCAATGCCATATGAGTGGCATTATAAGCGAAATCACATTCCCTTGCAGTGTAAGCGCCTGTTCCAAAATATTTCATAATAGCAGCAGGTGCAACAATCGCTTCACCCAGGATCGCCATACCGGGCGTGGCTACCTGCACACAAAGTTTTAGGAGCCTTAGAATTGTATGTGCTTTAGGAAGATTCTGGCAAGTGGTTCCCTGCTCTTTCCAGATAAATGCAGGTGCATCAATTCGCAATATGTCAACACCAAGATTGGCATAAAAGAAAATATTATCCAGCATATCATTGAAGACTGCCGGATTAGTATAATTAAGATCCCATTGGTAGTGATGAAACACCGTCATCACCCATTTTTTGCAGTCCATGTCATAAGTGAAATTTCCCGGGGAGCTTTCAGGAAAAATATCCGGCATATACCTATCAAACGCGTCCGGGATTTTCCGGTCTTCATACATATAAAAATAATCCTGGTAAACAGGATCACCTGCTTTTGCTTTAACGGCCCAGTCATGACGATGGGAAGTATGATTTAGCACGATATCCAGCATCAGGTGAATGTCTTCACTGTTCATTTTCTTCCTTAAATCTTTAAGAGAAGCCAGCGTTCCAAAGCGCGTATCGATTTTACGAAAATCAGATACTGCATAACCACCGTCACTTTCACCAGCCGGACTTTCAAATATGGGCATCAGGTGCAATAGATTTACACCGAGTTTATTTAAATAATCGAGTTTATTACCGAGGTTCTTCAGGTTCCCGCAAAAACGATCAACATAGAGACTCATCCCCGTTATCTTATTACTAAGGAACCAATGTCCTTCCGCTTCTTTCTCATCGTCCCTGTCTTTCAACTCTGAAGATCTTCCCAAATATGCTTTTGCAATAGTGGAAATAAGCTTATCAAACATTATTTCCCTGTCTGTTCGCTGACCATACAGTTCGTTAAAAAGATCCTGGATAGAAGATGCATTGGCAATAAACCGTGTGTAAAAAAGATTATCGTATTCGGAAATATCAATGTCATTATCCTGCAACAATGTCCTGATCTGGCTATGTAGCTGATAATTATACACGACAGTAACTATTTAATTAAAGATTTGATTATTCAAATGCTTGAAAGCTTCCATAGCGCCAAGATATTCGCAGGTTCTTGCACCGGCTTTATTTGCATTCAAAATAATTTGTTGCCATTCTTCAGGTGGCATATTCCTGATCTGTCCGAGCCCGTATTCCCTCAACTGATATAATAATGCACCAACGAAAGCGTCTCCTGCTCCTGTTGTATCAACAGGTGAAACTTTAATACTGGGAACAATATAAGTCTGCTTTCTATAGCCAAGCATGGTCCCTTCTCTACCAAGTGTGATCGCAAAAACGGCGTTGGTTTTTGACAATAGATCTTCGGCGGCTTCGGCCAATGTTGATTTATTCGTTATCAACATGGCTTCATCATCACTGAGTTTCAAAAAATGGCAAGCCTTAAGAAAATACCAGGATTGTTCTATGAATGAGGGCTGGTCATCTTTAAATAATAAATTCCGGTAATTGGGATCAAAACTGATGAGGATGTCTTTTGCAAGGGCTTTTTTCAGCAGGCCTTTATATGCTTCCTGTAATGGTCCCGGGAGAAATGCAGTTGCTGATCCGAAATGGATGATTGAAAATTCATCAAGGTTTACGGATTCAATATCTTTCTCACTGAGCAGCATGTCTGCACCGCGGTTGAAATAAAAATCACGTTCACCATTTTCCATCAGCGACACAAATGCAAAAGTGGTAAAATGATGTGCATCCATGAACATATATTCTGTAGAAACACCGAAGGATTCCATCACCTGCACAAGGTGTCTGCCAAAAGGATCAGTGCCGATTTTTGTAACCAGCGAAACCTGACCGCCAAGTGCTGCAATGGCAGCAGCAACATTTGTAGGTGCACCGCCCGGCTTCTTTAAAAAATTATCGCCATCAGACAAAGCTTTCCCTTTATCTGTGCAAATCATGTCGATCAACGCTTCACCAATGCAGAGAATCTTCATACTCAGTGCTTTTAAAATCTATTAATCTGAATTAATAATTTCCACTCCCACACTAATCACACTTGCCACACTTAAGGTGTTAGTGACTACCACCTGCAGGAAAGCCCACATTTTCATCTATGGTTGTCTGTTTGATACGTAACATGGCCAGTGCTGCCAGGAAAAGTAACATGCCCGCAAATGTCATCACGTTACCGGGATTACTTCCCAACAGGTGTTTATATACATATCCAAAACTCAAAGTCTGAAGGATCATGGGTACAACGATCATCATGTTCACAATACCCATATACACACCATATCTTTCTTTTGGAATACTACTGACCACCATAATATAGGGCACTCCCATCATACTAGCCCATGCTATTCCAAAACCAATCATCGGCGCAAAAAGAAAATACTTGTTTTCAATTGTCGGAATAATGAATAATGAAATAGCCGCCATTAGAAGGCAGGTAACATGGACATATTTAGCACTGAATTTCTTTGCCATGCCAACCAATGCAAATGCCGAAAGAAAAGTTACGATATTATAAAATCCATTTACCAGTCCGGTCCACCCAACTGCTTCCTGGTATAATTGCGGATCGGCTTCAGAAGTTGTTTTCCAAACAGATTTGGCGATACTATGTGAAATGAATTGCCAGTAACAAAACATCGCATACCATTGAAAGAAATATACCAGTGCGAGTTGCCAAAGCATCGCAGGCATGTCTTTAATGGCGGAAAATATTTCCCGGAAAGGCTCAAGAATACCGCCGGGATGGGCTTTCAAAGCGGCCAGTTCTTCCGCGGTCGGCGGAATTTCCGGTGTTTTTGATGTTGACCAGAGTACTGAACCAATTGAACATATCGCACCAACAAAAAAAGAACCGAATACCCAATATGGTATACCTGTCTGACCATCATCGGTCATTGATGTTCCGGTTATTATTTTCTGAAAAAAGAAAAGTGAAAGATTGGCAAGAGTAATGCCCAGGCCTGTAAAAAAACTCTGCGTCAAAAATCCCAATGCACGCTGATTCACTGGTAATTTATCTGCAATAAAAGCCCGGTAAGGTTCCATTGCTGTATTATTACCGGCATCCAGGATCCACAACAATCCAACGGCCATCCACAATGCTTTACTGAATGGAAAAAGAAAAAGTGCCAGACTGCAAAGGACAGCGCCTACAAGGAAATATGGTTTTCTCCTTCCCCACCTGGGATGCCAGGTCTTGTCGCTCATTGCACCTATAATGGGCTGTATCAGTAAACCCGTCATTGGACCGGCGAGATTTAGCAATGGAAGTTCTTCGGGTTTTGCGTGGAGAAAACTATATAATGGATTGATCGCTGTTTGCTGAAGTCCAAAACTGTACTGGATCCCAAAGAATCCCACATTCATATTGATGATCTGCCAGAATGAAAGCTGGGGTTTATGAAATGCCATAGCAGTCGTTGGTTTAAAGAGGAAATTAGTTCTTTTTTACATGTGATAATCCCGGTACTGTTCTTCATATTTGCAGTATTTCATAATTTTACCGAATGGCAGAAGATCTTGAGATCATATCGGGAAATAAGACCAGTCAGTACGAATCCATTATTCCACAGATAAAAGGATTGCTGGAAGGAGAAAATGATCTAATTGCCAACATGGCAAATATCGCAGCTGCTTTAAAAGAACAATTCAACTGGTGGTGGATTGGCTTTTATCTTGTAAAAGAAAATGAATTGGTATTGGGCCCGTTCCAGGGACCAGTAGCGTGTACCCGTATCCGTAAGGGTCGCGGGGTTTGCGGAAGTTCCTGGGAGAAAGGTGAAACCCTTATTGTTGAAGATGTTGAAAAATTTCCGGGACATATAGCCTGCAGCAGCATATCCCGTTCTGAAATTGTTGTTCCATTAATAAAAGACGGTGAAGTCTGGGCCGTACTTGATGCCGACAGCGAACACCTCTCCCATTATGATGAAACTGACCGCATATTTCTTGAAGAGATTGTGGGTCTAATCCCTTGTTAGTGAGTCATATCCACTTTTTCCATTAGTTTTTTACAATCTGGATTCATTTTTGCGTTATTAGTAATCTTCAGTACCCTGAATCCAAATTTCTATGTTGAAAAAAATCTTCCGTATCTCCCTCATTATCATTTCGATATTGCTGGTCACGGCGTTTGCTGCCCCATTCATATTTAAGGATAGGTTTATTGGTTTCGCAAAGCAGGAACTAAATAAATCGTTGAATGCCAGTGCAGATTTCAAAGACCTTGATATTTCGCTGTTCAGATCATTTCCACGATTATCAGTTGCACTGGAAGGATTGCAGATCACCGGAAACGGAAAATTTTCAAAAGACACTCTTCTGTCTGCATCGAGGTTTGATGTTGCAGTAAACATCGTCAGTCTTTTTGACCTCAATAATATCAAAGTCTATTCTGTTAGCCTGGATGATCCCCGTATTCATGCAATCGTCCTTAAAAATGGAGAGGCGAATTGGGATATCATGAAACCTTCTACGGAAAATCAGCCATCATCAACCGGAGGTAGTTTTCAAATGGACTTGCAGAAATATGCAATACATAATGGTTATATTGAATACCGTGACGATGAAAGCAATATGTATGCAGAGCTGAAAGAATTAAATCATGAAGGCAGTGGTAACCTCGGCGCTGATAAATTTAAACTGCTTACCAAAACCACAACTGCTTCCACAAGTTTTAGCTATGAAGGCATTCCTTACCTGGTAAATACAAAGGCAGAAATTGATGCTGACCTCGACATTGACGCCACTCAACAACGTTACCAGTTTTCAAAGGCAACTGCCAAAATCAATGACCTCATAATAAATAGTGACGGTTATTTCCAGATCCTTAATGATTCCAGTTATGGAATGGACCTGTCCTTCAAGGCTCCTTCAGTTGATTTTAAATCACTTTTATCTCTTGTCCCCGGTATTTATAAAAATAATTTCGCAACCATCAAAACCAGTGGCACCGCCATTTTTGACGGCACAGTGAAAGGAAAATACAGCAATACTGAAATTCCTGCATACACTGTTAACCTGGAAATAAAAGACGGATTTTTTCAGTATCCTGATCTTCCAAAACCAGTAAAAAACATCCAGCTTTCCTTACACGCAGAAAATCCGGATGGAGTTACAGATCATACGGTCATCGATATTCGAAAAGGCCACCTGGAAATGGACAATATGCCCTTTGATTTCCGGTTGATGGTAAAGAAACCAATGTCGGACCGATATATTGACGGATCTGTAAAAGGACAACTTGACCTTACACAGTTATCTCAATTCATTAAACTGGAAACCGGCACAAAAATCTCCGGTAAAATGGATGCTGATGTAACTGCAAAAGGAAACCTGGCAGTGATTCAGCAACAAGTACCCGGCGAATTCAGCGCAAAAGGATTCATTGACATCCGCAATTTATATTATGCATCCCCCGCCTTTCCTCAACCAATACAAAATACAAGCGCCAGGATCGATTTTGAAAATCCTGACGGAGTGGCTGACCATACTGTAATCAATATTCCAAGTGCACATATTGAACTGGGTTCCGACAAAGCTGATCTTGCTCTCCAGATTCTGAACCCCGCTTCTGATCCTTTGGTTAGCGGAATACTTACAGGTACTATGGACCTGGAAAATGTTAAACAATTCTATTCTTTTGACAAGGGAACCAGTCTTAAAGGGATAATGTCCGCAGACCTTGCATTCAAAGGCCGTAAATCACAGGTTGACAAAAAACAATATGAATCAATTGACATTTCCGGTAAGATAACGGGAACGGATATACGATATATTACAGCTGATTATCCATCCGGACTTTTGGTCAGGAATACGGGACTTCGCTTTACCCCTAAAAATCTAAGCATTGATCAACTGGAAGGTGAATTTGAAAATACAAACTTCAGTTCTACAGGAAGTTTTGATAACATGATCGGTTATGCCCTTAATAATGAACCACTGAAAGGTGCACTACAGGTAGAAACGGGTAAAATGGACCTGAATAAATGGATGAATGAAGACACCTCTGCTTCCACTAATGAGGCTGATGCAACACCCTTTGCAGTACCGGCAAACATTGACTTTGTGGTTAAAGCGAAATTGCAGGAAGTCAGATATGACAAGGTTGATTATTCCAACGTTTCAGGAACACTGTGGGTTAAAGATGAGACAGTGCAGTTGAAAAATATGCAGATGAATGCTCTTGACGGAACTATTTTGATGGATGGATATTACTCTACAAAACAGAACAAAGAACATCCTGAAATTAATTTTACCTACAAGGTTAAAAACCTGGATGTCCAGAAGACATTTATGGCATTCAACACAGTAAAGAAACTCTTGCCGGTTGCGCAATTCATTTCCGGGAAAATCAATTCTGAAATGACCATGAAAGGTCTGTTGGGTTCAGACATGATGCCTGATCTGACTAGCCTTACCGGGAATGGAAACCTTCTTTTAGTGGAAGGGTTCCTGAAAAAATTTGCACCATTAGATAAATTGGCCTCAACCCTAAATATTGCTGAGCTTGAAGGAGTCTCTTTAAAAGACGTCAAAAATTATTTCGCTTTCGCCAATGGCAAAGTTTTGGTGAAACCGTTCCATATGAAAGCAAAAGATATTGATATGGAAATTGGTGGATTGCATGGTATTGACCAATCAATCGATTACCAGGTGAACATGAAAATTCCGCGTGCATTGATGGGAAAGAAAGGAAATGAATATGTAGATAAACTCGCCCTGCAGGCAAGCAATAATGGAGTGCCTGTAAAAATGAATGATGTAGTGAACCTGAAGGTTAAAATGGGCGGCACCATGACTAACCCTGTTATTACAACTGATCTGAGGCAATCCACACAGGCGCTTGCCGAGGACCTGAAGAAACAGGCTACTGATTTTGTGCAAACCAGGGTTGATAGTTCCAAAAAGGCTGCAATGGATACTGCCATCGTAATAAGGGATAAGATCATCGCCGATTCAAAAGATGCTCTTCTCAGCCAGCTAACCGGTGCTAAAGACAGTACAGGAAAAAAAGGATTAAGCCTGAACGATAATAAAAAAAGAATTGAAAAAGCAAGCAATGATCTTTTGAAATCTGCATTCAAAAAGAAAAAACCAGCTGATAGTACAAACAGATAGACTTGTTATGATGATTTTTCTTTCAACAATTCATCAATGGTAGCGTCAAATTCTTTTTTGTAAATTTCATGGTGTTGTCCCGTTCCAGGACCCATGAAACCGGATTCAATTTTTTTCACTTTACCATCTTTACCGATAAAGATGGTTGTGGGAAATCCTTTTATTGGAGTGAGTTGTGGTAAAGTTTTTTCAGTTTTCAAACTATCAATAGTAGTGGCTCCTGTGACTAACATTGGATAGTCGACTGAATAACGTTTTTCAAACTTCCTCAGCGTAGTTGCAGATTTTCTAAAATCTTTCGTGTACTCGTAAGCCAGGCCAAGCACTTCAATCCCCCTTTCCCTGTTCTTTTTATAATATTCACTCAGGAAAGCAGTTTCATCCATACAATTCGGGCACCATGATCCCATAAGTTGTATAATGACAACTTTGTTTTTAAACCGGGGATCATTTATGGAAACGATATTGGAATCCAGATCAGGAAATGAAAAATCAAGTCTCTCCTCTCCGACCCGGAGATAAACCATTGAATTGGTCTCATCTAATTTTGCCTTGGGATCTTTTTTTGCGCTCCAGTATTCGCTCGTCCTGATAAGTGAATAGAATACACCATTCGAAAGGGTTCCGTCTGCATTGATTGTTGCACCAAAATAATATGCATGGGCACCATCAAAACAGGAAAGCATGAGGGAGTCGCCCGTGACAATACCTTCGAGATAGCGATAATCGCCTGAGGGATTGAGAAAGGTTCCTGTAACTATATCCTGTTTCTGGCTGAATTCCGCTACCGAGTTTCTTTTGGATCCGCCGGTACGAAAAAATTCAACGGCATAGCGTCCGCTGATATTCCTTCCGGGTTTTCCTTTTATGGGTTGAAAACGATACTTAATATCCGGAGTGGCTTTAACCGGCATCGTTGCAGTGCCGGCAGTGATGGCGCGGGTCCAGGTGCCGGTCATGGATTTGTCCGGACTAACGTGCAAGCGCATACGGGAATCGAACAAAGGCATCTCAACAAATAACGAATCACCTTTTTTAATAATAGAGTCTACCGTAATCCTTTCGCTGGCATTGTAGATCACCCATTTTTGTTTGCCTTTTTGTTCGCTGGCTACCATGGAAAATACAATTTCATTACCATCTTCACGGATCAATGCAACTCGATACGTTATGTTGTTTTGTGAAAACGACAAGGTGGAAAATGCCAGGAGGAATAGTGAAGACAAATATTTTTTTACCATAAATAAGTTAACAGCCCGAAAGGTTAAAGGTTGGCAAACATATCCGCTGTCATTTTGGGCAGGTCATATTCGGGTTTCCAATTCCATTCATCACGGGCCACTGAGTCGTCGATGCTCTGGGGCCAGCTATCTGCAATTGCCTGCCGGTAGTCGGGCTGATAGGTCATTTCAAAACCAGGTATATGTTGCTTAATGCAGGATGCTATATCTGCCGGTGAAAAACTCATCCCACTAATATTATAAGAGGTCCGGATATTGATTTTTGAAGCCGGAGCTTCCATTAATTCGATGGTTGCGCGGATGGCATCCGGCATATACATCATAGGGAGATAGGTATCCTCACGCAGGAAACAGGTATATTTTTTTTCTTCCAGTGCTTCGTGAAAAATCTCCACTGCATAATCAGTGGTACCTCCGCCTGGTGCAGATTTATAACTAATCAGTCCGGGATAACGAAGACTTCTCACGTCAACGCCATAGCGCTGGTTAAAATAATGACACCAGAATTCACCAGCGAATTTGCTTATACCATAAACAGTAGATGGTTCAATTACCGTTTTCTGCGGACAAAGAATTTTTGGAGAAGTCGGGCCAAAAACAGCGATACTACTGGGCCAATATACGCGATGAAGTTTTTCTTCTTTGGCGATATCCAATACGTTAAGAAGACTGGTCATGTTAAGACTCCAGGCAAGTGGTGGATTTTTTTCACCGGTGGCAGATAATATTGCTGCTAACAGGTATATCTGTGTTATATTTTGACGGATCACCTGTACGTGAAGCATTTCCTTGTTCATGACGTCAAGACTTACGTATGGTCCGGTTCCTTTAAGGAGGTCATTTTCTTCCCTGAGATCAGAAGCCACTACATTGGCCCCACCATAAATACTGCGTAGTGCCAGTGTCAGTTCAACACCAATTTGTCCGCATGCGCCAATCACGAGTATCCTGTCTTTTACCATATTAGTCTGGTTAATGAATGGGTTAAGCTAAAGGGGCCGAAAATACACCAAAACCATTTTTAAAGCAGATATTTGCGCCAGATTTATACCAACTATGGACCAGTTTATTAAAGACCTTTTTCAGCGGCAGCAATATAAGGAAAACAATTTCTTCCTTATTGCAGGACCCTGCGTGGTGGAGAGTGAAGAAATGGTGAATCAAATTGGCGATAAGCTGGCTTCTATCTGTCAGCGCCTGGAAATACCACTGGTGCTGAAAGCATCTTATCGAAAAGCCAACCGGACAAGCGGATCATCGTTTACAGGGCTGGGCGACGAAAAAGCACTGGAGATCCTGAAAAAAAGCGGTGATCGGTTAGGCCTTCCCGTTACCAGCGACGTACATGCCCATGAAGAGGCCAGGATAGCCGCGGATTACCTTGATATTTTACAGATCCCTGCCTTCCTTTGTCGTCAGACCGATCTTCTTGTAGCAGCTGCAGAAACAGGAAAAATAGTGAATGTAAAAAAAGGCCAGTTTGTGAGTGGTGAGGCGATGAAATTTGCTGTGGAAAAAATAAATAAAGCCGGAAATAATAATGTGATCCTAACCGAAAGGGGAACAACATTTGGCTACCAGGACCTCGTAGTTGATTACCGCAATATTCCCTGGATGAAGGCACACCAGGTACCTGTAGTGATGGATTGTACCCATGCCTTACAGCAACCAAACCAGACATCGGGCGTTACCGGAGGAAATCCCCAACTTATTGGAACCATCGCCAAAGCGGCTATTGCTACCGGTGCAGATGGATTATTTATTGAAACCCATCCTGAACCTTCCAAAGCTTTAAGCGATGGTGCCAACATGTTAAGGCTGGACCTGATAGAAGCGCTCCTTAAAGAGCTTATCAGGATCCGCGAGGCTGTTGTTTAATTTATTGTGCCAGTTTAACAGTATCCACCAGCGTTACAGCTCCGGTATTTACAATAATACCCAGACGACTGGTTTTTATAAATGTAGCATCTGACGGGATAACGTGAACATCATAGCTGCCCGCAGTGAGCCCCTTGATCAGGTAACCGCCATCTGTTCCGGTATATGTTGTAGCCACTGTATCCGATCCCTGAATAGCCAGGATATGTGAATTAAAACTGAATGGTGTAACAACACCTTTTATGCTTCCTCCCACAGATTCCAGAACGGTACGGATAACCGGTTTAAGTATATATTTTCCACTACCGTTTTTAACAATAGATTTTGATACGTCAAAATCCAACAATAGTTTATATAACACCCCTTCGGTTACATCCTGCTGAACATTTAGCTTTAATCCACTTTGTTGAGCACTGGGTGTAGTTAACTGATATTCAACACCATCGTCTACAATAGTGTTTCCATCTCCCAGAACAAGCCTGATCTGGTGAAGTTTACCTGAAGGAATTACTGCATCGGCCAGTACTGTGTCTTTATCGTTGACCAGATCCAACAGGTTATACATGCCACGGTTAACATCGCCAAGGCTTACCCAGCCATTGTCGTCGTCACCGGTTACATTGATTAGAACATCCTGAACATTGATATTAACTGCATCATAGTCAGCAGGATCATCAGTAAGGGATACCTGCAAACGTGCAGTACCCTGTTCGTTACCGTTGTTCTTGGAACAACCGATCATGATAACTAACAGAGCTATAAGCGAAAATAAAAAGGTACGATTCCTCATGTTTCATGATTTTGTCTTATTAATTCAAAAATCCTTCCAGAGTTTCAATTATCAATATAATTACGGTGCCATCGTTAAACAAAATCTGCCGGCAATGAAATAAAAAGGCAGCGAAAGGAGTTAATTTTTGTTTAACGGTGAACCACTTTAAATAAAAAAGGTCCCCGAAAGGACCTAATTATTTTTTCAAAAATAGTAGGATGAGAATCAACCTCCTGGCATTCATAGAACAACGAACATAAAAACGGGTTGTGCCGGTGCGCCCACGGCATAAAAAGACATTGGATAGAAAACAAGCTCTTATCTAGGGGGGGAAGTGGTGATAATCAGAGGGTAGTAAATCCGTTATTCAAGAAATGCTAATGCATTTTCAAAAGGATTTTCAAAGGTCGGTTTCAAATGGATATTGAAAGTTTGGTTTCAGTCGGATATTGGATGATACCTTCAAATGGATATTCAAAGGTTGCTTTCTTTCAGCAAATACTGTGCTAAAGTTCTGATAATGACCAGATTTGAGTAATTATGAAACATTTTTGGGCTATTTTTTAATGCACCATGCCCTTTTTTCTTAGCTCACCGGGATTGATATTAAACACTTTGCGGAATGCCAGGGTGAAATTGCTAAGGTTAGAATAACCCAATGTCTTGCCTACTTCTTTGACTGTCAGATTATTATCCATTAGCATTTCTCTTGCTTTTTGCATGCGATGCTGCTGAAAATATTCGTATGGCGGGAATCCGTACATATCACGGAATTGTTTTTTAAGTTTTGAAGGACT
>Ga0207691_10005387_pt1 | contig 12353 bp, 12 predicted proteins | sample KBSM13metaG_FD_184327 | JGI IMG/M metagenome (GOLD analysis project Ga0207691, IMG submission 184327) | Miscanthus rhizosphere microbial communities from Kellogg Biological Station, Michigan, USA - KBS M1-3 metaG (SPAdes) (version 2) | ecosystem: Host-associated > Plants > Roots > Rhizosphere >...
CGTCGGGGTGGTATGCACATTCGGCCATAACGGACCGTCGCCGTTGGCTGTGTGAGAGATTGCAGCTGACAACGGCTGACACGAATGGTGAGCGAAATCGCACGTCAGACTAGTTTGGGGCTAGATAAGGCGTGGACCCCAGCGCTGGCCATGCCCAGCCCTGACCGGAATGCGCTGTTGGGCTAGGCCGGCCGGCACTGTCACCGACGGGCACCTGCTGCCTCCAGTCAACGAAGTGTTGTGGGATTCGATTTGGTGGTGGTTGCGTCCAGACGGTGCGCTTCAGCTTCATCCTGCGTCCCGAAATACAGCGAAGGCCCGGGCCACGTTCGGCGTGCGGTCACCGCTGTGGACGGCGCACACGATCATTGTCGATCCCAAGAAGCCTCGAACGGACGAGGTGGTGGGTTTCCCGCACGGCCATCGGTTCGTCAGCGTGCTCGGCGCCGCGTGGCTGTTGATGGTTCTGCAGACGTGTGCGTGGGTATAGGGTAGCCGAACTCACCGCGGCGTGAGCATCGCGCTGATGCGGTCGGTATGTCTGCATCCATCTGGTAGCTCAACACCATCCGCGACGACCGCGCCGATCCAATCCACCGGCCAAGTCATGCGCCGTGACCAGCAGCCGCCACCAGACGCTAAACCCATAAGCCCCGCGTAGCCAATAGCTTTCGTCACTGTGACGTAAACTGGTTGAGTAAATGCCTGCGGCACTATCATTTTGCGGTGCGTTTGTCAGGTCGCGTCGAGCAGTTCAGTCGGAGATCTGCGTCTGCTGATACAACGCGAGCTTCCAACCAGCGTCGGTGCGGTGATAGGCACTCGACATCGCACCAACGAAGGCTGGCTCGTCGGCCTCGCGGTATGCGGTGCCGGTGTAGACCAGGACAGCGTTGCCGTTGTCCACTTCGATGAGACGCACATCGCCAATATCGTATGTGCGCCACGGTGGAGATTCGGAGAGCGCGGAAACCACCATGTCTCGGTCCATAGCGATCCCGTTCGCGAGGACCATCAGCGCGTTTGGCAGCATGCGTTCGCCGTAGTACTCCGAGCCGGTCTGATTGCACAGCGAATCCCAGCCCGCCCTTTCGAGCTCGAGCAAGACGTGCCGCACCGTGTTTTTCGTCATGCCTCACTGAGTACCCAAAACCGCCGAACCGGCCCTCCGGCGAAGCTGCGGGTGTCGGGACAGCGCATCACCGTGCGACTTCAGCGGCGGTCACGGCGTGGCGCCCGGTGTCGGGATCTAGGCCGCGCTAGTGTTCGCGTCGGTGCGGCTCACATCGGTACAAGCAATATATTCACATCTCGCGAAAACCTATGATCGCGATCTGCGCGACGACATGAAGTACACGGCGCATGTTGAAGTGCCGCGGCTGATCATCGACGCGCTGGGATCTAGACGAGCGAATATTCTCGATCTCGGCTGCGGCACGGGGCTTTCCTCGTTGCTGTTTTTCGAACAGGGTTATCACGTGACAGGCATCGACGGCACCGGCGCCATGGTCCGTCGGGCACGAAAGCTGCCGTACAAGAGGGTCATCCAGCAAGACCTCGAATCGCCCTGGCGTGTCAAAGATTGTTCGTTCGACGCCGCCGTGATGCTCGGAGTGATGGAATACATCATCTATCCCGGCGGGCTGATGCGGCAGGTGAATGACAAGCTCGTCCCGGGTGGTGTCTTCGGGCTCACCGTGCCTGACAAAAGCAAACTCTACGCGGATGTCAAACTCAAATCCTATTACGCGAAGGAGATCGTGCCGGTCTTCGTCAAGTCCGGCTTCGACGTCGTGACGTCGAAGAAGACGCTGGGCTTCGAAGATGCGGGCAGAAAAGTTCTCTACTGGAACTACCTCTTACGCAAACGTATACACGCATAATCAGCCTCCAGCCGTCTCCGCAGCGCCTGACGCTCTGAGGCCTCTAGCCGGTGCTCGAAGGTAACGCCGACAGACGATCTCTCGCGTCGGCCAAGTCTCGGGCATCGTCCCCTCAACGCGCCGCTGCTATCCCGAGCAGCGATTCGGGACGACGGTGAACAAGCTGATCGACACGGGCGCCGTCGCCGCCGCCTACTGCGTGGCCGACGAATCCATCGACGCGTTCCGGCGGTTCCATGCCGCTCTCTACGCGCAGCAGCCCGAGGAGACCGCGACGGTGTTTCCCGACAATGGGCGGCTGAGTTCCACACATCTAGCACCACCGGCATCGGCTTTCGTGATCGTTCGGTCGGCCCGGCGGTTAAGGTCCCGACGACGGTCGACGTCGCGTGCTAGCGCGGTTGCAGCTACGACCGACCATCGGTGGTTCCACGGTTCGAATGCACGAGCCACCACTCCCAGCGGGGGACTTAGGTTGGAGTCCGCGAGTTAACGCTTACTCGCGGCAGTTGATCCCGCTAAGTATTATTATGTCAGGTAACGCGATAATATGCTGGGACACAATAGTTTTGGAGCGATGATAACGCCTTGACTCTCAGAGTCTCGCCAGACCTCCCTGTCCAATACATGACGACGATTCAGGCCGGCGCCGAGCCGAGAACAGCGCTACCCGGTGGTCGACAACGTCCTAGTACGGGCTCGCGATCTTTCATCGCGCGCTCGAGGCCGCGCGGGACCAACACATCGGGCTGTCGGAGTGGGTGCCAGGAATCGAGACAGCACTTGGCGTCGGACTCAGCGACAGCGAGATCCGCGAGGTGTCCGAATACCTTGCCGGCGGCGAGTATTGGGCCGACCACCACCCCGCAGTCTCTGCGCCATTCGATCGACCCGACAAGCCCAAAACGTCACAGTGACAAAACGACCGCCCGGCACGGCAAGTGTTACCGCGTCCGTGATGGAAGTTCTTTCGATGCCGACTTGTGCAGTGCTCCGAGGGCGACTCGCCGAACTTGTTGCGATAGGCCACAGCAAAGCGACCGAGATGCGCGAATCCCCATCGGTAGGCAGTATCGGACACCGTCGTACACAACGCCGGGTTGCTGAGATCCGCGCGCACGCTGAAGGCGGACCTCACGCAAATAGCAGGTCGGGGATACTCCGACATAGCGCTGGAAACCGTCCTGCAGCGTCCGGGCGCTGACCCCTATCGCGCGAGAGAGATCCGGCATCGACCAGGGCTTGCCGGCCGGGTTCACCGCCCCCGACCTCACCCGTGTGCTGGGCAGTTGCACATGTTCGGCGATCAACTCCGAAAGACCGGTCTGCTCAGCCAGTTCCAGCACCGGCACCAATCCCGCCGCCGACACCAGATTCCGTTCATCAAACACCGCCGAGTCGACCGTAAACGTATGCGATGATTGCATCGAAAGTGCCTTCCAGAACTCCGGACAAACGAGCCCTTAGCAATCTCAATTGTCCCAGTTCAGAAGGCATTTTCGCTGATCACACGCCGATCAAACCACCGGCCCATCCACGGATTCAGGCTAAGAGCTCACCCCAGTTGCGCGTAGGTTGAGGTTCCAGCCTGCAGCTCTCACTGCTGGACGGATGAGTTTGCTAATGACTATCAGGCTGGGCTATCAGAATCTCCGTGCGCGGGAGCAAGATTCGTGAGGGCTGGCCGTCCCAAGGCCGCCTCGTGAAGGACGTGAAGAGAGGTCTGTCGGCGGGCGTGACCTTCGGCGGAAATAAGTGAGGCCCGGACGAGCAGCCGTCCACATGCCTCCGGTTGCCGAATCGCGCTCCGAGGTCAATCTACGCCAGACGAACTTCCCTGAGCGGGCATCACTGCGGGGTTATTAGGTGGCGCCGTTTGGTTTTCGGACGGGGGACAAGGCTGTCTTTAACATGTTCGGCGGTCAGCTCGTGGCGGGAGGCGATACCGAGCTTGCTGAAGATCTTTCCGAAGTGGTACTCGACGGTGCGCGCACTGATGAACAGCTGGCCGGCGATTTCAGTGTTGGATCGGCCCTCGTATGCGAGGCGGGCGATCTGGCGTTCCTGAGCTGTGAGTTGTGGGGTGCTTTGGCCCGTGCGCTTCTGGGTCCGTTCGCCGGTAGCGAGGAGCTCTCGGTCGGCGCGGGCTGCGAATGCTTCGGCGCCCATCGACTTGAACATGTTCTCCGCCATGCGTAGGGAAGTGCGGGCATCGACCCGTCTGCGCTGCCGACGCAGCCATTCGCCGTAGATGAGGTGGGCGCGTGCATGATGGACGACCATCCTGCTTTTGCCGAGCAACTCGATGGCGGCGATGTAGTGTCGCTCGGCGCCGGGCCCTTCGGTGATCAGCGCTTGCGAGCGTGCCCGGATGCCGCGCGCCCAGGCCGAGGTGCTGAGCATGGTTCGCTCGTCCAGCTGCGCAAACGCTGTTCGGGCGGCATCGGAATCTCCGCTGCGAACTGCGGCTTCAATGAGTTCGGGCAGAACCCAGGACCCGTATCCGAGGACGTCGCGGGCTGCCGCCTGTCGGGCGGCGCTCAGCGCTTCGGCGTACTGGCCGAGGCCGTTGTGCAGCACCGCATCGGCGAACTCACGGTTGACGCTGAGCATGTCCTGCGAATCGCTGTCTGGATCGTGCGATACGGGCACTTGCGGAGCGTGGCCGCGCCAGGCCGCCAGCAGGACGGAGAAGTCCTCCACCGGGGCATTCCCGGTGATCGCCGCAATGGTGTCTGCCTCTTCGATGACCGCCTGAGCGTCGTCGAACTCGCCGGCGAACATGTGATGGCCGGCGAGGTAGTTCAGGGCCAGCGGTAGCACGCGAAGCGAGCCCGCATCGCGGGAAATCCGCACCTGCCGGCGAGCGAGTGATCGACATGATTCGTCGTCCCACAGCCCCATGGCGGTGTTACATGCCAGCCACAGCCACTGGGTGTCGTCCTCGGAGATGTCCTGGGACAGAAAGGCATCGAGGGCACGTTCGAGCACGGGCACCGACGCGGCGTACCCGTGGACGGTCTGGATTGCCAAGCCGTCAAGCAGCAGATCGACCGCACGCGGGGGTTGGGGGGCGTGTGCGGCCCCTAAGGCAGCGGCGGCAGCGGCAGCGAGCAGACCTTTACCGCTGCCGTCGTGGATTCGCATCGCCGCCCACAGGGCTTCGAGGTATGTCTCGCGAGCGAGGGCGCTGTCGAGCGGCTCAAGCTTCTTCGCGGCAGCCAAGAGGTCCGAGACGGAGTGGTCAGCTCGCAGTCGACTGAAAGTGATTCGCGCACCAAGCCGTTCGAGTAGAGCCCGTTGAAGCGCGGACAATGGAGCGGACGCGGCGTTGGCCAGTAACGCCATCGCCTTCTCGGGTGCGCCGGCGTCAAACTTGAGCTGCGCGGCCGACAGCGCCCGCGATCCCCGGGTGGCGGGATCAGGCGTGAGCATCGATGCGCTTTCAAGAAACGCCGCCGCCGCCGCCAGGCCACCGCGGGCCTTTGCCCGCGCCGCGGATTGTTCGAGTTCTGCGGCGATGTCCTCGTCGGGCCCGCTGGCCGATTGGGCGCGATGCCACGCGCGGCGATCAGGGTCTCGCGCAGCATCGGTCGCGCCGGCCAGGGCGCGGTGAACGTTCTGGCGATCAGCCACCGGTGCTGTCCGGTAGATCGCGGAGCGGACCAGCGGATGCCGGAAGGCGACACGAGCGCCGATCGACACCAGCCCCTCCCGTTCGGCTGGGGCGGCAGCGTCGAAACCGATGCCCAGATCACTGGCCGCCCGCCACAGCAGCGCGGGATCGCCCTGCGGGTCGGCGGCAGCCACCAACAGCAGCATCCGCGTCGGTGCCGGCAGAGTCGCGATGCGGCGGCGGAAGCTGGCCTCGACCCGATCCCGCACCGGCACGCTCTGAGGTAAACCGAAGCCGCCGGCCAGCCCCTCTGCCGACCAGCCGTGTGGCAACTCCAGCAGGGCGAGCGGGTTGCCCGCAGATTCGGCGACGATGCGCTCGCTCACCTGCCCGTCGAGCTTGCCGGGAATTGCCGACATCAGCAGTGTGCGAGCGTCCACATCGGCCAGCCCGGTCAGGTTCACTTCCGGCAGCCCGGCGAAGGGATCGGTCTCGTCCCCGTCGCGGATCCCGACGAGGAATGCGACCGACTCGCCGTAAAGACGGCGGGCCACGAATGCCAGCGTTTGAGCCGAAGCCTGGTCGAGCCACTGCGCGTCATCAATCAGGCAGAGAAGCGGCTGGCTCTCGGCCTGACCGGACAGCAGACTCAACACGGCAAGGCTGACCAGGAACCGGTCCGGCGGTGGTCCGGCGCGCAGACCGAAGGCGATGCGCAGCGCGGCCGCCTGGGGCTCTGGAAGGCGGTCGAGGTGATCGAGCATCGGTCTGCACAGTTGATGGACCGCGGCGTAGGGCAGTTCCATTTCCGACTCGACCCCGTCGGCGCGGGCCACGTGAAAGTCCGGGCCTGTTTCGGCGGCGTACTGCATGAGGGCTGATTTACCGATCCCGGGTTCACCGCGCAGCACCATCACCCGGCTGCGGCCAGACCGGGCCTCGGCGATCAGGGCGTCGATCAGCCGGCACTGCTCGTTACGACCGCGCAGCATCATGGCAGGCCTCCTTCTAAGCCCTCAGCCGCCCATTGTCCGCGCCTACGGTCCGCCACGCGTCGGCACGGATGAACGGGCGCATCTGCACTGGGCACTTACTGGGGTCACACCGATGCGACCAGGCCCCGTCTGGCCGGACGCTGTTCGCAGAGGCATCGGCCTCACCACCGCGTCACACCGCTGACTAGTTCTGGAGGAACAGCACATGCCGTTCGTCAACGTCAAACTCGTTGAAGGCGTCTTTACCGAAAAGCAGAAGCACGACATGGCCGCGAGACTCACCGACGTCATGGTCGAGTTCGAAGGATCTGAGGCGTTCCGCGAGGTCGTCTGGGTCCTGATCGAGGAGCTGCACCCCGACGGCTGGCACATCGGCGGCGAGCCCTTCTTCGGCCCCGCCACGCTGATGAGTGTGCTGGGACGTTCCAAAGCCGCCTACGACGCTATCGACGGCACCCCCACCACCCACGACGAATTCGTCGCCGAGTCACCGGTCATCCCCCGCTAGCCCCGCCCTCCCAACAGCCACCCGCATCGCGGCGAACTCAAGGAAAACACCCATGTCCTACATCGGTAAGGAAAACACCACCGACACCGTCGAGGGCGGCGACCATCTGCTGCTGTTCGGACTGTTCACCAAGCTCAGCAAGGCCGCAAGGGTTCATCCGCGGCCGGGCGTAGCGGCCGTGACGACGTCGGTAGGTATGAGCGCGCGCCAGGTGGCCAGCATGCGAGACGCTGAGAACCTGGCCAGCGCCTGGAATGCGGCCCTGCACGTCGCGGTGGACGGCCGCCCGTACCTCGAGCTCGAGACAGCCCAGGGCCCGGAGCGCGTCGACCTGGTACTCGCGGGTAGTCCCTAGTGTCCTCAAGCATCACGCAGCCGTCGGTTGGCTGCAAATCGTCAGAAAAAAGTGGCCATGGATGACAGCAATGTTGCTATCCGACTGAAAGGGCAACCCCCGATGAAGCTGGGTTACCACTCGATCACATGGGGCCAGGGCGTCGTCGGTGACCCCTCAGGGGTCACCTCGATCAAGGACCTCTACTACCGCTCCCCCGGCTCGATGGAACAGGCCATCACCGACATCGCCGCCGCCGGCTACGCCGGGACCGAAATGTTTGACGGCAATCTTGCCGACTTCGCTGCCACACCAGAGGTTCTCACCGAGTCGCTGTACAACAGCGGCCTTGAACTGATCAGCGTGTACACCGGGGCGAATTTTATCTACTCGGATGTGTTGCCCGACGAGTTGTACCGGATCAACCGGGCCGCGGAACTAGCCGTGATGTTCGGGGCCCGACGCCTAGTGGTCGGCGGCGGGGCACGACGCGCGGCCGGCACCACCAACGAGGACTACACGCTCCTTGGTGCAGGACTTGACCGCGTGGTGGACATTGCCGAGCAGCATGGACTCGCGGCCAGCTATCACCCGCACCTTGGCACGATCGCCGAGAGCCCGGATGAGATCGAGCGGGTCTTCACCAGTAGTCGCATCGCCTTCTGCCCCGACACCGCCCACCTGGCAGCCGGCGGCGGTGACCCAGCGGCATTGATCAGGGCACATTCGGATCGCATCGCACACGTCCATCTCAAAGATCTCACCACGGCACCATTCGCGTTCCAACCGCTCGGCCAGGGTGACCTCGACTTTGACGAAATCCTGTCCGCTGTCCGTGAAGTCGGGTATGACGATTGGCTGGTGGTCGAGCTGGACACCTATGACGGCGATCCGAAGACCGCCGCCGAGATCAGCAAGAAATTCCTGGAGACCCGGCTCGGCTGGGAAAGCCGGGCGTGCAGCCACCGCTGAGGACCATCTGGTCGGTTGGTGGGCGCTCCTCGCATCGAAGTCCTGTCACGCCCCACTTGGAGGCATCATGAAACGCTCTATCCGATCCATCGCGGTCACCACCGCACTCGCAGCAGTGCTCACCACCGTATTATTGACCGGCTGCGCCTTTCCCGGCGGCAGTCAGACTCTGGCGAAGCCGACCTCCACCGTGGCCGATCAGGCCCTCGAGGAGATCGCCGGGCAGGTTTTCAGCAAGGGTCCCAACGGTGAAACCGCCTCACCACCAAGCAGTGCCGACCTCACCGACGAGGAGGTAGCGCAAATCAAGTCGTTGGGACTCAAAGCCGCCATCGTCATGCACACGGGCGGCGACGACTGGTCGCAGGCCCAGATCAATGGCCTCAATTCCGAGTTCGAACGTTTGGGCATCGAGGTCGTCGCCACCACCGACGCCAAGTTCGACCCGAAAACCCAGGTCGCCAACCTGCAGACGGTGATGGCCAAGAAGCCGGACATCATCGTGTCGCTGCCCACCGACCCGGTCGCCACCGCCGCGGCCTACCGCGAAGCGGCCGCAGGGGGCGCCAAGCTGGTCTTCATGGACAATATCCCGGACGGTTTCGAAGCCGGAAAGGATTACGTCTCAGCGGTTTCCGCGGACAATTACGGCAACGGTGTCATATCCGCGCACCTCATGGCCAGAGCGCTCGGTGGCCAGGGAAAGATCGGCGTTGTCTACCACGATGCCGACTTCTTCGTCACCAAGCAGCGCTACGACGGCTTCCGCACCACCATGGAGCAGGACTATCCAGGCATCGAGATCATAGAGAGTAAGGGCGTCGGCGGCCCGGACTTCGCCACCCAGGCACAGAACGCCGCCGCCGCGATGTTGAGCAAACACTCCGAGCTGGACGGGATCTGGGCGGTGTGGGACGTGCCGGCAGAGGGTGTGCTGGCCGCCGCCCGCGCCGCCGGGCGCCTGAACCTCATGATCGCAACCGAGGACCTCGGCAAGATCGTCGCGATCAATATGGCCAGGAACACCATGGTCGTTGGCCTGGGCGCCCAGGTCCCGTTCGACCAGGGCGTCACGGAGGCCCGTTTGGGAGCCGGCGCGTTCATCGGCAAGCAGGCGCCGCCGTATGTCGCACTGCCGGCGCTGGCGGTGACTCACGAGAACGTGCTGGACGCCTGGAAGCAGGTCTACCACGAGGATCCCCCCGCAGATCTGCAGAGTTCCTTCGTCGCCAGTAATTAACCCCCTCACAGCGAAGGAACATTCGCATGATCGACACCACAGAAGTCACAGCATCGGCCGGCACCGCCGGCACCGCCCAGCTGGCCGTCGAGATGCGCGGCATCTATAAGTCCTTCGACACCACCTCGGTTCTACGCGACGTCGGCTTCGAAGTCGCCAAGGGTGAAGTACATGCCCTTGCCGGCGGCAACGGCGCCGGCAAATCGACCCTGATGAAGATCCTTCAGGGGGTGTACACGCCCGACCAGGGCGAGATCCTGATAGATGGTAAACCCGCGACCTACACCACCATCCACGGTGCCAGGGCCTCCGGGATCGGCATGGTGTTCCAAGAGTTCAGCCTTATCCCCACCCTCACTGTTGCGCAGAACATTTACCTCACCACGGAACCCCTGAGCGGTGGTCGCCTGATCAACGACAGGGAAGCCCGCAAGCGGGCCGCCGAGGTCTTCCAGGGGATGGAGGTCGACATCAATCCCGGGGCGGTGCTGGGCAGCCTGAGCACCGCGTACTGGCAGCTCACCGAGATCGCGAAGGCGCTGGCCCAGGACGCCCAGGTGCTGATCATGGACGAACCGACCGCCAGCCTGGCCAAACACGAGACCGAAGCACTCTTCCAATTAGTCGCACGGTTGAAGGCACGCGGAATCTCGATCGTCTACATCTCCCACCGAATGGATGAGGTTTACCGGATTGCCGACCGCATCACCATCCTGCGCGACGGACAGCAACTTTTCACCAAGCGGCTCAGTGAGGTGACGCCCGCGCAGATCGTCGAGGGCATCGTCGGGCGGAAGATCGAAGATGAGCTCGAGTACAAGGAACGGGATCGTCCGCTTTCCAAGACCGCATTGCTTGAGGCGCGCCACCTGCAGGCCGGCACCCGGGTCAACGACATCAGTTTCACCCTGCACGAAGGGGAGATCCTCGGCCTGGCCGGGCTGATGGGCAGCGGCCGCACCGAGCTTGCCAGGGTGCTTTTCGGCATTGATTCGATCAGCTCCGGCGAAGTGCTCGTCCGAGGGCAGCAGGTCCGCTTGGACAACCCTCGCGACGCGAGCGTCCACGGCATCGCACTGGTGCCAGAGGACCGCCGGCTGCAGGGCCTCATCCTGGACCACTCTGTCAGAGAGAATTTGTTGTTGCCCTTACTCGGACAGCTGCAGCGCGGCCCGTTCATCTCCGACCGAGCGGGCAAGACGTTGGCCAAGGATCTGCTGGAAAAATTTCAGGTCAAGGTGGCGCACCCCGGTCGACCCGTTCGACTGCTTTCCGGCGGCAACCAGCAGAAGGTCGTCATTGCCAAGTGGCTCGGCACCGACCCGGACGTGCTGATCATGGACGAACCCACCGCCGGTGTCGATATCGGCACCAAATCCGAGATCCTCGACGTCATGCGCCGTCTCGCCGACGCCGGCAAAGGCGTCATCGTGATCTCCTCTGAGCTACCCGAACTCCTCGCGGTCAGCGATCGCGTTCTTGTGTTGCGGGGCGGGGCGATCGACAAGGAAATCGACCGCGCCGACATCCCCGATGAAGAAACCCTCCAGCTCGCCGTCCAAGGAGTCTGACCGATGACCCAAACCGCAACACCTCCATCCACAACGAACCCCGAGCGGAAAAACCCGCTCGCCAATCTCGACTGGCGCCGCTACGTCATCTACATCGGCTTCGCCGTGGTGTTTCTGTTTTTCGCGATCACCCTCGGCGACGACGGCTTCCTCACCGGCAACAACCTGCTCAACATCGTCCGGCAGACCGCCACCGTCACGATCATCGCGGTCGGCATGACCTACGTCATCGCCGCCGCCCAGATCGATCTGAGCGTCGGCGCCACAGCTGGCCTGGCCAGTGTCGTCACCGCCATGACCATCGCCAACTACGGTGTCTTCCTCGGCATCCTGGCAGGGCTGGCCGTCGGGGTGGTGGTCGGCTCCGTCAACGGCGCGCTGGTCGCAATGCTGAAGATCCCCTCATTCTTGGTCACACTAGGGATGCTCGGCATCGCAGCAGGTGTCGCCCAGTGGATCACCAAGTCGGCGCCGCAACCGATCCTGTCCGACCTCTACAACAAGGTCTTCGGGTCTGGCGATATCGGACCGATCCCTGGATTGATCGTCTGGATGATCATCGTCGTGGTCATCGGCGCGATCGTGCTGGCCAAGACCCGATTTGGCCGGCAGGTGCTGGCCACCGGTGGCAACCCCGTCGCGGCGAAGTTCACTGGCATCAACACCACGTCGATCACCTTCCGGGTGCTGCTGATCTCCGCTCTGCTGGCCGCGCTGGCGGGCATGCTCTACGCCGGGCAGCTGCAATCTGGCCGATACCAGTGGGGCACCGGCGACGAGCTGTCCGCGATCGCCGCCGTGATCCTCGGCGGAACAAGCCTTTTCGGTGGCAGCGGCACCGTCGTCGGAACCCTCTTCGGTGCCCTGCTGATCGGGCTGATCAACAACGGGCTCATCCTGGCCGGCCTGGACACCAGCCAGCAGCAGGTCATCCGTGGAGTGATCATCATCCTCGCCGTCGCCCTTGCCAGACGAAAATAGCGCCCGCCCGCCAGGCAGAATCCCGACCACATCCGCCCTGTCCCCGACCGAGCCCGCGAGAGGAAACACCATGGACCGCATAAGGTCCGGCATCATCGGCACCGGTTTCATCGGCGGTGTACACGCCGCCGCCGTCCGCGCCGCCGGAGGCGTCGTGCAAGCCGTGGCATCCGCCACCCCGGAAGAGGCCCGGAGCGCCGCGGACGCCTGGCACGCAGAACACACCGCGAATTCAGGTCTCGACCTGATCGAC
>Ga0207691_10005390_pt1 | contig 12350 bp, 13 predicted proteins | sample KBSM13metaG_FD_184327 | JGI IMG/M metagenome (GOLD analysis project Ga0207691, IMG submission 184327) | Miscanthus rhizosphere microbial communities from Kellogg Biological Station, Michigan, USA - KBS M1-3 metaG (SPAdes) (version 2) | ecosystem: Host-associated > Plants > Roots > Rhizosphere >...
CCTCCCGGGCGGGGCCATGCTGAGGCTGCCGATCGGCTTGGGACTCCTGGTCGCGGCGGTCCTGGTCCTCGTCGCCCACGTCTGAGGGCAGTCGTCCCGCTCGCACGGCGCGGCGCGGATGGGTGTCGTGGTCAGGCTTGACGTCGGCTGCGACTCCGAAGTGTCGCTCTCGCGCGTTCAAGCGGGTGGGTCGGGCAGTCGCCCGCCGCGTTGCGACGAACGCAGCGCCGGCGACCCGAAGCGGCCGTGGCGGCCTAACTGCCACCCCGAGCGTCCGCTGTCACCGCGGAACGGGCCGCGTGACCCGCAAGCGGAGCGTGCATTCCCCCTTGTGGGCCACGGCGACGCGGTGGTAGCTTGCCCGCTCTCCGAACAATGGACAAAAGCAGATGAATCGTTCGATCCGAATCGCCGCCCTGGCCCTCTTCAGCGCAGCGCTGTCGCTGCCCGTTCTCGCCCAGACCGTGAAGGTGACGCCGCTCGGCGGCATCGACGGCGAGTTCTGCTCGCAGGACCGGGCCCTGATCTTCGAGGACCCGAACGGCACGCGCGTGCTCTACGACCCGGGCCGCACCGTCGCCGGCGCGACCGATCCGCGCCTCGGCAAGATCGACATCATCCTGGTGAGCCACATGCACGGCGACCACGCCGGCAACGCCCACAACAAGGCGCCGAACTCGGGCAGCTGCGAGGCGCCCGACATGTCGGTCTCCGCCATGCCCAACTCGAACGCCGCGAACATCGCGATCGCCAAGAAGTCGAAGATCGTCACCGGCAGCGAGATGCCGCCCTTCTTCGCCGCCAAGCTCAGGGCCAATGGCGGCAACCCCGCCGACTCGATGCTCGCCCGCTTCGGCGGCAGCGTCACCGTCGGCGGCATCCGCATCGCCACGGTGACGGCGATGCACAGCAACGGCCTCGATCCCGACTACATCGGCGGCGACCTCGGCAAGGCGATGAAGGACGCCGGGATCGCCGGCGACGTCGGCCTGCCGACCGGCTATGTCGTTCGCTTCAGCAACGGACTGGTCGCCTATCTCTCGGGCGATACCGGCATCACTGCCGACCAGGACCTGGTGGTGCGCAAGCACTACGGCGCCAAGCTCGCGGTGATGAATATCGGTGACGGCTTCACCACCGGCCCGGCCGAGGCCGCCTACGTCATCAACGAGCTGGTGCAGCCGGCGTCGGTGATCCCCTCGCACGCGAACGAAGTCGGCACGGTCGGCGGCAAGGTCCGCGCCGGCAGCAAGACCGAAGCCTTCGTGAAGGCGTCGAAGGTCCCGGCCCACGTGCCCCTCTCGGGCAAGACGATGGAGTTCGACGCCGCCGGCAAGTGCACGGCGGGATGTTGAATCGGCCGGCGCCGCGGCGGCCCGGTCGGCGGCTCAGGCGAGCAGCGCCTTCAGCTTGGCGGCGTTGAACGGAACGCTGCGCAGGCGCACCCCGGTGGCATCGAAGACTGCATTGGCGAGCGCTGCCGGCACCGGGCTGGCGGCGGCTTCGCCGGCGCCGAGCGGCGGCTGATCGGGGCGATCGATCAGGGCGATCTCGAGCCGCGGCACGGCGGGAAAGCGGAGCAGCCGGTAGCTCGCCCAGTCGACGCTCGTGACCCGGGCGCGATCGAACGTGGTTTCCTCGTACAAGGTGCGTGACAAGGTCTGCAGGATGTTGCCCTCGACCTGGGCCCGCACCGCGTCGGGATTGATCATCAGCCCGCAGTCGTGGGCGCAGCAGACCCGGCGCACGGCGATCTCGCCGCTGCCGCGATCGACCTCGACCTCCATCGCGACGGCGACGTAGGTCTCGCTGTGCTTGTAGTGGATGTACGCCAGGCCGCGTCCGGCGGCGACGTTGCCGCGGCTCGTCGCCGCCGGCGAGGGCCGCGCCTGCCAGCCGATCAGCTGCGCGACTCGCCGCAGCACCTCGACGCCGCGCGGATTCGCCAAGTCACGCAGACGAAACGCGAGCGGATCGAGCTTCGCCTTGGCAGCGAGCTCGTCGACGAAGCTCTCGACCGCGAAGCAGTTCGCGACCTTGCCCGGCGCACGGATGTTGGAGGGCCGAAGCGGTGCCGGGCCGAGCCAGTGCGCCGACACCTTGACCGCGTTGGCGGCGTAGGGCGGCTCACCGTTCTGCGACACCAGCCCGACCGACTGGCCGACCGGCTGACGCATGCCGGCAGCGAGCGGCGCCAGCAGCGGCACCCACTCGAGATTGGCGGTCGCGCGCGGCACCCACATCTCGGTTTCCCAGGCGTCGATGCGGCCGTCGCCGGTCAGCGTCGCGCGCAGCTCGAGCAGCTGCGGCGGTCCCTTGGGGTCCCAGCCGAGCTCGTCCTCGCGGCTCCATTGCACCCGCACCGGCTTGCCGACCGCCTTCGACAGCAGCACCGCGTCGGCGGCGGCGTCGTCGTGGCCGTTCATGCCGTAGCAGCCGGCGCCGTCGAGGTAGACGACGCGCAGCTTCTCGCGCGGCAGATCGACCAGCGCCGCAAACGTGGCGAGGAAACGATGGCTCGCCTGCGACGCCGTCCAGACCGTGCCGCCGTCGCCGCGGACGTCCGCGACCGCGCACGACGGGCCGATCGAGCCGTGCGACTGGATCGGCCACGAGTAAGTCGCGCGAATCACCTCGCCGGAGCCCGCGAGCGCGGCGATCCGCTGCGCGTCGCCCTTGGTCGCGATCACCTCGTCGGCGACGAACGGGCCGCTGCGCGCCCAGTCGACGACCGCCTCGTGGCCGATCAGGGTCGCGCTCGTGCTCCAGCGCACCTTGAGCTCGCGCGCCGCGCGCACCGCCGCCCACTCGTCGCCGGCGACGACGCCGACTAAGTCGACGATGCGAACGACGCGAACCCCGGGCAGGGCTGCGATCGACGACTCGTCGATCGCTTCGACCTTCGCGCCCACGGCCGGCGGCCGAATCACTCGCCCGTGCAGCATCCCCGGGACGAAGTGATCGTGAACGTAGACATGACGGCCCGTGACCTTGGCGGGAACGTCGGGGCGCGGCAGCGGCTTGCCGACGAGTACGTACTGCGACGGCGGCTTCAACGGCGCCTTCGGATTCATCTTGACATCCAAGCCGCGCTCGCCGAGCAGCGTCGCCAGCGGAACGCTGCGCCCGCCGGCAGCCGTCACGTTGCCGTCGGCTAGCGTCAGCTCTGCGACCGGCAGCTGCAGCCGTTGCGCCGCCAGGGCCAGCAGCGCCTCGCGTGCCGTCGCCGCGGCCTGGCGCAGCTCGACGCCGCCGCGCATGACGCCGCTGCTGCCGGCGGTCGGTCCCTGGTTCGGCGTCAGCGCGGTGTCGCCCTCGATCAGCTCGATGCGATCGACGCCGATGCCGAGCTCCTCGCCGACCATCTGGCGCATCGCGATCCGGTGACCGGTGCCGAGGTCGACCTTGCCCGAGTAGACGACCACCGTGCCGTCGCCGCGCAGGGCGAGGAACGAGTCGACCCGGTCGAGCGGCAGGTTGCGCGGCGCATCGGCAGCGCGCTGCGCTTGCGCGAACACGGCCGGCGCGAAGCCGAACCCGACCACCAAGGCGCCGGCCTCGAGCAAGGCACGCCGCGTCAGCGGCGCGACGGATCGCCGAGCGCGATCGAGCGGGGCAGCCATGCTCAGGTCCTCGCGGCATCGGCCGCGCGCTGGACTGCACGCAGCACACGGTCGTGCGAGCCGCACCGGCACAGGTTGCCGGCGAGCGCCTGCTGCGCCTGCTCGCGGGTCGGCCGCGGCGTCCGGCCGAGCAGCGCCACGGTGCTCATCACCATGCCGTCGGTGCAATAGCCGCACTGCGCCGCCTGCTCGGCGATGAAGGCGGCCTGCACCGGGTGGGGCTGCTCGAGCGTGCCAAGGCCTTCGGCGGTGACGACGCGACGGCCGGCGGCGTCCTTCAATGCGAGCGTGCACGCGCGCACCGGCGCGTCGTCGACGAGCACGGTGCAGGCGCCGCATTGGCCGAGGCCGCAGCCGAACTTGGCCGCATGCAGGCCGAGCTGGTTGCGCAGCACGTACAGCAACGGCACCTCCGGGTCCCAGGCATCGACCGACCGGGCGAAGCCGTTGACGTTGAGCGTGATGGTGGGCATGCAAACCTCCTCGTGGCGACTCTACGCCGCGGCGACGATCTGGCGGAACAGTGCGTACTCGATGCGCGCGATCTGCTCCGAGTTGTATGCGCCGGCGGTGAAGACCACGACCAGGTCGAGGTCGGGAACGACGTACAGGCGCTGGCCGCCGTTGCCGAGGCCGGCGGTCCAGCGCAGGCTGCGCGCGCCATGCGGCACCTGTCCGTCCCACCAGTGACGGCCGTACTGCAGCGGGCCCTTGCCGATGACGATGCTCGGCTGCAGGGTCGCCGCCACCCACGCCGCAGGGACGACCTGTCGACCCTGCCAGCTTCCGCCGGCCAGGAGCAGCCGGCCGAGGCGCAGCAGATCCGGCGGCGTCAGGCGCACGCCGGCATACGCCAGCGGCTGGCCGTGCTGGCCGGTGCGCCACTCCCAGTGAACGATGCCGAGCGGCTCGAACAGGTCGCTGCGGGCGACATCGAGCAGGCTCCGGCCGGAACGTTGTGCCAGGATTTCAGCGAGCAGCACGGTATGGCCGCCGTTGTAGTTCCAGAGTGTTCCGGGCGTGGCGACGAGCGGGCGATCGAGGATGTAGCGCGCCGGATGACGTTCCCACCAGAGCCGCGTCTCGTCGTTGGTCGTGCTGCCGTAGGTGCCGGTGGTCTCGCTCCAGGCCAGGCCGCTCGCCATGTCGAGCAGGTGCGAGACCGTGATCTGCTCGCGGCCGTCGCGGCGCAGGTCGGCGAGCGCCGGATAGAAGTCGAGCACCGGCGTGGCGACGTCGATCTCGCCGCGTCCGACGGCCTGACCGATCAGCAACGCGACCACGCTCTTGCTGATCGAGCGCAGGTCGTGCAGCACGTCGGGACCGAAGACCACCTCGCGCTCGAACCAGTTGCCCACCGCCTTGTCCTTGGCGCGGCGGTAGTGCTCGAACAGCATCCGTCCCGCCTGCCAGACCAGCACGCTGTGCAGGTCGGCCTCCTCGGCGGCGCGCTCGATCGTCGCGGCCTCGAGCGCCGCGTTCGCTCGAGCCGGAAGCGTGCCGACCAAGCTGCCGAGGAGCAGGCCCGGCAACGTGCGCAGGGCCGCGCGGCGGCCGGAGCTGTGGTGACGCGCGGTCGACACGACGGTGGCGCGCTTCAGGGCAGCGGGTCCTCCTCGCGCCGCTCGGTGGCGAACACCTTCTGCGCCACCTGCCAGCGCCCTTCGACCTTGAGCAGGCACAGGTAGTCGGTGAAGAAGCGCGGCGGCAGCGCGCACTTGAGCTTGACGAACGCCATCGTCGGCGACGCCTGGTCGATCTGCAGCACGTGGTCGTGCCGCGGCTGGCCGCGCGACTTCGCCGACGGTCGGTTGCGCACCGCCTCGAGCCACTGGTCGCGCGGCAGCGGCGTCAGCGCGCCGTTCTCCTCGTAGGTCAGCGAGCTGGTCGGGTGGAACACCGACGCGAGCTTGTCGGCATCGCCTTCGTGCAGGCCGTCGAGATAGGTCTGGACGGCAGCCTCGATGGCGATCAGGTCTTCCGACATGGCGGTCTCCTTGGGTGGTGATCGCCCGCGACCGGGCGAGTGCCGGCCGGGTCGGGCACGAGCGATACCGGGAGGTTAGCAAGGCGTTGCTGGCAGGACCAGCGATTCGGGAGTAATGTCATTGCCCCGCGGCGCTTCGCGCCGCGCCCTTCGAGATCCGCCATGAGCCCTGCCGCCGCCTTGCCCACGTTTCGCCTGGAACGCGGAACCGCCATCGCCCAGGCCGACGTCTCGAGCGACGCGCCGGTCACGCTCGACTCGCCGGCGCTCGACGTCATGACCGACCTCACCCGCGTCAAAGCGGCGACGACGCATCCCGCGACGACGCTGCGCCAGGCCGAGCAGTTGATGATCTACCAGGGCGTTCGCATGCTCTTCGTCGTCACCGCCATGCCGGCGATCGAAGGCCTGATCACCGCCACCGACCTCGACGGCGACAAGCGGATGCGGGTCGTCCACGAGCGCAATCTGCACTACGACGAGCTCTGCGTCGCCGACGTGATGACCGAGCTCGCGAGCCTCGATGCGATCGACTACGCGCGCATGCGCGTGGCGTCGGTCGGCAACGCGATCGCGACGCTGCAGCGCCTCGGCCGCAACCACCTGCTCGTCGTCGAGGCGGCGACTTCGCGCACGCCGCGGCGGGTGCGCGGCGTCGTCTCGCGCTCGCAGATCGAGCGCCAGCTCGGCACGGGGATCGACGTGACGCCGATCGCCAGCAGCTTCTCCGAGATCGAGCGCGCCCTCGGCTGAGCGTCAGCGCGGCGGCGTGCGCAGCGTCACCGCGTACAGGTCAGCGACCGGCACGACCCGGCCGTGCAGCGGCAGGATGCGATCGACCGTGAGCTTCAACCGCTCGATGTTGTCGACCAGATTGACATTGTTGGCGTTGGCCACCGCAGGCGGTGGCGTGTTCGGCGCCGGCGGCGTGAAGGCATCGGCCTCGATCAGGAGCTTCTCCTTCGGCAGGTAGACCATGACGATGCTCTCGCTGTGCGGCCCACCGACGATGCGATGCAGCTCGATCGGCCGGCTCGCGTCGCCGATCTCGAGCTTGTCGGTGAACGTCCGAAACGTCGCCTTCTTGCCGGAGCGCGCCATCGCGTCGGGCAGGATCCGGTTCGGTTGGGCGAAGGCCTTCTCGAAGTACGCTGCGTTGTCGGCGTGGGTGACGATCGTCGCTCCTTCGGCCACGGCAGTGCGGACGCCCCCGGCGTGGTCGAAATGCTGGTGGCTGTTGACCGCGACGCGAATCGGCTTGCCCGGAACGAGCGTGTTGGCGTGCCCGATCACGGCGCCGGTGCGCGCGTCGTTGAGCGGCGTCTCGACCAGGACGAGCCGATCCTGCAGCTCGATCAGGACGCTGTTGTGCGAGCCGCCGGCAAGGAACCAGACGCCTTCGGCCACTTTCTCGGCCGTGACCCGCTCGGCGACGTTGCGTGCCGCGTCGGGAACCGCCAGCGCCAGCGACGGATTGACCTGCACGTCCTTGACCGCCAGGTCGAGCACGCCGTAGCCCGCGATCGACTGGCGCACGCGCGTCGGGAAGCGGATGCCGCCCGATTCCCGGTAGTCGTCGTAGATCGTCACCACCGGCGTGTCGCCGAGCACCGGATCGGGAACGATCGAGTCGACGCGTCGCACCAGGCCGTCGGCGCCGATGGTCACCGTCGCGCTGAACCGGCTCGGCAGCTCGAACGAGACCAGGCTCGCGCCGGCATCGCCGGCACGCACGCTGGCGGCGCCGCGCTGCGCCGCCTTGAGCACGCCGTGCGGCGTGATCCAGAGCTGATGGACGCGATCGACGAGCGCGCGCGGTGCCGCCGTGGCGATCGTGCCGGCCTGGTTCCAGGCGAGCTCGCCGCTCACGAACTGGTCGTTGCGCTGCTGGCCCGAGAGCGGATAGCCGCCGCCGCCGAGCGGCTCGGCGCGGCTCATCACGACTTCGTCGCGCATCGTGCCGGTGCCGTAGTCGATGCTGCGCGTCACCGAATGGAGCGTGATCTTCGGCCAGACGGCATCGGCGTGATACGCCTGGCCGAACGTGGTGCCGGTGCCTTCGGCCGAATATTTCAGGGTGTCGAGCTGGCTCGCACCCATCGCCTGGGAGGCGCGCGCGAGCACGGTTGGCGCGTCTTCGCGCGGCGGCGCGGCGCACGCGCCGAGCCAGAGGGCCGATCCGACGACGACGCCGGATCGGATCGAACGGAGGATGGCAGCTTGCATGCGGACTCCCAGGAGGGCACGGCCCGCCAGTAAAGCATCGGCTTGCGGTGACCGCGATAAGCATTGGCCCTGACCCGACATGAACGAGGCCGGTGCGAGAGAACCGGCCGCTGCGCGAAGTACTACCGGCGTCACCAGTGCGGGCCGCCGCGCTCGCCGCCGGGCGATGGCATCCTGCTCGCATGCAACGCCGGTGCTGCCCATGAGCGAGCAGCGATCCGCGTCGCTGACGGAAGAGGCCGTGCGGCTGCGCGAGCGTCTGCTCGACGTGCCGTGGGACGTGCCGCCGGCCGCCTGGTACGGCCGACTCGCCGCGCTCGCCCTCGTCGCCGCCTGGGGCACGGCGACGCTCTTCAGCCGGATGACCGATCCGCCGCTCCTGCTGCATCTCAGCGTGATCCTGTTCCACGAGGCCGGCCACGTGCTCTTCGCGCCGTTCGGCGAAGCGCTGCGCATCGCCGGCGGCACGCTCGGCCAGCTGCTCATTCCGCTCGCCTGCGCCGTCTCGCTGCACCGTCGCGACGACAACTTCGGTGCCGCGATCTGCCTCGCCTGGATGGCGATGAGCGGGATGGATGCATCGGTATATGCCTACGACGCCTTCGAGCCGGTGCTGCCGCTGATCGGCGGCGGCACCGGCGCCGACAGCTTCCACGACTTCGTCTTCCTGTTCGAGCGCTACGGCCAGCTCGACCACGCACGCGGCTGGGCGCGGGCGATGAAGGCGCTCGCCGCGCTCGGCCTGTACGCAGCGATCGCCTGGGCCGGCGTGCTGCTTTGTCTGCAGCGCGAGCACCTGCGCGACCACTAGCGGCGGCGACGTCCTCTCACGCGGCGATCAGCCGCAGTGCTTCGAGCCCGCGCAGGTTGATCAGCGGCCGCCAGTGTGGCGTCGGCTCGGCCAGGGCGATAGCCGGGTAGCGCTGCAGCAGACGTGCGAAGGCGATCTCGCCTTCGAGGCGCGCCAGCGGCGCGCCGAGGCAGAAGTGGATGCCGGCGCCGAAGCCGAGCTGCGGGTTGGGCGAGCGGCCGATGTCGAAGCGCTCGGGGTCGGCGAACACGGCCGGGTCTCGGTTGGCCGGGCCGAGCATGAAGAACAGCACTTCCTCAGGCGGGATCACCGTCTCGCCGATCGCGTACGGCTCGACCGTCTGCCGCGAGACCATCGTCACCGAGCCCTCGTAGCGCAGCATCTCCTCGACCGCACTGGCCATCCGCGCCGGCTCCGTGCGCAGACGCGTCAGCTCGTCGGGGTGGCGCAGCAGTGTCACGAGGCCGTTGCCGATCAGGTTGGTCGTGGTCTCGTGACCGGCGACGAAGAGCAGGATCAGGTTGCCGAGCAATTCGTCGTCGCTGAGCTGGCCTTCGCCGTCCTGCGCCGCGACCAGGAGCGTCAGCAGGTCGTCGTGGCGCGAGCCGGCGCGACGCGCGGCGATGTGGCCGCGCAGGTAGGCGACCATCTCCTCGGCGGCCCGTCCTGCGGCCAGCCGCTGCTCGCGCCGCACGACCGGCTCGACGATCATCGCCAGCGCATCGGACCAGAGCTTGGTCTGCGCGAAGTCCTCTGGCGGGAGTCCCAGGACATCGCAGATCACCCGTACCGGCAGCTGCTGCGCGAAGCCGGCCATCAGCTCGAGCTCGCCCCGGGCCGGCAGTGCGGCGAGCAGCTCGTCGGTGAGCGACGTGATGCGCTCGCGCAGCGCCGCGATCACCGGCGGCTTGAACGCGCCGTTGACCAGGCGCCTGAGCCGCGTGTGCTTGGGCGGGTCGTTGAAGAGCATCCAGTGCTCGGTGGTGCGCTCGAGCGTCGAATCGGCGAGGAACGGGCGGTACTGGCGATAGACCGGCGAGCGCCACGGCTCGCGGCTGAGACGCGAGCTGCGCAGGCCGGCGCTGACGTCGACGTGATGGCCGACCAGCCAGACGCCGACCACGTCGCGCTCGATCCTGCCCCGTTCGCGCAGTTCGCGCAGCAGCGGATGCGGGTCGTCGCGGAACGCCGGATGGCGCATGTCGATCGTCGCCGGCGGCACGACGCTGGGCAATTCGGGCATGGACCATTGTCGCGGCGCCCCGCGGCCGTCTGCGCTAGCGGAAGTTCTGCAGCATCCGCTCGAGCGCCATCGTGAACGGCGCGTCCATCAGGGGCAGCGTCAGCAGCACGCCGATCAGGCCGACGCCGAGCGTGATCGGAAAGCCGATCGCGAAGATGTTCATCTGCTGCGCCACCCGGGCGATGACGCCGAGGACGAGGTTGGTGAAGAGCAGCATCGCCACCAGCGGCAGCGCCAGCCACAGGCCCAGGCTGAAGATCTCTGCGCCCCAGCGCTGCGGCTCGACGTTGCGCAGGAACGCGAACGGATCGTCGCCGACCGGAAACGCCGCGAAGCTCTGCACGATCGCGGCGATGACGAGCAGGTGGCCGCCGCTGACGATGAACAGCCACGACACCGAGATGCCGAAGAAGCGGCTCACGGCGGTCTCCTGGCCGCCGCTCATCGGGTTGAAGAAGGCGGCGAAGTTGAGACCCATCTGCAGGCCGATGATCTCGCCCGCGTACTGGACGGCGACGAAGACGATCTTGACCGCGAAGCCGAGCGACAGGCCGATCAGCACCTGCTGCAGAACGACCAGGACGCCGGCGCCCGAGTCGAGCGCGACCACGGGAATCGCCGGCATCGACGCCTGGGCGCAGAACGCGATCAGGAACGCCAGGCCGACCCGGACCCGCATCGGCACGCCGGCCTGGCCGATCACCGGCAACGCGCTGAAGAGCGCCAGGACGCGCACGAACGGCCAGAGGATCGGCGTCACCCAGCCAAGGACGTCGGCCTCGGTGAACGTGAGCATGCGGGCCTCAGCCGATGACCGTGGGGATCGCTTGCAGGCTGCGTTGCAGGAATTCGACCAGCGAGGTCAGCATCCACGGGCCGGCGACCGCCAGCACTGCGACCGCGGCGATCACCTTGGGGACGAACGAGAGCGTCGCCTCGTGGATCTGCGTCGCCGCCTGGAAGATCGAGACGACCAGGCCGACCGCGAGCACCGTGAGCAGGATCGGCGCCGAGATCATGAGCAGCATGTAGAGGCTCTGCTGGCCGAACGTGAAGACCTGTTGTGAGTCCATGGCGAGCGTTGCCGATCAGGTGACGAAGGAGGCGGCCAACGAGCCGATGAGAAGGTTCCAGCCGTCGGCGAGGACGAACAGCATCAGCTTGAACGGCAGCGCGATCAGCACCGGCGAGAGCATCATCATGCCGAGCGACATCAGCACGCTGGCGACGATCATGTCGATGATCAGGAACGGCAGGAAGACGAGGAAGCCGATCTGGAACGCGCTCTTCAGCTCGCTCGTCACGAACGCCGGAACCAGCACCTTGAACGGCACGTCGGCGATCTTGATCGCCGGGTCGATGCGCGCAAGCTTGGCGAACAGCATCACGTCGGCCTGCCGTGTCTGCTTCATCATGAAGCTGCGCACCGGGCTTTCGCCGCGCTTGAGCGCCTCGGCGAAGTCGATCTTGCTCTCGGCGTAGGGCTGGTAGGCATCGGCGTAGACCTTGTCGATCGTCGGCCCCATGACGAAGAAGGTGAGAAAGAGGCTGAGGCCGACCACCACCTGGTTCGGCGGCGCTGCCTGGGTGCCGATCGCCTGGCGCAGCAGGCTCAGCACGATGACGATGCGGGTGAAGCTCGTCATCAGCAGCAACACCGCGGGCAGGAAGCTGAGCGCGGTGAAGAAGAGAAGCGTCTGCACCGGCACCGAGTAGCTGGTGCTGCCGGCGCTCTGGCCGATCAGGAGCGGCAGCGTTGCGCCCGCGGCCGGCGGCGTCTGCGCCATGGCGGGAAACGCAGTGACGACGAGCGCCAGGGCAGCGAGGACGACGAACGCGAGCCACGCAACCCGGCCGCGGCCCGAGCCGCGCAGGCGCTCGTCGAGCTCCGCGTCGCCGCGTCGCTGCTCGGCCAGGCCGATCCGCTCAGCGGGCACCCGGGTCTCCTGCGCCGGGGCGGCGCAGGCGGCCGAGGATCTGCGCGAACGCAGGATGCATCGGCACCGGCTCGGACGGCGTCGCGCCGTCGTGCGGCGTCATCGTGTGCAGCGGCGTGATCGAGTTCGGCGTGACGCCGAGGACGAGCCAGCGCCGCTCGTCGCCCTGGCCGACCTCGACCGTGACGATCCGCTGCGAGGTCGACAGCGACAGGTTCGCGATCGTCTTCATCAGCCCGGCAGCGCCGGTTCCGCCCAGCGGCGTGCGCTTGAGAAACCAGAGCGTCACCGGGATCAGCGCGACGATCGCGCAGAACCACAGGACCGAGCTCAAACCGTTCGGCATCTTCGTCGTCGCAAGGGAAGAGGAGGCTAGCCGCGCGAGAGTCGACGCATGCGCTCGCTCGGCGTGACGATGTCGGTGAGGCGGATGCCGAACTTCTCGTTGACGACGACGACCTCGCCCTGGGCGATCAGGTAGCCGTTGACGAGCACGTCCATCGGCTCGCCGGCCATCGCCTCG
>Ga0207691_10005392_pt1 | contig 12349 bp, 12 predicted proteins | sample KBSM13metaG_FD_184327 | JGI IMG/M metagenome (GOLD analysis project Ga0207691, IMG submission 184327) | Miscanthus rhizosphere microbial communities from Kellogg Biological Station, Michigan, USA - KBS M1-3 metaG (SPAdes) (version 2) | ecosystem: Host-associated > Plants > Roots > Rhizosphere >...
GTATCGGCGTCGAGCGCAACGACGGAATCGGTGTAGAGGTTGTCGCCGGGCCGTTGCGCGCCGTTGTAGTCGGGACCGACGTTGCCAACGCCCCAGTACGTGAGATTCAACTGCGGATCGTAGGAGCCGGTCACCCAGATCGATCCGCCGCCGTGCTTCCACGCCTCCGGATCGCAGAACGCATTTGCCGGCTGGTCGGTCTGAGGACGGACACTACGCGCGTCGGGACACGTTTCCCACGTCTCATGCCCCTTCTCACCGGGGCCGGGAATGGTGTAGAAGCGCCAGGCCTCCTTGCCGGTCGCGGCGTCATAGGCCGCGACGAATCCGCGAATCCCGTACTCGCCGCCGCCGACTCCGACAATCACCTTGTCCTTCACCACGAGCGGTGCCAGCGTGATCGAATAGCCCTCCCTGGTCTTCGCCAGTTCCGTCTTCCAGACCTGACGCCCGGTCCTGGCGTCGATGGCGATCAGGTTCGCGTCGAGCGTGCCCATGAAGAGCGTGTCGCCGAGGATGGCAAGGCCGCGATTGTTCGCGCCGCAGCAGACGATGCGTTCGGCAGCGGGGGTGTAGCGATAGATCCAGAACGCGCGCCCGGTCGTCGCGTCCAGCGCCACCACGTCATTGAGACGCTGCGTCAGGTACATGATGCCGTCGACCACGAGCGGCGATGTCTGCCAGCCGCCGGCAACGGGCGCCTGGTACACCCACTGCAGCTTCAGGTTCTTGACGTTCTGCGGCGTGATGCGGTCGAGCGGGCTGTAGCGCGTTCCCGAGTAGCTGCCGGAGTAGGTAAGCCAGTTCTGCGGTTCATTCGCCGCGGATGCGATCCGCTGCGGCGTAATCTGTGCCTGCAGCGAGAGCGACAACGCGCCAAGCAGCGCGACCACCGCCATCCAGTGTTTGCATTTTGCATTTTGCATTTTGCAGTTCGCAGTGACCGCCATGTCACTGTCCCTTCAGCGTGAGGAGATACGCAACGACGTCGGCGGTTTCCGCGGACGAAAATGTTTTTGCGAACGAGGGCATCGGCGACGACTTGCTGATTGTGAATTCCTTCAGGTCGGCTTTCAGCAGCGAATGAAGACGCTCACGGTCGTCGATGATCTGCACGCTGTAGGTGTCTTCGTTGAGCCGGCGGCCGGTCACCACCGTGCCGTCCTTCTTCACCGCACGGACCGGTCTGTTGATTGGCATCATCTGGCTGCCGGGATCGATCAGCGAGCGTTGGATTGACGCGGGAGAGCGCTGCGAGCCGATGTCGGTCAGGTTGGGACCGACACGGGAGCCGGCCGCGCCGACGCGATGACAGCTCGTGCAGCCGCCCTTGCCATCGAACAGCGCGTGCCCGCGTGCCGCGTCGCCGGTCTGTACCGTCGCGCTGTCGACCGCATTCATGTTGCGCAGGTAGGCGATGATCCCGGTCATCTCGGAGTTGTCGAGTGCCATCGGCGGCATGCCTGCTGGCGAACCAGCGCGGATGAATTGCGCGAGCTCTCGATCGGTGGTGGCGTTGCGGAACGTTCCCGAGCGCAGGTTCACGCCGCCCGCCCCGTCACCCTGCGGGCCGTGACAGACGATGCACTTCGCGGTGTAGAGGCTGAGGCCGTAGGCGATGTCGGCCTGCGGGTATTGCTCGTCGTGAAGCGGCGCCTGGCCTTGCGCCACGACGAGCACGGTGCCGATCACCCATCCAGCGAACGCGAGCACGGCGCAGATTCTGTTCATGATGGTGACCCCTGAACGGGCTTGCGTGCGATGAGCTGATGCATGCGGCAGTGCGCGACGACCGTCTCGCGCGAACTGTCAGCCTGCGTCATTCCGTCGACGAGCGTCTGCCAGTGCGCCTCGGTCATCGCTCCTTCGTCGACCAGCCTTCGGCAGGCGTTCCGCAACGTCCAGTTCCAGAAGCCCTTATGCGGGCCCTCGAGATAGTGCGGATGGTACGCGTCGACGTGAACGATCTCAAAGCCGGCGTCCCGCGCCCATGTGTGCGCCCAGCGCCCGCCGGAGTAGTTCACCCCGCGCGCCACGCCCGCTTTGAGCGCGATCTCGCGCATCTCATCGTAGGCGGCTGACGGCGGCTCGGCGTAGACGGCGCTCACGTCGGCTTCTTCGCAGACCATCACGCCACCGGGCTTCAAGACGTTGTGGATCGCGCGCATGGCATCCACCGGCCGGTTCAGGTGCACCATCAGCCAGCGGCTGTATGACACGTCGAGTGTCCCGGGTTCGAAATCCGGTTCGTACACACTCCCCGTCTTGAAGTGCGCCTTGCTCAATGCCGCTTCACGCGCAAGCTGCCGACACGCCTGCACCTGTTCCTCATTCACGTCGATCCCGGTGGCATGTGCGCCCCCGGCGGCCGCCCATCGTGTGACGTAACCAAGTCCACAGCCGAACTCGACGAAACTGCACCCGCTGGCGAAGCCGGCTCGCTTCAACAGCTCCTGTGTGGGGCCGTCGTGAATCTCGCTGATCGTCCGCAGCCGGTCATGATCGTCTTTGCCCGGCAGAATGTATTTGTCGCCGACGCTGGTCATAGCGGGGCATACCTTACCAGATGGACAGTTTGATTGGTGATCGGGGCCGACGTAGTATGCGCGCCAGCCCCTCTCCTGACCGGAGGATTCATGCGCGCGCTGGTAATGATTGCCGCACTCGTCGTGCTCGACTGCACCATGGCCTCGGCTCAAGTGTGGCGGCCGCCGGCAGACAATCAGCGGTGTCCCTCGAAGTGGGGAGCCGGCGACCAGCGCGGTTCCGGCAACCACATGAAGCCGGCGAGCGTGCTGAAGGCTGCGCGTCTCATTCAGACGGGCGAAGTGTTCGAGCTTGGCCGCGTGCTCTCCGAGACGATGCCGATGCCCGCCGGCCGCCGGTTCGAGGTGCTCACCAAGCGCACGCGCAACGATCCGGGCGCCAATCGTCGCGGCTCGAACGAGGAGCTCATCGTCGGCGAGATCGGTCAGGTCGGGACGCAGTTCGATACCTTCAGCCATCAGATGATCGGCTCCAGCATGTACAACTGCTTCACGCTTGAAGAGACCGCCACACGCACCGGCTTCTCGAAACTGGGCGTGGAGCAGGTCGGCGCGCTGATGACGCGCGGCGTGCTGCTTGATATTGCCGCGCTCAAAGGCGTGGCGGTGCTGGCGGAGAACTACGAGATCACGCCGGCAGATCTGCAGGCCGCGCTGTCACGGCAGAAGCTGACGCTCGCGCCTGGCGACGCGATCCTCATTCACACCGGATGGGGAACGCTGTGGGGAAAGGACAACGCACGCTACCAGCGGGTGAGTCCCGGCGTCGGCACCGCGGCCGCCGAATGGCTGGCGAGGCAGGACCCGATGCTGGTGGGGGCGGACAACAGCGCGATCGAGATCTCGCCGAATCCCGATCCACAGCTCGCCGGTCCTGGCCACCAGATCCTGATCGTCGTCAACGGCATCCACCTGCTGGAGAATCTCCGCCTCGACGAGCTGGCGGCACGGCGAGTCTATGAATTTGCGCTGATCGTCGAGCCGCTGAAGATTCAGGGCGGCACGGGTTCTACTGTCGCGCCGGTTGCGATCCATTGATAACGTAGTGTCCGCCTTAGGCGGACCTGTCATGACAGGCGGCGCAGACGGGGAGTGATCAATGTCCAAGCCAGTCACCATTGTTGCCCTTGCGGTTGTTTCAGCGCTGTTGGCCGCGACGTTCGTGACGGCGCAATCAAGTTCTGATGTCCCGAAGAATCCTTCGGACGTCGGCTACTTGAACCTGCACAAACGGCATCCCGACGGTTACGAAGGGCCCGAAGAGTTCGATCGACACACGACTGCCGACGCGCTGGCGCGACTCGAACAGATCCGCGGCTTCCTGACGAGTTTTGCCCGCCTCACGGACGAAGTCCGTCCGAAAATGGATCGTGCGGCGCTGAAGACCATCGGCAACACCGATCGTGAGATGCAGACACTCGGCTTCTATAACGTTCCGCTCCTGGTCGAGGCGACGCTGCTCAAGCAGAGTTATCAGCTGGCGCAGAGTCGATACGAGCTCGCGCAGTTGAAATACGAACGCAAGGCTACCAGCGCAGGCGAAGTCGCGCGTGCGAGGTCTGCCTATCAGGCAGCGACGGTCGCGCTACAGAAATTCTGGGATACGAAGCGGCCATCGGACTGACGACATGGATCTCGACCGCTTGATCAAGCGGCTCGGTTTCGGCATCAATTTGTCCGGCGCCAGCCTGCGCGGCGCACTGATCAACGCGAACCTCGAAGGCGCCCTCAATCTCTGATTCAGCGCTTTTCAGTTCCAAGGTCAGGACTTCGCGTCGATCGACGTTGCACCATCGGCACATGATGCCGATGGTTCGACAAGCGCCTCTGCTCGCGGTTCTCGCGATTGCCTTGTGTGGCACGGCGGCCGCGCAACCGGTCGCGGCGAGCGCTCCAGCGACGCCTGCGTTCCTTGCTGGAGTCGAAACGGCGTCAGGCAGGATCGAGCGTCTGGGTGGCGGAATCGTGGTCATCATGCCGACGGAACGGTGGTCGTGCGAAGACGATGGATTCTGCGGCGGGTCGGGTCGCGAATTTCAGGTGAGCGTGGGCGCCGGAGGCTGGCGGCTGGCCGGGGGTCGCGTCGGGATGGCGTATCCGTTCTGGGTTGACGCGCTCGTCACCCTCACGCGCACACGTCCAGGTGTTCACGGCGATCGGGAATCGACGTATGTCGGCGGCGAAGTCGGCATCGCCATATCCGGCGGGGAATATGGCTCCACTCTCCTCAGCCTCAAGCCAAGTATCGGCCTTGCACGTCGCATTCAAGGGACCTCGGGGCCTCGGGGGACGTTGGTCACGTGGGGAATCGGCTGTTCCGTCCTCTGGTCGAAGTACCGCTGACCGCGTGATATTCTGCGCCGCGCTGTGACTCGCGGCCTGTTCGTTCTCATCGCTGCCGCTGCCATCCTGCTCGGCGGCGACACTCGCTCCTGGTCCCAAACCGCGGATACCGCTCGATACGCGGTGAGCTACGTCGAGGTGATGCCGGCCGGCGTGCCTCTCGCGACGAAGGCTTTTCAGACATATCGTCAGGCCGCAGCGGTCGAGACCGGTTTCGTCGGATTCGACCTTTTCGAGCAGCTGGGCCGAGCCGGCCACTTCGTGCTCGTCGAAACCTGGCGCGACCAGGCGGCCTTCGACGCCCACCAGACGGCGGCGTCGATATCGACGCTGAAGGACGCACTTCAGGCTGTTCGCATCAGCGGCTACGACCAGCGTCCGTACAAGACGCTGACGGTGGCGCCACCGCGCGCCCCGGCAGGGCGCAACGCGGTTGTCGTCGTGAGCCATGTCGACATCGGCGGCGGCCCGCAGCTCGACGTACCGGTGATGCTGCGAAAACTTGCGGATGCGAGTCGCGCTGAGCCGGGAAACATTCGCTTCGACGTTACGCAACACACCATGCGCGCCAATCACTTCACAGTGGTGGAGGTCTGGGCCGATCAGCAGGCGCTGGATCGGCACGCGGCGGCGGCCTGGACGAAGCAGTATCGTGACGAGGTCCAGCCGGGCACAGGGAGTCCGCTCGACGAGCGCGCTTACCGGCGAGTCGAATGACGAGAGTACCCGAGGTGCCTGAGATGCCTGAGGTGCAGTGCGAGGTGAGCACTTTAGGCAGCCCAAGGTACCCTAGGCACCCAACTCACAACCAATGACTGACGACATCGATCGCCGGACGTTCGGGCAGCGCATCGGTATGGCCGCGGCGGCAGGTGCCCTGCACGGACTCAGTGCCGAGGCGGCCGGGCAGGGAAGTGGCGGCGGTCGCGGACCCGGCCGTCGCGACGAGCTGTGCGATCTCAGCGCCGTTGAACTCGCAGCACGAATCCGTCGCAAAGACGTCTCGGCGCGCGAGGTCATGGCGGCACATCTCGCGCGGATCGAACGCGTCAATCCGCGCGTCAACGCGATCGTCACGCTCGTGGCCGATCGCGCCATGGCGGATGCCGCGCGCGCAGACGAGCTCACCGCGAAAGGCGGGGCGCTGGGCGTGCTCCACGGCCTCCCCATTGCGCACAAGGATCTGATCGACACCGCCGGCATCCGGACGACGAAGGGTTCACGCTTTTATCGCGATACCGTTCCGACTCGCGATGCCTTGATCGTGACGCGTGAGCGCGCGGCCGGAGCGATCACGGTGGGGAAGACGAACACGCCCGAGCTGGGCGCCGGTTCGCAGACCTTCAACGAGGTATTCGGCTCCACGAGGAATCCGTACGACCTGACGAAGACCTGCGGCGGCAGCAGTGGCGGCGCGGCTGTCGCACTGGCCTGCGGCATGGTGCCGCTCGCCGACGGCACCGACGTCGGCGGTTCCCTCCGAAACCCCGCCGCCTTCTCCAATGTCGTCGGTCTGCGTCCGTCGCCCGGCCGCGTGCCGACGGAGGCGAACGGCTGGTCCCCGTTCTCGGTGTGGGGGGCGATGGCACGCACCGTATCTGACCTCGCGCTCTTTCTGAGCGCGATCGCCGGCTACGATCCGCGGAGTCCGCTGAGCATCAACGAAGACCCCGCTCGATTTCGCGGAACGCTGGAGCGCGCCTTCAAAGGCGTGCGCATCGCGTGGTGGAAAGGCCTTGGCGGGATTCCTGTCGAGCCTGAGATTCGTGCCGTCGTCGATGCCAATCGCCGCGTCTTCGAGAGCCTCGGCTGCATCACCGAAGAGGCCGAGCCGGACTTCACCGGTGTCGCTGAATCGTTCCCCGTCCTCCGTTACGCGTCCAGCTATTCGCAGAACGCGCCGCTTGTCCGCCAACGCGCGGAGTGGGTGAAGGACACGATCAAGTACGAGGTCAGCGAGGCCGAACGATTGACCGCCGCCGACGTCGGCCGTGCCCAGGCGCGGCAGACGCAGATGTACGAGCAGAGCCGGCAGTTCTTCGAAAAATTCGACTACTTCGTGCTGCCGGTTACGCAGGTGTCGCCCTTCGATGTCAACGTGCCGTATCCAACGTCGATCGCTGGCACCGCGATGACCAACTACATCGACTGGATGCGTTCGTGCTGGTACATCACCTTCATGTCAAATCCGGCGATGTCAGTACCTGCCGGCTTCACTGCGGCAGGTCTGCCCGTCGGGATTCAAATCGTCGGCCGTCATCACGACGAGTGGAGCGTGCTGCAGCTTGCTCACGCCTTCGAACAGGCCACTCAGCACGGAAAACGGCGGCCCCTGCTCCCGTAGTGTCCGGCTTTAACCGGACCTCGCTCGTAGTGTCCGGCTTTAGCCGGACCCCGCCCTTCGTGTTGGCCTTTAAGCGGACCCTCCATTCAGCGCTTTTCAGCCCCACATCAGGACTCCGCACCCTCCGCTGACGCACTGTATCGGGGAGGCCAAGATGAATGAATTGAAACGTCAGAGGCGCGCAATGCGGCGCGCGATCGTTCGCGCGGTGATGGTCGTGACGGTCGTCGCGTTTGCCTCGCCATTCGCCGTTTCCGCACAGGCCACAGCGAAGGGTGTCCCACCGTCGAAGAAGGAGTTCCCGTCGTTCTTCTTGGTGCCGCAGGTTCATTACGGTGCGCCTCTGGAGGCTGCCGCCGGCGCCGCGCTGCTTGTCCCGACCAGGCCATGGCACTGCGAGGACGGGTTTTGCGGCGGACCCGGCCTCGAGGTGCAAGCCATGGCCGGCATCGGTGGCTGGCGTGTGGCCGGCGGGGCGACCATGACCGGATTCCCTTTCTGGACAGATGCGGTTGTGACTCTGACCCGGACGGGATCGACGCCTCGTCGCGCCTCACGTGAGTCGACGTATCTGGGAGCGGAAGGAGGGTTTGCGTTTCCAGTGTCCGTCATCGGCCAATCGTTCGTGACCATTCGCCCCAGTGTCGGCTTTGCTCGACGGCTCGACGGGGAGGGTCCAGGATCGGAACGCACGACGTTCACGTGGAATGTTGGCGTCTGTCTGATGTTGCCGAAGTTCTGAGGCGTATTCGGCGGATACAATGCATCGCTCCTGACCACCGTCGCGTCTGCCATCGTCCTCGGAATTACCGTGCTGTTCGGCGGCAACCTGCCGTGGGGTTTCCTCCTGGCGCCGGCGAATCTGCGTGTCGGCGTCGCAGTGCCGTGGGCGGTCGTGCCGATGGCGGTGTATCTCTGGGCCTACTGGAGATTCATTCGAGGCGATTGGGGATTCATTGAGACCGCCCCATCACGGCGCGCGTGTCTTCGCGCCAATCCGCTGTCGGCTGACGTCTGGATAGCCTCGTTGCTTGCCGGGCTGCTCGGGTTCGCGGCGCTGTTTTCGTTTGTCGCGGTGATGACCAGGCTCGTGACGCTGCCGGCCTCAGCTCCGCTGACTGCGCCGGAAGGCATGCCGCCCCTCACGACGTTTTTACTGCTGACGACGTCGTCCATCGTCGCCGGCGTGACCGAGGAGTCGGCCTTCCGCGGCTACATGCAGACGCCGATCGAGCGCCGCTACGGCGTGCTGCCCGCAATCCTCATCAACGGTGTCATGTTCGGCCTGTTGCACTTCCCGAATCATCCCGCCGATGTGCTGACGATGCTGCCGTACTACGTAGCCGTGTCGGCGGTGTACGGCGGCCTGACGTGGGCCGCGAACTCCATCCTGCCGGCTCTCGTCCTGCATTCTGGAGGCGATGTCTGGTCGCTCGGGCGCTTGTGGATGACCGGCCGGGCCGAGTATCAGCTCTCGTCGACCGCGCCCGCGCTTGTCCGCGACAGCGGCATCGATGCCGGCTTCGTGGTCGCGGTGATGGCCTGTGCCGGGCTCACGGCTCTGACGATATGGGCGTACACTTCGGTTCGAACGCTGACCCGAACATGAACACGAACCGGGCACCGAGAACCCGGAAGCGAGAACGGTGAGAGATGGGTTACATAGAAGCCAACCTGCTGCCGGGTGAAACCGTTGTTCAGCGCGCGCGGCTGCACTGGATCGTGTTTCTCAAGGCGGCCGCCGTTCTGATCCTTGGCCTCGGCCTGCTGTACTTCGACCCGAAGCTGATTGGTCTGATCGTCATGGCCGTCGGCGTGCTGATGGCACTGCCGCCCTGGATTTCGCGGGTCAGCTCGGAGTTCGGCGTCACGAGCAAGCGCGTGATCATCAAGGTCGGCGTCATCCAGCGGCGCACGCTGGAGTTGCTGATCCGCCAGGTCGAAGCGATCTCCGTTGACCAGAGCCTCACCGGCCGCATGCTCAACTACGGGACGATCACGCTCACCGGCACCGGCGGCGTCAAGGAGACGTTCCACAACATCTCGCACCCGCTGGAGTTCCGCCGCAGCATTCAGAGTTTATCCACCGAGTGACATCAGCCGCGACGGATGACGTGCGCGCCTATCTCGGTGCTCTGCCGCCGCGCGCGCGCAGGCACATGAACGAGATCCGTCGGATTGTGCGTTCAGTGGCGCCGGACGCGATCGAGTCCTTCTCGTACCGGATACCGGGCTTCAGGCTGGATAACCGCGTGTTCCTCTATTACGCGGCGTTCACGGCGCATTGCAGCCTGTATCCGATGGGCGCGGCGATCAGGCGCGCGCATGCCGCGGCGCTGAAGGGCTACAAGACATCGACGGGGACCATTCGATTTCCGCTCGACACGCCGCTGCCGTCGGCGCTGGTGAAGAGGCTGGTGCGGGCGCGCATGGCTGAAGTCAGGCGCGCCCGTCAGTCCGGCTGAAGCCGGACACTACGGCTACTCGACCTTCACGCTCGTGACCGCGCGCGCACCGGAGCTCATTCCGAGCTTGCCGAGGTCGCCCTTCTTGCCGCTGGGGCGCTGAGCCGTGATGCGGAACTGCCTGGTGCTGCCGGTCATCTGCTTGGCCACTTCGGCGCCCAGCTCCGGCATCAACGTGACGAAGCGGTTCATGCTGTTGATGAATTCGTAGCGCCCGCCAGACATCTTCGCGGCCCGTTGGCCGATTTCGATTTGCGTGTCGCCGCCCGTTGCGGATCGCTCGCCACCATACATCAGCACATGGACGATGACCGGTTTGCCACGAAGGCCCTCGAGCACTTCTTTCATGTGTTGTTCGCGGGTCTGGCCCTCACCGCTCGTGGTCCCGGCGCAGATGATCACCGTGAACGTGTCCTTCTCCTTGGCGAGGCGCGTGAGCGATTCGGCAAGGCTTTCAGTAAAGCGGCCGGTGGCCGTGTCGAGTGCCAGTCGATCGACGCTTTTCAGGAGCTCGTCCTTGTTCTTGGTGGCCTTGAGAAACAGGCGCGGCGCGGGCGCGGTGGTGTAGATCGCGGTTTCGATGTCCGGTGGCAGGGCTTCAACCAGCTTGCGGACGCCACTGCGGTACTCCGAGATGTTCGATCCGATGCCGATGCCGTTGTCGAGCAGGAGCAGCGCTTTCACCTGGCGCACAACTACTTCGACTTTCGTCACCTTGGCCTGTTCGCCATCCTCAGTGACGCGAACGTCGGCCGGTGTCAGCGACTCGACAGGAGTGCCCTTTTCCGGGTCGAGGATCGTCGCGAGCAGGGTGAACTGCTCCTGGGCGCGGAGACTTGCGGCGCAGAGGCCGACGAGGAGCAGGACTGGAACGAGCCGCCTGAGTGACATCACGACCTCCTGGAGAACTTGATAAGGCGCTGGCGCGTTGATTGTAGGGTAGGACGACGGACCCAATCCGACGGCCGGCGTTAAATTTCGGTAAAAAGGGGCGGTTACCGATCTGTCACAGAGAAGATGACCTGTCGGCTCGCGCGTCGGGCCCCCACGCTGGTTTCGAATGTGAGGACGTAATCGCCCGGCTGAAGTTCACGCATCCGGATTCGCGCGAGCGCTGCGAATCGCCCCGGTTCGGCGGTCGAAAGAGTCATATCAACCGGACTCGAGCGGCTCAACTGACCTGCGCGTGCGATTGTTGCGCTTGTCGCGTCCGGCCTGCCACTTGTGTACACCTCGGCGTACGCCGCGAGCACATCGCTGCGAGCGAACATCCGTTCCGCGGTTGGATGCGCTCCGAGGAGCTTCCGCAGCGGTTCGTCCATTTTCAGCGGGGGCTGTTCGCTCAAACGGGCGGACGCGATGACAATGCCGCTCATCGACAGAGCCGCTTTGAAGTCGGGGACGTCCACATCGCCGACGACCATGCCGGTCTTGCCGTTCGGTTGATGGACGACGAAGCGCACCTGGTGACGGCCGGGAGGAAGCGACGTCCACTCCGCGAACTGCAGGCCGGACGTCTTCGCCGCTGCGCGGGAGCGATCCGTGAGATCGAGCGTGATCACATGGAACGCGCCGGGCGTGGTCTTTCCCTCCGTCGTTGTCGCGCGATAGCCGACTTCGATCAGTTCACCGGCGCCCAGCACGAGCGCGTCTCCGCGCACGCGCGCTGAGACGAGCACCGATCCGTTGCCGCCGGTTCCGCGAAAGGGCGTCGCGGCGAGATCGATCGTCAGGCCGTTAACCGCCAATGGCAGGCGCAGGGCGTCCATCGCCTCGGCCGATAAGCCCGGCGTACCGGGCTCCGGGAGCGGCGCCGAGAGTGGCGCCGATTCCCGATTGACGCCGTAATACCCCTGCCGCGCTTTCACAGTGAGTCCCGGTCGATTGACGCGCACCGTCAGCTGATGGAACTTCTCGTCGCGATGCTCGACGGACGGGGTGTAGCCGAGCAGGTAGTACTGATTCGTCTCACGGACGAATCGCTGATAGCCGTCGCCGAAGTTGTTGGAGTTGATGATCACGTCGCCGCCGGTCTCTTCGGCAAGCAGACGCAGTCCCCCCATGGCGACGAGCTCTTGGTCGAAAGCGGTTCCCTCCCCTCGCGCCTGCGCTCCAATCTCGCTGGGCAGAAATTTGGCGGTGAGGTCGCGGTTGGTGAGGCCGTCCGTCGACACGACGTAGAGAGCGACGTTGTTGCGCGTTGCTGCCCGAAGCGCGTCACGTTGCGCGAAGAATGCCGCGACGCCGTTAGGAGGCGGCTGAAACAAGGCGGGAGGATCGAAGAACAACACCGCCTTCCGTCGGCCTCCGACTCGGCCGAGACGCACGCACAAGTCCTCCAGAACCTGAAAGGCAACGATCACCGGATCGCCGGCCTGGACCACCGAATCGCCTTGCTGGCGATCGATCGCGTTCAACATCAGCGTCCGGTTGCGCGTGAATCCCTGGGCGCTACTCATCGTGCCGTACACGGGAACGACAGCGACCTCGTCGTTCGGGCCGAGCGCCTGGTTGACGAACTCGGTGAGCAGCGTATGCGGCGCGAGCAGCACGGTGAGGCCGCGCGAGGTCGGCGTCCAGGCGAACACCAGGCATTCGCCCAGGTTCCACAACGCGTACAGGCGCCGGTCGAGCAGCACGATGTTGCGACG
>Ga0207691_10005394_pt1 | contig 12347 bp, 8 predicted proteins | sample KBSM13metaG_FD_184327 | JGI IMG/M metagenome (GOLD analysis project Ga0207691, IMG submission 184327) | Miscanthus rhizosphere microbial communities from Kellogg Biological Station, Michigan, USA - KBS M1-3 metaG (SPAdes) (version 2) | ecosystem: Host-associated > Plants > Roots > Rhizosphere >...
AGTGCAGCGCGGCCGCCGCCTTGCTCTTGTTCCAGTCGACCGCGAAGAGCGCGGCAAGAAGGCGCTCGCACTCGGAAGCATTTTTGCGACCCGAGGCCTCCACGTGAGCGCGAAATCGCGGCGGCAGATCGTCGAGCGAAATGCCGCCCTCCGGCGGGCTGATGAAGATCGCCTCGAGCAGGTTGCGCAGCTCGCGCACGTTGCCGGGCCACGCGTGCGTGAGCAGACATGTGAGCGCCTCCCGGCTCGGCGCGCCGACGTGACGGCCGGAACGCACATTCATCTCCGCGAGGCAGTGCTCGAAGATCAGCGGGATGTCCTCGGCCCGCTCGCGCAGGGGCGGCAAGTGGATGTGCGCGACGTCGAGCCGATAGTAGAGATCCTTGCGGAAGCGCTGATTGGCCACCATCGTCTCCAGGTCCTGGTTGGTGGCCGCCACGATGCGCACGTCGATGGGGACATTGCGGCGCCCGCCGAGCTGGCAGACTTCCTTCGCCTCGATGGCACGCAGGATCTTCGCCTGCGCCGATGGACTCATGTCCCCGATTTCGTCGAAGAACAGCGTACCGCCCTCGGCTTGCCGAAGCTTGCCGGCGTACGCCGTGTGCGCACCGGTGAAGGCACCTCGCTCGAAGCCGAATAGCTCGCTCTCGAGCAACCCGTCGGGAATGGCGGCACAGTTGATGCTGACCAGTGGACGCGCGGCCCGCCTGCTGTGCCGATGGATCCACGCGGCAACGCGCTCCTTCCCCGTGCCCGTTTCCCCGGTGATGAGCACGTTGCAATCGGCTGCGGCGACCTTCGGGAGATATTGCTTCACTTCGCGCATCGCGCGGCTTGCCCCAACGAGCGTGTCGTCGGGCAATGGCGAAGCGACGGACGGTGGCAGGGGATCGATCATGCGCGTCGCAGGGCACCAAGAAACGAATCCGCTGGCGACTACGCTCCCCCGCATTGCCGCGCCGGAACGATATTTATAAGCGCTGCGAAGCGCTCTGTCTATCCTCGAATCGCCAGCCGGTACGGAGCCGCCGCTCGACGCACGCACATCCGCGACCGACTGTTACAGCTCGTAGCGGTACATTTTTTCCTGACGCAGGAAAGCACGCTGCCGGAACGCTTTGAAGATCAGCGCGTTACCCCGCTGTTGCCGACAACGAGAGCGAGCGGGCACGACTGTTGCAGGATCCGCGACACCGCCGGCGCTTGTGGCGCACGGCGCATATTTGCACGCGCGGAGTGCACGTGAACGTCGAACCGGAAACCGGCACGGACAGCGGCCAGCTCGAGGGTCGCTACGCCAACTATTTCCAGGTCGGGCACAACGCGTTCGAATTCGTGCTGGAGTTCGGTCAGCTCTATCGCGACGGCAAGGTGCCTGCGATGCACACGCGCATCATCGCCAACCCCGCCTACGTGAAGGCGTTCCTGCAGGTTCTCGGCGACTCGATGGATGCCTACGAGCGAAGTTTCGGCGACGTTGCCGATTCCGACGCTTCACCCGACGGCGGAATGCGCGGCGATGCTTCATGACGCGTCGCGACGCTGCCGTTGCCTTGCATTCGCCTCGCGTTACACGTGTGACAGTCTGGACACCAAGTGTATCGCCCGCTGTTACACCACCAATGCGTTGCACACTTCCGGTATGGCGCCCGCCGCATGTGTGGACGCTGTGGAATCAGGGAAATGGCAAACGCGCGCGGCAAGGCATCCGGCGTGGCACGCGCATTGCACAGCGCCTTCCGTTCCATTGAGCGCGTGAACGCCGACCGTGTCCGCATTGCAGGCCGTATTGAAGTTCGTCCAGATGCTGCGAGGTCTTCCCTCCGGCGTGATCGCGGCCGACCGCATCTTCTTGACGCGCCCCGCGAAGGCCGCCGACCTGCCGATGATCGCGATTTCGATGGCAGCAGCGCGTGAATCGCCGGTGGGAATCGGTCGTCACGTGGACTTGCGCGAGGCCGCGCCCGCGGAGTGGGCGACGACCACCGGCACCCGCGCCAGAGGCGAGCTTCATGCGGAGTTGTGGACGGGCAGCGCGAACGAGGCGATGACGCTGGCCAACGCCGTCCTTGCGCGTATCGACGACCGGGCGGCGGCGATGCGCGCGGACGGATTTCTTGATCTGTCGATCACCACGCTCGGTCCGGCACAGCCGATGCTGGCCGGGGCGGACGCCGCGCTGATGATGCCGCTCGTGTTCGCGACCACGTTCGAGAATCTCGTGACGCCGCCGCCCGGCGGCGAGGGAACCATCAAGACCGTGCACGTCGACCTCACCGGCGAGATCGGCGAAACCATGGACATCCGTCGACCGCAGGAGGCATGACTATGGCAGAGACCATCACCGAAATGATCATCCCGGGGACGTACATCGAAGTGCGCTCCGAAGGGCTCATCGGCGTCGCCGGTGTCGCAACAGGGAACGTCGGGGTCGTCGGTACCGCCGCGAAAGGCGCTGTGGACGAGGTGGTGATATTGAGCTCGTTCGCGGACGCGCGCGAAGCGTTCGGCAATTACGACGGCTGGGTTGACGGCAACTCCGACGCGCTGACGCTGGTCCGCGCGCTCCAGCATGTGTTCGGGAACGGCGCGTCGACGGTGTACGCGGTGCGCACGGGCGCGGCGGAGGCGGCGTCGCTGACGTTGAACGACGACGCGGGGCCGGTGGTCAAGTTCACCGGCAAGACGCCTGGCACCTGGGCGCGCGAGATCACGGTGGCTGTCAAGGCGGCGACCGAGAACGGCTTCGTCGAAGAGCGTCGTCAGGACGTGGGCGGGGGCGCGCTCCAGCCGCTGCACGCGCACATCGTTGCTTCGCCGCGCAACGCGATCCGCATCACGCGCGGCGCGAGCGGCAAGACCGCGCGCCTGGCACTCGCGATCACGGGCACGCCGCAGAAGGGGAGGCGCGCCATCGTGAGCCCCGCGGACGGCGTGCTGACGTTCCACGCCGACGACACTCCGGTGAGCGGGGACAAGCTCGCCGCGGCTTACGTCGTCGACAAAGCTTTCTGCCGGGAGATCGAGGTCAAGTATCGCAACGCGACGGAGGAATACACGGCCATCGACGCGACTGACATCGAGCGCGATGTCGGGCGCGCTTCGGCGCTCGTCGGCGTGACCATCCAGGCGGGCGGGGACGCGCGTGTGCCGAACGTCACCACCGACCCGCTGGTACTCGACGGCGGCGACGACGGCGCGACGGCCGACGGGACCGCGTATGCCGATTCCCTGGCGAAGCTCGACCCCGAGCCCGTCAACATCGTGCTCCTCGCTGGTCGCGGCTTCAGCGACGCAGTCGACACGCTGAAGGGACACGTCGACGCGGCCGAGTCGGCGGGCCGCGACCGCATCGCGGTGCTTGGCGCCGACGAGGACTCGGTCGACAAGGTTGCCGCCAACGCCGATGCCGTCGCCGGGGGCCGGCTCATCCTTGCGGCGCCGGGAGTGAAGGTGCTCGACCAGGCGCTCGGCAAGCAGGTGTCGCTGCCGCCGGCGTATGCCGCAGCAGCCGTGGCCGGGCTCATTGCATCGCTTGCGGTGCAGGTGAGCCCGACGAACAAGACGCTTGCCGTTTCCGGCCTCACCACCGACTACAACGACGGCGAGCTCAAGAAGCTCCTGGGCGCGCGCGTGATGGTGCTCGAGAAGAAATCCGGTTTCCGCGTGGTCAAGGGCATCACCACGGACGACGGCGCGTTTCGGCAGGTCTCCGTGCGGCGGATCGTCGATTTCGCCAAGGCCGGAACGCGCGTCGGCTCCCTGCCGTACATCGGACGCCTGAACAACGCCCGCGTGCGCGGTGCGCTCAAAGCCACGCTCAACGGCTTTCTCGCCGACATGGTGCTGAACGAAGCGCTCACGGACTTCACGCTCGACGTTTCGGCGACGCGCGAGCAGGAGGTCGTCGGCGTCGCGGTGGTGACCATGTTCCTGAAGCCGACGTTCAGCATCGACTACATCAAAGTGATCATGAACCTGGCATAGAGGGCAAACAGTCATGGCGAACACCAATGTCTACCGCGGTTCCGACGGCGCGCTCGTGCTCGCCGTCGACGCCGGTATCGAGGGCGAGCAGGCCCAGGCCATCATCGACCAGTACAGCCTCACTCCTGTGGGGCGCGTCAGCAACGTGGAGGTCCGCGTGACGTCGGAGCTGAAGCCGTTCCACGAGCTCGGGCAGCGGTACCCGACCGAGCTGCGTCCGGGCAACGTCAACATCGCGGGCAGCATCGAGCGTGCGGCGGTCAATGGCGCGCTTCTGAAGCTGCTGCTGGGCGACGCGGCCGCCAAGCGACCTGCCGGTACGTTCGTGAGCCCGGCGTTCAACCTCGACCTGCGGCTCGAGAACCCGTCGCGGCCCGGCGTTGCCTCCGCAGTCACGCTGCACGGCGTGAAGATCGAGAACTGGTCGTATCAGATCCCCGAGGATGACTTCGTGATGGAGAAGGTCGACTTCAGGGCGCTGTGGATCAGCGTCGAGGACCAGGAAGGCTGAAGAGCATGGGTTACCTCACCGCGGACGAGCTTCTGGCCGGCGCGACGGTCACTCACGATGTCGCATTGCCGCCCGGGCTTGGCGACACGCCGGGCGGCGCCAAGGTCAAGCTGCGCCCGCTCACCGTGCGCGACGTGCAGCGCGTCACCAAGGCGGCGAAGGACGACGACAGGCTGCTCTCCGTGCTGCTGCTCAAGGAAGCGCTTGTGGAGCCGTCGCTCAGCTTCGAGCAGGTGCATGCGTTGCCTGCCGGGCTCGCGCGCTTCCTCGTCGATGAGTTGAACCGGGTGAGCGGCCTCAAGGTCGCCGAGCGAGGCATGGCGGATGCGATCGAGGCACCGCTCGCCCGCGCGTGCTTTGTTCTCGCCCGCGAGTTCGGCTGGTCTCCGCAGGAGGTGGGGGAACTCACGGTCGGCCAGATCCTCCTCTACCTTGAAATGATCAACCAGCATCGGACCGAGGCGGCAAGCGCATGAATGCAGCTCTGCGCGATATCGGATCAAGGCTGCGCCGCGCTTGCGCGGAGCAGGCGTTCGGCGCCGCAGTCGCGCCCTTGCGCGAGTGGTCGAACGATATGGCAGCTCCAGCTGCCGCGCTTCCCGAAACGGCTGCGATGCCGTCGGTGCCTGACGTGCGCGGACTCGTCGATCCGCTGGCCGATTCTGCCCTGGCGAGTCCGAGCCTCGATCCCGCTCCTGCGAAGGGTGACGCATTGGAACCGTCCGAGCCGGAAGGGCATGCCTCGTTCAGGGGACCACGGAAGCGCGCGTCGATCGCATCGCGACCGGCGACGGCGAGCGGCACCTTCCCGACATTGGCGAGGCTTCGCAAAGATGCGACGTGGGATCCGGCGCAGATCGCATCGCTGCTTGCGCGACACGATTGCGTTTCGGCAGGCTCGACCGATTCCAAGATCGCGGGGGTTCGTGCGGAACCCGCATTCGCGTCGGCGCGCAACGTCGTGCAATTGTCCCCGCGGCCGCTGGCGGGCGAAGCGGCTGCGCATGTCGAAAAGACGCGCTCGTCGCCCGCGATGGCGAGCACGATCGCCCGTTGGAACGAGTTGATGGCGGCTGGCGCTCGCGACCGGCGCGAGAACCCCGACGTTGTTACCGAGAGATCCGCGTGGCAGTCGGCGCCGTCGCCCGACGTGCCTTACGTGACAGGCGTCGTCCTCGACGCCGCAATGCGCTCCTCGCGCGAGCTTGCGGACGTCGAAGCGATCCGCCCGGACGCGATGTTGCGACTGAGCGATATGACGGACCTTCCACTCTCGCAGCGGGCGGAGCCGAACGCCACGCAGCGTCCGGATCCCATTGGCCAAGCAGCGGCGATGTCGGGCACGGGCTCGCTCGACGATTCAGCGAGTGCCGGTGCCCCCGAGCGGGGATCGCTCGGTCGCGTCTTCGACTCGCTGGCGCGGATCGAAGAGCAGGTCGCCGCACGCGCTCCGCACGCCGAGCCCATGACGCAGTGGTATGACGACGACGACGGTCTCGCGGGCCGCATTCACGACATATTGCGGCGGCAGGTCGAGCGGCACGGGATCGATCTGTCATGAAGATCCGGCCCATGATCGGCGAGTACGAGGTGCCGGGCATCCAGCGCATCGGTGCGCTCGAACGCCGGCAGCTGGCGACTTTCGAGGTGCCCGGGCTCGCCGGAAGCTTCCATCAGGATCTCGGCAGAGTCGCAACTCGCGTCGTGATCGAGGGCACGCTCGCCGGCGACGATGCGCGGGATGCGTTTCTCGAAGCGGTGAGGGAGAAGCTCGCTGCAGGCGAACCTGTCGACTTCGTGGCCGACATCGCGACTGCAACCGAGATCGAGCAGGTGCTCATCAGCGACCTCGACGTGCAGGAAATTGCCGGTGCCGCCGACTGCTTCCGTTACCGGATCCTGCTTGCGCAGTACGTGCCACCGCCGCCTCCTCCCGCCGATCCGGCGCTGGAAGACGCGCTGGGCGCCGAAGCGCAGGATGCATTCGATGTCAGCAAGCTGCCGGAGATGCTCTCGGCGCCCGGCTTCGGCAACCCCGTGCCCCCGCTCTCGGGCGCCATCGACGGCGCCAAGGCGGCGCTGCAATCGCTGTCGGGGGTGGGGCCGCAGCTCGCCGAGCTCTTCGGCTCGACATGACCGGTGATCGGCCACGATGCCAGACATCTTCGCGCGCATCGACGTCAGCATGCAGGGCAACGGGCTCGCGGCCTCGCTCGCGGGCGAAGTCCGGAAGCTCGAGGATGCCGCCGGTAAGCTGAAGACGCTGCTGCAGAACCCTCCAGCGGCGATTCCGCAACTCGCCGCCGGCATCGGCAGCGTCGCGGTGCCTTCGCTCGACGTTTCCGCCTTCGCATCAGGGATCGCGTCGCTCGAAGGCGCGGTGCCGGCAGACCTGTCGGATGTGACGAGCGCGATTACCGCCGCGCTCGCCGCTCTCAAAGTCAACGTCAAGGCCGACGTGTCAGTGAAGCTCGACACCTATATCGAGGCAGTGCGCGCGGTTCATCGCCTCATGAACATGAGCTTCGCGCCGCCGCCCGATCTGTTCAAGAGCGCGTCCGAGGCGAACGCCGTGGCGGGCGGAAATCCGTCGCGCTCCGCGCCGGACCGGAACGGGAACGCCACGCCGGGCAGTGGTGCGACATCTCTGCCGCCCGCGCCGGCGCAGGCCGTGGTCGACGCGCGTGCGCAACGGCTCGAAGCCATCAAGCAGACGAACGATTTCCTGGCGACGCGAACGCCATTCGACGCTCCGGGATTTGTCACCTTCATGCACAAGACGCTTGCGGCCATGCCACGCGAGCAGGCGAAGGTGCGCAAGATTCCGTACTTCGACGATCTCCTGTGGCTCGTCTCGACGTCGGTCGCGCTGCGCGAGATGGACGAGGCGGCGCTCAAACAGCACATTCGGCAAACGCTCCAGAACCTCGCCGCGTTCTTGGCGAGCGCGGCAGAGTGGCCGCTCGGCCACGCCGTCGACACGCTGGGCGCGCTGGCGACGCAGCTCGACGCCGGTTCGCTGGAGAGCGAAGCCGAGGCGCTCACCTCGAACCTCGATGGCATCGCCGCGGCGCTCGGTACGGGGAGTCTGGCGGGTGCGTCGACGAAGATCGCTGCGGCCAGTACCGCGCTCGACGCTTTGCTCCCGCGCCTCACCACCCTCGATGCGAATCTCTTCGACGGCCAGGTCGATGCGGCCACTCGCACGATGCAGCGCCTTCCCCTCGAGCTCGACCGGCAGATGCGCCGCGTCGTGCAGGCCGTCGGGCCAAGCCAGCAGCTGGGGCTCTACGCAACAATGGGTGCGGAGCTCAGGGCTTCGCTGGAGCTCGCCGCCCCTGCCGCGCTTGCCGCGGAAGTCGAAGCCATGCTGGCCGGCGCGATCGAGGCATTTCAGAGCTTCGACCTCGGCCCGTTGGGCGAAGTCATCGGCAAGGCGATCGCCGCGCTCAACGCGGCGGTCGGCGAGATCGATGCGTTGCTTTCGGGCGTGGCCGCGAAGGTGTCGCTTGCCTTCGCTGCGCTGGATGGAAAGCTCGCCGCGATCGATCCGGCGCCGCTCGCGGCGAAAGTGAACCAGGCGATCAAGGAGTTCGGCGACGCCCTCGCGGCCAAAGTGACCGCCTTGTTCGCGCCCGTGAAGTCCGCGATTGAAGACGCCGTGAAGGAGATCGCGACGGCGGTCTCGAGCTTCGACCCCGCGCATCTCGTCGACGCGCTCAAGGACGCCATCCAGAAGCTCGTCGACACGCTCGACGCACCGGAAGTGAAGAGCGCCATCGACGCAATCCGCCAAACCATCGATGGCGCCGCGAAGGAGATCGACGCGATTTCGTTCTCGCCGCTCACGGGGAGCGTCGTGGTGGAAATCGACGACGTCACCGATCTCCTGAAGAAGCTCGATCCGAACCTGCTGGGAATGCCGGCAAAGCTCGCGCTGACAGGCGCAGTCGCGCTGCTGCCGGCCGATCTCAAGCCGGTGACCGATCCCGTGTCGGCGGCGTTCGCCGAGCTCGTCGAGCAGGGACCGAACCCCGTACTCAAGAAAGTCGAAGCACAGCCACAACGGCTCCTCGACAAAGTACAGCGCTTTTCGCCCGACAAGCTGATCGGCGACGAGCTCGGGAAGCCACTCGCGGCCCTGATCGGAACGCTCGAAACCTTCAAGCCGAGCGCGCTGCTCGCACCGGTGCAACAGGCGCTGGGCGGTCTCAAGCAGGACCTCGCGCGGCGCGCGAATCCGGCGCAGGCATTCGCTCCGATCGAAGCGGCGTTCAATGGCGTCGCCTCGCGTCTCGACGCCCTCAACCCCGCCGCGCTGGTGGCGCCGCTTAGCGCCAAGCTCCACGAGACGATCGACGCGGCCGTGACGGCGCTGCCCGCCGACGAAACCATCGCTCTCCTCGACGACGTCCTGGCCACGGTGCAGAACATGAGCGACATGGCGAAAGGCGCTCGCACGGCCCTCACGAGCGCACAGGCCCGCTTCGCCGGGCTCGCCGACGGCGAGACCCAGATTCGCGCGTGGTACGCACCGGTGCTCGCCAAAGTCGCGGCGATGAGCGACGTCGGCTCGCTGCAACCCGAGCTCGACGCGGTGGCGTCTGCTGTCGCCCGCCTCAAAGCGGCGGCCATCACGTCGGCGCTCGACGGCGCGCTGAGGCCGCTACAGTCGGTGCTTGCGACGCTCGCCGCGGGCGATCGGCTGGCAGGACTTGCCCGCGCGTACCGCGCCATCCGGCTCGACGTCGTTGCTGCGCTTCCGGCATCCGCCGAGAGCACGGCATTGCAAGCGCTGCTTGCGCGCTTCAGCCCGGTCGCGCCGTCGTTCGCGCGGCCCTTCGACGGACTCGAACGCTGGCGCGAGGCACTGGTGCGCGACCGCAATGCGGTTGCGCTGGTACTGGAGCACTGGGAAACGCGCTTCCACGGCGCGAACGGCGCTCTCGAGGGTTTCACGCACCCAGCCATCACTGCGGCAGAGCTGCGGGCGCTCTTGAGCGATGCGCTCGAGCGCGAAATCATCGCGCCGCTCGGTGCTCTGGTCGGAGCTGTGCACGAGATCTCGGCCGCGGGCGCGCCGGTGATCGAGAAGCTCGCGGCGTTTGCGGGGATCTTCGAGCAACGCGTGGATGCGCTCGTGCTCGGTCCGACGGCACTCGGCGGCGTACGCGACGCTTTCTCGAGTCTCGTCGCACGGATGCGCGCCATTGACCTCGACTTTCTGGTCCGCGAGCTCGACACGACGTTCGGTGCGGTGAAGAGCAAGCTCGGGGCCGTCGGGCCGACCGTGGTCAAGGCGAGCGTGCAGTCCGCTTTCGATCATGCGCTGGCATCGCTCGATGTGGCGAAGCTGTTGCCTGCGGGCGAGCTCGCCGCGCTCGATCAATCCTATGAGGCGATCCTCACCGGCCTGCGCGCCCTCGACCCGAAGAAGCTCGTCGTCGAGGCGGTGCAGCCCGAGTTCGACAAGAAAGTGATGCCGCTCCTGGCGGCATTCGATATCACGGTGGTGTTGCGAGCGCTGATCGAGCGCCTCGACGCGCTCAAGACGGAACTGTCGGTGGAGTTCGGCAAAGTGGACGATGCGTACAAGGCGATGCTCGACGCCGTGCCGACCATAAGCCTCACCGACATCTCGCTCGACGTCGACATCGACGTCGGCGCGGACCTGGGGTTCTAGCGATGGCGCTCGGCACGGTTCTCGTCAAGCCGCAACCGGTCGCGGTCCCGCTCGCGCGAGAGGTCGACATTTCCGAGATCGTCGCCGACTTCGTCCAGGCGTTCACGCGCAATCCCGTCGGCGCCCAGGCCGCGGCCGACGTCTTCATCCGGGTGGCGCCGGAAACGCTGCGCGACTTCGTGCACGGTTTCGAGGAGAGGGTCCGGCTCTCGGACGGCAGGATGCGGCAGCTCTTCCGCCCGTTCGGCGCGGGACTCGATACGTTTGTCCAAGGCGTGGAGAAGGGCACGATCGTCGACGTGCTGTCCGGAGCGTTGGAAGCGGTATCGAAGGTACTGGGGGAGCTCACCAAGGCGAAGGTGACCGCGTTTCTCCGCGCGCTGCTCGATCTTGCCCGCAAGGACCTGGGGATTTCGGACCAGACGCTGCGCGACCTCGTCACGACACTCTCGACGCGGATCATCACCGAGTTGAAGCGCGACGTGCTGAACGGCGTCACGTCGGCCGAGGCGATTTCGCGCTACGAATTCGGCGCCGTACTCGACGGCTTGAAGTCGCTGTTCGACGAGGAGGAGGTCAAGCTGCCGGGTCTTTCGGTTGAAGTGCTGATCGCCGTCATCGGCAACGTCTGGGACCAGGCGCGGATCGACCGGCTCCTCGCGTGGATCCAGGACCTGCTCCTCCATCGCGACGATGTGCTGACGCCGCTCGCCGCCGTGATCGAGGCGCGGATCGCGCTGCGCGCGCAGGTGTCGGTGAGCGTCACGCCAGGGCCTGCGCCCGCGACGCCCGCCACGCCGGGGCGGGGAATCCCGCGTGACGCAGGTGACGCAGCGCCGGCCGGCCCAGCCGAAGATCCTCCGATCGCCTGGTACGCGAGCTGGGTCGCGGCACGGACGGTGCGAGCGCCCGAGTCGGGGCCGTTTCCGAACCGCTTCCAGAACGAGCACCTGATCGGCTTCGACTACAAGCACACCAAGAGGGAGACGATGGAGGCGATCGCCTTCCACAGCGCGTGGGCGATGCCGGTCACCGAAGGCCTGCTGCTGCACGCCTTCTCGCTCGAGCAGGGCGATGTGCTGTCGAACCTTCACATCATCGCCCTCGACGCGATCGACTTCGGCCTTGCGGTCGGCGGCAAGGGCCCGATCCCGCGCTGGTACCACTGGACGTTCAAGCAGCTGATGACGATGTTCCTGTGGGGCTTCGAGTCGGGGTGGAGCCGCGTCGGCGCGGACAACGATCCCTACGTGTGGACCAACGCTGCGGGCGATATCGGCGAAGTACTGCTGTATTGGCGCTGGTCGTTCCTGCTGCGCGAGCTCTTGCTGTCGTTTCTCACGCTGCGGAATCACGACAAGACGTCGGTCATCGTCGCCGAAGCGGCCACCGACAAGCCGGTCACGTGCAACGCCGACTGCATCGAGGGCGTGTGCTACACGTTCTGGGAACTGGGCTCGATGCTCGTTCCGCTCATCATCGCGAAGACGAGCCGCAACAAGTACGGCTTCGTCGGCGGAGGTCCCACGGGCACGTTCTGGGGGATCGCGTTCGGGGGCTTCGCCGTCGCGGCGGCGTGCGGCTATCTCTCGATCCTGCTCGCGCGGGCGATTGCCGGAGAGTTCCCGCGCGACCGGAAGCGCTACGGGTCGCTCGTGCTGCGCGACCGGCTCTATGGGCCGTACCGATTCGAGGGCGGGTTCTCGAGCTTCGGCAAGGGCGTCGAAACGATCGCTGCCGGCACGGGGACGGTGCTGGGCTTCATCTTCGCGCTGGCCACGTCGATCGGCGATTCGCCGATCTACACGTATCTCTTCGCCGACGGCGACACCGATGACGGCACGTACTGCGCCGATTCGCTGGGCGCCGAGCGGTTCAGCCTGGCCGGCTATCCCGCAGCGTCGACCTCGCCGTACATGCTCCCATGGGGCAACGACATGAAGCAGTGCGTGCAGGGGAACATGGGCGTGTGGAGCCACTACCCCGATGCGTCGAGCCAGCAGACGTACGCATACGACTATTCGCACGACGTCGGCACCGAAATACTCGCCTCGCGCGCGGGAATCATCACGCAGCTTCGCGACAATCAACCCGACAACAATCCCAACAACTGGAACTTCGTCGAAGTGATGCACCTGCTCGTCAACCCGGCGGGGGGTGCCG
>Ga0207691_10005396_pt1 | contig 12344 bp, 9 predicted proteins | sample KBSM13metaG_FD_184327 | JGI IMG/M metagenome (GOLD analysis project Ga0207691, IMG submission 184327) | Miscanthus rhizosphere microbial communities from Kellogg Biological Station, Michigan, USA - KBS M1-3 metaG (SPAdes) (version 2) | ecosystem: Host-associated > Plants > Roots > Rhizosphere >...
AAGGTCTCTTTGAGGAGCGCGAACAGAAGGCCTCGACTGCGTCAGCAAGTACCGCGCCGCAAAGACGGCCAAGGCCGTCGCCGTGGCGCGAGAATCGTCCGATGCTCAGTGGCCACGCCAGGTAAGAGCTTAGCTTTTTGGTGCCGATCGAGCACCAAAGTAAGCACGCCGTTCGCTAATGCGGGCTAAGGCCACGAGGTGACGACCCGTCGGAACGCGTCACGGCGGCTCTTGCCACGATGCGACTCGAAGCCCGTCTCGCCGCTCAATCTGAGCTTGAGGAGAAACGTTCGCTCGAACCACTTCGAAGGCAGCCAAGAAAAGCGTTGAACAGGTGGCCCTGGAGATGGTTCGCCAAGGCAGGCCAACCAAACCGCAAGGACGATTCAGCTACTGTCCCAGAACTGTCCCAGAACTCCAGTTGTTGATTGGCTTGGAGTTATCGCTCGAGCGAAAGCAGATGCCCCAAGTTATTGAAAACGTTGAAAACGAGTGTTCCCGATGTAACGCTTGGAAAGAGAGGCTCTTCGCCCAAGGCAGGTGCGCTACCAGGCTGCGCTACGCCCCGACTGGAATTCCCTCGTATTTTAGCGCGCTTGTGAACGGACGCGCCCGACTGTCCCAAGAACTGTCTCAGAAGATGGTACTGTCCCACAACTCCTGGCAACCGATTCGGCAAAATCACTCGAGATTTTCGACGAGCCGATTCCCGACTGGCCTCTCCCCTGGCACACCGCCTGCGCGAAAAGCAGGTGCTTGGCAGTCTCAGGCTCAGACCACAGCGATTGACCATTCGAGAGCGATCGCCGGTGCATGCGTTGACGTCAGCAACGCAGGGACTTACGATCCGCTTGAACGATCGTTCAAACCTGGGCAAGCAGGTCTGAAACGCGCGAATGGATCGCAGAACCAAACTCGAGCGCGCAACCGAGCGGGGCGCGACATGACCAGCACCGTCGATTACGGCGACCGGATTCCCAACAACGTCGACCTGGGCCGCGACCGCGTGTTACAGCGGGCATTGGAGCACTGGCAACCTGCGTATATGGGCTGGTGGTTCGACATGGGACCCACCGGGAGCCAGGCCTACGACGTCTACCTGCGAACGGCCATCAGTGTCGACCCGGAGGGCTGGGCAAACTTCGGCTACGTCAAGATGCCCGACTATCGATGGGGCATCTTCCTGGCGCCGCCGGTCGCGGGACGCGAGGTCAACTTCGGAGCGAACAAAGGACGCCCCGCCTGGCAGGACGTACCGGGCGAGTATCGATCTCCGCTCCGCCGCATCATCGTCACACAGGGTGACACCGAACCGGCCTCGGTCGAGCAGCAGCGCATGCTCGGCGCGTCCTGCCCTTCTCTGTACGACCTGCGCAACATCTATCAGGTGAACGTGGAAGAAGGACGCCATCTCTGGGCGATGGTGTACCTGCTGCACCGCTATTTCGGCCGCGACGGCCGCGAAGAGGCCGAAGCGCTCCTCGAGCGCCGGTCCGGCGACGAGGACAATCCCCGCATTCTCGGAGCGTTCAACGAACCGACGCCGGACTGGCTGGCGTTCTACATGTTCACGTTCTTTACCGATCGCGACGGCAAGTTCCAGCTCTCGTCACTGGCCGAATCGGGATTCGACCCGCTGGCACGCACCTGCCGCTTCATGCTGACCGAGGAAGCGCACCACATGTTCGTCGGCGAGACTGGAGTCGGCCGCATCGTTCAGCGGACGGCGGAGGCGATGGCCGAGGCCAAGGTCGAGAACCCTGACCAGGTCCGCGACCTCGGCGTGATCGATCTCCCGACGATTCAGCGGTATCTCAACTTTCACTACAGCGTGACGCTCGACCTGTTCGGATCCGATGTGTCCTCGAACGCCGCCACCTACTTCACCTCCGGCCTCAAGGGTCGTTTCAGTGAAACGAAGATAGACGACGACCACGTACTTGACGAGGCGACGTACGGGGTCTCCGAGGTCGTCGGCGGCAACGTGGTCAACCGCTACGCCCCGGCGCTTTCAGCGTTGAACGAACGGCTGCGCGACGACTACATCGCCGAAGTGCAGGCGGGTGTCGACCGCTGGAACCGCCACATCGCGAGGGCAGGCTTGCCGTTCAGCCTGAAGCTCCCCCACAAGGCATTTCATCGTGCGATCGGCAACTTCGCTGGCCACTACGTCAGCCCGAGCGGTGACGTGATGAGCAAGGAGGAGTGGCAGGCTCGTCGCAACCGGTGGCTTCCGACAGAGAAGGACTACGCGTTCGTGCAGTCGCTCATGGCGGGCCGCGTCGTCGAGCCCGGCAAGTTCGCCAACTGGATCGCGCCGCCGCGCACGGGAATCAACGCCCGGCCGCTCGACTTCGAGTACGTGCGCTTCAACTAAGTGCGTATTTCAGTTCCGCGTAGCGTTGCCCGACGGCGCCGCCTGAGAGCGCCGCGAGGGGCGAGAGTCCGAAAAATGCCGCGCAAGGCCGGGTCCCCAGCGCGCGTTTTTCGCGCGTTGGGGTGGAAGGGGGCGACCGACGCGTGGGTGACTGGGACCCCCGCGGATCGCGCGAAGACGAGTGCCCTGGAGCGGCATTTTTCCGCGGCGTCGAGCGGCGACCGGCGGGCGCTATGCGGAACCGCAAACCTGCGCTAACCACCGTGCACGACGTCACAACGGGCTAACATCTGTGCCACTCGCATGAGAGACGCCTTCATCGTGTCAGCGGCGCGTACGCCTGTCGGTCGCGCCGGGGGCGCCCTGGCTACGATCCGCGCCGACGACCTCGGCGCTCTCGCTGTTCGCGCGGCCGTCGATCGGGCGTCAATCGATCCTGCGACGATCGACGACGTCATTCTCGGGTGTACGAACCAGGCTGGCGAGGACAACCGCAACGTCGCTCGCATGGCTGCACTCCTCGCGGGCCTCCCCGTCGAAGTTCCCGGTCAGACCGTCAATCGCCTCTGCGGGTCCGGGCTCCAGGCCGTCATCACCGCAACGCATGCGATCAGGGCCGGCGAAGGCGACGTGCTGGTGGCCGGCGGCGTGGAGAGCATGACGCGTGCTCCCTTTGTCATGCTCAAGTCTCAGGCGCCGTGGTCTCGCGACGTCCCGCAGATCGCTGACTCGACGGTGGGCTGGCGATTCGTGAATCCGCGCATGAACGCCGAGTGGACGATCTCCTTGGGCGCGACCGCGGAGCGAGTCGCAGAGATCCACGGCATCACGAGAGAAGAACAGGATCGATTTGCGCTCGAAAGCCAGCGAAGAGCCGCGTGCGCCATCGCCGAAGGTGCCTTCGACGACGAGTTGATTCCGGTGCTCGTCACGACCAGGGAAGGACCCGGCACCGTAGATCGGGACGAGCATCCGCGGCCCGATACAACACTCGACGCGCTTGCGAAGCTGAAGCCCGCGTTCGTCGCTAACGGGACGGTCACGGCGGGTACGGCCAGCGGTATCAACGATGGCGCATCGGCACTCGCTATCGTGTCTGAAGCCATGCTTCAGGGGCGCAAGCCACTGGCGCGCATCGTGTCGACCGCCGTTGCCGGTGTAGACCCGGCGGTGATGGGGCTCGGCCCGATCCCCGCCACACGCAAGGCCCTTCAGCGCGCAGGTATCGACGTCACACAACTCGATCTGATCGAGCTCAATGAGGCCTTCGCGTCACAGGCTATCGCCTGTATCCGTACGCTGGCGCTCGATCCGGACAAGGTCAACGTCTACGGTGGGGCGATCGCGCTTGGCCATGCCCTTGGCTCTTCGGGTGCGCGGATGCTGGTCACGCTGGTGCACGCGCTTCGCCGTCGCGGAGGCCGATATGGCATGGCGACGATGTGCGTTGGCGTTGGCCAGGGTGTCGCGGTCGTTGTTGAGCGCATCTAACGAGATCTCCGTCAACTCCCAATTCCCAACAACCAACTCCCAATCAAGATAGGAACGGCTAAGCAAGCCTTGGGAGTTGGGAGTTGGAGGTTGGGCATTGACGCGCTTCGACAATTTGTCGAGGAGGCTGTCTGGAGACTTCGTCCCGATTCGTAACACTCGATGGCTGTCGACTGGAGTACGAGTGGCACGGCCCGCCCGCGAGTGTGGCGCCGACGATCGTCTTCCTCCACGAAGGCCTCGGAGCCATCACGCGATGGCGCGACTTTCCTGCCACGCTGTGCGCTCGACTCGGCTGGAGTGGACTGGTCTATAACCGTCAGGGATATGGCGGCTCGGATCCGTTCGACGGCCCGCTGACACCGCGTTTCATGCATCGCGAAGCTCTCGAGGTGCTACCGCGTCTTCTCGATCGGTTCGCCATCGCCACGCCCGTCCTGTTCGGCCACAGCGACGGCGCCTCGATCGCGCTGATCTACGCGGGCTCGGGATTAGCGCCGACGCCCGTCGCGTTATTACTCGAAGCGCCGCATGTGTTCGTGGAGGATCTGACTGTGACGGGAATCGCGCAGATCCACAGCAGCTATGGCTCGAGCAACTTGCGTGAGCGACTCGAGCGGCACCACGGAACGAACGTCGATGCGCTGTTCGAGTACTGGACTCGCGTGTGGCTCAGCGATGAGTTTCGAAGCTGGAATATCGAGGAGCACTTGCCGCGAGTCACATGCCCGACGCTAGTGATCCAGGGTAGAGACGACGAATATGGAACGTTAAGACAGATGGACGCCATCGCCGGCGGCGTGTCGGGGAAGATCGAGACAGTTGTCCTCGACGACTGCCGACACTCGCCACATATCGATCAACGGGACGCAGTGGAAGCGTTGGCAGTGACCTTCCTGAGTCGGCTGCACCTGTAAGGTCAGCGCCGCGCCGGCGGCGCAACCGTGAAGTCACTTCCCTGCTGCTGCCCGTCGACACACGTGAAGTTGGCCGCCTCGTCGGTGCTGCCCTTGCCGGTCCACTTCGCCGTCGTCGGGTATGCGCACAACGGCCGTGACAGCACCGTCCCGTCCTGACGCCTGCGGCTTGCGGAAAGCGTGTTCGGGGCTACGCCCTTCTCCACCCAATCCACCATGGCCTCGAACACACCGACCGGATTCGGCCCGTCTCCACCAGCACAGTGCCCGACGCCGGGAGCCATGAAGAGACGCGCGAACTCGCTCACCTGACGAGCACCCCCATTTGCCGCAACCACGCGGTCGTAGTAGTTGACTGTGCCGCGCGGAAAGATCAGCTGGTCGGCCTCGCCGTGCCAGAGGATCATCTTGCCGCCGCGCTTGCGGAACGCCGCCAGGTTCGGGTCGTCTGTGCCGATGACGTCGCCAAATTTCCGCTGCGATTCCTTGAAGGCGGCCTCGAAGTCCGCCTCACTCAACGTCCGCCAATCGAAGCTCGCGTTCTGACGGAGCCAATGCTGAAAATGGGTCGTGGCGATCGGAAACGGGTTGGTACCGGCAAGAAAGCCGAGCGCCGCGCCGCGCTCGAGTCCAAACCAGAGACGCTCCCCGGACGCGCTGGCCGGCCCGTTCCAGATCTTGCGAATCGCGTCTGCCTCCTGGGACGTCAGACAGCTCGTGGCGCCGACAGACTGGGACCCCGTCGGCGCATCGTTCCCCGCCTCGCACACCAGCGCAGAGGGATCGTATGTGCACTTCCGCGGATCGCCGATGACTCCGTCCCGCACGCCGTCATTGGCATCGCATGCGGCGACCGCCGCCTCGGTCACCGCCGCCAGCTTCGTGCCGCTGATTGGTCCGCCCACTGTCTTGTTCATGACGATCTGCGGCCAGAGTTCCGCAGGAATGAACCGATCCCAATTGATGGCCGGCGCGGCAATGACAAGACCGTCGTATTCATCGGGAAAGCGCTGCGCGGCCACGAGCCCCTGACGGCCACCAGTCGAGCAACCGTTCCAGTAGGAGTAGGCAGGTGGCTTCCCGTAGTGGGCGGCGATCACTGCCTTCGCTTTGAGCACCATCTCGCGCAGCGATCGTTCGGCAAAGTCGGAGATGAGCTGCGTGTTCAACGAGCCGTCGGGGTTGAGGGCAAACGTGCCGCCGGCCGAGGCTGGATGTCCCGTGTCGGTGCTGGCAGTCGCGTAGCCGGCCCTGATGCCTGCGGCGAGGCCACCGTACGAGATCTGCCCCGCGTATCCACCGCCGCCTTCTCCCCGATAGCGGCCGTTCCACGTGTCCTTCGGCAGCCAGATCTCGATGTGAATCTGCGGAGCGACCGTCAGCGAGACACGGCAGAACGCCGGGAGGTCGGCCTGCGCTGGACCCTGCGGCGGCGTGTAATTGCCGGCCTGAACCTCGAGCGCAGCGGTCACGGTCGTCTGGGGGAGCGACAACGTGGCGAGCTCCGCGCAAGCGGTGGCGGCGGCGACCTTGGGACCGGACGCAAGACAGATGACGGCTACTGACGCAGCCACCGCGAGACGACCAGCCATACGTATCCCCCTGACGCGGGGCAGTCTAACTCGCCTGATTCGGAAATGGAACGGTCGTTCAAATTTCTTTTGTTCAGGCCGCGCGCACGGGTTAGATTTCCCATCACGATCGTGTTCAACGCTGCTGCATATTTCATCGATCGCCACCTGGAGGAGGGACGCGCGGCCACGATCGCCATCGAGTGCGGAGAGCGGCACGTGTCGTACGGGAGCCTGTTCGAATACGTCAATCGAACCGGCTCGGCTCTGCGCGCTCTGGGGGTGCGGCCGGAAGAGCGGATCCTGCTCCTCATGCTCGACGGACCGGAGATGGTGTTTGCGTTTTTCGGAGCGATCAAGATCGGCGCCGTACCGATCCCGACGAACACGCTGTGGACCGCATCGGACTACGAGTTCCTGCTACAGGACTCGCGCGCGGCCGTGGTCATCGTCAGCGCTGCACTCCATCCGCGGATCGCGGAGGTTGTTCCACGATGCCCGTGGGTGCGGCAGGTCATCGTGGCGGGAGAGCCGAGCCCCGATGGCATCATCGACTTTGATTCCCTGGTCAGGCAAGCCTCGCCCGAGTTGGCGGTCGAGCCAACCAGCAACGACTCCCCCGCCTTCTGGCTGTACTCGTCGGGCAGCACGGGTCGGCCAAAGGCGTGCGTCCATTTACAGCACGACATGACGATCTGCGCCGACAGGTATGCCTGTGGTGTGCTGGGGATTGACGCGACCGATCGTTGTTTCAGCGTGGCCAAGCTGTTCTTCGCGTATGGACTGGGCAACGCGATGTATTTTCCGCTCGCGGTCGGTGCCACAAGCATTCTGTGGCCTGGCGCAGTCACTCCGCCGGTGATTTACGACATCATCGAGCGATTCCGGCCGACACTGTTCTTCTCGGTACCGACCCACTACGCGATGTTGCTCGCACACCGCGACGAGACAAGAGAATTCGATCTGTCGAGCATTCGTTGTGCGGTCTCCGCAGGTGAGTCGCTGCCCCCGGCCGTTTTCACGCGCTTCCGCGAACGATTCGGCGTGGAGATTCTCGACGGAATCGGCTCGACGGAGGTGCTGCACATCTTCATCTCCAACCGGCGTGGCGAGACGCGGCCCGGCTCGAGCGGTGTTCCGGTGCCAGGATACGAGGCCAGACTGGTCGATGAAAACGGCCTGCCCGTGGCAACGGGCAAGATCGGCAGCTTGCTGATCAAGGGCGATTCGACGTGTGCGTTCTACTGGAACCGGCATGAACTGACCAAAGCGACGATCGAGGGTCACTGGATTCGGACCGGTGACCACTACTACCAGGACGACGACGGCTTCTACTGGTTCGCCGGACGGTCTGACGACATGCTGAAAGTCGGGGGCCTCTGGGTGAGCCCAGCCGAAGTGGAGCACACGCTGCTCGAGCACCCGTCCGTTCTCTCCTGCGCTGTCATCGGACGAGCCGACCACGACGAGCTGATGAAGCCGCTCGCCTACGTGGTCCCGCGGCCGGGCGTAAGCGCGACTCCGGAGCTGGCCACAGAGCTCCAGCAGTTCGCGCGAACGCGGCTCGCCGAATACAAGCGTCCGCGGTGGGTGGAGTTCGTCGACGCTCTGCCGACGACGGCGACGGGCAAAGTGCAGCGTTTCAAGCTGCGCGAACGGGGCGCGCAAGGTCAGGCGACGACGTAGCGTGGTACGCTCGTGCCCTCATGGACCGCAAGCGACCTCGCGGCGAGCGCAAACGGATCGAGATCCTACGCGCTGCAGCCGCCGTCTTTCGACGGCGTGGCTACCACGGCGCGAGCGTCGATCAGATCGCCCGAGCCCTCAAGATGGCGCCGGGAAATCTTTACTACTACTTCCGCAACAAGGAAGAGATTCTCTACGTCTGCCACGACTACTCGCTTGGATTGATTCTCAAGGAGCTCAGGGACGTCGAGGAGAGCGACCTGCCACCGGACCGACAGATCCACCGCCTTGTCGTCGCGTTCGTGCACCTGTTCATCGATGTCCTGCACGGCACCGCGTGGACACTCGAAATGGAGGCGCTCTCTCCGCCCCTCCGGAAGAAGGTCGTCGCCAAGCGCGATCGGATCGACAAGGGATTCCGGACCATTCTCCGCAACGGCATGCGGTCCGGTCTTTTCACCATACGGGACCCAACGCTGGCGTCGTTCGTGATCTTCGGAGCGATCAACTGGATTCCGCGCTGGTACGATCCGGCCGGCCGTGCCACGTCGCATGAGATCGCGCAGGTGTTCGCCGACTACCTCGTTGCCGGTCTGCAGAACAGCGATCAGGCGGCACTTGCCACAGCCAGCATCGGGCGCGTTCGGCGGCGCGCCTGATTCTCGCAGCGCCAGACCGCCGCACTGCGTGATGTAGAATGCTCGTTCAAATTCTCCTCGGACCGAGAATGACCTCCGTCCACCCCGCAGAGCGCCGCGCATGAGCGCACAGGTTCTCTTCGAGCGCCACGAGCGGGTCGGTCTGATCACCTTAAACCGTCCGGAGAAGCTGAACGCATTCGCCGATCGCATGCGCGACGAACTCGCGGAGGTCACGCGCGCCGCGGCGGAAGACGAGGCAGTCGGCGCGCTGGTGCTCACCGGCGCGGGGCGGGCGTTCTGCGCCGGCGCCGACATTGGATACATGCACGACCTCGTCTCGCGCCAGGAATGGGACACGCTCGAGGCGCTGGTGGTAGCCGGCGCGCAGGTCGTCTCGACCATCGACGGACTCGCCAAACCCGTGCTCGCGGCCGTGAATGGGGCCGCGGCCGGAGGCGGAGCGAATCTCGCGCTTGCATGCGACATCCGTATGGCCGCAACGAGCGCATCCATCGGTCAGACGTTCAACCGTATCGGTCTTCAGCCCGATTGGGGCGGAACCTATTTCCTGCCCAGGCTTGTCGGACTCGGTCGCGCGCTGGAGTTGGCGTTGACAGCGGAGATGCTCTCTGCCGAGGAAGCCCTCCGGCTCGGGTTGTTCAATCGAGTCGTAGACGATGAGCGCCTGATCGACGAAACGCTCTCTCTCGCGGCACGCCTTGCCGCGAAGCCTCCTCTGGCGGTCGCGCTTACCAAACAAGCCCTGAGGCAGGGCCTCGTCTCCACTCTCGAGGAATCACTCGATCGCGAGCGGCTCAACCAGATGCAGCTCTTTCAGAGCGCAGAAGCACGTGCCGCCATGCACGCGTTTCTCCAGAAGCACGCGTCCGTCCACCGCGACGCGACATGAGTCAGGAGGAAGGGGTTCTACGAATGGCCGTCGACCAACTCGTGTTCAGCGAAGTCGCCGACGGCGTCGCCACGCTGACCATCAATCGACCCGACAAGCTGAACGCGCTCAATACTGCTGTACGTCTGGCCTTCATCGCCGCCCTCGGCCGTCTGGAGGAGGACCCCGATGTCCGCGTGGGTATTGTCACCGGCGGTGGCACGAAGGCGTTCGCCGCCGGGTCCGACATCGCAGAGTTCGAGCATCGAACCGCCGTCGAGCAGTTCACTGCATTTCGTGGCGAGACGATCTACTCGGCCACGGCCGCGTTTCGCAAACCCATCATCGCGGCGATCAATGGATTCTGCCTGGGAGGCGGATGCGAACTGGCACTGGCCTGCGACGTTCGCATCGCGGCGACAACGGCGCGGTTTGGCCAGCCGGAGGTCAATCTGGGACTCATTCCGGGTGGCGGCGGTACGCAGCGGCTGGCGCGCCTCGTTGGCGTCGGGCAGGCGTTCAAACTGATCTACTCCGGCGACATGATCAGCGCAGAGGAGGCGTTGCGCATCGGCCTGGTCGAGGAAGTCGTTCCACCAGACGAGTTGATGCCGCGGGCACGCGCGCTCGCCGCCGCGATCGGGCGAAAGAGTCCCGTCACGCTTCGGTTGATCAAAGAGGCGATCCAGGCAAGCCTTGAAACGCCTCTTGCCGAAGGACTCCGACTGGAGACATCTCTCTTCGGTGTCGCCTTCGCATCCGAAGACAAGCGCGAAGGCGTGCGCGCCTTTCTGGAGAAGCGGCCCCCGGCGTTCAAAGGACAGTAGTCCGACACTCAGGCGCAACGCAGATGGACGAGGACGTCATGAACGAGCCGGCTACAAACACAGAGGCACCAGTCGACTTTCGAAGCGACCCCTCGCAGTACCGGCATTGGAAGCTCGGCGTCGACGGGATGGTGGCCACGCTGACGCTGGACGTTGACGAAGGCGGGGGCCTGCGCCCTGGCTACAGGCTGAAGCTCAACTCGTACGATCTCGGCGTCGACATCGAGCTGCACGACGCGCTGCAGCGAATCCGCTTCGAACATCCGCGGGTCCGGGTTGTCGTGCTGACGAGCGCCAAGAACCGCGTGTTCTCGGCCGGCGCGAACATCTACATGCTGGCGCAATCGAGTCACGCGTGGAAGGTGAACTTCTGCAAGTTCACCAATGAAACGCGCCTGGGCATGGAGGATTCGAGCCGCTACTCCGGGTTGCGCTTCCTGGCCGCCTGCAACGGGACAACCGCCGGCGGCGGCTACGAGCTTGCGCTGGCCTGCGACGAGATCATCCTCGTGGACGACCGATCGTCAGCGGTCAGCCTACCCGAAGTTGCGCTGCTTGGCGTGCTCCCCGGCACCGGCGGTCTCACGCGCCTGCTCGACAAGCGGCGTGTCCGCAGGGATCACGCCGACGTCTTCTGCACCACGCCGGATGGCATACGCGGCCACCGCGCCGTCGCATGGCGCCTCGTGGACAGCGCGGTGCGCACACAGGACTTCGCTGCGCGCGTCAAGGACCGCGCCCTGGCACTCGCAGACACGAGCGACCGGCCCCACGATGCGATCGGCGTCACATTGCCAGCGATTACAAGGGACCTTCGCGACGATCGCATTCAGTACACATACGTAGACGTGCAACTCGATCGGGATCGTCGCACGGCGACGCTGATTGTGACCGGTCCGCCAAGCGGCTCGACCACATTGGAAGAGGCACTGGCGCAGGGCGCCGCCTGGTGGCCGCTGGCGATGGCTCGTGAGCTGGACGATGCGATCCTGCATCTTCGAACCAACGAGACGGCGCTCGGACTGTGGCTGCTCGACACCAGGGGTGACGTGCGCGCGGTGCTCGCAGTCGATGATCTCCTTCACGACAAGCAGGGCCACTGGTTCGTACGCGAGGTGGTCGGGATGCTGCGACGGACGTTCGCCCGCCTCGACGTGTCGTCGCGATCGATGTATGCGCTCGTCACCGCCGAGTCATGCTTCGCGGGGACGTTGTGCGAACTGCTGCTGGCGGCGGACCGTGTGTACATGCGGGATGACACTACAGAGCAGTCGCACGTCACGCTTTCGCCGATGAACTTCGGGGCGCTGCCAACTGTCGGCGGTGCGTCGCGGCTCGAGTCACGCCTGCTCTCGCCGCAGCAGGTGCAGGCGGCCGCTGAACAGATCAGGGTCTCACTGGCTCCAGCCGCCGCGTTCCAGCTCGGCCTGGCAACCGAAATTCCAGATTCGCTCGACTGGGAGGACGAGGTGCGGCAGGCGATCGAGACTCGAACATCGTTATCGCCAGACGCGCTGACGGGCATGGAGGCTAACCTGCGCTTTCCGCTGCCGGAGACGCAGGGGACTCGCGTATTCGGCCGGCTGTCGGCGTGGCAGAACTGGGTCTTCAGTCGGCCGAACGCGGTGGGGGCGTCAGGCGCTCTGAAGGTCTATGGTTCTGGCGCTCCATCGAGATTCGACTGGAACCGCATCTGACACGCAATTCCTCGCCCAGACGAAACGCGCCATTCTGACAGTTATTCCGATTTGCTCAGCTCCTCCATCATGCGCCGCTGCCAGGCTACGGTCTGCTCCACCTGGTTCATGGTGAAGACGTGCAGCGCTCGCACGTCGGCGGCCGGTGCCGCGAGCGTCGGCGCCAGATCGCGAAGAAACGCGTCGGCCCCGAACGAGCCGCGCTGCATGAGGTGACCGAGCAGCGACCGATGCTTCAGCAGATACCG
>Ga0207691_10005398_pt1 | contig 12343 bp, 3 predicted proteins | sample KBSM13metaG_FD_184327 | JGI IMG/M metagenome (GOLD analysis project Ga0207691, IMG submission 184327) | Miscanthus rhizosphere microbial communities from Kellogg Biological Station, Michigan, USA - KBS M1-3 metaG (SPAdes) (version 2) | ecosystem: Host-associated > Plants > Roots > Rhizosphere >...
CGGGAAAGCGCCAGGGCAAAAGAACGCGCAAGGAAAGCTGCTCCTCGGGCGGAGGGCGGCGCGGGCGTTTCGAGAACGTCAACGATCAATCGAATCGCCGCTGGAGTCTCCATTCACCGGGGCTCCAGGCCGACAACTGGCCACGCGGCCGGAACCAACCACAACATCGCTGGCCGCTCCTCGCGCGTTGCCGACAGCAGAACGCCCGGCGACGCGCCATCGAGCTCTCGTCCGCGTCGCAGTGAACGCCATCGTGGCAGTCAGTTGGACGAGACTCGCGTGGAAGTCCACGAGGACCATTCGACGAGCTGCAGTCGGAGCCGTCGTAATTGGCGTCGCATTGGCACTCGGCACGCGTCGTAAAGCGCATGACTCGAGGCGCGAGGCGCTCGCCGAGGCCCGCGACTGAGATGGTGTATGACGTTCGACGAGAGGAGAAAAGCAATGGCAACTTCGAATTTAGAGAGATTTGATCGAGGCCCGACGAGCGCTTCAATAGCGGTTCGTCACGTCCCGCTTGTCCTCGCCGTTGTTGTCATCGGCGCAATGACATCTGGATGCGAAGCGATCGGGGCCATATTCAAGGCGGGAGTCTGGGTAGGCGTGATTGGAGTTATAGCGGTGATCGCGCTGGTGGCATTCGTTGCGATGAAGGTCGGAAGATCGTGAGCGCCGACGATGCGTTCGCGACGTCAACGAAGTCGGGCGCGCGTAACGGCAGCGGCGACAGGTAAAACGGGCCGTCGAAGAGCGCTCGGTCCACGGCAACCCGATAGCGAGCATACCGTCGAGCGGCCGTTCCATCTCGGTGCGGTGGGGCCTCACCGCGCTTCTGCGGACGCCAGAGTAAGCAACTCCTCCACAGTCATTGTAAGAAGTCTCTCCTCAGGCACGGTGGTCCCGCGCTCGAGGAGCACGGCGATTAGACCCTTCTTCTGGCAACCGTCGCACAGCCGCTCCTCATTACAGTCAATAAGCGTCGGCTGGGAACTGGCTTGCAGCGCAATTTCGTACGCACGACCACAAGCGGCACACACGTAATCCAGCAGGACCACTTCGCCAGGAGGAAGCGTTATGTCGCCGTCACCCTGTCGAAACCTTCGCTGGTTGTCGCTTCTCTCGCGGTCAGCTCCTTCCTGGCCAAAGGTGCCGTCCCGCGGACTATCTGCTGGGGTGTGCTGGCTTGCCATGGATGGTGCTCCTCTTGGAGCAACCGCAGCAGCATTTTGCGTACCTGGTTCGAATCCGGCCGAGGTCGCAGACGCCGGGCCAGGAAGGCAACGAGGCCTGGTGATCGAACGCATGTCTCTTGGTACGCAACATGCTCTTGTTCAAGCTGCCTCTATGAATGTCGCGTGGACGACCGAGCCCCATTTCTAGACGACGCGCATCGCGCGCGCCATCAACAGGCAAACAATCTCGCATCAACCAAACTTGCCATCGCTCAGCAACAGCGAGCCATACATGCCCAAATCATCTCGACCAACGAAGACTGCTAAAGACAAGAGCACCGTACGCAATAGCCGCACGACCGTGAGCGGCCCGGCAGAGCCAGACGCTTCAGGGGCGGGCGACATCGTCGCCGAGAAGGCGGCGGGCACGCAGGACGTTGCCTCTGCGTTTCCCTTCAATCCAAACAAGGCGGCCGAATACAACCCCAAGGCGGCGCTAGCTCCTCCACAGGGTGCATCCGTCAAGCCCGCCGATCCAATCGTCGGCGCCAGTACGGTCACGGAACTGAACGGGTCCGACAAGGTCGGCGGCGGTGGGCCGAACATCGGCCAGAATCCCACAGTCGGTTCACTGGATCGCGTGCGCGTCGATGCCACCAACCGGGTGCTCACGACCAACCAGGGTGTCGCTGTCGCAGACAATCAGAACTCGCTGAAGGCGGGCCTGCGCGGCCCGACCCTCCTCGAAGACTTCATCCTCCGCGAGAAGATCACCCACTTCGACCATGAGCGCATCCCCGAGCGCATCGTACACGCGCGCGGATCCGCAGCGCATGGCTTCTTCGAGTGTACGAAGGCGATTCCCGAGTTCACGCGCGCCTCACTCTTTGGAGAGGCCGGGAAACAGACACCGGTCTTCGTCCGCTTCTCGACCGTCCTCGGCGAACGCGGCTCCACCGATACCGCCAGAGACGTCCGTGGTTTCGCGGTGAAGTTCTACACTGACGAAGGTAACTGGGATCTCGTTGGCAACAACATCCCGGTGTTCTTCATCCAAGATGCCATGAAGTTTCCCGATCTCGTGCACGCCGCCAAGCCTGAGCCACACTTCGCCATGCCGCAGGCGGCATCAGCACACGACACCTTCTGGGACTTCGCGTCGCTGATGCCCGAGATCACCCACATGCTGATGTGGGCGATGTCCGATCGCGCCATCCCACGCAGCTATCGCACGATGCAGGGCTTTGGCGTGCACACCTACCGCATGATCAACGACAAGGGCGAGTCGCACTTCGTCAAGTTCCACTGGAACCCGAAGGCCGGCACTCACTCGCTCGTGTGGGATGAGGCCGTCAAGATCTCCGGCGCCGACTCTGACTTCCACCGCCGCGACCTCTGGGAAGCCATCGAGGCGGGTGCCTATCCCGAGTGGGAGTTGGGCCTGCAGATCTTTACGGAAGAACAGGCCGAGGAATTCTCGTTCGACGTGCTCGACGCGACGAAGATTGTGCCGGAGGAGCTCGTTCCGGTTGTCCCGGTCGGTCGAATGGTCCTCAACCGGAACCCCGACAACTTCTTCGCGGAAACGGAGCAGGTGGCATTCTGTGTGGCCCACGTCGTTCCCGGCATCGACTTCTCGAATGATCCGCTGCTCGCGGGTCGCATTCATTCGTACGTGGACACTCAGATATCACGCTTGGGCGGTCCCAACTTCCACGAGATTCCGATCAATGCGCCGATCGCGCAGGTGCATAACAACCAGCGCGACGGGATGCATCGTCAGGCGATCCATCGCGGCAGAGTCTCATACGAGCCCAATTCGCTGGGAGGTGGATGCCCGTTCCAAGCCGGCGCAGCGGGATTCGTCTCGTTTCCGGAGCCTCGTGAGGAGGGTGATCACAAGGTCCGCGGGAAGGCCGAGCGGTTCGCCGACCACTACACCCAGGCGACGTTGTTCTGGAACAGCCAGACCGACGTGGAGAAGCAGCACATTATCAGCGCATTTCGTTTCGAGCTGTCGCGCGTACAAACACCTGCGATTCGACAGCGGATGGTGTCGGGCCTGATGAATGTCGCACCAGATCTTGCGACGCGCGTCGCGGCGGGGCTCGGGATCCGCGAGATGCCGACGGCGATGCCGAAAGTCCTGACGCGTGACGTCACACCAGAAGTTTCGGTGTCACCAGCGCTGTCATTGTTTGCGCGACCTGGCGATGGCAGTATCCGAACTCGACGAGTCGCCATCCTCGTGGCGGATGGGTGTGACGGCGTCGCACTCGCGGCACTCGCCGATCGGCTGACCAGCGAAGGCGCTGTCCCGCGCTTCGTGTCCACGAAGTTGGGCTCGGTGCAGGCGGCCGCGGGAGATGCCATCGAGGTGGACGTCAGCCTGGAGGCGGCGCCGGCCGTGCTCTACGACGCGGTGGTTCTCCTCGATGGCGACGAAGCCATGAGCGCACTTCGCGCAGATGGACGGACGCTCGAATTCATCAAAGACCAGTACCGCCATTGCAAGCCGATTCTTGCGTTGGGCCCAGGCAAGCAGCTGCTCGATGCCTGCGGGATCGATGCGAGATTGCGGAACGGTCAGCCGGACTCCGGACTCATCATCGCAACGGACACGAAGTCGGGAGCGGATGACTTCGTCGGAGCCATCGCCAAACATCGGCACTTCGCGAGAGAAACCGACCCGCCACGCGTGTGAATCCGCGGCGGGTCAACACCGTTTCAGGTAATCGGAGGAACGCCGCTGTCCTCACCGGACGCCGGCATCGAAGCCACAGCCGGCCGCTGACTGGTTACTCTGCCGACTCGCGGTGGCACTTCCTCTTCAACAGAGGAAGTGCCACCCAGGACGATCCTTACCTCGTGTTCTCCGCCATCGTCCACCAGCGGGATCTCATTCGCATTCACGGCCACGCCATCGAGATCAGCCGACGCAATACCTCGTGACCGATGCTCGGGATTCACGACTGTGAAGTGATACCGCGTGCGCCCGATTTTCCACTCCAGGGTGTACCGAGGCCATACCGCCGGGATGCACGGGTCGAGACTCATCGTCGCGCCGTGCCGCTGAAGTCCGAGCAACGAATGAACGGCCGCCTGGTACATCCATCCGGCTGAACCGGTGTACCACGTCCAGCCACCGCGACCGATGTGCATCGGGTGAGCATAGACGTCAGCCGCGACAGCGTAAGGTTCCACCCGATATCGCTCGGTATCTTCCGGCGTTCGCATGTGATTGATCGGGTTGATCATGTGGAACAACTCCATCGCTTCGTCGCCCATTCCGAGGCGCGCCAGTGCGATCACTGCCCACAGAGCGGCGTGCGTATATTGCCCGCCATTCTCCCGGACGCCCGGCAGATAGCCTTTGATATAGCCAGGGTCATGCGCCATCCGATCGAACGGTGGCGTCAGCAGCAGCACAATCTGTGCGTCGCGACGGACCAGATGTGCACGAACCGCATTCATGGCGCGCTCGGCGCGGCGCGGCTGCGCCGCTCCGGACAGCACGGCCCATGACTGCGTCAGCGAATCGAGCTTGCACTCCTCGTTCTGCACGGACCCCAGAGGCGTTCCATCGTCGAAGTACGCGCGCCGATACCAGTTGCCATCCCAGGCCAACTCCAGCATGCCAGTCAGCCATCGCGCCTCGTCCAGATAGCTCTGAGCCAGATCGCTTCGTCCGCGGCGCTGGCAGATCGGAGCGAAATCCGTGAGGACAGTCACAAGAAACCACCCGAGCCACACGCTTTCACCCCGACCGGCGTGGCCGACGCGATTCATCCCATCGTTCCAGTCTCCTGAACCAATGAGGGGCAACCCGTGCGCGCCGTACCGCATCGCATGCCTGATCGCGCGTACGGCATGGTCGAATAGCGACGCCCGTTCTGACGACGTGCGCGGCACGATGTACGCCTCGGATTGCTCGGCCGGTAGAGGCGGTGCTTCGAGGAATGCGACCTCTTCATCCAGCACCGATTCATCACCGCTGTGCGAGACATAGGAAGCGACCACGTATGGGAGCCACAGGAGGTCGTCTGAGCAGCGCGTTCGGGTTCCGCGCCCGCTGGGCGGATGCCACCAATGTTGCACGTCACCCTCGACGAATTGCCGAGAGGCCGCGGCAAGAAGGTGCGCGCGACACAGCTCCGGACGCGTGTACATGAGCGCCAGCACGTCCTGAAGTTGATCGCGAAAACCGAACGCGCCTCCCGGCTGGTATGGACCGCTGCGCGCCCACACGCGGCAGGCCAACGTCTGGTACAAGAGCCAGCGATTCACGATGAGATCGAATGAGTCGTCGGGAGTGTGGATCTGCACGGCGCCCAACGTCTCGTCCCAGAAACGCTCGGTCTCGGCAAGTGCCGTCTCCGCCTCAATCAGGTTGGCATAACGATGTGCCAGCTCGATTGCATGCGTACGGTCCTTGCCCTGTCCGAGGACGAACGCCACACGACGCGAGCTGCCGGGCTCCATGTCCACCACGAGTTGAAGGGCGCCACATGGGTCGAGACCAGCCCCAGTGCGTCCCGCGAGCTGCTCGCGGAAGAGCGCCGCCGGCGCGCTCAAGGTGCGGTTCCGTCCGACGAACTCGCCACGATCACCGGTGTGCGATCGTGGTGTCGCCGTCGCTCGCCAGAACGCCACACGCTCGCCGAACTCCGCCGTGTAGGTGTTGTGCGCCATCAGCGTGCCGCTCACGTCGTCCATCTCCGTGACGACGAAACGGCGTTCGCCCGTACGCGGCGGCCCGAGACACCACTCGACGTAGCCGAAGACACTAATGCGCCGCCGAATGGCCGAAGTATTTTTCAGGGTCAGCACTGCCAACTTCACGGGATCCTCGGGGGGGACGAAGACCGTCAATTCCTGCTCAATGCCGGCCACGGAATGCTGATAGCGTGTGACCCCGGCGCCGTGACGGATCAACCAGCGGCCAGCATCCGTTCGCCGCTGCAGCGGTCCCGGTGTGGCTCCCCACACGGCGCCAGAATCATCGTCTCTCAGGTAAATGACTTCCCCGGTCGGATCGCTCAAGGGATCATTGGCGAACGGGGTCAGGCGATTCTCCCGGCTGTTGACAGCCCAGGTGAAAGCAGCGCCCGAACTGCTCACGATCGTTCCGAACGCGGGGTTCGCAAGGACGTTCGACCACGGCGACGGCGTTTCGCGTTCGCCGTCCAGCACGACGACGTACTCGCGGCCGTCGCGCGTGAAACCGCCAAAGCCGTTTTCCATGACAAGTGGCGGAACCGTCAGAGGTGTGGAGGCAGGCCGCGGCGCCAGGAGATCAGCGGACCGCGGGACGTCATGCCCATCGTAGAGCCAGGATGCCGGTCGCTCGAGTTGTGAGACGAGATCTCCGAGGTCGCCGAGGAGCACGACTTTGGCAACCGCGGAGAAGAGCCGGCGGTCCGATTCGGGCATGCCATCGGCTCGAAACAGGAATATGCCTCCCGGCTTCCCCAGCCAGCCCACCCACGGCGGTTGCTGCACGAGAGTGGCGAGCAGGTTCTGCATCTCATCCAGATAATCCGCGGGATGCTCGTTCAGGATGACGACGTCCGCGCGAAGTCCCTTGACGCGCCAGTACTCCTGCGCCTTGAGAAGCTGGCGCGCCAGCGGCAATGAGTCTCCCTCAGCGACGCGGAGGAGCACGATCGGAAGATCGCCGGAGATGCCATAGCCCCACAGATTCTGCTGACCGCAAATATTGCCGGCAAGATCGCCGGGGCTCATGCAGGAGGTGTCGGTTCCAAACGCGCGCGATGCGAGGCGATCGAAGAGCATGGCCTGCTCATCACTGAGTCCCAGATGCTGCAGGGTGCTGTGTACGTGAGTGAATGCCATTGAGAATGCGCGCGCTGCCGCGGTTCCGTCACGATACTTTCGAGCCAGCGTCAACGCGGCGGCACGATCCGGTGCAACGCCCGTGGCAAACGCGACACGGATGACGGCGCCCGGGGCCAGTCGGATCCGCTCGCGAAGTGCACCGATCGGATCGAGGACCGCGCCGGTCGTGCCGGAGAGCGCCCGGCCGTCCAGGACAATAGGATTGAAAACGGAACGCCCGCGGCCGATGAACCGCGCCCGGTCGGTCTCCCACTCGACGGCGCCACCGAGGCGCGGACCATCGACGCCGAGCACATGGAAAGCCACCATTGGTGATTCGTCGGATGCGCGCGGACGACGATTGAAGAGAAGGCCGGCACTCTGCGCATCGAATTCAGTCTCGATGAACAGCTTGCCAAACGCCGGGTGAGCGAGATCGTCCTCGGGTCGAGCCAGGACGATCTCGGCATAGCTGGTCACTTCAATTTCACGCGTCTGCGCGCTGTGGTTGGTAAGCGTCAGACGCCGGACTTCTACGTCGTCCTCGGACGAGACCGTGATCTCGAGCTGGGTCTCGATCTCAGTGTCGCGCCGGCGGAAGGTGACTTTCTCGAGATCGAAGATGGCATCGAACTGGTCGGGCTCCTGACAGACTGGCTGATAGGTGGCGGACCATACCCGGCTCGACCAGGGATCGCGCACGTAGATGAAGTGAGCCCCTGCGTCAGATGTGGAGTCGTCGCGCAGCCGCGTGATGGCGACGTCGCGCCACATGCTGGAGCCGCCCCCTGCATTCGTGATCGACATGCGGTAACGGCCGTTCGACAGGATGTGCGTATGAGCGCTGGTGGTGTGCGGTGAACGGAAACGCCTGGAGGCCATGACCGGCAACGAGGGCGGGGCTGAGGCGCTCTCAACCGGGCGCGGCTCGGACAGGATGGCCTCGCGGGGGACGCGCTCCTGCAGCAGCAGTTCCGTGGCCTGAACTCTGGGATCGCTATGGAAACGCCCGACGAATGCATCCTGGCAGATCACGTTGACCAGGGCGACGAGCGACATGCCCTGATGGTGCGCGAAGTACGCGCGCACGGCGGTGGGTTGGGCGCTGGCGTCCGACGGAGTCTCGACCTCGCGGCTGCGCGGAGTGTAATCGAGCGCTTCGTAGAATCCGAATCGACCGTCGAGCCCGAGCTCCGCGAGTCGCTCGAAATTCTCGGCAGCCGCCGCCGGTGTGACGAGGCTGGCTAGAGCCGTTGCGTAGGGGGCGATGACCAGGTCGGTCGACAGGCCCCGCTTGAGTCCAAGTCCGGGTACACCGAATGCTCGGTACTGATAGTTGCCTTCGCGGTCTGTGAACGCATACGCCGACTCGGAAATTCCCCACGGCACATTGCGCTGCTTCCCATAATCGATCTGGCGTCGCACGCTGGCGCGACAGCTCTGTTCGAGCAGCGTGCCGGGAAAGTTGCGCATCAGCAACTGTGGCATCAGGTACTCGAACATCGTGCCGCCCCAGGACATCAAGGTGGCGCGGCCGCCAACATTCGTGACGAGGCGCCCGAGATGGAACCAGTGGTGCTGCGGAACGTCACCCTTGACGATCGCCACGAAACTGGCAAGCCGCGCTTCCGACGCCAGCAAGTCGTAGAACGAGGTATCCAGGCGTCCAGGTCCGTCGGCGTCAGCGAGACGGTAGCCAATGGAGAAGATGCGGCGCCGTCGGTCATACAGGAACTCGAACCGCATGTCACTGGCGAGCGCCGACAACCGCCCAGCGAGCGTCCGCAGCACCTCGACGCTCACGTGTGGTTCGGCCGTGAGGCTCTCCACAGCCGCGAGCACCGCCTTGCACCAGTACGGAATGTCGCCGGCAAAATCTGGTGCAGCCGTCTGTTCGAGCTCGGCTGACGCGGTGGCGAGCTGCGTCGCAAGCAGGGTGATCTCGCCGATGTCGTCCGGCCTCGCCTCGGCAGCCCTGACGAGCGCGCGCGCGACACGGTTGATCTCAGTGACGGTTTGGCGCGGGCCAAGTCGCGCGTCGCTCGACGACGACTCGAGGGCGAGCACATCAGCCGTGTCGACAAGCCCGGCGAATCGCTGCGCACGCGTCTGCGGTCGCTTTTCGATCTCGAGAAGACCTTGCGCGAGAGCCATCATCGCAGCGGCGAGGTTGCCGCTATCCACGGTTGACACGTAGCGAGGGTGGAGCGGTGCCAGGCTCGACGTGTCGTACCAGTTCAGGAAGTGTCCCTGATATCGCTCGAGTCCTTCCAACGTCACCACGGTGGCGTTCAGTCGGCGAACCATGACGTCCGTCGGCAGGTAGCCGAGGTCGTGAGCGGCTAGCGTCGAGAGCATGCTCATGCCGATGTTCGTCGGTGAGGTCCGGCGCGCCAACCTGGGAGCGTTCGCGTCGTCCTGGTAGTTGTCGGGAGCCAGCCAGGCATCGGCCTCGGTAACGAATGCCTCGAAGTAACGCCAGGTCTTGCGCGCCGTTCGTCGCAATATTCCTCGCGCGCGATCGCTGAGCGGACGGACACGTGCACCCACTGGCACGCTGAGCCAGTACGCGACGATGGGCGCGACCGTCCAGAGAAGAAGAAACGGCGCGGCAGAAGGAAACGCATCACGTGCCCACGCCAGAATTGCGACGCCGATGGCACCAGCGATGATTGGACTGGGCGCCATGCCGGCGACGAATCCGCGCACGCCGTGGCCGACCAGGCCCGCCGCCCGCGCTGCCGTGGTGGCGGCTGTTTCCCACTCCAGCATGCGCCTCTTCGTCACCACGAGACGCACGAGCGTGACGCCAATGGCATGCGCTGCATCCCACGCGTGAAAGGCCAGAAACATCACGCTGAGAAACACCTGCGCCAGGGCGGTCGCAGCATCGCGCCGCAGATTGCGGAGGAACACAGGGATCGACTGCGCTTGGCCGGGACCGACCAACAGCCGCCCGAGGACCGGCAGGAGTTGCGACGCGGCGACACCGATCGCGGCCATCGTCCACAACCAATGCGCCCCGGGGAGTATGGTCCACCCCGCCACGAGCAACATCAGGAGTGTCGGCGACACGAGGCTGCGCCGCAGATTGTCCAGAATCTTCCACCGGCCGATGAGAGGCACAGGATTTCGCTTGAGACCGCGCTGCGAGGGCACGAACGGAAACAGCCAGAAGAGGATCTGCCAGTCACCACGCACCCAACGGTGCTGCCGTCGTGCGTGAGAGAGGACGCTCGACGGATAGTCGTCGACCAGTTCGACATCGGAAACGAGCGCGACTCGTGCGTGCAGACCTTCGAACAAGTCATGTGAGAGCAGCGCGTTTTCCGGAACGGAGCCTTCGAGCGATGCGGTGAAGGCGTCGACGTCGTAGAGTCCTTTTCCGGTGAAGATGCCTTCGCCGAAGAGGTCCTGGTACGTGTCTGAGACCGCCGTTGTATAGGGATCAACTCCGGTGTGACCGGAATACAGCCGGGCGAACAACGAACCAGCAGCGCTCATGAACGTGACGCTGATCCGCGGCTGCAGGATGCCGTAGCCTTCAGTGACACGTCCGGCCCGTGCGCTGAACTGGGCGCGGTTGAGCGGATGGATGATGATCCCGATCAGTTCGCGGGCCACTCCTCGTGGCAACCGGGTATCGCTGTCAAGGGTGATGCAGTACTTGACGAGCGGCAGGACGGTCAGATCGCCTACCGACACGGCGAAGCTGGTGTCCGTGGCACCACGCAAAAGACGGTTGAACTCCTCGATCTTCCCGCGCTTGCGCTCCCATCCCATCCAGAGCCCTTCCCGCTCGTTCCATTGCCGCAGGCGGTGAAACAGGAAGAAGCGATCGGTCGCGCCGTTTCCGTGCCGTGCGTTCAGTGCGGCGATCCCCACACGCGCGGCCTCCAGGATCTCAGCGTCCTGCGGCAGCGTCTCTGCCGCCGCGTCTGGAAAATCGCTCAGGATGGCGAAATGGATGTGAGGGTCAATGTTGCCGAGCGCCTGCACTTCCAGGTGCGCTATCAAGTCACCGACGCGTTGCACGCTGTCGAACAGCGTCGGGACGATAACCATCGTCTTCGCAGCGGGAGGGACTGCGTCGAGTTCCAATCGCGGCAGGCGACGAGGCGGGATCAGATTGCTGATCATCCGTTGCAGCAACTGAATGGCCAGTTCGCTTGCTGGCACGACGGTCAGCAACGCGACAAAAGTCAGGGAGGCACCCCTCCAGCCGTGCCACCAGGCGTATAGGACGGTGAGGCCTACCAGCACACTGGTTCCTGCCGCGATGGACCCCAGGTATCCAGGCGTGGCGCCTGCGAAGAAGAGCCTGCGCAGACGCTGCTTGAGATCCGGCTGCCAGGCAACGCTGCGCTCGAAGTCCCGTCTTCCGGCACCAATGAGGTGATAGCCCACGTGCGACGCCCGCGAGTCTGGAGTGCTCACGTGCATCTGGCGTGCACGTTCCACGCTTTTCAGCGCGAGCAGCAACTGTCCCTCGCCCGTCGGCACGGCGAGTTCCTCGACTGCGTGGCGATATCGGTCGCGGCTGCGGAAGTCCATCCGGCTGTACACCCCCGCCGGGTCACGCTGAAGCACCTGCTCGACGAGGCTTATGCTCTCGAAGAATTCACTCCAGTCGAACGTCGAAATGAGGCGAAGGCTGCCAATCAGGTTGGCCATGCTGGCCTGCTCGGCAGCCTGATGCTGTCCCTCTGCCCGGATCGCATCCTCAATGGTCTGTCCGCGTGCTTTCAATGCCGCATCCAGACGGCCGTGGAGTGCAGAAGCGATCGGTCCGAGCGCGCGTGAACGCTGCAGAAGACGGGTGACAAACGCATGATGGACCTGCGCCGGCCACTTGTCGGAGCGGCCCAAGCCAGACTCGATCTCTGTGGCCACTCGATCCGCAGCCACGCGATGAACACGCGTCGCCGCGAGCACATCGCCGCGGGCGCGCAGATGATCGAGCAATGCGAGCTTGAGTGCGCTCGGCCACGCCCACAGCTCGCCCATCGTGAGCGGCGTGACGGACTGGAAGGCGCTGATGAATCGTTGAAGTCGATGAGCCTCGAGCCGTCCCGCGCTCGACCCGATCAGCTCGAGGGCGAGTGCGTAGATCCTGGGAAGCCCGGCGAACTCGTCGGCAGCGACGAAGGGAAGCCGCCTGAAGAATGAGGGCGGGAGATCATGGTGGATATCTCGCGCTGCCGCCGAGATGATGTGGAAATTGTCGAGCAGCCATTCAGCCGCCGGAGACGTGGCCTCCAGGCGCGCGTCGTCTGCCAATGCTGTGTAGATACCGCGCAGCGCCCGGATGTGTCCTTTGAGTCGCCGGAGGT
>Ga0207691_10005399_pt1 | contig 12341 bp, 9 predicted proteins | sample KBSM13metaG_FD_184327 | JGI IMG/M metagenome (GOLD analysis project Ga0207691, IMG submission 184327) | Miscanthus rhizosphere microbial communities from Kellogg Biological Station, Michigan, USA - KBS M1-3 metaG (SPAdes) (version 2) | ecosystem: Host-associated > Plants > Roots > Rhizosphere >...
TGTAGCTGTACGGGGTGGAGTAGTACTTGCCCGTGATCGTCAGATTATTCTTGCCCGGGCCCAGCAACGTGATGTTGTGGCTCGTGGCGAGCTCGCCGAGTTGCAGCGAGATCCTGCTGCTGGGACAGATCAGGGCCGACATGTCGACGGTATCGCCATCGATGCGCCCGCTCACAAAAAGTGATCCGGCAGGTTCGTCGCTGCCGCTGCGCTGGCACCCGCTGAATGCAAACAAACAGACGGCCAGGAATATCAGACTGCCTTTCATGACGTTCTCCCTGTTTTCTCTCATGGCTATTTCGTTTTGCGGTACGTGCTTTCCGCGCCGCCGCTCGCCCGCGCCAGATTCGCTCTGGATAACCCCAGCGTGTATTGGGCTCGAATGTTCGCGTCATCGGCGCGTGAGAGCCGGTCCTGTGCATTGACGACCTCGGTGTTGTCCGCAACGCCTCCCGTGTAGCGTGCGCGCGTGAGATCCAGTTCCTGCCGTGACAGCCCTACATTCTCGACGCTGATAGCTACCTGTTTCAAAGCCCACTCGACCCCGGAAATTGCGTTCAGCACATCCGCCTCAATCTGAGCCCGAAGCTGGTCACGCTTCGCGGTAGCTTCGCGATATTTCGCCTCGGCATCGGCCACTTGTCCACTGATGTTTCCACTGTTGATAATTGGAATGCTGAGCGTTCCAGCAATCCTGTATGTATTGTTGTTGTGCACCGGCGAATTTCCGCTTTGACCGTCCGAGGCCGTGATCTTAAATGTCGGAATCCGTTCGGACTTTGAGGACTTGGTTTCGAGTTCTGCGGATTTTATCGTCGATTCTGCGGCGAGATAATCTGGACGGGCCAGGAGAGCCGCTTTAAGAGTTGCGTCTCGATCCATCGCCTGCTCGCTGCCATACGCCGCGGGATCCGCGACTTCGAAATTGTCCGTAATATTCGTATGCAGAAGAGTCGCGATTTCCAGCTTCGCGGCGACATAACTCTGTTCGGCCTCCAGCCGCTGCTGTTCCAAAGCATTCACCTGCTGCTTTGCCCGGTTTGCATCGAGCTGAGAGGCGACTCCCTGATTTGCGCGGTCGGCCGTCAGCCGGTACAGGTCGTTTGCCAGACGTGTCTGTTCGATCAAAGTGTCGCGGGTTGCCTTGAGTCGCAATGCCTGCAAGTACGCACCGACGACATTCAACGTGACGGCTTCGCGGGCATTGCCGATCTGGAAGCGCGACGACTCCTGGCGCGAACTGTAACTCTTCCAGGACTGCCTGCCCGCAATATTCAAAATGTCCAGCGTGAGGTTGAGTCGGGCATCCATCGAGCCGAAAGGTCCCTGCACCCCGTGTGCGTTCGGCGCGTCAATTCCGATGCCCTGCAGATTGACGGTCATCAATGCCTGATGCGCGTCGAATGTCAGCTGCGGAAGCAGCACCGACCTGGATCTTTGGGTTTGGCCGACGAGCTGCTCGAAGTTGGCCTGGGCTTCCCGAATGGTGGTGTTGTTTGTGAGCGCGATATCCAGCGCCTGAGAAAGACTGAGTTCCTTCGGCAGAGTCGCCGGCGCTTGCGGCGCAGCCTGGGGCGGAGTCTGTGCCTCCGCGACGACCGCCGTTAGAATAATGATTAGTAGCAATCTCCTCATCGCTTGCGAACCTCCATCCCCATTTGTCGATTGTGGAATCGATTCTTCACTGATCGGCGACCGACCGGAACTGTAATAGGTAGCAGGGCAATTGCGGCGTGAATGAACGAGCGGTGAAATTAAGTGAAAACTTCGGTCTGTGTCCGTAGGGACGTGTCGATAGCTTTAATAAACGACCGGTACCACATCGTGCCAAAGTACTTCCGAAATTTGGAGCCGCGCTGAAACATGAAGTCGGGATCGAGAACGGTCATAGGCCGCTTCTGCCGGTAACGGTGAATGCAGGCGAATTGCCCCAATTTCGCTGGTACCAGCGGCAGGCGGGATAGACGTCAGTCGCCACCGCAAACGCTGCCCCGACCGTAAGGTTGCCGGGCGGGGTGCCAGAACCATCCGGTGCGGATTTCTCCAAGGAAGATCCAGCGCATACCCAATGCCATCAATCCCCACGTGGGAAGCCGGCGCAGAGGTGTCCCTCCTTCTTGTTGACGGAGTTGTCGAACAGGGTTCATTGTTTCGCGGAATTGGCACACGATAGAACTGTAATAGTTAGCGGGTCGGGAGGAGTTTCGACTCTTCCCAAGCATGCGGAATAAAGAGTTCGGCTTGTTACGCCGACGGTGAACGCCGTGTAATGAATTTCAGATCAGGCCTCTTTATGTCATGCGGCTGATCCCGTTGACATAGCCATGTCGATATGGCTATTATCGCCCCATGAACACTCTTGCCGCCGGAAAATTCAAGGACATCTGCCTGAAAACGATTGACGAGGTCGCGAAGACGCGCACGTCCGTGATCATTACCAAGCGCGGTCGCCCGTTGGCAAAACTCGTGCCATATATCGCACCCACAGCAGGAAAGGGACTCGCGGGGAGCATTCTGAAGGAAAGTGCAGATCCATTCAGCACTGGGGTGAAATGGGATGCCGACCATTCTTGATACTCATTCCTGGATGTGGTGGGTGGCCGAGAACACCACGCTCTCGAAAAAAGCGAAAACGGCTATCGACAGGGCCATTGCGCAGGATGACCTGTGGTTGTCGCTCATCTCCGTCTGGGAGGTCGCGAAGAAAGTCGAAAAGAAGCACCTTGTGCTGGATCGCCCGATCCACCAGTGGTTGGATGCGGCCACATCCATTCGCGGCTTGCACGTTTGGGAACTCAATCGCACAATTCTGGTCGATGCCTGTCAACTTCCCCAGCCTTTTCACGGCGATCCCGCAGATCAAATGATCGTCGCGACGGCCCGGCATTACGGAGCAACGCTCGTGACGAAAGACCAGAAGATCCGCGATTACCCACACGTCCGCTCAATCTGGTGAAGAAAAGATCTCCCGCCCGATATGGTTATGGTCACACTGGTACCTCCGCGACGATTGCGAATAGCTTCAACCGAATTTTCACGCCGCGGATCCGCAAACCCATGGGTTATAGGGAGCGCGCGCTATCAGTGATCGGTTGTCCTCGAACTCAGGAGAGGGAAATTCACCCAAGGTTAACGCTAAAACACCCATGTGCGCTGTGGAGCGTTCATGGGAACGATTTCGCGACCATGGCAGCCGCGAAGATTACGAAGCGAGCCCTGACGTTGTGAGAGTGACCGATAAAACGTGCGTGTCGAACGAAAACTCGAGCGGGTAAGCGTTGAGAAGACAGGCTGTGCTGTGAAATCAGCAAAGAGAGCGCCGTAGCGTTCAGGGGAACAAGCGAAACGAGAAAATCGAGACGATTTTAAAAGATCCGGTGCGCCGACTAAAAGAGGCGGTAGCCGTAGCAGTCTGCGCCACAGGCACTTCAGGCGTTTCCCCAGTATTTTTCTGGTTGCCACAATGATTTCAGTGATCGCTCTCGTTGCTCCAGTGCTTTCCCCGTAGAATTCAGCGTCGCCACGGTAAGTTCAGCCGATTCCCGCATCACTTCAAAGGTCGCCGTGGAGAGTTTAGCGTCGCCAGGAAAACTTTAGCGATCCTATGGACGGTTCATAGTGTTTCTGGGTGCAAATTGCATCGCAGCCTCGCTCCATCCCTGAACTGGCTCAGTGGATCGGGCTTTCTCCGCGTTTCATTCCATTCCGGAGTGGGTTAACGATTCGAGTAAAAAGGACAGAATCTGCGCGGTAGTCATCCAGATTCACTGGCGTTTCAAAACAGAGTGCAGAAGTATTATCCCGGTTGTCCGGATAACAGCCGGCGCCTGAGGCGGCGTGTGCTGGAGGGAGTGCACCGCCGTTACGCTCGGCGCCGGCTGAACCGTCATCGAAATGCAAAGCTGCTTCCGGGAGTCGCGGAAAAACATCCGTACGGCAGAACATCAACGTAATGGCGTGCCCGACTTCGGAGACGTCCTTGCATTTCGAAATTCATTCTTTGCCGATACGGATCGAATAGGAACTGTAATAGGTGGCAGGTGAAGTGTCCGATGTACGCGCGGTCTGCCCTCCTGAGTCAGGAGGGCAGCGTGATTGCGAAGCAATCACGCGAGGGGTGGTTCCCAAGCCGCGCTGCTGCAGGATTTCGCTTCGGAACCACCCCGGCGCTTCGCGCCACCCCTCCTGACTCAGGAGGGGAATTTATTCACACCTTCTACAATTATTCAAAGCCGGGTAAAGTTCACAAATGACGTTTGACTGGAGACCGCCTCAGAATTCGGAAATCCAACCGGCTGAAGGCCTGCAACTGGTCTTCTCGACGCCGATCTGGATGTTCTCCTACCCGCGAGCGGAGGCCGACAATCCAGCCGTCGCGGCCTCCATTCTTGAAGCCGCCCGTACATATCCCAGCCAGGGCAAAAGCAACGTTGGAGGCTGGCGCTCGCGCAATGACCTGTTTCACTGGGCCGTTCCGGAGGTGAAGGAAATTGCAATGTGGATTCTCGATTGTGCGCGGCAAATCATCGAAGCCAGTGTTCGACCGGACCGATTTCGCGGAAAGATCAGCGCAGTGGGTTGGGCGACGGTTTGTGGGACAGGCAACTACAATGCTCCGCACATTCATCCCGAGTCCGCCTGGTCTGGAGTTTATTACATCGATGCGGGCGATCCGGATCGGACCATTCCGATGAGCAGTTGCCTGGAGCTTCTGGACCCGCGTTCAGCCGCGGGAGGAGGGAGTGTCCCTGGCGATCCGTTCGGACATCCGGTACGGATCCCGCCTCAGGCAGGCTTGCTGATCTTCTTCCCGAGCTGGTTGACACACTGGGTACACCCGCATTCGGGCTCACGGGAAAGAATTGCTATTTCGTTCAACATATCCGCCACACCTGCAGAGGTTGTTGCTGCCCCGGAGTCGCCTTGAATAGCGTCATCAAATAAAAGGCCGGCGCCGACTGCAGCGTGTACTGGGGGGAGTACCTGCTGATATTTCGACGCCGGCCGAATTTCGGTCTCCGGAAAATGCTGGCAACCCTCCTAGCAGAGCGTTACTGATTGAGCAAGTCCGGCCTCGCTGGTTTCTTTGTACTTGGCGTTCATGTCTTTTGCGGTCTGAGCCATCGCTGTGATGGTGGCGTCCAAATCGACCCGGTGTCTGCTCGCGATCTCATTGCTGGCGATTGTGTAAGCGGTCCAGGCCTTGACCGCGCCGAATGCGCAGCGTTCAATGCACGGAACCTGCACAAACCCTGCCACCGGATCGCAGGTCATTCCCAGGTGATGTTCCAGGGCCGACTCCGCCGCGTTCTCGACGACTCGAGGCTCCGCGTCGTACGCAGTTGCGACCAATGCGGCCCCCATTGCCGACGCCACTCCGATTTCTGCCTGGCAACCGCCCTCGGCAGCAGACAGCGTTGCATTGTGCTTGCAGAGGTAACCAATCGCCGCTGCCGCAAGCATTCCGTTGCGAATTTTTTGTTGCGGAAGATTTCGCGCTCCTTCGCCCAAGGCATGGACTAACGCCGGCATGACGCCGGCGGACCCTCCGGTTGGCGCCGTGATGACGAGGTGTCCGCGCCCGTTTTCCTCGGAGCCGGCCAGCGCGTAGGCCGACAGAACGCCGATACCACGATCCGACTGGTACTTGTCGTCCATGGCGCGTTTGTAGACGGTCGCGGCTTTGGATGCCAGCTTGATCGGGCCGGGCAACACGGAGTTTTCCGGTACGGCAAGTCCGGATTTTACGGTGGCGTTCATCGCGTTGACGATCTTGTCGACGAAGGCCCAGACTTCGGCCTCGCTTCTTCCAGGGATTGCCATTTCATTGGCAAGAATCACCTGAGCTATCGTCAATTTGTTTTTTTCCGCGTGATCCCGCAATTCTTTCATTGTCGCGAATGGGTATTTGGGCGCGTTCTTCTTAGGCGGCGTGTACCCTTTCCACTCGATGAACCCGCCGCCCACGGAGTAGTACTCCTGCTCCAGCAGCACGGTGTCCCCGGCAAGGAGTTTGCAGGTCATCGTGTTGGGGTGAGGGAAATTGCCCTTGGGCGCGTCATAGACGATATCCTTCAGACTGACCTGGATGGACTTGTCGCCAAGCTTTACCGGGAACGTCTGATCGGGTTTTGTGATTAAGCTATCGAGGAACAGAGGATCGACAGTGGCCGGTTCTTTGCCGATCAATCCCGCCAGTGAAGCGCGCTCCGTGCCGTGGCCCTTGCCAGTGGCGCTGAGGCTGCCAAAGAGGTAGACCTTCAGCGCGGTTGCCTTGGCGAGCTGGTCCGCGGACAACTTGGTTGCACGCTGGTAGAAATCATAGGTAATGCGCATCGGGCCAATCGTGTGCGAGCTCGAAGGGCCTGGCCCCACTTTGTAGAACTCGTCCAGAACCGTCATCACCGGCCCCTTTGCCTTCTTGACGACATCCAGATCCTCGGAAAGCGGCGGCGCTGGCGCTGCCAGAGCCGCCTGAGCCGGCGACGGTGCAGGCGGCGTCTCGCCAACCTGCGCAGACTTCTCCTGTGTGGTACAGCCGGTCAATACAGCAGCTGCTCCAATGGTGGCACTGCGCATCAGAAAGGAACGGCGATCCACTCCCGAAGGAGCTTCCTTAAGTTCCGACTCTATAAATTTCTTTTCATTCTTTTCTTCGTTTTCCATTGTTGCTCCTCTGAACTGCACCGGAACAAAATCACTCCACGTTATGGATGATCTTCCATGCAGCGAAATTCCGTGTTTTACTCCAATGCGGTCTCCGCAACTCGCAATCGCTTTTTCCCCACCGTGATGTTGAATTCTTCCTTTAACGGGGTGCGTTCGGAACTGTAATAGGTGGCAGGTAGATGCTGGCGGAACAGGAGCTGAGCAAAGTACTCCCTGGGAATCTCCACGAGTTCTTGCGGAGCCGTCCATTCGTGGCGAGTCACTTCACGCTAATCCTTTTATCGATACGGTCCTTACCGGATTCTCTACCTACCTGCCATCTCTTACAGTTTCCCTATGCGTCGCTTCGACGAAAATGGATTCTGGATTGGCGCTGCAATGCCGTTCTGCGGATGTATTTCCTATCCATACGAAGACCATAAATTCTATTTCTCATTGGAGGGCTCCCCATGCGGTTACGCCGCGCAGGCTGCACACTGGAAATTGCAGTGGTACTCATGTTTACTGCCTACTTCGCAACTTCCTCATATGGGCAGGCTGCCCCGCCCTCGCAGAGCACACTCGAAAAACAGATAGAGGATGTAAAAGCGGAGAACGCTGCCGTTCGGGAACAGCTCAAAACGATGGAGGAGCAGCAAAAAGAACTGCAGGCAACCGTAGACAGTCTTCAGCGTGGCCTTGGCGCTCCGGGACCGGCAGTTCAACCCAACCAATCCGGAGGTGCGGAGCCCGTGGAGCGTTACCAGGATGGAATCGTGCTGTGGCGTAGCAGCGACAAGGACAGAATCCCATTTCTGGTGAAGTACAATCAGGATATTCAACTCCGATATCTCAATACCACTTCATCGGAGGACACGTTCACCGATCATCTGGGTACTGTGCGTGATGTTCATAAACGCAATGACATTACGGTGAACCGCACCATGTTCGTGATCGGTGGCTTTGTCTTCGATAAGAGGTTTGTCTATAACTTCAAGGTCTGGACGTCTGCCGGGGCGGCGTCCATCGTTGTGGCGGGCAATCTGGGCTGGCAATTTGGCAAGGCGTTGACGTTGATGACCGGATATACGGGAGTTCCAGGAAGCCGGTCGCTGGTCAACACGTTCCCATACTTTGCAGCGACCGACAGAACCATGGCGGACAACTTCTTTCGGCCCGGATTTACGCAGGGAACATGGGCGATGGGCGAACTTCCGAAGGGCATCAACTACCTGGGGTTTGTTGGCAACGGTCTCAACACTCTGAATATTTCAGCAACCAAGATCGACACGAATCTCGTGACTTCCGGAAGTGTCTGGTGGGAACCGCTGGGAAACTACGGGGCAAACGGCAAATCCCGAAACATGTACGACGATTACTTCTCATCAAAGCAGGTTCGCATTCGAATCGGTACATCGTTTACTCACGCGAGAGAAGACCGGTTTTCAAACCTCGACGTATCGGTACCTGAAAACACTTCCATGTACAACTCCGACGGCGTACTGCTGTTCTCCACTGGAGCGTTTGCACCGGGCGTTACCGTAAATGAGGCTACATATAAGATGTCTGCGATCGATGCCGGCATCAAGTGGAGGGGCCTCGCGGCCAACGGGCAGTTTTATTCCCGTTGGGTGTCCGACTTCGAGGCCGATGGACCGCTTCCGCTGGAGTCGACATTCGACAACGGCTTTGACTTGTCGGTGGGTCATTTTGTCGTTCCCAGGAAGCTGAATGTGTTTGGCCGCGGCTCGATGGTATTTGGTCAGTTCAGCAACTCGTGGGAATATGCCGGCGGCTTCAAGTGGCACTTCCTTCCGACCGAGCGCCTGTGGCTGAGCGGCGAGCTGATGCGTGTTCACAGAGCTCCATACAGCGGAGCCTTTACTCCGTACACAGCGGGTATGGATGGCTGGGCGCCAATGATTCAGGCCGTTCTCGCGTTCTGAGTTTGCTGCCGGATTGCGAGCGTAGGTGAATCTCTCTTCCTTTGGAGCGATAACGTAGCCGGCGAATTCGAGCTTTTCCCTTATATCCAGGGTCATCGCGCGGATTCGTCAACGAAGTTATGGACGGTCGGCGAAATGGGGACTTGCCGCCCGTTCTGGTTCATACTACCAACCTTTACAGCTATTTATTTGCACCGTTTCCTTCAAATTAGTCGTGGCCAGAACAAACCAACGCGTACAGGAGAAATATATATGAGGTCTCTTCGATTGATTCTTCCGTCGGTGTTATTCACGATACTGTTTTTTTCGGTATCGGCATTTGCTCAGGACGTGAGCTTCAATTTCGACCAGACCGTCGATTTTACCAAGTACAAGACGTACCACTGGGAAAAGCATCCCAACTCTGCGGATATCGACCAGCTGACGGTTACCCAGCTCGCAACGGCATTCGATGCGGAGCTTGCCAGGAAGGGCCTCAAGAGGATGGAACAGGGCGCCACCGATCTGGCCATCGTTTTCCAATTGGCCGTGAAGAATGAAAAGGAACTGACGACCTTCAGTTCCGGCTACGGAATGGGGCCCGGCTGGGGAGGATCCTGGTACGGCGGATCGGGAACCACAACGACCAGCGTGAATAACATCACGGTCGGAACTGTTGCACTGGATGTGTATGACGCTTCCTCGAAGAAACTGGTATGGCGTGGCGTTGCGACAAAGACCCTCGACACCGGTGCAAAGCCGGATAAGCGCCAGAAGAATATGGCGAAGGGTGCCGCAAAACTTCTGAAGAATTATCCGCCGGTAGTGAAAGCAAAGAAGTAGAACCGATCTTCATACGGACTCTAATGGTGAATCAATGAACCTGGCGACGAAAGGCGCTCCAGGCTGGATTGGAAATTACCGAAGTTTTTTCGTGATCGTTCTCCTTTCGTTGTGCCTGGCATCGCCCTTGTGGGCCGCCGATAAGACCGACCAGATCTGGCTGAAGAACGGCGATCATCTGACCGGCGAAATCAAGAAACTCTCACTGGGAGTCTTCTATTTCAAGCCCAAGTACGCGCTGAATTCTATCGAGATTGACTGGAATGAAGTGGATCGTATCGATACGGTGGAGCGCTTTAACGTCATCTTGACCAATGGAATAACGCATTCCGGCATCATTCGGAAAATTCAGGAAGCCGGCGATACTGCCGATTTTACAATCGTTGATGATGGAATGACGGTGCAGGTGCACAGACTCGAAGTCGTCAACATTCAGCCTCAGAAATCCAGTTTCCTGGCGCAGCTGAATGGATCGATCGACTATGGCTTCAGCTATGTCAGCGGCAACAATCAGGTCCAGTCGTCCCTGGGTGCAAATGCAGCGTATCGTGGGGAAAAGAATCAGATGTCCACTAGTCTGAGCTCGAGCTTCAGCGGGCAATCCGACGCGGAAGACACGACACGCGAATCCTTCTCCGGAGATTACAGCAGAATCCTGACGCCGAAATACTTCGTGACCGGCTTGAGCGCTCTGCTCAGCAGCAGCCAACAGCAGCTGGACCTCCGCGTTACGTTTGGAGGTGCATTCGGAAGAACCTTGATTCGGACAGACAGAACCGCTTTCGCCGCCGCGCTTGGCGCAGTCGCAAGCCGGGAAAAGTATACGGCCGGTGCGACAGCCAATTCGACAGCAAACAATCCTGAAACCACGACCGAGATTCTGGGGACATTGGACTTTACCAATTTTCGCTTTGACGCCTATAGCGTCACCAGCAGTCTTCGGGTGTATCCCAGTTTGTCGACATGGGGTCGCGTCCGTGTGGGTTCGGAAACGAATGTCAGCTGGGAGTTCATCAAGGATTTGTATTGGAATCTGAGAGTCTATGAAAATTTTGATACCAAGCCTCCGATCAACGCTCCGAAGAATGACTTCGGGATAACGACTGGATTGGGATGGAAATTCTAGCTGTCCCAATTTGTTGAGCCTATGGTGCGCTTCCCTGTTCTCATTTCATGCTGGCTGATCTTCAGCACACTGTTTGCTCCGTCCCTGTTCACTCAGGTTCCCCCGGTGCAGCCTCAGGTGGAAGCCGCTCGCGCCGCCGTTACCCTCGACGATCAACACCTCTTTTATGTGGTCCGCTTTAAGGGGTACTCCGCAGAAATGCGGGCGGAGCGAATTCGTGGAGTGCTTCAGGAAGTCGCCGACGACGAATCCATCTCAGCCAGCGCTTTGGGCATCGCCGATGACGTCATTTCAACGGACGTCATGCTGGGATCCAATGTTCTGTTTTCGGTTACCGACGCCGACGCGAGCGAGGAAGGGATTTCAAGACAGGAACTGGGAAACAAGATTCTGAAGAGAATCGGATCCGCAATTGAACAATACCGGCGCGAACGAGCGCCTCATCATCTTTTCCTGTCGATCATCTACAGCGTTCTGGCGACATTGGCACTTGGGGCACTGGTGTGGGTCTTCTTTCGATGGAATCGAAAGTTGATCTCGTTGGTGGTGGCCCGCGTTCGTCCGGTCACAATCAAATCCCATGAAGTGGTGCGGGCGGAGTGGATTCTGCGAGTTCTGAGGGGCATCTGGGAGCCCATACGATTGATCATTATCGTGGGACTCTCCGTCGTATATCTGGAACTGGTGCTGAGTCAATTCCCATGGACCCGCCCATATGCTTTCCACATTTTAGGGAATATCCTCGTGCCCCTGCGTGCCATTGGGTATGGGTTCTGGTCGCAGCTTCCGAATTTTCTGACGCTCGCAGTGGTATTCCTCCTGACGCGCTATCTCCTGAAGGTATTGAAATTCCTGTTCTCTGAAATTGCGGACGGAAGGATCGAGGTTCCCGGCTTCTATCCCGACTGGAGCCGCCCGACTTTCAACATCGTCCGCGTTCTCGTGACTTCGTTTGCACTGGTCTTCGCCTTTCCCTACATTCCCGGTTCCGACTCACCGGCCTTTAAAGGCATATCCGTTTTTCTCGGAGTTCTCGTTTCACTGGGTTCTTCATCGGCGATTTCGAATGTGGTCGCAGGAATTACCCTCACCTATATGAGGGCTTACCGGATTGGAGATGTCGTTACCATCGGGGATTCGAATGGCATCGTTACGGGAGTGGGCACGCTTGTGACGAGAATTCAAACGTTCAAAGACGTGGAGATTACGATTCCCAACTCGATTGTGCTCAGCGCCCATATCACCAATTTCTCCAAAGCGGCCGGCGAAGAGGGGTTGATACTCCACACATCCGTCACGATTGGCTATGACACGCCCTGGCGGCAGGTCGAAGCCCTGCTGCTTCTGGCTGCGGATCGGACTCCAGGCCTCCTGCGGGAACCGGCTCCCTATGTCCTGCAGCGCGATCTTGGTGACTTTTACATTACCTACGAGCTCAACGTCAGGACCGATGCTCCGGAGAAAATGTTCCGGACCTACTCCGCACTCCACGCCAACGTCCAGGACGCGTTCAACGAATTTGGCGTCCAGATCATGTCACCCAACTACATTGCCGACCGCTCTGTTCCGACGATCGTGCCCAGGAGCAAGTGGTTTACGCCGCCTGCAAAGAAACCGGAGGAAGGGAATGCGGCCAGGTAGGCACCACTATGAAACGTCCGAGTGCACGAATTGCCCACTACAGCAGAACCTTGATCAACCCGCCCAACACTTCTTCGAGTGAAAAGACGGTCAGTGCCAGTGGAAGCAGCGGTACTGCGGTTGCGAGCGCCAATCGTATCGCGTCCTGTAAGGTGAAC
>Ga0207691_10005400_pt1 | contig 12340 bp, 11 predicted proteins | sample KBSM13metaG_FD_184327 | JGI IMG/M metagenome (GOLD analysis project Ga0207691, IMG submission 184327) | Miscanthus rhizosphere microbial communities from Kellogg Biological Station, Michigan, USA - KBS M1-3 metaG (SPAdes) (version 2) | ecosystem: Host-associated > Plants > Roots > Rhizosphere >...
GAAGCGATCAACGTTTTTGAAGTGCTGTGGCAAAAGGGCACCGATTACACGCAGGAACCCCGGCTTGAGGGCGATCTCCAACCGCATGCCGCCATCGCGCGCCTCCGGCTGATGCACGGGGGGCGCGAAATCATCGTCGTCCGCTCGATCAGCATGGGACGTCACGCCCGCCATGGTGTTGCACTTACGGATCCCATGGCCTCGCGCAATCATGCGTTTATCGAACGGCGCTACGACCGGTTCGTGTTGATCGATCAAAGTTCCAATGCGACATACGTGATCATGCAGTCCGGCGAAGAATACAAGCTCAAACGCGAAGAAATGATTCTGCACGGCAGTGGACGCATTGGATTTGGCCATCGGCCGACCGGCTCGGTGATGGACCTCGTGGGATTCATATGCGAGTCAGGCAGCGCCGCTGCCGCTGTCATGTAAAGCATTATGACCGCGGTGGCGTCTGGTTGCGGCCGCGCAGCGTTTCGCTCAGATAGCCGCTAACCGCAAGAATCGACGCGATCATCACAAATACCGGTGACATGCCAAATGCTGCGCTCAGTGCGCCAGCCGCCACGGGGACTGCGGTGTGGGTCAAATGATTAAGCGTGAGCCGTACACCCGTGACCTCCCCGGTGCGTCCCTGCGGTGAGCGGTTGTAGCTCATCAGTAATGTCAGCGGCTGACTGCAGCCGAGCGCAAGCCCGATACCGAATGACAGTGCGCCGAGCAGCCACGCATTCTGCGCGAACGGAAAAATCAAAAAGATTGCGGCGCCGAGGAACATCGAATAAGCGAGCACCCGGCGGGCGGTATATCGCGCCGTCAACCGCGGAAGGCTGAACCGCACTATGAAAGTTGCGACGGCGAACGTACCCAATAGTATCCCGATCGTTGATGGCGACAGGTTGATCGAACGCCCATACAGCGGCAGGTAGAACATGTACAGGTCCCAGCCAGTGACCACCATGGCTCCGGTGATCAGGACCTTGCGCAGCTCCGGTTCGCGCAGCAGCAGGAATGCGCTGCCCGTATGCTTCGCCGCCGGCGGCATCTGCACTTCGCGGATCTTGCGATAGGTGAGCAAGACGGCGAGCGCAATAAGCGTCGTAAGGCTCAAGCACAGGTACGCGCGTGCATGTCCGGAATATTCGATGATGTAACCCACGGCGAGTGGACCGAAAAAGCTCGATACGGAATAGCCGAGTGACAAGGTGCTGAAATTCTTGGTTCGGTCTTCACGCGGCCCCCACGCGCCGGTAAGGTTTTGCACCGCCACGTTGTACATTACGAACCCGGCGCCGATGACTGCGGCGGACGCATAGAGCGACCCCGCATGCGTAAACAGAAACGGAATGAGCAGTCCGCTGCCGCACAACAAAGTGCCTGCGACCATGGGCGGCTGTACGCCATAGCGGTCAGTGACGCGTCCGGCAAATACGCCCAGCAAGAGCGGTGCGGCCGAATATAGCGAGATGATCAGTCCGATGCCAAACGCATTCACGCCGAGCTCGATTGCAAACAGCGAAGCAACGACGCGGCTGGCCGTCATGCAGCCATGAATGATGACGTTAAGGAGAACAATTAGATACATGAGATTGGAGCGACAGCGCAATGTTGAGACTGCATAACCGCATTGCGCGCTAGTCGGCGGTTGCTCCTGACGCCTTGATGATTTTTGCGTACTTAGGAATTTCGCTCTTTATGAAGGCAGCGAATTCGTCCGGCTTATCTCCAACCGGCTCCGCGCCCAGCGCGGCAAGTCGTTCTTTCATGCTCACCGTATGCAGTATGCGCACGACTTCTGCATTGAGTCGCGTAATGATTGCAGCCGGCGTTGCGGCCGGCGCCAGAATTCCAAACCAGGTGCTGACATCAAAATCCCGCAGGCCTTGCTCGCTAATCGTCGGCAACGCGGGCACCAACGCCGAGCGCTTGATCGTCGTTAGCGCGAGCGGACGCACTCTCGCCGCATCGATATTCGGCAGAGCGGATGCAAGATTGTCGAACATGAGCGAGACGTGACCTGCTATCAGATCGATCGACGCCGGCGCTGCACCTTTGTAAGGAACATGAACCATGTTGATGCCCGCCATGGTCTTGAATAGCTCGCCGGCGAGATGCCCCGCGCTGCCCGTGCTGCCCGATGCAAACGCAAGCTGACCGGGCCGCGACTTTGCAAGCGCAATGAGATCTTTGACGCTGCGCGCAGGGACAGAAGGATGAACGATGAGCACATTCGGTACTTGCGTAATGAGCGTAACAGGCGCGAAGTCCTTCACCGGATCGAACGGAAGCTTGCGATACAGAGACACATTAATCGCGTGAGTACTTACAGCACCCATCAGAATGGTGTAACCATCAGGCGGGGACTTGGCGACCGCATCCGCGCCGATATTGCCGCCTGCACCGGGGCGGTTATCGATGATTACCGGCTGATTCCAGCTCTTGCTGAGGGCCTGCCCGATTGCTCGCGCAACGATGTCGAGCGGTCCGCCTGCGGGAAAAGGCACGACATAGCGTATTGCTCTCGTTGGATAAGCGGTTTGTGCGGCCGCAACGCCTGCGTACGAAAGCAGCGTCGCGAGCGCGGCGCAGGTAGCCGCGTGCGCCACGCGATCAGACGGCGTAGCCGGGGTCTTCCCGATCGAGCTTGCGCAGCAATGCTTCCCACATCAACGTGCCCCCGGCACTGCGCCCGCCTTTGGCGGTCAACTCCATCCCTTGCTGCACTGTGTGATCGACGACTTCCTGCGGCAGGTAATTCAGTTGTGTGCCGCCGCTCATCGCGAGAATCTGAAATTTGCACGCCTGCTCGAGTTTGTACATGCGGGCGAACATCTCGCCCACGGTTGCTCCTACCGTCAGCGTGCCATGATTGCGCAGAATGAGCATATTGCCGTCCCCGAGATCGCGCACGAGCCGCTCGCGCTCCGTAAGATCGTGTGCGACGCCTTCGTAGTCGTGATAGCGCAGCTGGTTCAGCGGCGCAGTCAGCGCTTTTTGCGTGATCGGCAACAATCCATCCTTTTGCGCTGACACGGCGACGCCATAACCGTTGTGTACATGCATGACCGCATGCGCGTCATGCCGTCCCATATGAATCGCGCTATGGATGGTAAATCCCGCAAAGTTCACTTCGTACGGTGACTCGGACAGTTTGGCGCCATTGATGTCACACTTGATAAGCGATGAGGCGGTGATCTCTTCAAACAGAAGCCCATAGGGATTGATCAGGAATTGATCGTTGCTGCCCGGCACGCGGCACGAGATGTGTGTACCGAGCATGTCTGTCCACCCGACCAACGCTGTTAAGCGAAACGCAGCGGCCAGATCAACGCGAGCTTGCCACTCAGCGGCGTCGATGCGGTTGCGTACCGTCTTCAGTCGTGGCTTCGCGGGACGCAGGCGCGTTACATTCGATTTTCTGGCGGCGGATTTCATCAGTGTCTCCTCGAGCGAAGCGCATATTGTAGCGAAAGCATACATGCCTGTAACGGTCGTAGTCCGCAGGGTGTGCTTTGCTATACTGCGAGCCTTGATCCAGACGTAATTTGTCTGGGATGTCTTGTTCGCGCACACCGATGCGGGCGACACACTTGCGGTCGACTCCAGCGCAATGAGATCGATCGAGGGCTCTCTGTGCTGAATTACTTATATGAGTTGAAGTGAAGGAGACACGCTATGAAACAACTGAGGATTCCAGCGGTATTCATGCGCGGTGGAACCAGCAACGCAATTGTGCTGCATGAACGCGATCTGCCGCGTGACCGCGCGTTGTGGGATGAAATCTTCCTCGCAGCGATTGGCAGCCCCGATCCGTATGGGCGTCAGCTCGATGGCATGGGCGGCGGCATTTCATCGCTGTCGAAGGTATGCGTCGTGGGTCCGCCCACGCGCAGCGACGCGGACATCGATTACACGTTCGCCCAGGTGCAGGTGAAGGAAGCGAAAGTCGATTACAGCGGCAACTGCGGCAACATGTCGTCGGCAATGGGCCCTTTCGCGGTGGATGAAGGATTGATCAAAGTGAGTGGCCGCGAAGCACTCGTGCGTGTTCATAACACCAACACGAAAAAAATTATCCATGCGCGCTTCAGCCTTGACGAAGGGCTGTCGTCTGTCGACGGCGACCTCGAAATTCCGGGCGTCGCAGGCAGTGGCTCTCCAGTCAAATTGGAATTTCGCGAACCGGGCGGTGCGACGACCGGCAAACTGCTGCCGACGGGAAATGTCGTGGATACGCTCGATGTTGCGGGCGTGGGGAAAATACGCGCGTCACTCGTGGACGCTGCAAACGCGTGCTGCTTTCTCAACGCGGCGGACCTGGGTCTAACCGGCATCGAAATGCCGGAAGCGCTCGACGCATCGACCGAGCTTCTTGAAAGACTCGCGAAAATTCGCATCGCCGCGTCGATCGCGATGGGCATCGGCAAGGACGCTGCGGACGCAGCGCGCAAAAAGGTCGTGCCCTTCGTTGGTTTTGTATCCGCACCGCAGAACGCGCCGTCACTTTCAGGCGACATGATCCAGGGCGACAGTGTCGATTTAACCGGCCGCATGCTCTCGAATGGCCAGCCGCATCGGGCGCTTCCGCTCACGGTCTCTCTTTGCATGGCGGTAGCTGCGCGTATCAGAGGGAGTCTCGTTCATGTCGTTACGCGGCGGGCAGAGAACGACGATGCGCCAATCAGAATCGCTATGCCGTCGGGTGTGCTGGTAGTCGCGGCGGATGTCAAAAACGTCAACGGCGCGTGGCATGCAGAACAGGGCGCTTTCTTTCGCACTCAACGCCGTATGTTTGATGGGTACGTCTATGTTCGCGCATCGCGCGTGCCGGGTCTTGTCGCGGCGACCGGCGGTAAACTCAAAGCCGCTTAACGTCAGGGCCTAAACGTAAAAAAGGGCGCCGATGGGCGCCCTTTTCTTTGTGGTGCTGTGCCGAAATTATGCAGCGTTCCTTTTAGGCGCCGCGGGCCTGTTTGCCCAGTACTCGGGCGAGGCCTTCGACTTCGCAAGCGCCTCCGGCGTCTCGAAGCCCGGCGCCATCGACGCGCCGGTACCGGGCATAACCTGATGGTGCTCGATGTTCAATAGCCGCAGCCAGCTTTGCTGCCCGAGCGTCAATCCGATTGCGCACCCAAGTTCGACCAGCTCAGCTTCGTTGAAATGCTTATACATGCGTTCCCAGAACGCATCATCGGTGTCCAGGCGCCAGGTGATCGCCTCGGCATAGGCAAGCGCTGCTTTCTGGCGGTCGTCATATTTGACCGACTTTTCGAAGTTGATGAGATCGTCGTAATGCGTTTCCTTGAGGCCTTCACCGGCGCCTTTTACCGAGCGCTGGTTGCCGCAGAACTCGCATATGACCGAGCGCGAAACGTAGACGCGGCACAGCTCCTTAACTGCATGATCCAGTATGCCGTTACGGAAAATGTCGTTCCACGAATTCGCGAAAAACCAGAAGCATGCGGGCACGTGCGCGCGCACCGCACTGCTCTCCGGGCGCGGCGTGCCTTCGCGGGCGCAGCGCTCCATTTCGGCGCGTTGCGCGTCATCCATTTGCTCGAGCGGTACATAACTGATTCGTTGTTTGGCCATGAAAGTCTCCGTTGCGGTCGTTGTGTTAGGTCTAAAGCAGACATTCTGCCTGTTGCAGGAAATTTTGGTATCCTGAGCAAAGCAAACAGCTTGTTGCAAAAAGATGACTTCCGCCTCAGCGCTGCTGAACTTGATGTCGAGCTTCGCCGCAGTCGTCAAAGCCGGCAGTTTCACGCGTGCGGCAACGCGTCTCGATTTATCGAAATCCGTCGTGAGCAGACACGTCTCGGCGCTCGAGAAAGCGCTCGGCGTGCAACTGCTGTATCGCTCCACACACCGGTTAAGCCTGACAGAAGCGGGTGAGCGCTTTCATCTGTATTGCAAAGACCTCGAGCATGTTGCGGAGCAGGCAGCCGCCTTTGCAACCTCCGCGCGCGAGCAGCCGCAGGGACTGTTGCGCCTCACTTTGCCGCAGACGCTCGTCGTTTCGCCGGTAGGTTCGCTCATCACCCGGTTTCAGCAACTGCATCCGACGGTCCAACTGGACGTTCGCGTCACGAGCCTGCAAGTTGATCCCATCGCGGAGGGTTTCGATGTTGCGCTGCGTATCGGGACTTTGCAGGACTCCAATCTGGTATGCCGAAAAATATCGGATGTGCGTTTTATCGCTGTCGCGGCTCCCGCATACCTCAAGCGGCACGGATCGCCGGCGACCGCGGCAGATCTGAAGCAGCACAACTGCCTTATTTATTCGGAGTTTGAGTCACGCGGGCGTTGGCCTTCGGAAAACCGCGGCCGCAGCAAGCCGGTCGCATTGACAGGAAGTTTGAGCACCAACAGCGGCGTGTTGCTGATCAATGCACTGCTGGCTGGGCAGGGTATTGTCATCGGGCCCGATCTCATGTTCGAGCCGTATCTCAAACGGCGTCAGGTGCGCGTGTTACTCGAGGAGGAATCACGCGAGTCATCCGGCGTTTATGCAGTCTACCCGCAGGGGCGTTTCTCGTCTGTCAATCGGCGCGCGCTGGTTGATTTCCTCATCGCCGAGCTGCAGTCGGCGAATACTGTGACTAAGCAGGCGGGACACGCAGCGCGCGCTTAAGCGTAAGACACAACGGCAGCGTCGCGAAGGCGAGCAGCCCGCACAGCGCAATTGATGAACTCACACCGAATGCATCGCCGATGAGACCAAAGACGAGCGGCACAATGAGGCCGCATACTGAGTTCACGGTATAGAAGAGTCCAAATGCGCGCGGCAGGCGATCCGGATCCACGACGTCGCCGATGGTCGCGTACAACACCGACGAAGTGCCGTTAAGCGCAATGCCGAGCAATGGCAGCACGAGATATGCGGCTACATCGGGAAGCACGAGCATCAACAGAATTCCGACTCCCGTGCATAGCTCGGTGAGCACGATCGTGCGGATGATCCCGAAGCGTTCGGCGAGCAGTCCGCACGCGAGCTTGCCTGCCATGCCGCCGATGAGTAATAGCGGAACGGACAACGCTGCCCAGCCGGCGGGAAGATTTTTCGCCAGCATGAGGAATGCGATGAACGTCAGAAAACCCGTGCGCACGCTCGTATCGAGCACTTCAATCAGGCACAGCGCGATGAAGCCGGGTCGATTGCGCACACCCCAGCCTGGGGCAGTACTTGTAGCATGCGCTCCGGCGGCAGGGGTCCTGCTGCGTCCCGCGGTCGCATCGAGTCCAATCAAGATCATCAGCGCGCATGCGAGCGCGAGCGCGCCAAACACACTGATAGGCACTTGCCATGGGACGCCGGCGACAAAAAGCAGGCTCACTGCACCGCCGAAAGCAAATTTTCCAACATCGCCAAAAAAATTATAGGTGCCGAGCGCGGCCCGTCGGCCGTTACCGGGGTAAGCGTGCGATATCAGTGTCGAGCAGAGCGGATGCTGGAACGCCGAGCCGAAACCCGCGAGAAACAGCGCGGCGAGTATCGCTGCGAATCCCGCGGACTGTCCGAGCACTAGAAACGCGATGCCGCTGGCGCAAGTGCCGAATGCAAGCAGATTGCGCGCGCCGAGACGCTCCGCGACCATGCCAACCGGTGTCTGAAAAACAGCGGTCGCTGCGCGCCACGCGGAGCGGATTACGCCCACTTGCACCAGGGAGAGGTTGAAGGCCTGAGCGAGAATTGGCAGCAGCACATAACTCACATCGGACAACCCGTCATGCAGGATGTGCGTGGCGCAGCATGTTCTCAGTGTTCGGTTCGGTGATGTTAACGCCACGTCTGCTCCAGTCTCGTACCGCCTGAATCATAGCAGGGACGGCCGCAGCAGTCGCACGCGTGCTGAGCGCCGGTGTAAAATCGCCCGCCACATCGAGCTTGCATGAATCTAGTTATTTATTTTTTCGCCGCGTCGTTTATTTTCATGGCGATCGCGCTGATGATTACATATCGCCGTACGCGTCATTACGGTGTATTTCTTCTTGCACTGACATATGCGGCGTCGGCGGCGCTCGCCATCGTGCTGATGCATTGGTGGCCGCTCGTCGCCGGCTTCTTGCTCGTATGGCTCTTGCGGCTACTGGGTCTCGATCCTGATGTGCGCAAGGATGATGCGGCAAACACTTTAAACGGCAAATAGCCACCACGGCTCTGCCGTCGTGCGCCCTTGGGCGCAAACATTCCGCAATGCGACGACCGGACGACGGCTGGCACGCATGCTGTGTCTCACAAGAATCCGATCGCACTTACTAATCGTTACGCACACCGGCGGAGCTTGCGACGGTCCGCCATTTCGCCGTTTCATCCCGGATGCGCTGAGCGAAAGCCGCCGGCGTGGTCTTGTCAGGTTCCCAACCTTGTGCGATGAGCGCTTGCTGCATATCGCTCGCCTCGAGTATGCCTGCCATATGCAGATCGAGTCGGTCAACGATGGACGGCGGCGTGGCGGCTGGTACTAGAACACCGATCCACAGCGACACTTCGTAGGCGCGAACACCCGCTTCTATGACTGTAGGCACTTCGGGCAGTGCAGTGACACGCTTGGCGCCGGTCGTAGCGAGCGCGCGGAGCTTGCCTGACCGTATGTGCGGCAGCGTCGGAGAAATGCTGCCCCATTGGAGCTCGACGCGTCCGCTCAATACGTCCATGGCCGCGAGGGCGGAACTCTTGTAGGCCACATGATTGAACCGCACCCCGGTCATGTTGCAAAAGAGCTCGCCACCGAGATGGCCGAGGCTCGCACTGCCCGCTGAGCCGTATGCAATCTGTCCGGGTTTCGACTTCGCGAGCATGATGAGTTGTGCAAGGTTCTCCGCCTGCACCGATGGATGAACGGCGATGACATAGGGAGAGCTGCCGATCATCGATACGGGCGCAAGGTCGCGCATGACGTTATAGCTGAGGCGCGGATTGATCGCCGGCGCGACCGCCAACGTACTGGTTGTTCCGAGGACTAGCGTATGGCCGTCGGCAGCAGCACGGGCGGCTGTCTCCATGCCGATGTTGCCGCTGGCGCCCGCTCGATTGTCGATGACCACTTGCTGACCGAGAGCACTGCTGAGCTTCACGGCGATTACTCGCGCCGCGTTGTCGGTCGAGCTGCCCGGCGGAAACGGCACGATGAAACGGACCGGTCGCGTAGGCCACGCGATGGATGAAGTTGCGGATGAAGTCGCTGCAGCGGCTAACGACGATGCGAGAACAACTATCATTGCAAGCGCAGTGCGCAGAATCATGCCAGTGCGCGGTCGATTCCGCCGACAAGATCCGCAAAGTCGTTGAGCGCATTGAACCGCGGCTGCGCCGCAATATGCGGTGTGACGATTACGTTGTTGAAGCTCAGCGGCTCATCATCGCCGCGGCCCGGTTCCTCGTACAGCGGATCGAGTGCGAAGCCGCTCAACAGTCCTGAGCGCAGTGCGCTGATGAGCGCATTGCGATCGACGATTTGTGCGCGCGCTACATTGACGAGGCATGCGCCGAGTTTCATTTGCGACAACTCTTTGGAGCGGAGGAGATTGCGCGTCGCCGGAGTCGCCGGTCATTCAGCGCGTATGCCCGCCGCTTTCACGACCTTCGACCATTTCGCCATCTCCACGCGTAAGAATTGAGCGAACTGTTCGGGTGTCGTGGCGACAGCATCGGCACCCATGGCGCCGAATCGCTCCTTCAACTGCGGCGTGCCGAATCCTTTGCGGATTTCCGCATTGATTCGCGAGATGATGTCCGATGGAGTTCCTGCGGGAGCGAGCAAACCGAACCATGCGGTAACCGAGTAGCCGGGCAGTCCCGACTCTGCGACCGTCGGCAAGGCGGGCATTAGTGCGGAATGCTGTGATCCGGTTACCGCGAGTGCACGCAGTCTTCCGGATTTCACATGGGGAAGCGTGATGAGCATATCGGTAAAGCCGATCATTGTCTCGCCGCCGATCAGCGCAGTGAGTCCGGGGGCGCTGCCCTTATAGGGAATATGCGTCATTCGGACCCCGGCGAGCGTCGCAAAAAGTTCGCCGGCGAGATGTTGCGCGCCGCCGGCGCCGCCGGATGCAAACGTCACTTCGCCGGGACGTGCCTTCGCGAAGGCTATCAGTTCTTTCACTGACTTTACCGGCAGTCCCGGATGAACGACCAGCAAGTTGTTAATCGTCGCCAGGAGCGAAATGGGTGACAAATCCCTGACCGGGTCGTAGCCGATGTTGCCGTCGAGAGACGGTGCAACCGCGAACGCAATCGATACAGTCGTCAAGGTATAACCGTCGGCAGGCGCACGGGTAGCAACGGCGATGCCCACGTTTCCGCTCGCGCCGGGCCGATTGTCAATGATCGCCGGCTGTCCCCACGCTTCGGTGAGCAACTGCGCCACCGCGCGCGCGAAGATGTCGCTGGGTCCGCCCGCTACATACGGCACGATGATGCGAATCGGTTTATTCGGATAACTGGAGGGCTGCGCTTGAACGACTGCTGATGCGCAGAGGGGCGCTACGCAAAGAACCACATGCAGGAAGTTACGCATTGGCGGGCTCAGTATGGCGTGCTCGCTTAAATGTATCTAAGTCGATGTCGGCGCCGAAGCCGCCGCCGCCCGGCGTCTCGATGACAAAGACGTCGCCGGCATTCATGTCTATTTTGTCGGCGCCTTGCAGTTCGACCGTCGAGCCGTCAATACGCAGGACGGAGTTGCGTCCGACTTTGCCGGGCTGAGCGCCTGCCGCGCCATACGGAGCAATGACGCGATGGCCGGACAATACTGCGGCAGTCATGTTCTCGAGAAAACGCACCCGACGCACCGCGCCGTCGCCGCCGCGCCACCTGCCTTTACCGCCGCTGCCGCGCCGTATGGAAAAATCTTCCAGCAAAACCGGAAAACGCCATTCGAGGATCTCGGGATCGGTAAGCCGCGAATTGGTCATGTGTGTATGTACGGCATCGGTGCCGTGGAATCCGTTGCCGGCGCCGGAGCCGCCGCAGATCGTTTCGTAGTACTGATAGCGGTCATTGCCGAACGTAAAGTTGTTCATAGTGCCCTGCGAGGCGCCCATCACGCCAAGCGCGCCGTATATCGTGTCGGTTATGCACTGCGAGGTCTCAACGTTACCTGCAACGACCGCCGCCGGATAGCGCGGACTCAACATAGAGCCGTCAGGAATGATGACTTTGATCGGCTTCAGACATCCCGCGTTGAGCGGGATATCGTCGTTGACCAGGGAGCGGAATACATACAGCACTGCTGCCATCGACACCGAAGATGGCGCATTGAAGTTGTTGTGAAGCTGCGGGCTCGTACCTGTGAAATCGATCTCTGCACTGCGTTTGGCTTTGTCAATGCGGATAGCGACTTTAATCACCGCGCCATGGTCCATCGCATAAGAGAACGCGCCGTCTTTTAACACATCGATGACGCGGCGCACGGATTCCTCGGCGTTGTCTTGAACATGCTGCATATACGCATGCACCACATCGAGTCCGAAGTGCGCCACCATGCGCCGCAACTCCTGTACGCCCTTCTCGTTAGCCGCGATCATTGCGCGCAGGTCTGCCATGTTCTGCGCCGTATTGCGCGACGGATACCTGCCTGATAACAGCAGGGCAACGGTTTCCTGTTCGCGCAGACGGCCTGCGGAAACGAGCAGGAAGTTGTCGATCAAGACGCCTTCTTCTTCCACCACACGACTATCCGGCGGCATGGAGCCCGGTGTGGTGCCGCCGATATCGGCGTGATGGCCGCGCGAGCCGACATAGAAGAGAATGCGGGGCGTAGCACCCGTTCCCGCGTTTTGTTCGAACACCGGCGTAATCACGGTGACATCAGGCAGATGCGTGCCGCCGTTGTATGGCGCGTTGAGCATGTATACGTCGCCCGGCTTCATCTTGCCGCTGTTCTCGCGTATCACCGTGCGAATCGATTCGCCCATCGAGCCGAGATGGACTGGCATGTGCGGGGCGTTTGCGATCAACTGGCCGGTCTGATCGAAGAGCGCGCACGAAAAGTCGAGGCGCTCCTTGATGTTCACGGAATAAGCAGTGTTCGCGAGACGCAGTCCCATCTGCTCGGCGATCGACATGTACAAATTGTTGAATATCTCGAGCATCACCGGATCGACTTGCGTTCCGATCGCCAGACGCTGAGGGCGCGCGACGACGCGCGTCAGGACCAGATGGTTCAACGATGTCACCTGGGCCTGCCAGCCCGGCTCGACGACAGTAGTAGCGTTCTGCTCCGCGATGATGGCTGGACCGTTTACCTTGTCCATAGGCATGAGCTTCTCGCGCAGATAAACCGGTGTTTGATGCGGCCGGCCTGCTGCGTGCATCATCACTGTGTCCGTC
>Ga0207691_10005401_pt1 | contig 12337 bp, 12 predicted proteins | sample KBSM13metaG_FD_184327 | JGI IMG/M metagenome (GOLD analysis project Ga0207691, IMG submission 184327) | Miscanthus rhizosphere microbial communities from Kellogg Biological Station, Michigan, USA - KBS M1-3 metaG (SPAdes) (version 2) | ecosystem: Host-associated > Plants > Roots > Rhizosphere >...
GACGGACCGACGACGACCGTTTCACGCCAGGTGGACCGGCGCCATTCCGTCTCGGTGAATTCGCCGCCGTATTCCTGAATGGCGAGCCGGTCGGCACCGTGGCGGTTTTGCTCGGGCGTCCGCCAATCGGCATGGTCGTCCGCGAGCTGGCTCCGACAATGGCGCTCGTTGCTGGATCGGTGCTCATCGTCGGTTCGATACTGATCGCGCTGTTCGTGTTCGGTCCCACACGTCGCCGTCTGAAGCAGTTGCAGGCGGCAACGGTCAGGTTCGGCGCCGGCGACATGACCGCGCGCGCGCCGGATCGCGGCGGCGACGAAGTTGCCGCGCTTGCGAGGTCGTTCAACCAGATGGGCGACGAGCTGGCCAACCGGGCGCATGCGCTCGAGCTGTCCGACAAGGCGCGGCGGCAGCTGCTTGCGGACGTGTCGCACGAGCTGATGACCCCGCTGACCGCGATGCGCGGCTACATCGAGACCCTGACGATGAAGGAGCTCGATCTCGAGGAGCAGACGCGCGAACGATACCTGCACATCATCGACGACGAAACCCATCGGCTCGAACGGATCATCGGCGACCTGCTGGACCTGGCGCGGCTCGAAGGGGGCGGCGGGACGCTGCGGCGCGAGGACGTGCCGGTGCATTCGCTCTTCGAGCGCGTGCACTCGCGGCACGAGCGCGAGCTCACGGCGCGGCGCGTCACACTGGCAGCCAACATCGGCCACGGCGCGGAGACGGTCATCGGGGACCCCGACCGACTCGAGCAGGCGCTGCAGAACCTCGCGGCCAATGCACTGCGCCACACGCCAGATAGTGGCGAGATCGTGATGTCAGCCGACGTCGTTGGCGACAAGCTCAGGCTCCGCGTTCGCGACAGCGGCGCAGGGATTCCTCCCGAGCATCTCCCGCTCATCTTCGACCGGTTCTACAAGACGGATGCGTCGCGGAAGGCGGCTGGAGGCAGCGGTCTCGGGCTCTCAATCGTGAAGGCGATCGTCGAGCGACACGGCGGGAGTGTGTCGGCGCACAACGAAGGAGGCGCCGTCTTCGACGTCCTGCTGCCCGCGGCCCAGCGTAAGGGGCCGCCCGTGGCGGCGGACAGTCACCTGTCATCGGAGGACAACGAATCCGACGCCGCGTGAACCGATTTCGACGGACATTCTGCGCATCGTCATCGGCACAGCCATTGCTCGGGGCGTTCGCGCTGCGCCTGAAGCCATTGGAGGGAGTTTCGTGAAGGTCACGGTTATTCCCCTTGCCGCCGCGCTTGCGGCAAGCATGCTGTGGGCGGGTCGTTCCGACGCTCAGGTTCGAATCGGTGGTGGCGTGCGGGTTGCGACCCCGCGCACGCGCGTCTCGGTCGTCGTTGGCGGGCCGTATTACTACCGGCCGTTCTACTACCGCTCGTACTACCGTCCGTACTACCCGTACTACTTCGCCCCGTTCTACGGCTCCTATTTCTATGGGTCGTATTTCTACGGGTCGCCTTTCTACCGGCCGTTCTACTGGTACCCGTACGCGCAGGCCGGCTATGGCTATGGCGGCTTCGACGGCGCGTCCCTGCGTGTCCAGGTCACGCCTAACGACGCCGAGGTGTTCATCGACAATTACTACGCAGGGACGGTGGACGACTTTGACGGCCTGTTCCAGCGACTCCACATCGAGCCGGGCGCGCACGACATCACGCTCTGGCGTGAGGGGTACCGAGCGGTTCGTCAGCGCATCTACATTCAGCCGACCGGCACGTTCAGGTTGCGTTACATGATGGTTCCGCTGGGCCCTGGAGAAATCGTCGAGCCGCGTCCGGCAGAACCACCGGCGCCGCAGAACACACCTGGCGCACCGCCAGGACCGCCCAATCGGTTTCCACCGCCGCCGCCGGGTGGCGCTCCTTCGCCGCCGGGCGCATATCCGCCTCCACAAGGCATATATCCGCCGCCGGGCAACCGTTCCGAATCAGGGTCGCTCTCGATTCGCGTGCAGCCAGCAAACGCGGAGGTGTTGATCGACGGAGCACGCTGGGAGGGCGCCGCGGGCGACGAACGGCTCGTCGTGCAGGTGGCGCCCGGCGTTCATCACGTTGAGGCGCGGAGCCAGGGCTACCGGACGTATCAGTCGGACATTACCGTCAGGCCTGGCGAAGCGTCGACGGTCAACATCAGTCTCTCGCGGCAGTGATGCAGAGGAGGCAGAACGTGAAGGCGTTTTTCGTTTTCGTCACAGCGCTGTTCATCGCGTCGTCCGCGTGGGCGCAGAGTGCTCAGAATCCGCCTGCGCCGTCTAACGGTCCGCTCGTGCTCGAGCGCATTCATGATCCATGGGTGTTGGCGCCCGACTTCAAAATCACTGACCTTGACGACCGCACCGGCGAACTACCGGGCGTGTACGGCGGACGTCTGCTCGACGACACGCTTCTGATTGGCGGCGCCGTCTATTGGCTCGCTAACGACGAGCGCGATTTCAAGCTGACGTACGGTGGCGTGCTCGTGGGCTGGCAGTCCCCCGAGTTCGGCCGCATCCGTTTCGGCGGCCGCGGGCTCACCGGCTTTGGACGCGCGACGCTGGGCGTCGATGTCGCGCCGCTGCGCGGCATGACGCCACCCGCGCCCGCCGGCCGCGGCGACATCCGCTTCGGTGTCACGGAGCCGCGCGCGCAGGCGCCGCCGTTGCCGGCGCAGACGATCCGTGCGCAATTTGCGGCCACCGACGATTTCTTCGTCGTCGAGCCCCAGGCCAACGTCTCGGTTCGCATCACCAAGGCGATCGGCGTGAGTTGCGGCGCCGGGTATCGGCAGACCGCGAATGCCAACTGGCTGCGCGACCGCCTGAATGGCGTGTCGGCGAATCTCGCCGTTCAATTCGGCTTTTAGAAGACCTCGGTAGAGGCGGACCGTAAGGTCCGCCTCTACGAACGGCCGACGTCCCCTTCGGTTATCCTCCAATGAATGCGTGATGCCCTGATCGTTTCCGCTGTTCGCACGCCTGTCGGTCGCGCAGGCGGCGCGCTCGCTGACGTCCGCGCCGACGATCTCGCTGCCGTCGCTGTCCGCGGCGCCGTCGATCGGGTCTCGTTCGACCCGGCTCGTCTCGACGATGTGATTCTTGGATGCACGAATCAGGCGGGCGAGGACAATCGCAACGTCGCGCGCATGGCCGCGCTGCTTGCCGGCTTTCCCGTCGACGTGCCAGGCCAGACGGTGAATCGCCTCTGCGGCTCGGGGCTGCAGGCGATTGCGAGCGCGGCACAGGCGATCAAAGCCGGCGAAGGTGACGCGTTCGTTGCCGGCGGCGTCGAGAACATGACGCGCGCGCCGTACGTGATGCTCAAATCGGGCGAAGCGTGGAATCGTCAGGCACCGTCGATCGCCGACTCCACGGTGGGATGGCGGTTCGTCAATCCGAAGATGAAATCCGAGTGGACGATTTCGCTCGGCATGACGGCGGAGAAGGTCGCGAAGGAGTACGGCGTCACGCGCGAGGAACAGGACGCGTTCGCGCTCGAGAGTCAGCGCCGCGCGGCCTGCGCTACCCGCGAGGGCGTCTTCAGCGACGAGATCATTCCCGTCGAAGTGTCCAAGGGCAAGAGTGCACCGACGCTCGTTTCGCAGGACGAGCATCCGCGACCTGATGCCACCCTCGACAAGCTCGCAGCGCTGAAGTCGGCGTTCGTGACTGGCGGCACCGTCACCGCCGGCAACTCGAGCGGCATCAACGACGGCGCCTCGGCGCTCCTGCTCGTCGGCAGCGACGCCGCATTCGGCCAGACTCCGCTCGCGCGCGTCGTGACGTCAGCGGTCGCCGGCGTCGATCCATCCGTGATGGGCATCGGACCGGTGCCGGCAGTTCGCAAAGCGCTGAAGCGAGCCGGACTGAAGATCGAGCAGATCGATCTCTGGGAATTGAACGAAGCATTCGCCTCCCAATCGATCGCGTGCATCCGCGATCTGCGGCTCGATCCGGCGACCGTCAACATCTACGGCGGCGCCATCGCACTTGGTCACGCACTCGGCTCGTCAGGGTCGCGCATGATGACCACTCTGGTGCACGCACTACGCCGCCGCAAGGCGCGGTACGGCGTCGCGACAATGTGCATCGGCGTCGGTCAGGGAATCGCTGTCCTCGTCGAGAGACTCTAACCAGGGTTCACTCCGAGCCGGAGGGGTTGCCGATCCCCTCCGGCTGGAGATAGTACAGCGGCATCTACCGGTTACGCCGGCAGCTTGGCGCCCAACACTTCCAGCGGCTCGATGGCCGGAGGCGCCGCAAACAACGCCGGCGCCTGCGCCATCAGCGCCTGCGCGATCGGTCCGTTCAGGTGACGCTGCCGTCCGGCTTCATCGCCGAAGGCATCGAAGATGGCGAACGTAGTGGGTCCGAGGCGTAGCGCGAACCACATGAGAGTCGTCGCTTCCTGATTGGCGAGAGCAAGACCCTTGCGGAGGAATTCGGCGACGTCATTCTCCTTGCCGGGTTTGGCTTCCAGACGAGCGAACAGTGCAAGTTTCATAACGGATCTCCTTGGATCCGATGGCTCCAACCCGGAGCCGTCGGTGTACATCAGGAGGTTAGCCGCTCAAGGCACCAATCACTATTGACAAGAACGCCATATTTGATAGCGTTCTTGCCATGAAGGTATCCGTGCTCGCATTGGAGAGCGTGTTCGACACCGGCCTGGCGACGGTCCTCGACGCCTTCCAGACGGCCAACGAACTTGGCGAACTATCGGGCCTTTCGTCACCCCGGTTCGACGTCACCGTCGTCGGCGTCCGTAAGCATGTGAAGACGTCACAAGGTTTCACCGTGCCCGTTCGTCCGGTCGGAACGCGAGTTCCGGATTGCGTTGTCGTGCCCGCAATCGGCTTCAAGATGCCTGAGGCGTTGCAGCGGGCGCTCGCGAGGTCCGACATCCGCGATGCGACCGTGGTGCTTCAACAGTGGGCGGATCGGGGAGCAACGATGAGTGCGGCTTGCATTGGAACGTTCGTGCTCGCCGAGTCCGGCCTGCTCGACCAGCATGATGCGACGACGACCTGGTGGCTGGCGCCGCTCTTTCGAACCCGCTATCCCGCCGTCCGGCTCGACGAATCACACATGCTCGTCAAATCAGGACGACTCGTCACAGCGGGAGCGGCGTTGAGTCACATGGATCTGGCACTCTGGCTCATTCGCCAGCAGAGTCCGAAGCTCGCCGCCCTGACCGCGAAATACTTGATTGTGGACTCGCGGCCGTCGCAGTCGGCGTATGTCCTGACCGATCATTTGATTCACAACGATCCGCTGGTCGAGCGGTTCGAACGGTGGGCGCGCACCAGGCTCGCGCATGGGTTCTCTCTCGAGGAGGCGGCGAAGGCGGTCGCAGCCAGCAAGCGGACGCTCGCGCGTCGCATGCAGACGGTGCTGGGAAAGTCGCCGCTATCCTATTTTCAGAGTCTGCGGGTCGAACGCGCGGTGCATCTGCTGAAGACCGGCAATGAGAGCGTCGATCAGATTGCCGCTCGTGTCGGCTACGCCGATGGCGTTACCCTGCGGACGCTCCTGCGACGCCATCTGGGTTATGGGATCAAGGAAATTCGTCGACCGGACTTGACACCCCGATGAGGAAATGGCTGGCACCGGGCGTCGCGAGAGAAGCACTAATGGCTCAAAATTGTGCGCGAATGGTTCCCGGTGCCCGGTACCTATGGGTGCAAGATCGCGTGCTTCACGATTTCGCCGGTACCGGCGTGAAGATGCGCCCCGTGTTCCGCAGGAAACCCTGACGCCGCGAGAATGTCTGACGAAAGGCGGACGGATACGGGGGCCGTAGCCGCGCCGCGACATTTGACGCTAACCAGCGGAAGAGAGTGGGATCACGGCGACCGAGGCCCCGTGCTCGTGGTGATCTGCGACGGGAATGCGGACGTCGCTGCGCGTACCCTGGGTGGATCTCCCCAAGCCGGATGATCGCGTCATCGACGGCGTCGATCAGCTTGATTGGGTTACCGGACAGGCGAATTCATCCCAGCGCGAGGGGTTCGTCTGTTGCAGCCGGTGCGCGATCGACCATGTGCCGCGGTCGGCGTCAACGTGACGCAAGCGACGTCCGCGGGCGTTCATCGCCGGATCCCAGGGGATTCAAGAGCTTCAAGTCGTCGGAACGTGACGGCGATGAGAGAGGCTGGCACCGGGCGTCGCGAGGGAAGCACGAAGGCTCAAGAATGTGCGCGAATGGTTCCCGGTGCCCGCTACCTATGGGTGCAAGATCGCGCGCTTCACGATTTCGCCGGGCGCTGCGTGAACATGCGCTCCCTGTTCGACAGGAAACCCTGACGACGCGAGAATGTCCGACGAAAGGCGGACGGACGCTACGCGGCCATCGCGTTCGGTGTCGTTCTCCCGCCCAGCACAGCGAATAGCGCCGGCACCGTCGTGACCAGGCCGACCCCAATCAGCGTGAACGCGACCGCACGTCGCTGCTCTGCTGACAATCGTTCAGACAGAAGCAGGCCGACACCGGCGCCCAGCATCGCGCGAGTGGCGACGACAAACCCAAAGGTTGGCAGATTCAGCACAACGGTTCTCATGATTGGCCTCCGCGGTCGTCGAAGCAGCAGTCATGCCCTTTAGAGCCTGAGGCGCCAACCCCATACCAGCTCTTCTGTAAGGCATCCGGATGCCGCGCCGTGAATTCAGAATCGTGATGCGGCGGCGCAATCGGTATCTGCCGCGGCCGGTGCGGCACGCACCGATGGGCGCGCGCCTGCGAAAAATAACGGAATGTAATGGTTCCGTCCCGTTCGGTCGAGTGGAATCAATATTGTTGTACCGCCCGCGAGATGAGGATGTTTTCGGCCGGCGCAGCCGACATGGCGATCGACCTCGGGACCGTGAACACGTGCATCTACACACGCGGCGCCGTGGCGCTGAACGAACCCTCAGTCGTCGCGTTCAATAAAGTCAATGGCGGCGTCGAAGCGGTCGGCAACGAAGCGCGCGACATGTTCGGGCGTACTCCAGCGAACATCACTCCAATCTGGCCGGTGCGAAACGGGGTAATCGCCGATTTCGAGGCGGTCGAAAAGATGCTCGCGCTCTTCGTGAAAAAGGCGAGGGGCCGCAGCTATGCGCGCGCCCACGTCGTCATCGGCGTCCCCGCCGCGAGCACACAGGTCGAACGCCGTGCCGTCAAGGACAGTGTGAACCGGATGCGGGTCAGAGACGTGTCTCTCGTCGATGAGCCGATGGCCGCAGCGATCGGCGCAGGTCTCCCTGTGACCGAACCGACGGGGAACATGATCATCGATATCGGAGGCGGAACGACCGACATCGCCGTGGTCTCCCTGGCTGGCGTCGTCTACGCGAGTTCGTTGCGGCTGGCCGGTGGCGATATGGACGAAGCGATCATTTCGCATCTGAAACGGCAGCACAATCTGCTGATCGGTCATGCGACCGCGGAGCGGATCAAGTGCGAAATCGGGTCAGCCGCACCGCTCGAGAAGCCGTTGAAGATGGAAGTGAAGGGGCGTCATCTCTCGGAAGGTATGCCTCGCACGGTGATGATCACTGATGCCGAGGTGCGGGACGCGCTGTCTGATCCGATTCGAGCCATCGTCAAAGCCGTTCGTGAAGCACTCGAACGTGTGCCTCCCGAGCTGTGCGGCGACATCCACGGACGCGGTGTCGTGCTCACCGGCGGCGGTGCGTTTCTCCGGAAGCTCGACGAACACCTTCAGAAGGAGACCGGTCTTCCAGTGGTGAAGGCCCAAGAGCCGCTGGCAACCGTCGTGCTCGGCGCGGGCAAGCTGCTGACCGATCGCGCGCTGTTGTCAAGAGTCACGATCAACTGATCGTCAACACGGGCATTTATCGCGGCGGCTATCAGTCGCGCGTTATGCTAACGCGAGACTTTCATTCGCATGCGTCACATCCCGCCAGCGGCGCCGAGGGCGGATCGCCATCCGATCACCGTATCGATCCTCGACGACTACTTCGACACGCTGCACACGCTGCCTTGCTTTGCGAAGCTCGCGCCATTCGACGTCACGATCTGGAATGACCACGTCGAAGACGTGGACGTGCTCGCTGAGCGTCTGAAAGACACCGAAGTCCTCGTCCTGATTCGCGAGCGGACCAGGATTCAAGCGCCACTGCTGGCACGACTTCCCAGGCTCCGGCTGATCAGCCAGCGCAGCGTCTATCCCCATATCGACATCAATGCCTGCACGCAAAGGGGCGTGATCGTCTCGTCCGATCAACACGCGGACACGCCGTCCTATGCCGCCGCCGAATTGACGTGGGCGCTGGCGCTCGCGGCGATGCGCCAGATTCCAGAGCAGGTCGCGGCGCTGAAGCGTGGGACGTGGCAAATCGGTGTCGGCACGACGCTACGTGGCAAGACGCTGGGTATCTACGGCTACGGCCGAATCGGCAAAGTGGTGGCCGGCTACGGCAAGGCGTTCGGCATGAACGTGCGCGTGTGGGCACGCGAGGCGGCGCGTGCGCAGGCGCGCGAGGATGGTTATGACGTGGCTCCGAGCAAAGAGGCGTTCTTCGCCGAGTGCGACGTCATCTCGCTCCACATGCGGCTGGTCGAGGGGACGCGTAGCATCGTGACCGCCGCGGATCTGGGACGCATGAAGCAGACCGCACTGCTGGTCAATACGAGCCGCGCCGGGCTCATCGCGCCTGGCGCGCTGGTCGAGGCGCTGCGGGCGGGACGGCCGGGAATGGCGGCCGTGGACGTCTACGAGCAGGAGCCGCTGACCGATCCAGGTCACCCGCTGCTCGGCATGCCCAACGTCGTCTGCACGCCACACATCGGATATGTCACCCGCGACGAATACGACCTGCAATTCTCGGACATTTTCGACCAGATCGTGGCCTACGCGGCGGGCACTCCGACAAACGTCGTCAATCCCGAATCGCTCGCGCCCGCGAATCGCGCCTGATGGCGGTTCGCCGCAACATTGTTGCGCCTTTCTGCACTGACTTACGTTGAGGATTGGATCGCCAGGCGCGTTACACTCGCAGGCGATGACACGCGCGGAAGCGCTCCGGATTTTTCAACTTGACGATCGTCGCACGGCGGAAGAAGTGCGTGCGACCTACCGTGAGCTGGTGAAGGTGTGGCATCCGGATCGGTTCACCAACGACCCCGACTTGCGCGCCAAGGCGGATCGACGGCTGCAAGAGATCAATCGTGCCTACGCCGTGCTCCAGGATCCCGCCGAGATCGTCGAACCGCAACGGAGACCGGCTCCTCCTCCCCACGCGCCACCGCCACATGCCTCGACACCGCGCTCGGCGGATCACTCGACACCGCGCGCGACGGATGAATCGACACCACGCGCGACGGTTCAATCGACGCCGGCACGCTGGTCGCTGGCGCGAATCGGCGTCATCGGCCTCCTCACTGGCGCCGCCGTCGTCGGCGTCATTCTGATGCTCGTCCGGCCCGCGCAACAGACGCCTGCACTTCGCCCGATATCGGGCACGGACCTGCTCGCCGCACCGTTGGCCGGCGAAGGCTCGTTGATCGTGCTCAACGCAGATGGCCGCGATGCGGTGATTGTCTTTGCTGATGCGGGGGGTCACACACGTGCCGTGTACATTCGCGCCGGCGAGAGATTGCAATTGCTAGACATCGCGCCAGGCGCGTATCGGATGCAGATCGCGAGTGGGCGGGACTGGACCGGTGACCGCTTCGCGACCGACCCGATGTTTCAGGAGATCGGGCAGCCGTTGACGTTCGTCAACGATGCTTCTTCGCCGCAGACGATCACGATCGCTGGACCAGAAACGGGTACCCGCACGCAGCTTCGTGCCAGGTCTCCGTTCCCGCTTCACGTTCGGCGCTAATTGGTCGCCTGCGCGCCAGCTCGCGGCATCGCACGGTAGCCCACAGGTTTGTCCGATGCTCCCCGTCCAAGAAAATCAAACGCACTGACCCGCCGCGGGGGTGAGAGAAAAGGAAACAGACGGTCGTAGAGGCTCCGGACGTGGACGTTATTGGCGAACGGTAGCCTCAGAAGAGGGCATCAACGCACCCGGTTGCGGCTCCCTTCGACTGGTTCCATAGAAGAAGCGGTACAGCAGCCACACGTCGAACGCGACCACCGAGAAGAACTCGGCATACGCCGCACCTGTGCCTCCGAGGTGGAGCGTGCGAATCAATCCGGCAAGGCCGAACGCGACGACCCACGCATCGAAGCTCATACAGATGCGACGGAACGTTTCGGGTCGGATGTGCCGAATCAGCTTCGCGCCGAGCGGAACCCCAATCGCGAGGCTCGGGATGATTTGCGGAATCAGCGCCATGCTGCTCGCCGAGTACAGTCCCGCATACGCGTAGGCCACTGCCGTCATGCTCGATTCGGCGAGACGGATGACGCCGAGCGCCGCACGAAACTCCTGCTTCGCGAGTCCCTGGTTGCTCAACGCCACGGCGAGCGGCGGCCCTGAGATCGTGGTCATCGAATACAAGACGCCGAGCCCGCCGCCAAACGCGTATCCAGCCGCGCGCTCCGATTGTAGTGGCCGCCGGAATCCGGCAGCCTGCACCAGAATGAGCGGCAGCAGCGTGACGTATGTGATGAATTTCAGCCAGTCGGAATTCACCATCGAGACAAGCACTGTCCCAATGACCACACCCGGCGCGAGCGCGATGACGATTGGCATCACACGACGCCACACCACGCCTACAGACTGCCGATTCACCCACAGCACGTAGGCGTTCAGGACCACTTCAATTGGAACAAGAGCCGGGTTGAGAACGCGGTTCGTCAGAAACAGCAGCGCGACGGGAACAGTCAGCGACGAGAATCCGTATCCAAGCGCGCCATTGACGGTTGCCGCAAAGAGCGTGATGCCGACGAGGGCGATAACCTGCGAGTCCATACCTAGGCTTGCTCCACCCGGGAGTTTGAATCTGGTATCTTGCCGTACGCAACATGACGGTAAGGGATGTGCTCGCGGATCCGAAGGGTCCCCGCCGCTCTGCACTGGAAGTTGTTCCAACTCCGGCCGCCGTCGGCGCGGAGGTACTGGATGTCGATCTGCGGTCGATAGACGACGCGATGTTCGCGGAGGCCTATCGCGCATGGCTCGAGCACTCGGTGCTGTTGTTTCGCGACCAGCAGCTCAGCGATGCCGATCTGATCGCCTTCAGCCGTCGGTTCGGATCGCTCGATCAGGCGCCTATCCAGGAAAACGGCCGCCGGTTCGTCGAGGGCCATCCGGAGATTTACGTCGTCTCGAACGTGATCGAAAACGGTGTCGCCATCGGCAGCCTCGGTGCCGGTGAGGCCGTGTGGCACACCGACATGTCGTACCTGCCCGATCCACCCAAAGCGAGCGCGCTCTATGCGCTCGAAGTTCCACTGGCGGGCGGCGACACGAGCTTCTGCACGATGTACGGCGCGTGGGATGCGCTGCCTGACGATCTGCGTGCGACAGCGCTCGGGCTGCGCGTCAAGCATGACGGCACGTACAACAGCGGCGGATACGTCCGCGCTGGCGTCACGCCGACCGACGATCCGCGCACCGCCCCCGGAACCTTCCACCCGCTCGTCTGTGTGCATCCGGAAACGAGCCGCCGGCATTTGTACCTTGGACGACGCCGCAATGCGTGGCTCGAGGGATTGCCGCTCGACGAGTCGAACGCAATGCTCGACCGCATTTGGGAGGCGGCCACGGCTGATGCGCTGACCTGGCGTCACCACTGGCGCGCCGGCGATCTCGTCCTGTGGGACAACCGCTGCGTCATGCACCGCCGCGACGCGTTCGATCCGGGATCGAGGCGCATCATGCACCGCACCCAGATCAAGGGATAGCCTCCGTTCGACGTATTGTGTCGCCGCGACACACGCCGCCGCGGCAAAGGTCATCAGGATCCCCGCCTTCGCCATATCCCGAATCGAGAAGTAGCCTGAGGAATACGGAATGATCGTGGTCGGCCCTTCGCTGACGAGGATGAATGCCAGCGACGACGTGAACGCGGCCGGTGCGACGGTTGCCCACGGATCGAGATGCAGGTCTGCGGCGAGCGCGACGAGAATGGGAATGATGATGCTCGCCGTCACCGTGTTGCTCGAGAACAGCATGTGCAGGCCCGCGACGGCAAGCACGATCACGAAGGGCCGGAGCGCATCCGGCACGGACGCTATCCCGCCGAGCAGCACCCAGGCGAGCCATCTCGCCGCGCCTGTGTCATAGACCGCGAAGCCGAGCGAGAGTCCCGCGACGATCAACATCACGCCGCCCCACTCCACGTGCGCCTCGGCTTCCTTCCACGACAGCACGCGGATTCCAGGCAGAAACAGCGCCACGCCGCCGCCGAGTCCCACGGCTTCGACGGGAA
>Ga0207691_10005402_pt1 | contig 12336 bp, 12 predicted proteins | sample KBSM13metaG_FD_184327 | JGI IMG/M metagenome (GOLD analysis project Ga0207691, IMG submission 184327) | Miscanthus rhizosphere microbial communities from Kellogg Biological Station, Michigan, USA - KBS M1-3 metaG (SPAdes) (version 2) | ecosystem: Host-associated > Plants > Roots > Rhizosphere >...
GCTCGGGAGACTCCTGCGTCCCGAGCGGCCGTTGCCAAAGAATCTCGGCCTGTGCCTCAAGGGGCCCTACCGAACGCGATCGATCCTGCTCCTTCCGCGTCATCCGTCAAATCGTCGTTCCCCCAGGCCGCGGCGCGATGATGCCTGAATGCAAAGCAGAATCCGGCAGTTTTGCAGTTGATCCGCCCAATCGCAGTTCCCACCGAGCCCGGCGCGTTGATACGTGGATGCAAAGTCGGACCCGCCGCGTTCCCTGGAACGGTGAGGTGAGGCCAGTGTATCAGCACCGGCACCGGTTTCGCAGCACGGCGGTGACGAGTCGTTGACGAGCGAGCGGGTCAAGTGCAGTACAGCCGGTCACGAACGCCCCAGGAGCACGCCATGTCGATTGCGCTTTCTCCTTTCCGGTTGGTCACAAAACACGAACACGATGGCTCACACCCTCGTGTCACGAGGCGCGCCCTCACGCTCGCGGCGGCGCTCGCCTTCGTCGCGGTTGGTCAGCCGGCGAGCGCGCAGAAGGGGTTTCTGTTCAAGCGGCCCGTTGGCAGCTTCTCGTTCCGCGGCGGATACGCGCTCGCCAACGCGAGCAGCGACGTGTTTTCCGAGAGCACCCGGCAACTCACGTTGAGCAAGACCGACTTCAGCGCGTTCACGTGGGGGGGCGACATCTCGTACGCGGCCAAGCCTCGCATCGACCTCGTGTTCGACGGCGGGTACTCGTCCTCGACCACCCCCTCCGAGTTCCGGAATTTCATCGACAACAACGATCAGCCCATTCAGCAGACTACCAAGTACAAGCGCGTCCCTCTGACAATCGGGCTCAAGTACTACCTGACCGACCGCGGGCGGGCGGTCAGCGACTTTGCCTACATCCCGAGCAAGTACGCACCGTACCTGGGCGTGGGCGCCGGTACCATGTATTACCGATTCCAGCAGAGCGGCGATTTCGTGGATTTCAACACCGACGATCTCGAGATTTTTTCGACGGCGTTGGAGTCGAACGGCTGGGCGCCAATGGCTCAGGGAACCGCGGGTATGGACTTCACGATCGGACCGTGGCTTGCGCTGACGGGTGAGGGGCGGTATCAGTGGGCGAGAGCACGTCTCGACCCTGCCGTTTTTGAAGGGTTCCAGAAGATCGATCTTTCGGGGTTCACCGGGACGGTTGGCTTCAAAGTCAGGTTCTAACAGGCGGTGATCATGTCAACGCAACTTGTTATTGCACCGAAACTCAGCCGTTCGAGCGTCGTACTCGCCGCGGCTCTGGTGCTCGGGTCGGCCGCAGCGGCCGGCGCACAGAACACACAACTGGCTTCGAGCGACACCAGATGGACGCCGTGGGTCGGATGCTGGCAGGCGGTCGCGCGGGAAGGCGAAATCACGCTGGCGCCCAACAAGGCGCTGCCGGTGGTCTGCGTGATTCCTGCGGCAGGCACGCAGAGCGTGGATCTCGTCACGGTCGACAGCGGAGTCGCGACCCCCGAGCGGGTGGACGCGAACGGCACGCGCCGCGAGATCAACCGCGAGGGCTGCAACGGCTGGGAGAGGGCCGAGTTCTCGCCGGATGCCAAGCGCATCTATCTCCACTCGGAGCATCAGTGCACGGGCAACCGCTCGCGCACGTCAACCGGCCTCATGTCCATCTCGCCTAACGGCGAGTGGCTGGACGTCGAGGGAGTGAGGGTGGGAGCGAACAGCGGTGTGCGCGTCGTGCATTACGGCCGAGTGCCCGTGCCGGCCGCGCTCGACGCGAACATGAAGGCTGCTCTCGCGGGTAACTTGCTGGCAACGACGACGGCCATGCTTTCCGCGGGCGACTCCGTGAAGGTCGCGGACGTCATCGAGGCGACGAAGCGGGTTGACCCGCTCGTCGTGCAGACATGGCTCGCGCAGCGCGGTCAGGGCTTTGGCATCGATGCGAAGCGTCTCACTCAGCTGGCCGATGCCAAGGTGCCCCCGAACGTGATCGACGTGATGGTGGCGCTCTCCTATCCGCATCAGTTCGCGATCAACCTCGCGACGTCAGACGGCCAGATGGTGCCGACGGGCCGGACACAGGCGAACGCCGACGACCTGGGTGGTTACGGGCCCACGGTCTACATGAACTGGGACCCAATGTCGTCGTACGGATACAGCCGGTATGGCTACAGCTTAGGCTATGGGAACGGCTACAGCGGATATCCGGGCTACTGGTACGGCGGCAGCACGCCGGTGGTCATCACGCGTCCTTCGGGTGTCGTGGACGTGCCAGAGGAAACGCGCGGCCGCATGGTGAAGGGCAGCGGCTACACGCGTCCGTCAGGTGGCAGCGGCGGCGCGCCGCGTGGCAGCACCTCGGACGGTGGGTCGAGCAGATCTGGTGGTTCGACGTCGACGTCGTCGGGCGGATCGTCAGAGCCGCGAACGGCCAAGCCGCGGCCGTAAGTCCGCGAGATCGGAAATGGAGAACCCTCGGGAGGCTTCGGCCCCCGAGGGTTTTTTCATCCGCTGACACCGTGCTGGATGCTGGACGGCATTCACGGCGGAAGACGCATCGGTGATGTCGGGATCGGCGTTGAAACCCGGTAGCGTGTAGATCGAAATGGCGTTAGGCTGACATCCACCCACCAACCTACTGGTCACCACATGCGCATCGCGTTGAATGTCGTAGGCGTCCTGTGTCTGCTCATGGGGTGCGTCTGGTTCCTGCAGGGAATCAACGTCCTTCCGGGCAGCTTCATGACTGGCCAGATGAAGTGGGCCGTTTACGGCGGCCTCCTCCTGCTCGCGGGGGCCGGTGTGCTGGTCGTGGCGAACCGTCGCCGAGTCTGAACGGTAGCTCCGGCCCTGCATCCAGCCACGTGAAGACCCAGTACTACACGGCGTCGAGCCTGGACGGCTTCATCGCCGGTCCGAATGACTCGCTCGACTGGCTGTTCCCGCTCGGGAACATCGAGGATACGAGCTACCCGACGTTCATCCGGGACGTCGGCGCGGTCGCCATGGGCTCCGCTACGTACGAGTGGATGCTGCGTCATCTCGTCGGCCCCGAGGCGGACCATCCGCAGCCATGGCCGTACCACCAGCCGACGTGGGTGTTCACGTCACGCGTGCTTCCGGCCATCCCCGGCGCCGACGTCCGATTCACCCGCGGCGATGTCCGACCCGTTCATCGCGTCATGGTGGAGGCAGCTGGCGGACGGAACGTCTGGATCGTGGGTGGTGGGGAGCTCGCCGGCAAGTTCTACGATGCCGGCCTACTCGACGAGCTCTATGTGCAGATCGGATCCGTCACGCTGGGAGCCGGGAAGCCGCTGCTGCCGCGGGCCATCACGAGCCCGCCGCTTCGCCTCGTGTCGGTGAGGGCGGTTGGTAACGGGTTCGCGGAGTTGCACTATGAGGTTCCACCGCCGACGCAGCGTATCGCACCACGTACCTGACGCAAGCAGCGTCGGCCAGCGAGCCGCGGATGGGCGCCCGCATGGGCGCACGGACGTGCGTTAGGCACCACCGAGGACGGTCGACAGCGTCGACGCGCTCACGTTCCCGCCACACAGCACCACCGCGCTTTCCTGGTTCGCCAGTTGCGGCCGCCCGGCCGTGAACTTGCGCCACGCGGCTACGGCGACGCCGGCTGACCCCTCGATCACGAGGTGGTCCGCGAGCATGACGTCGCGCATTGCCGCCGCGATCTCCGCTTCGCTCACGAGCACCAGCTCGTCGATGAGATCGCGACACAGTGGAAACGTGACGGCGCCGGGCTCGATGTTCCCGGCAGTGCCATCCGACAGCGTCGGCTCGTCGGGCACCTCGATGATCCGGCCCGCGCGCACCGATTCGTACATCGCCGCCGCCTGCTCAGGCCAGCATCCAATGACCGAGATGTCGGGGCGCACCGCGTCCAGATAGGACGCGATACCCGAGATGAGTCCACCGCCGCCGACGGCGACAAACACCGCGGCGACCTCGGGTCGCTGCGCGATCATCTCGACGGCGACGGTGCCCTGCCCCGCGAGCACGTCCACGTCGTTGTAGGGCGAGATGTAGACCCGCGCACGACGCTCGGCGAGCGCACGGGCCTCGAGCTCCGCGGCCATCGGGTCCCCGTCGGACACGATCACCTCGAGGCCGGCTTTCGTTAGGCGATCGACTTTATACCGGGAGGCAGCCGACGCGACGACGACCGTCCCGCGCCCGCCGGTCAGCCGCAACGCCTCGGCCACCGCGAGCCCGTGGTTTCCGGTGGACGACGTGACCACGCCTGTCTCGCGCTGCTCCGGTGACAGAAGAAGAACCTTGTTGAGCGCGCCACGGATCTTGAACGACCCGGTGCGCTGCAGGTTCTCGCACTTGAAGTACACGTGAGGCGCGAGCATCGGCGCGGGCCGCAGCGGCGTCTCGAGCGCGAATGGCGCGAGCCGCACACTCGCGGCGACGACCGCCGCGGCCTCGGAGGCGTAGAAGCATTCTGGGGAAGTCGTCATGGGGGAAGAATACTGCCGCGACCATCAGCCGACACGGCGTACGCTCGCGCCGGCTTCGACGGGACGACGCCATGTCGTATCATTCGACGAGAGCGTCCGAGCAACGAGACACCTCAGTCCAACCGACCACGATGCCCAGCTGGCAGGCGCGCGTCTTCAACACCGGCGTGACCGCGCTCATCCGGCGACGCGATTGGGGCGACGTGCCCACCGTCGCGAGACGGGCGCGCCTCGCACTCGGGGCGCCGGGGCCATACGGGTGGATCGCGCGTCAAGGGCTGGAGTGGCGGCCGGTCGAAACGAGCGGGGTTCGTGGTGAATGGCTGCTGCCCGGCAAACGGGAAGCGCCGCGAGGCGGGACGATCCTCTACATCCACGGCGGCGGCTTCGTTGCCTGCTCGGCCGCCAGCCATCGTCCGATCACGAGCTCCCTCGTTAGGCGCACGTCATCGACCCTGTTCAGCACCAACTATCGACTCGCACCCGAGTCGCCGTTCCCCGCGGCGCTCGACGACGTGATCGCCACCTACGAATGGCTGGTGGAGACCGCCCCTGGATCACCGATCGCGATCGCGGGCGACTCGGCGGGCGGCGGACTGGTGCTATCACTCGCGATTCACGCGCGCGACGCCGGGTTGCCGGCACCGGCGTGCCTCGTGGGATTCTCGCCGTGGACAGATCTCGCCGGCACGGGCGCGTCGCTCCACGCGAACGACGGCCGAGATCCCATGTTCCGTCCCGAGAACATCCCGCAGTTCGCGTCCGTCTACCTCAATGGGACGAGGGCGGATGATCCGCGCGCGTCTCCGGTGTACGCGCCGCTACACGGTCTGCCGCCGATGCTGCTGCAGGCTGGGTCGACGGAGTTGCTGCTCGACGACGCACGCCGAGTTCACGCCCGCGTGCTTGCCACCGGCGGCTCAAGTCAGCTGTCGATCTACGACGCCGTCCATCACGGCTGGCAGATGACCACGCCCTGGGTCCCGGAGGCACGCGCGGCGTTAGGCGAGGCGGCTCGCTTCATCCGAATGCATCTCGATAGGAACGCGGCCGAGGTCAACACCGGTCGGTGACTGGAAGACTCTCGCCATCGAGTTTCGCCGAGCGTCCGCTGGCATCGGGCTGAATCCGAAAATACGCGATGAGGCTGTACGACGTGCCCGTGCCGTTCCACCGCGCCTTGACCATCGGTGTGCCGGCATAGAGGACGATTCCCCACGTACCCCGTCGTGTGACCGTGCTGCCCATGCTGCCGCCGCCATCGGGCGATGATCCCACATCGCTGGCATCGTATTCGATGGTTCCATTTCCGCAGAGCGCGAAGCGCAGCCTGCCGCCGACGATCGCGCCGCCGCGTCCGCCCGCCTGGCTCGTGCGCGAATAGACCCGGCCGGTCACGGCGCGCGCGAGCGCCGCGGCCTCCGCCGACCCTTCTGCGCTCTGCGTGAGCGAACGACCGGGTCGCGCGTAGCCGGTCTCGCTCTCACCGATGCGCAGGATGAAGTACTCGCCGCGGAGTTGGCCGGTGGCGGCTTTCGCGTCGTCCGGCGACCCTTCCGCGTTCCAGAATCGCAGCTGCAAGGCGCCGTTGGCGAGCGAGCCGCGCACGATGAGACGCGCCTTCACTGTCGTACGGCGGGAGAAGTAGCCGTGCTGGAGTGCCGTGATCTCACCATTCACGTCGGTGCCCCGCACCGCGAGTTGCACGACTTCTTCGCTCGTGCTGTCGGGCGACGAGAATTGCCATTCTCCAGCGAAATCACTCGCGGCGCCGGCGCGGAAGACACCATTGGGCGGTGACGCCGGGCCGGTGCTGGGAGCCACGGTCGGCAATGCGGTGGTCGGGTCGCCACGACGCACCATCGGCAGCGTCACAGGCGACTGGCCCGGCTGCGTCATGGTGAACATCAGGATCTTCCCCTGCAGCCGAGCGGTCATCGCGCCGTTGTCGGCGGACGCACGAACGTCGCCGAGTCGCTGAATCACGAGCGCGCCGGACGCGATGACGCCCTCGAACGGTGACGACTGGCCGAACAAGGACAGGTTGCCTGTGACGCGACTATTTGCGCGATCGTGGCGAACCTCGAGCTCGATGGTCTGTCCACTCTCCTCGTAGACCCACCGACCGCTGAGATCCTGCGCGATTGCGGTGCTCCCGGCGAGCAGCATCGACGCACTGACCACGACAATCCATCCTGCAACAGGCATCGGAAAGACCGAGCGCATTGGCGCCTCCTGGAGGGCCGAGCCCTCGTTCTGGACGAACGCGATTCCTCGACGGAGCCCGCCACGAGCTAGCGAACGGCTCGGAATGACAACGCCCTCTACCCCGCAGGAACTCGATTCCTCACACGCCCAATGTCGTGGGCACCCGGCTATCGCTCGTTCGGAATGACACAACGCTGGCCAGCTGCCTGTCCTGCACCCTCGCGAGCGTGAGCTGCGCCGTCAGCGCGCCGATAAGCGCCATGAACATGTCCCACTGCGTGTCCCACACATCGCCCTGGGTGCCGAGGAATGCGTCGGCCGACGAGCCGCCAGCGAGCGCTGCGCCCCACTCCACGAACTCGTAGCACGCACTGATCGCGAGACAGAGTCCGGTCACAATCACGAACAACCACTTCCCACGCGTGAGCGGTGAGCGGCGCAGCAGGATCTCTCGCGCGACCAGCGCCGGCACGAAGCCTTGAGCGAAATGCCCAATGCGGTCGTAGTGATTCCGGGTGAAACCGAACACGTCCTGCATCCAGAAGCCGAGCGGAACCTGCGCGTAGGTGTAATGGCCGCCGAGCATCAGGATCATCGCGTGCACCAGCACGAGCCAGTACACGAGACGCGTGAACGGGAAGGTCCGGCCCGTCGCGAGCAGCACGGGCACCGCGATGAAGATCGGGAAGACCTCGAGCCACCAGGTCGTTCGGTCCGCCGGGCCAATGCCGGAGGCGATCAGCGCGAGCGCGCCGACTAGGAGAAGAACGATGGCTTCGGTCCGGGTGAGCACGGCGGAGAGCTAATTAGCTGGTTGCTGGGTGGCCAGAAACGAACTGGACAGGGTGACTAACATCATACGATTCACCTGCCACCTCTCGCCATGACGACTGGCTCGCCTTCCCCGCTCGATCTCGATCACGCCACCATGCAGCGGCTCGGCCGCCAGGTGGCCGATACCGTTGCTGAGCACCTCGCGTCATTTCGCGAGCAACGAGTGCTCACCAATGGACTGCCTCCAAACACGCGGCGGCGCCTCAGTGTCACGCCGTCGGAGGACCCCGCATCCTTCGACGACCTGCTCCGCGAGCTGCGTGACGACATCTTTCCGTACTCCGCGCGCGAGCCTCACCCGGGCTTCATGGCGTACGTACCGGGCTGCCCGACCTTCCCCGCGGTCCTCGGCGACTGGCTCGCGACCGGGTATAACTTCTTCGCCGGCGTGTGGCCGGTGGCCGAGGGGCCTAACGCGGTGGAGCTTGCCGTGTTGGAGTGGTTCCGACAGTGGACGGGAATGCCGGCGGGGACTGGCGGTCTGCTGACGAATGGCGGGTCGGGCGCGACGCTCACCGCCATCATCGCCGCGCGCCACGCCGCGGTCGGCGACGATGCGAGTCGTCTCCCACGCCTCGCACTCTACGCGTCCGACCAGGCGCACTCGGCCGCCCTGCGAGCGGCGTGGATCGCGGGCGTCCCGCGATCGCAGGTCCGGGTGCTGGAGACCGGCTCGGACTATCGAGTGCGTCCCGACGACATTCGGCGCGCGATAGCCGCCGATCGCGCAGCAGGCCTGATTCCGCTCGCCGTCGTCGTGAGTGCCGGCACCACGAACACGGGCGCCGTCGATCCGCTCGACGAGATCGCCGACCTGTGCGCGGCGGAGAAGACGTGGCTCCACGCCGATGCAGCGTACGGTGGCTTCGCGGTGCTCACGGACCGCGGGGCGCGCATGCTCGCGGGGCTCGGTCGGTGCGACTCGGTCGCGCTGGACCCACACAAGTGGTTGTTCGTGCCGTTCGAGTGTGGCTCGCTGCTCGTTCGCGAGCCGGAGCGACTGCGCGCGGCGTTTCAGGTGCTGCCCGATTACCTGCGCGACGTCGCTGCTGGCCAGGACGGTGTGAACTTCGCCGACTACGGCGAGCAGCTCACACGCCAGTCGCGCGCCCTCAAGGTGTGGATCGGCGTCAGGTACTTCGGCCTCGCGGCGATCCGCGGCGAGATCGATCGCGCGATGGACCTCGCCGTCTACGCCGAGGAGCTCGTGCGGGCAGAGCCTTTGCTCGAGGTACGGTCGTCGGCGCAGCTGGGCGTTCTCTGCTTCCGCGTGCATCCGGACGGTGTCGATGACGAAGCGACGCTCGACGCGCTCAACGAGCGCGTGAACGCCGCGATCGGCGCAGACGGGCGGTACCTCATCTCCTCCACCCGTCTGCACGGCTCCTTCACGCTGCGGATGTGCATCCTCGGTTTCCGGACTACAAAGGCGGACATCGAGGGGCTGATGCGGACGGTCGTCGAATGCGCCGCACGCGCCCGCGCCTAACGCCTCAGCGCCTACAGCTCACGGCGTGAACACCTCGCCGCACCGATTGCACATGAACGACCGTTCCCAGCGTTGATGCAGTTCGGGGAATTTCAGCCCGTTGTAGGCCTTCGCCTGCAGCGCAAAGCGGACGGACATCGCCGTGATGCCGATGGTGATCACTGTGCCGAAGCCCGGATGGGCCAACCCCGCCAGCGAGAAGAACCCGAACATCGCCGGCGGATGCTCGGGTAGATATGCCGCCCTAACGCATTCCGTGCCCGTCTTGGGTGTGTAGACCGCCGTTAGGTGCGGTCACCATACTCGAGCTCGCTGTGCGCGCTTGCAGAATCATATCCTCGGGCGCCAATTGCAGGGTCGGCATCGCCCGATACGTGCTTCCCGTGGCGATGCGGACGCGGGCGCGACGCTGGCCACTCGCGTTAGGCATCACCGCCATGGGATCGTCACTGTCCGTCCCGCTCGCGCTCATCGCCGCTCTCGGCGTCGCCGCCACGCCGCTGCTGCCGCCCCGCGCGGCGCCTCACAACGCCTGTGCGCCGTTCCCTACCCCGCCGGCCACCACCGCCGTAGCGAACGACAATCGCGATCGAGCCGGAACGCTCCAGGACGGCGTGCTCACGCTTCGACTCGTCGCACAACCCGTCGCATGGCGGCCCGATGGTGCATCAGGCTGCGCACTCAGCGTTCACGCGTTTGCTGAGGAAGGCAAGCCCACTACGGTTCCCGGTCCACTCATCCGAGTGAGCGCGGGCACCGAGGTGCGGGTCATGGTGCGCAACGCGCTTCCGGCGGCGCTGTGGCTCCGGGGACTGCAGGACCGTGCTGTTGGCGGGACACTGGACTCGGCGGAGGTGCTTCCCGGGGCAAGCCGTGAATTCCATTTCGTCGCCTCGACGCCAGGAGCCTGGTACTACTGGGCGGGAGCGGTCGACGCCGGTCTACCGACGTCCGACGCGAATGGACAGCTGGTCGGCGGAATGGTCGTGGATTCCGCGAACCCCGGAAGGCCAGCGCGGGACGATCGTATTCTCGTCCTGACACGGTGGAACCCGACGGGTGCGCCGGGCAACAAGGGCTTCCAGCTGAATGCGTTCAACGGGCGCTCGTGGCCTAACACTGAGCGCCTCACGTACACGGTGAACGACTCCGTGCGGTGGCAGGTGATCAACGCGACGAACACGACGCACGAGATGCACCTGCACGGATTCTTCTTTCGTCTCGACCGTAAAGGGTTCGCGATCGATTCGACCGTCACTGCGCGGTCAGGCCGGGGCTCGATGCGGGTGACCGCGGTGCTCCGTCCGGGCGAGTGGCTGTGGATGACGTGGTCGCCGGACCGGCCCGGCAACTGGCTGTATCACTGTCATCTGCTCACCCACATGAGCGGTGCGCAGCGGCTGGACCGCATGACCGAGACGAGTGCGGCCGCCGGCGAGCGGGATCACCGTACCGATGCCAGCGGCACCCACGCGGACCATGACATGGGCGGTCTCGTGATGGCGCTCGACGTTCGCCCAGCGCCGGGCTCGACGGCGCATGCCGCACCCGCCGCGCGCGCTCGAGAACTCGACCTGTACGCCAATCGTCGACCGAGCACGTTCGGCAGCCGGCCCGGCTACGCCTTCATCCTGCAGGACGGCACCACCCCGCCGGCGCCGGACTCGATTCGCATTCCGGGATCGCCGCTGATTCTGACGAAGGGAGAGCCGGTCCGCATCGCGGTCCACAACCGCCTAACGATTCCGATCAGCGTCCACTGGCATGGCATCGAGCTGGACAGCTACTTCGACGGTGTCGGTGGGTTCAGTGGCGCGGGCGCTCGCATCGCGCCCATGATCGCACCGAACGACTCGTTCATCGTCCGGTTCACGCCACCGCGCGCCGGGACGTACATGTATCACATACACGGCGAGCGCGGCGCCGAGCTCGCGTCCGGCCTGTATGCTCCGCTCGTCGTCGCCGACTCGGCTGCCCCGTTTGATCCGCGCAAGGAGCATTTCTTCGCCTTCGCGGACGGCGGCCCGGGCGAGGACAATCCGATCTTCATCAACGGATCGGCGTCACCGGATACGCTGGAGCTCACAGCCGGAACGCCGTATCGGTTTCGACTGATCTACATCTCGTCGGACGACGTGTACGTGACGACGCTGCGAGGCCCGAGCGGCCTGCCGCTGGCTCGGTCATTCGGATTGGATGGGTTCGAAACCCCGAATATCCCGTTGGCGCCGGTGCAGTATCCCACGGGCCCCGGACACACCCGCGACATCGCAGTCACGTTCGACTCGCCCGGCGACTACGCGCTCGTGGCGCAGCGAACGACAGGTGGCCAGACGACCAGCGTTCCGATACGGGTGAGGTAGCAAAAGCTATCAGCTATCAGCTATCAGCTATCAGCTATCAGCTCAAACGGCGAACCCTCAGAATACTTCTCGCGCCAAGAGAAACGTCCCGAGGGTTCTGCTTTGCTGGTAGCTGGTAACTGATAGTAGCGTGTAGCTGATAGCTGTTAGCTACGGAGTAGGCGAGGCCTTGGGTTCCAGCTTCACTGCCCACAACCCGCTATTGAAGTCCGTGAACAGCGTCTGGCCCTTCCACGGCATCGCGTTCATCACAAACGGCGCGTTCGCCGTGAACGCCTTCGGTCGTACGGCTTGAATACCGCGATCTCGCGGTTCTGGTCGTGCAGGTTGCCTAACAACTCGCCCGACACGTCGACGAGACGCACACCACCATCGTAGTACGCCTGATACAGCACATCATCTTTCACGATGATGTCGTGCGTGCCGAAGTCCTCGATGTGATAGCGGGCGACCGCCTTCGGGTTCATCGGGTCCGTGAAGTCCACGATGTGCGTGTAGCCACCCGACGTCTGTGCGATGCCACCGCCCTCCGCGATGCTCCCGAAGTAGTTCGTGCCTTCCCATGCGCGACCGGCGCGGCTCATCTCCTCGTCGCCGATGAAGAGGTAGGTCTTGCCGGTCGAGGCCTGCACATAGGGGAAGATTTCGTGCCCGCTGTTGACGCCGTACACGGTGATGAGCTTCGGGTGTTCGATCGACCCGCCGTACTTCCCGTTGCCGACGTCGACCACGACCGTGCCCACGCCACCCTGCGCCGAGTACGCGATGCCGTCGCGCACCCAGAGATCGTGGATTCGCGCGTTGGGATGGCGATACTCGCTCACGTACTTGGGAGCAGCCAGGTCCTTCACGTCGATGATGACGTACTTGGCGCCGCCCGAGACCGCGAACAGGTAGTCGTTGGTGGCGAACATGTTGTGCACGCCGCCGGTGAGCTCCTGGCTGAACGTCGAGGCGACCTTGGGGTGGGCCGGCG
>Ga0207691_10005403_pt1 | contig 12336 bp, 7 predicted proteins | sample KBSM13metaG_FD_184327 | JGI IMG/M metagenome (GOLD analysis project Ga0207691, IMG submission 184327) | Miscanthus rhizosphere microbial communities from Kellogg Biological Station, Michigan, USA - KBS M1-3 metaG (SPAdes) (version 2) | ecosystem: Host-associated > Plants > Roots > Rhizosphere >...
AAGGCCTTGAAGACGTGGTCCAGGAGGGACTCGGTTACCTGTACGCTAAGTTCTTCTTCTTTCCCCGCGAAAGCGACTCTGTTACACAAACCGGTCCGGTTGGCGCTCGCCATCTCTCACCCGCGCCTGCACCGGCGAACTAGCTTGCGCGGTGGCGCCGGAATAACAATTGCTTGCCAATTAGAACACTTTTGAACTACGCTCCGTCAAATAACGCGGTTAAAGGAAAAAACCATCATCGAAATGAAATCAACCCCAGTAGTACGGCTGCAGGTCTTGGCGGTTCAGGCGCTCGCAGGTCTGTTCCTCTCATTCGTCCAGGTTGCCGACGCCGCCCCGATTGAAGTAAGTCTGGGACCGCCGCACACAATCACCTCGCAGACTCCCTTGTCGTCCTTCGATGGGCTCAATGGCACCCAGCTGAATGGCCAGAATTTATCGGTCAATTTTTCGTTTTCAAATAACGAATTCGCCCGGGTTTTCAGTGTCACATCGTGGGATTTTTTGGCCTCGATCCGACTGCAGACTAACGGCTCGGGTTTGCTTGGCTATCTCGGGGGGACGGGTTACCTGATCGATGCGCAAGGTAACCCAATTCCTGGATACGGAATAACCGGGAGCGCGTCGGGCGACGGGTGGATCGGGATCAGCCTTTTTCCTCTTTTAAAGGACGAGAACGGCACTCCTAATACGGACTTGCTCAGGCCATTCGATTTCTACGGCATTCATTATGACTTGATTTTCCCCGACGTTGATGACCCATCGATTTACGTAACGGGAGGAATGTTTTCGCTCGTTGATCCTGATGGTCACCTGTTCGGCGTCGGCCCGGGAGTTCAGCGGAATATTGTGCCCGACTCCGGCAGCACCCTGTTTCTCCTTGGAATGGGAATCGCGCTCACCATCGGTTTCCGAGCCTGGCGCGCCTAACGAAAAGTCACCAGGCAGAGGTTGTCCTGTTTCTTAATCTTTGTCCGGGTGGAACATGGTGCCTTTAGGCGAATGAAGATGGCGCCGGGGATCGACATTGTCGGACGCGATGGCTACTAACTCTAGAGCATGAAGATCGCAATCATTGGCCTGGGTTATGTAGGGCTTCCTTTGTCGATCCAGTTTGCGCAATCGGGAGTCACCGTCCTCGGCATCGACATCGATGCTCGCAAGGTCAAGCTCCTGAATGACGGTCAGAGCTACATCAGGCATATCGAAGCGGCAGTCATAGCCGAATTGGGCCAGACAGGAAAGTTTTCCGCCTCGACCGACTTTTCACGCGTGAGCGAGGCCGAGGCACTAATGATCTGCGTTCCGACCCCGCTAAACAAGAACCGTGAGCCGGATATCTCTTATGTTCTGGAGACAGGGCGGTCGATCGCGCCCCATCTCGCGCGCGGAGCGCTCGTGGTGCTCGAGTCCACTACTTATCCGGGAACGACCGATGAAGAGTTACGGCTCGTCTTGGAAGAGGGGTCCGGCTGGAAGGCTGGGCTTGATTTTCACCTCGCTTTTTCTCCGGAACGGGAGGATCCCGGAAATGACAAGAGCAAGGTGAAGAGCGTGCCGAAGGTGGTTGGTGGGTATACGCCGGCTTGTCTGGAACGAGCCGTGCAGCTTTATGGACGTGCAGTGGACACGATTGTGCCCGTTTCTTCCTGTCGGGTGGCGGAAGCGACCAAGCTGCTCGAGAATATTTTCCGGAGCGTCAACATTGCGCTGGTGAATGAGTTGAAGCTCGTTTACGAGGCGATGGGGATCGACATTTGGGAGGTGATCGAAGCCGCCAAAACCAAGCCGTTTGGTTTCATGCCGTTTTATCCTGGACCCGGCCTCGGCGGCCACTGTATTCCAATTGATCCTTTTTATCTCACCTGGAAAGCGCGTGAGTACGGCAGGAATACGCGCTTTATTGAACTTGCTGGGGAAATCAACACCTCCATGCCTCAGCATGTGGTGCAGCGGGTGGCTGATGCGCTCAACTCTCAACGAAAACCACTCAACGGTTCCCGGATTCTGGTTCTTGGGTTAGCGTATAAGCCAAACGTCGACGACGAGCGGGAATCGCCCAGTTATGTTTTGATGGATCTACTGAGTGAACGGGGAGCAGCGGTGGAATACTACGATCCCTATGTGCCGACCATCAACCCAACGCGCGAACATCCTCACTGGGCGGGGAAGAAATCGGTGACGTGGGATAAGGAAACGATTGAAAGCTTCGACCTCACTCTAATTGCGACCAATCATGCCTGTATCAACTACGAGGATTTGGGCATTTGGGCGCCGCTCATCGTCGATACCCGCAATGCCATGGCGGGACTGAAGGTTCGGTCCGCTAAGGTTTGGAAAGCTTAGAACCCATCTCATAAATCTGCTCTCTCCTCGCGCCTTGCCCCAACGCCAAAATCTCCCGCAACGCATCCGTTCCCCATTTATGGAATCGGTTCTAGTTGCCTGCGGACATTGTGCAGCCGCGGGCCATGACATGATCGCTGGCAGCCGTCACGCTGAGCTTTCGACGGCGCAGAGTTTGCTTCAGGATGTATTAGATTCTACTGGAAGGATGAGGGATGCCGGAACAGCTTTTTCCCAGTATTAAGGAATCGTCAGAACCTGAGACGTCGTAACGGAAGTTTGACCCGACTGCAAACGACGCACTCACTTCCAAAGATACAATGGCTGAAGCTCCTTTAGATATCGCGGTCCCGGCCAAGGCAAAGCGCGAACCTGCCGGGAGCCCCGGTCGCTTCTGGGGGTTCGTCGTTTTCGCCGCCCTTTTGGCGCTTGTTTTTCTGCGTCCGCTGGTAGGGCTGGTCGTTTTTGCGGTCGGGAGCAAGCTGAACTCCCATGTGATCTTGATACCGATCGTTTCTATTTATCTCGTCTCTATCAATCGCCGGCAACTTCCTGAAACTTATACCTTCAAATGGGGATGGACTCTTCTCTTTCTGCTCATCGGACTGAGCGCAGCGATTTTGAATTGGAGTCCCGCGGCGAGCGCTCTGAGTGAAAATGACCGCCTGGCTCTAAGCACGCTCGCCTTCATCTCTTTGCTGGCTGGAGGAGGCTTTTTCTTCCTCGGGGCAAGCTTGATGAGGGCCACCACTTTTGCCTGGTGGTTCCTGGTTTTCATGATCCCGATGCCCGAGGCAATGGCAAACACCCTGGAGATATGGTCGATGAATGCTTCGGCAGCAGCGGCAAATATGTTCTTCGATCTTGCAGGTCCCCCCCATCTGAGGGAGGGCACACTGTTCCAGCTCCCGAACATTACCATTCGTGTGGCTGAGGAGTGCAGCGGCATTCGTTCAAGTTGGGTCCTTTTTATCACCAGTCTGCTCGCCGCTCATCTTTTTCTGCGCACAACCTGGAAACGCCTGCTTCTCGTTTGTTTTGTTATTCCACTTGGCATTCTGAGAAACGGCTTTCGGGTCTGGGTAATTGGCAGCCTTTGCGTTCATTTCGGCCCGCAAATGATCGACAGCCCCATACATCGTCGCGGTGGTCCCGTTTTCTTTGTTCTTTCGCTAATCCCTCTCTTTCTTCTTGTTGTATGGCTTCGCCGGAACGAGCCAGGCTCGACTGGAGGCGCAATCCTTGCCTCCGGCAAAAGCAAGCGGGAGTCGCCTGACCCGACGGCCCTTTAGGGGGTTGAAAACGTCGGCTAAGGCTGTTGGGCGGCTGTATTAGGGCAACCAATTAGGAGCCGGCCGGGGCGTAGATTCTGCTGGACTCCCAATTCGGACTCTCCAATACTCGTGCAATCATTACGACTATGACATCACTCCCATCTGCCGTTACGAACTCCTCTGCTCCATCCCATTGGACCATCGCGTTGCTCACAAATCGATGGGATCTTCTGCCGCCCGGGAAGCGGCCGTCCCTGTTCTCTGGCAGCACCTGTGGCCTTCTCCTGCTTCTTCTTTCCCTGGCGGGTTGCCAGACCACGGTTTCGACCAACCTTCCTGAACAGCCGCCGGCCACAACGGCCGTGACGTTGGTGCCTGGAGACGTCGTCAAACTGAGCTTTCCCGGCGCGACCGAGTTAGACCAGTCGCAGAAAATCCAAAGCGACGGAAAAATCAACCTGCCCCTTGTCGGAGAGGTCGACGCCGCCGGTTCAACGATCTCTGACCTGCAGCGAAGACTGCAGGCTCTCTATCAACCACAGCTCCAGAATACGACGGTGACCGTCACTCTGGAGAGCAGCGTTACGCAGGTCACGGTCGGCGGCGCGGTGAAAAAGCCTGGGAAATACACTTTTGACCGACCGACCACTGTCTTGCAGGCCATTATGGAGGCTGGTGGGACTGACCAGTTCGGGACGCTTGGCAAAGTGAGCATGATTCGTCTGGTCAATGGTAAACAGTACACTCAGGTCCTTGATTTGCGCCCTGTCCTCCAAGGCCAGCCGACGAAGCCTTTTTATGTGCACGCCGGAGATGTCGTTCTCGTGGCGGAAAGCGCTTTCTAACTGCGCAACTAAAAGGGGCCGACAGATCGCCGTCCGGCGTCATGGTAGTTGGTGACGGAAGCCGCTGTGACCGCCAGTGCTATTAGACTGTCGGAGGGAATTGGCTTCTGCTGCCGGCGGAAGATCTTTGGAGCCGCCGCTCCGATTGGCCGGTGAAGAATAGGTCAAAGGCCGAAATGAGCCGCTTGGGAGACTCTTGAAAAATTGGAGCGGATCGCGCGTGGAGGCAGAAGGGACGGATGGCAAGGAACGAGCGAGGCGCATCCCTGCAATGGGCTGCAACGAGCAAGCGACGCCGCCAGACGCCCCTTCTGCCTCGCGCCCCACGGGGGTTGGCGTTCCTTTTTGGCGCTGGCCGACGTTACTCGCTCGGTCGTGATCACAAGGATATCGACACTGCGCTCGCGCCTTGGCCAGCGCCAAAAAGAACAGCAACGCGACCCACTCCATTATTTCAATAGTCTCCTAGGGACAGGGCTTGCGAAAGCGCGATTGGATTCCGTGTGCTGACATCCCGACATCTGCACCCGGCTTGGATCACACTTTCCGCCTCGCTCGCTAAGAAGGATTAATGGCTCATATCGAGGCGCGTAACGTACCGCTCGTTCTTTTGATTGATGACTTGATCGAACATTTTCCGATGCACGACATTTGGAGGTTCATAATCAAGTGTGGGATACCAATTATTCCGGGGATCATATGGATCTGATTTTTTTTCTGACAATCGCGGCCGTCCTTTTTAGTCTCGGCTTGGCGGTCATCGCCCCGTTCCGAAGTCAGCAAAAAGTGGCGAGCTGGTTTTTTGCTGTGGGAATGGTGATTTTTGCGCTCGAAAGCGGACTGCAGGCGATCTCGCTCGCGGCAACCTCGATCGAGAGAGCGAATTACTGGCAGAATCTTTTGTTCGTGGTGAAATCGCTGGTCCCCGGCGTTTGGTTTTGCTTTAGCGTGATCTATGCGCGCGGGGAATACCGCGCGTTTTTTCGGCGATGGCGCATTCCGCTTATCCTGGGATCCCTCTTGCCTGTCCTGTTCGCGATCACGTTTCGCGCACGGTTGGGTTATGTCCTTCCCTACAGCGAGACAGATCCGACTCCCTGGCTTCGTCTGGCCCTTCCCGGCAAGATACTTAATGCGATGCTTCTTCTCGGGTCGGTACTGATCTTGATGAATCTCGAAAGAACCCTTCGATCGGCCGTCGGAACCGGGCGTTGGCGAATCAAATTTCTCGTTCTCGGGCTTGGCGTCATCTTTGGGGTAAGGATATACGCTCGGAGCCAGGCGTTGCTTTACTCGGGGCATATGCTGAGCCTAGGCAACCTCGAAACCGGCACATTGCTCCTCGGCTGTCTCCTGATCGGAGCCGCATATGTCCGGCGCGGCTTCGGCGAAGTCGATGTCTATCCCTCACGTGCAGTCTTACACACTTCGCTCACCGTCCTTCTGACGGGTAGCTACCTTCTCATTGTCGGTCTTCTGGCGCAGATCGTCGCCCGCCTCGGCGGCACATCGAACTTTGCGCTGTCGGCTTTCCTCCTTTTGATCGGAATTGTCGTTTTGGCGATCCTTTTGCTTTCGGAAAAGGTTCGGCAGCGCACGCAGGCATTCGTGAGCCGAAACTTCAAACGGCCGCAACACGATGTTCGAAGGGTATGGACGCGGTTTACTGAAGGTATGGCGGGTCCCCAAGATGCTTCCTCGCTTTGCGCCGCTGTGGCGCGGCTTCTTTCTGAGACATTCAGCGCTTTGTCGGTTTCCGTTTGGCTGGCGGATTCCCAGAGCGAACGCTTGGTCTTTGTTGCTTCCACGGCGGGTGCGCCGAGACCAAACGAGGCGGACCCAACAGACCTGGTTTCAGCGGGCCCGGGTTTCGAGGGGTTGCAAGCATCGGTCCGCCCGTTCGACCTGGATGCATCCAAAGAAGGCTGGGCCAAGAGCCTGCGGCAAATCGGCGCGGGCGAATTTACGCAGGGCGGGAATCGAATCTGCCTGCCGCTGCGAACCGCCGGGCGCTGCCTGGGCGTGGCGATCCTGGCCGACCGCGTTAACGGCCTGCGCTACACCATAGAGGAACTCGACCTGCTCGAATGCATCGGAGGCCAGGTCGGTGCCAGTCTGCTCAATCTGCGTTTGGCCGCTCAAATGGCGGCAGGCAAGGAGATCGAAGCATTCCAAGCCGTGGCGGCTTTCTTTGTCCACGATCTCAAGAACGCGGCCTCCACCCTCAATCTCATGTTAACCAATCTGCCGGTGCATTTCGACGATCCCGGATTCCGGGCGGATGCTTTACGTGGCATTGCCAGCACCGTCGATCGGATCAATCAGCTCATCGAACGCGCCGGTGCGCTGCAGCACGGCTTGGAACTGAAGCCGAGCGAAGTCAATCTGAATGTCCTGCTCAGCAACGCGATCGACCAACTCGGGGGCGGGGGAGGGATGCAGTGGGTGAAAAATCTGCAGCCAGTGCCCAAACTTCTCGCGGATCACGAGCAACTCCAAAGCGTGGTCACAAACCTGCTTCTCAACGCCGCCGATGCAGTCAACAATAATGGGGTGGTGAGGGTGGAGACGGGCCACGAGAACGGTTGGGCGCAATTTGTCGTCGCCGACAACGGTTGCGGAATGACCCGCGATTTCTTGCAAAAGTCTCTTTTCCGTCCTTTCCGCACGACGAAGAAAAAAGGTCTCGGCATCGGAATGTTCCAGTCTAAGATGATCATCGACGCGCATCATGGAAAAATCTCCGTGGAGAGTGAGCTGGGAATCGGCACAACCTTTCGCGTTTCGTTGCCCCTGAAGCCATGGCCGACATAAAGCCCAAACTACTCATCGTCGATGATGACGAAGAGATTCGGACCCAAATGAAGTGGGCCCTCAGTCGAGACTTTGATCTAATAACGGCGGGTGATCGCCCGGAAGCCATCGAATGCTTCCGCAGGGAGAGGCCCTTGACGACTCTATTAGATTTGGGACTGCCGCCGCAGCCTAACGAGCCGGACGAAGGCCTCGCGGCGCTGGGTGAGCTTCTTTCGATCGACCCGGCGGCAAAGATCATCATCATCTCGGGTCAGGGTGAGAAGAAAAATGCCCTCGAAGCGGTAGCAGCCGGAGCCTACGATTTCCTTTGCAAGCCGGTGGAAATGGAGGAACTGCAGTTTCTTCTCCGACGTTCCATTTACCTGGCCAATTTGGAACGCGAATACCGCCAACTCAGGCAACAAACGCAATCCGAAGGTTTCGAACAAATGGTCGGGGGCAGCCCTCAGATGCAGGGAGTCTTTGCCTATATTCGAAAGGTCGCCGGGACTAATGCACCGGTCTTGCTCCTAGGTGAAAGCGGTACCGGGAAAGAATTGGCGGCGCTGGCCATTCACGAGCGAAGTCCGCGCAAAGATAAGTCGTTCGTGGCGATCAACTGCAATGGAATTCCCGAGAGCCTTCTGGAAAGCGAACTTTTTGGCCATGAAAAAGGGTCGTTCACCGGCGCACACGCGCAACGCAAGGGGTTAATCGAGAACGCTGCTGATGGAACACTCTTCCTCGACGAAATCGGTGAACTGCCGCCGCCGATTCAGGTCAAACTGCTTCGTTTTCTTCAGGAACAACGCTTTCAACGGGTCGGCGGCCGGCAAGAGATCCAGATTGATACTCGCGTCATTGCCGCGACTAATGCCGATCTCAAGCAGGTAATAAGTGAAGGAAAATTTCGGGAAGACCTTTATTTTCGGTTGGCGGTGGTCGTCATTTCGCTGCCGCCGTTGCGCGATCGCGGAGATGACGTCGCATTACTAGGTCGTGAGTTTCTCCAACGCTATGCGGCGCAAAACAACAAGAAGAGTCTGGCCTTTTCTCCCGACGCATTACGGGCGCTCTACCGGCACAATTGGCCGGGTAACGTGCGTGAACTGCAAAACCGGGTGAAGCGCGCGGTCATCATGACCGATGGCAAACGGCTTACGGCCGATGATCTTGAGCTGGCGGATCTCTCGCAAACGTCGCCGGCTACCCTGAAAGAGGCTCGCGAAGCCGTGGAAAAAGAAGTCGTGCAAAATGCGCTCAAGCGCCATCAAGGGAAGATTACCTCCGCCGCACTGGAGCTTGGGGTTAGCCGGCCAACTCTTTATGAGTTAATGGAAAAACTCGGGATCGAACGGGCTGAGCGGAACAGTTCTGAGTCTGATTGATCACAATTCTCTTACGTCACCATCAGTATATGCCCAAATTTCACCCTTTCACCCGAACGGTTCTCATCATTGCCCTCCTGGTCTTCACCGGGGCCGGCTGCACGAAAGAAGCCAGCAAAGCTCGGTCCTTGGCCAAGGCGAAAAGCGACTTCGAATCGGGCGCCTATGACAAGGCGAAGATCGAATACCTGAGTGTCCTTCGCCTTGGTGGTCAATCTCCGGACCCGGCTGTCTTCGCTCGTCTCGGCGAGATATGGTTTGAAGAGGGCGCACCGTTGAAGGCTGGAGCATTTCTGGTCAAAGCGCGCGAGCTTGCACCGAACGATCTTGAGAACCGTCTAAGGCTGGCTCGAGTCTACAAGGCGATGGGTAATCTCGCCGAGGCGAAAAAGGAGATCCTTTTTGTTTTGCAGCAATCTCCGGACAACGGAGAAGCCCTGTTGCTCTTGACGGAAATATCTTTTACGCCGGACGAACTTAAGGCTGCCGATCAGTCTCTGCAGCAGTTTCCAAAAAAAGAGTCGGTTTTGTTTCAACTGGCGGCGGCAAATGTCGCCCTGCGCAAATCCGATCCGGGCAGGGCACAGGAGTTGGTCGCCCACGCCATCTCTCTTGATCCGAAATCAGCCAAAGCCCACCTTTCAATGGCCATTGTTCATTTGTTCCAGAAGGATCCGAAAGGTGCGACCGCCGAGTTCAAGGCGGCTGCCGACCTGGCTCCGCCTCGATCAAGCATGAAGATGAGTTACGCGGAGTTTGAAGTCCAGACCGGTGAGGTCGACAAAGCCGTCGCCTACCTGAAAGAACTCACCAAACAGACGCCGGATTTCTTTCCTGCTTGGGCGCTTTTGAGCCGGATCGCGTTCACGCAAAAAAAGTATGATGAAGCGCTCGCCCTTTTGGAAAACGTCCTTTCCCGCGATTCCGACAATCCTGATGCACGTTTGCTCCAAGCCAAAAATTGGTTGGCGAAGCAGGAGAACAAAAAGGCCATCGACGGATTAGAACGCCTTTCCCATTCCTATCCTTCTAGTCCTGCAATCAAGTTTGAGCTCGCTCGAGCCTATCTGCAGGATAACAAGTCCGCCCAAGCCACGGCGGCCTTAACTGCAGCCATCGTCGCAAATCCAAATTACCCGGACGCGGTTCTGCTTCTGGCGCAAATCAACATTAGAAATGGGCAGGCAGCGACGGCCGTCAGCGCGCTCGAAGGGCTGCTGCAGAAGCAACCGGAGCTGAAACAGGCCCAGGCTCTTTTGGCAGATGCTTACCGGGAGGTGGGTCGATTGGACGACGCGGCGACTCTTATTCGTCAACAGATTGAAAAAGCGCCTGCGCAAGCTGAGCCCTATCTCCTTCTTGGGCTAATTCAGAGGCAGCAGAAGAAAAACGAGGAAGCAAGACGCTCTTTTGAAAAGGTGTTGGAACTAGCTCCCGGCAATATCGAGGCACTTAATCAGCTTGTGGAACTCAATTTGGTCGCGGGCGATTTTGATAACGCCTTGCGCATGGTTCAGCGACAAAAGGAGAAGAAACCAGGTGATGCGACGCCTTATCTGCTCGAAGGAAAGGTTCGAACGGCAAAGAAGGAGTGGGCAGAGGCGGAGGCCGCACTAAAGAAAGCGATCGAGCTGGGCCCAGAGCTGGCGTCAGCCTACGACTTGCTTGTCGCTATCTATCTCGCGACAGACCGCTTGCCGCAGGCAAAGAGCGAGCTGGAGACTATCATCTCCAAATCTCCCCAAAATGAGGGCGCGCTTATGACTCTGGCTTTGATCAAGGAGAAGCAGAAGGACTACGCCGGGGCCGCCGAGGCTTACGAGAAGGTGCTGGTGTTCAAAGGCAATTCCATGCCGGCACTTAACAATCTGTCTTATCTTTATTCTGAACGGCTGAATCAATCAGGAAAAGCCTTGGAGTTGGCGCGCAAGGCTCGAGCTCTGGCGCCAACCAATCCCTTGGTGGCTGACACCCTTGGTTGGGTCCTATTCCAACAAGGAGAATACGGCCAGGCACTGGATTTATCCGAAGAAGCCGCGGGCAAGTCTGATAACCCGGAGGTCCAATACCACTTGGGGATGGCCTATTACATGATGGGAAATGCAGGTTCCGCTCAAAGCGCCTTCCAGCGGGCACTGAGCTCGACGGCCGATTTCCCAAACAGAGCCGACGCGCAGCGTCGACTTGATTTGCTCAGCCAGGCCTCGGGTCCGAATGCGCTTTCCGCCAAACAACTGGAGGAAATGCTTGCACAAAATCCCAAGGATGTTGTGGCAAGAATCCGACTTGCTGAAGCCTATGAAAAAACCGGCGCGTTCGATCAAGCAGCCGCGGCTTATGAAGAGGCGTTGAAGTCGAACCCAAAACTCGGCTCCGCGACGCTTAAGTTGGCGCAGCTTTACGGCGGACCGCTGCGCGATACCAAAAAGGCTATGGAGTTTGCCAAGAAAGCCCGGGAGTTATCACCTGGGGACGCTCGCGTCGCTGGTGTGCTGGGAAAGATCGCGTTTAATGCTGGAAATTACTCCTGGGCCTACAGCCTTCTGCAGGAAAGTTCTCGCCAGCTTGGCTCCGACCCTCAGGTCCTTTACGATTTTGCGTGGGCCGCTTATGGTGTTGGGAAAATCGATCAGGCGCAGGAAGCGATGCAGCAGTGTCTCAACGCATCGCCCGATAGTCAGATCGGGTCCGCAGCAAAGTCATTTCTCGTCCTGACCAAGGCGGAACAAGATCCCGCCGGTCTGGCAGCCGCCCGGCCGGAGATTGAGAAGAGTTTGAAACAGGATCCGCTGGATGTGCCCGCATTGATGGCCGCCGCGGCACTGGACATCCAGGCGGGAGCCAAGCAAGACGCAGTCGCGCGATACCAGAAGGTGTTGCAACGATTTCCGGATTTTGGTTTGGCGCAGAAACAGCTGGCGATAATCTACTCAGAAGATCCGGCCCGCAAAGACGAAGCCTACGCCTTGGCGGTCAAAGCCAGGGCGAGTTTGCCAACTGATCCCGCTGTCGCGCAAATGATGGGACAACTCAGCTACGAGCGAAAAGATTATTCGCGGGCTCTACAACTTCTGCAGGAGAGCGCAAGGCGTAAGCCTCTCGATGCAAAAGGCCTGTTTTACCTGGGGCTCTCGCTTTTGGAGGCAAAGCAGTCGGCCGCGGCCATAAAAGCATTGCAGGAAGCGCTGGATGCTGGTTTGCCAGCCCCACTGAGCGAGGAAGCCCGCCAATCGCTGGCTAAGCTCAAAAAGCCTTAGAGATCGTATCGGCTCAGATCCGAGACCCGGCACATGAATCGACGGTAATCTTTACAAACGTCTCAAATTACTTATCTACCGTAAATGACATAAACTATTGATTCAATTCTATTTATACATCGTTCCCAAAGGTGGCATCCGTTCTGCTATCTGTTAAATCCGTAATAGTTCAAAGCTGCGTCCAAACGTGGCTTACAAAATAAACAAAAGAGAAACCAGAAAATGAAATTACTAAAATTGGCGTTGGCGGTTCTAGCGGCTGCGTTGGTCACCTCGGGGGCACAGGCGGCGATGGTGGAGGGTGCGATCACTTTCGCCGGCGGAGCGAAATTCGATACTAATTCGCTGGCGACAGCCACCAGAGTCACCCTCTTTAAGAATGTTAAGGTGATGAGTGAAGACGGCGACTTTACGGGTATTGTTAGCGACG
>Ga0207691_10005404_pt1 | contig 12330 bp, 8 predicted proteins | sample KBSM13metaG_FD_184327 | JGI IMG/M metagenome (GOLD analysis project Ga0207691, IMG submission 184327) | Miscanthus rhizosphere microbial communities from Kellogg Biological Station, Michigan, USA - KBS M1-3 metaG (SPAdes) (version 2) | ecosystem: Host-associated > Plants > Roots > Rhizosphere >...
CTCTTTGGAGGCGGCCTCCGCCTTCGCGTTGCTCTTCTCGCAGGCCAGGTATTCTTCCATGCCCTTCTTGAACGCATCGACGGCCTTCTTGGCGGCCATCATTTCGTCCATGGCAGCCGTCTTTCCATCCGGAAACGCGGTGGGGGCGGTTGGCCTGTCGCAAGCAAAGCTCGGGGCAGCAAACGCGGCCATCAGGACTGCAATCGACGCGGACATCTTCATCTGTTTCTCCATAAGTAGACGCCAGCGCCGGGGAAACACCGCCGTTCGCTGCTGCTGACCTCCTTATCGGCAGCGCGCCGCCCGACTTGCATGAACTGCATCACGGTTTGTGGCACGGCATGCCCGGCGCACATATGACGAAATGTGACGCGCTTCCCCTGTGTCCGACGCCCCCCGCCGCCGATAGCGAAGCCGTGACTGCCAGAAATCGCCGGACACTCGTGCGATGGCAGCGCGTTGTTGATGCACAGCAATGAATCCAGGCCAGCGGGAGTGGTAACGGGCGGTGGCTCGCGCCAGGTCCTGACGTTTTCGCTGGGGCGCGAGACTTACGGCGTCGACATCCTGCGCGTGAAGGAAATTCGCGGCTGGTCCCCGGTGACCCGCATTCCCCAGTCGCCGGATTTCATGCTGGGCGTGCTCAACCTGCGCGGCGCCATCATGCCGATCCTCGATCTGCGGGTGCTGTTCGCGCTGCCCAGCGCCGAATTCACCCCGGCGACCGTGATCATCGTGCTGTCGCTGAACACCGCCGAGGGCCAGCGCGAGTGCGGCGTGGTGGCCGACAACGTCAGGGACGTGGTCGACATCGTGCTCGACAACATCCGTCCCGTGCCGACCATGAATGCCGGCACTGCCAGCGAGTTCCTCCAGGGCATCACCACTATCGACGAGCAGATGTTGATCCTGCTCAACCCCGATGACCTGTTTGCCCGGACCTTGTCCCCGCCCGCGATTTCCAACGAGGCGGCATAGCCGCCGCCACGAAATTCCAGAAAAGACATCGACGAGACTCATCATGCGCTTCAATCCGTTCAAGAACGTTCGCCTGTCCACGCAGCTCTTCGCGCTGGTGGCCATGTCACTCGCCATCTCGGCGGGCCTGATGGCCTATGCGATGCAGCAGGTGCGCGCCACACAGGGAACACTCAAGCACACCATCGACAACCGCATGGTGTCCGGCCAGGCGATCCAGGGTGTCGCCGACGCACTGAGTCTGTCGCTCGAGGCATCGCTCGACGTCGTGGAAAAGAAGCACACCCCCGAGGAAGCGCACGACCTGATCAAGGATGCCGTCGACAAGGCGCACGACGACTGGGATCGCTACTTCCTGGGTGAAATGATTCCGGAAGAGCAGGCGCTGGCCGATGAAACCACGCCGATGCTCGATGCCGCCTACAACACGATCGACAAGCTGCTCAAGAAGTTCGAGAACGGCGAAGTGGCGGATCTCGCTGCCTGGCGCAACGGCACTCTGCGGCCGGCACTGGCCGATGGCTCACGCAACCTCAAGCAATTGATCGAGATGCAGCTCAAGGCTGCGAACATGGACCTCGACAAGGCCGGACAGGATTACCAGGTCGCGCAGCGCAATGGCGTCATCCTGCTGTCGGGTGGTGGCCTGCTGGCGATCCTGTTCGCGTGGTTCATCATCCGCGGCGCCATGCGCCGCCTGGGCGCCGATCCGCGCGAGGCGGCCAAAGTCGCGCGTCGCATCGCCTCGGGTGATCTGCAGTTCGAAATGGAAGCTCACCGCCATGACGAGGTCAGCCTCATGGGAGCGCTGCGCCAGATGAAGGCGAGCCTGTTGCACTCGAAGCTCGACTACGAAGGCCAGATCAACGCCATCGCCAAGGTGCAGGGGGTCATTGAGTGCACGCCCGGCGGCGAAGTGATCAATGCCAACGAGATTTTTCTCAAGCTGGTGGGCTACACGCTCGAGGACGTGCGCGGCAAGAACTACTCGATGTTCGTCGACGCCGCGGTGCGCGGTACCCAGAGCTACCAGGATTTCTGGCCGGCGCTGGCGCGCGGCGAAAGCCGCCAGGGTGAATACCGCAAGGTGACTCGCGACGGCCGTGATGTCTGGGTGCAGGGTGTCTACAACCCGATCCTCGATGCCGAAGGCAAGCCCGCCAAGGTCGTCGCCTACCTGAGCGACATCACCACGCAACGCCAGGAAGCGATCATGAACGCGGCCTTCCGCGGCGCGCTCAACCAGCTCGACGCCAACGTGATGGTGGCCGACAACGAGCTGAAGATCATTTTCGTGAACCCCGCCGCCGCGCAGATGCTGGCGCGGGCCGAGGACGCCTTCCGCCGCGACCTGCCGGGCTTCAACGCCAGCGCGATGCAGGGTGCGAGCCTGGAGTCGATGACGCGCGAACCGGCCGCGCTGCGCAGCGAGATCGAACGTCTGACCAACGTGGCGACGCGCCAGGAAGTCATCGGTGGTCGAACGATGAAAGCCATCATGAGTCCGATGAAGGACGAGAACGGCCGCCGGCTCGGCACGGTGCTCGAATGGTTTGACCGCACGCAGGAAGTTGCCACCGAGTCCGAGCTGCAGGATGTCATTGGCGCCGTCACGGCGGGCAATCTCGCCAACCGCATCTCGCTCGATGGCAAGCGCGGCTTCTTCCTGACGCTGTCCAGTGGCATCAATGAGCTGGTCGACGCGATCGGCGGCGTGGTCGAGGAAGTGCAGGGGCTGGTGGCCGCTGCCAACCAGGGCGACCTCACGCACCGCATCGTCACCGAGGGCAAAGCCGGCCTGATGGTGAAGATCGGCAGTGGCATCAATGACCTCACCGACAACCTGTCGGGACTGGTCTCGCAGGTGAAGGCGGCGGCGCTGGCCGTGAGCCGCGGAGCCGACGAGATCAGCCAGGGCAACGCGAACCTCTCACAGCGCACCGAGGAGCAGGCCTCGTCGCTCGAAGAGACCGCCTCTTCGATGGAAGAGATGACCAGCACGGTCAAGCAGAATGCCGACAATGCCGCCCAGGCCAATCAGCTCGGCGTCGCGGCGCGCGACCAGGCCGAGAAGGGAGGCGCGGTGGTTGCCAAGGCCGTGAAGTCCATGGCCGACATCAACGACGCTTCCAAGAAGATCAACGACATCATCGGCGTCATCGACGAGATCGCCTTCCAGACCAACCTGCTGGCGCTGAATGCGGCGGTTGAAGCCGCACGCGCCGGCGAGCAGGGCCGTGGCTTCGCTGTGGTGGCGTCGGAAGTGCGCAATCTCGCGGGTCGCTCGGCCACGGCGGCCAAGGAGATCAAGGGACTGATCCAGGACAGCGTGCGCAAGGTCGACGAGGGTACCAACCTGGTGTCGCAGTCCGGCGCGACGCTCGAACAGATCGTCACCGCGGTCAAGAAGGTCACGGACATCGTGGCGGAGATTGCTGCTGCCTCCAATGAGCAGTCCGCCGGCATCGACCAGGTGAACAAGGCGGTGATGCAGCTCGACGAGATGACGCAGCAGAACGCGGCACTGGTCGAGGAAGCCTCGGCCGCCAGCCAGTCGATGGCGGACCAGGCTCGCGGACTCAATGAGTCCATGCAACGGTACCGCGTCAATGATTCGGAAGAGGGTCTCGCGGTCGCAACGCCTGTCGCTGCGCGAGCCACGGCGGAGCGTCGCAAGGCGGGTCGCCCGTGGACGCCGCCGGTGGCGAAGAACCCCGCGGCGGCCGGCAAGATTGTCAATGCCCCGGCCGGGGGCGCTGTCGACACCGTCTGGAACGAATTCTGAAACTGAGATCTGCGGCCCCGGTGGGAAACCACCGGGGCCTATTTTTTTCCCTGAGCGCAGAGAACGCGGAGCGGCGGCGCGCTAATCTTGCCGCATGATGCTGCATCCCCATGGCCGCTTCGATAATGCTGCCGCTGCCTATCGACACATCGAAGCGGTGCCGCTGGCGGCGGCCATGGGAGCGGAAATCCGCCGCGTGAACATCGCCGAGGTGAGCGACGCCGCGTTCGCGGAGATCGAGCACGCGCTGTTCCGCCACAAGATGATTTTCTTTCGCGCCCAGCACATCGACGACGGACAGCACAAGCAGTTCAGCCGCCGCTTCGGCCCGTTTGCCGAGGATGCCTACACCGTGGGCGTTCGCGGTCATCCCGAGGTGCAACCCGTCATCAAGGAAGCCGACGATCGTTCCGCCATGGTGTTCGGTTCAGGCTGGCACACCGACTCGCCGTTTCTCGCCGAGCCACCCGCCATCAGCACATTGCGAGCCGTAGAAGTACCGCCGTTCGGTGGCGACACGCTGTGGGCGAATGCGGCGCTGGCGTACCGCATGCTCAGTGAGACCATGCAGCGCATGATTGCCGGGCTGCGCGTCCGGTTTTCGATGCGTGACGTACTGGCATCCGCGCAGCAGAACGTCGAGAGGCGCGACACGCCCATCGGTCATCTCGCGGCCACGCGCGACCTCGCCGAGTTGCCGGAGAGTCTCGCCGTCAAGGTGCGCGGCAATTCGCATCCGCTGGTGCGCACGCATCCGGTCAGCGGAGAGAAGTCACTGTACGTCGATGGCAGCTATGCCATTGGCATCGAAGGGCTGGAAGATTCAGAAGCAGCGCCGCTGCTGCGCTTCCTGGTCGAACACATCACCCAACCCGCGTTCACCTGCCGACTGCGCTGGGAACCGGGCACGCTCACCCTGTGGGACAACCGGCTGTGCGTGCACCAGGCGTTCAATGACTACGCCGGACAGCGCCGCGAGATGTATCGCACCACGGTCGCGGGCGAACGCCCCCGGTAGAACGGTCAGCGCGCCTTGCGCCCGGCCTGGCACGCGTGACACTAGCTACATGCGCTGTCAGGAATCGGGGCGATGCGGCACCAAACACAACGATACACCTCACGGTTTCGCTACCGGCGACGCGCGGACTGCGTCGGCCGGGGTACCATCGGTCCGATCTCGAGCGGGAGGGCGCGTGATCGTCAATATTGCCGCGTGGTACTACATCGTCAACGGCGCACTGGCGGTATTGCCGGTGATGATGAGTCCCTTTGGACTCACCGGGTCCAGAGCGGGCGTGGGCGGCATCGTTTTCGCGGGTCTGTTCATCGGCATCGGCGTCGGACTGCTGAAACGCCACGAAATGGGCCGCTGGGCGGCGCTGGGTCTCAGTCTCCTGGGCTGGACGGTGGGCACTCTCCTGTTGCTAGCGCTGCTGGTCTACCTGGCCGCCGCGGCGCCCCTTGTCTCTTACTTGAAGATGCTGGCCGGTGGCGGCCTGTTCTCCGCTCTGATGATCATGGTGCTGCTGAGCCTGCTGCTGTGGGTGGTCGGCATTCTCATCAGCTTCAAACTGTTCTGGTACCTGTGCTCGCAACAGGGCTGCGCCGAGTTCGGCGTCCAGTACGGATCATCACAGGCGGTGCTGGCCTCGTGTGGCGCATGGGTGGGCCTAGCCATCCTCAACTTGGCGTTCACGGGCGCGGGCGGCATGATGTGGCAGCTCGCGACATCCCCGTCGGCCGATAGCGGGCAGGCCGCAAGGCAGGCGCGGGACGTGCAGCGCATGAACGAGGCCAGACTTCGCGCCGCGCAGCAACGCGCTGCCGTGAAACCTGAGCAGGCCACGGTCGCCGAGGAAACCGACGGGATTGAGGACGCCGACGGGGAGGTGGAATCCAACGCCGGAGCTTCCGCTGAGCCCGAGGACATCGCGGCGTCCGCCGAACCGATCGACGAGCCTTCCACAATCGAGAATCCACCACCGCAGGCCACTCCGCCCGAACCGGTGGCCAGTGCCGCCAGCGCGCCCGAAGAACAAGAACCCCCTTCGTCGCGCACCATCCTCAAGTGCCGCGACACTTCCGGTGGCGTCACGTTCACGCAAGGCTATTGTCCACCCGGCAGCAAACAGGTCGACATGTCCGCAGGACCGTGATGCCGGCGTGGCGAGAGTTGGAACAGCTTGAGCCCGCGATGAACTCGGCCTGGGCGGAACTGCGCGCCGCGCGCGAGGCGGCAAGTGAGTGATCGCGTCGCCAGTCAGACTTTGACGCGCAAATACTGGCGCCAGCCGCCCAGCTCGCTGATGTCAGTGGCGCCCGCGACTCCCAGCGACTCACACAGGAAGCCGCACACCAGGCTGCCGTCTGCCAGTTTCACCTTGCCGATGCCGAGCGGCGCGGGAATGCCGGCCACGAAAGACCCGAAGTGTTCGATTGGCATGCGCCACACCTCGACGTCGATGGCCACGCCGCCTTCTCCGACCTGCACCAGCCCGGGACGGAACGGCGGCCCACCGGGCAGCGCATAGAAGCGGTAGTTAGCCGCGGTGCACGTGGTCGCTACCTGCCAGGCGCCGCGTTCCAGCAGTTGCCTGTTCAATGGCAGGCCTGACAGGTGCGCACCGCACACCATCACGTCCACGAAGCCTGCGGGAGCCTCGTGCGCGACTGCGGCGGGTGGCAGCGGCAGCTGTGTGGCGCCGAGGGTGCCGGCTGCGGCGCGCTGCAGACGCCCGGCCAGCGCCAGCAGATCCGAATCGCTCCAGGCCGGCGCAATGAGCGAGACGCCGAAGGGCAGGCGCGTGCGGGTGAAGCCCGCAGGTACGGCCACCGCGGCAAGATCCATCAGGTTCACGAAATTGGTGTAGGTGCCGAGCCGGCTGTTGAGTGCGATGGGTTCGGCTTCGATCTCGGCGATTCGGAAGTGTGTGCCGGCGGTGGGCAGCAGCAGCACATCGGCGCTCGCCCAGATGGGCCGTGCCTCGCGGATGAGTTCTTTCAGTCGATACTGCGCGCGGAAGCTGTCCGTCGCCCGGGGCGCGGCGCCGGCTTCGATGATGCGGCGCGTGATCTCGAGCATGGCGCCGGGTTTGGTGATCAGGTGTTCGGTGACGAGGTAGCGCTCGGCCACCCAGGGACCTTCATACAGCAGGCGCGCTGCCGCGAGCAGCGGAGTGATGTCGACCTCGACCTCTTCGCCGCCGAGTGAGCGTAATCGCTCGACGCTCGCGTCGAACAGCCGCGCATATTCCGCATTGCCGAAGAATTCGCGTTGTGTCGGCATCGGGACCGCGACGCGGAATGATGGCGCGTGGCCGAAGCCCGCGCGCGGTGCCAGGCCCGGCTGTCTCGCGGCCGCGTCGGCCGGGTCGAACTTCGCCACCACCTCGCGTACTCGGAGCACATCTTCCGCGGTGAGCGCAAACAACGACACCACGTCCAGCGAGCGACAGGCCGGCACCACGCCGCGGATGCTCACCGTGCCGAGCGTCGGCTTGTAGCCGACCAGATTATTGAACGCCGCCGGTACACGACCCGATCCGGCGGTGTCGGTGCCCAGCGAAAAACTCGCCAGGCCCAGCGCCACGGCCACAGCCGAGCCACTCGAAGAGCCGCCGCTGATAAAGGTGGGATCGAAGGCGTTGGCGCAAATGCCATAGGGCGAGCGGGTGCCCACGAGACCGGTGGCGAACTGGTCGAGATTGGTCTTGCCCAGGGCAATCGCGCCGGCATCGATCAGCGCCTGGACCACCGGCGCGGAACGTTCGGGTTGATAGGCGAAGGCCGGGCAGGCGGCCGTGGTCGGCAGGCCCGCGAAGTCGATGTTGTCCTTGATCGCGAAGGGGATTCCATAGAGCGGCAGGGACTCGGGCGCCTGCGCCTCGAGTTCTCGCGCGCGGGCGCGCAGCGCATCGTCGCCGACCTCGCTGATCCAGATGTGTCGACCCCGCTGCCGGTTGCGTTCCTGGATCAACGACTCGACCAGTGCCGTCGGCTTCAACGCGCCCGAGCGATACGCGTGGGTGAGCGAAGCGATGGTGAGATCGAGACTCATGATTGCTCCGGGCGCAGGACCAGCAGCGTGTCGCCGGCATTGGCGCCGACGCCGGCCTGCTGATGGATCGAGACCACGACACCGGCGCTCTCCGCCACCACCGCGATTTCCATTTTCATCGATTCCATGAGCACCAGCGTCTCACCTTTTTCGACCGACTGGCCGGCCGCGACCTTGATCTGCCAGACACTGCCCGAGACCGGCGAGGTGACGGCTATGCAATCGCCGGGCAACGCGGGCGGAGCCGGTTTCCGGGCATTTTCCACCACGGGGGTTTCATTGAGGCCGGCGGCGCGCCATTGATCGCGTTCCGCGTCGAATGCGGCGCGCTGCCGGCGCCGGAATGCGTCGATCGAGTCGCGCTCGGAGTCGAGGAACCCAAGGTAATCACCCAGGTCGAGATGCGTCTCTTCGATGCGCAGTGGATAGCGGCCGTAAGGGAATCCGGCGCGCAGTTGCAGCAGTTCTTCGGGGCTCACGGGATAGAAACGGATCTGGTCGAAGAAGCGTAGCAGCCACTGCTTGCCGTCGCGGAAATCCGCGCTCTGGCGATGACGATTCCACATCTGTACCGTGCGGCCGACGAACTGGTAGCCACCCGGACCTTCCATGCCATACACACACAGGTAGGCCCCGCCGATGCCCACCGCATTTTCGGGCGTCCAGGTTCGCGCAGGGTTGTACTTGGTCGTGACCAGGCGATGACGCGGATCGAGCGGCGTCGCCACTGGCGCACCGAGGTACACATCGCCCAGACCCATCACCAGGTAACTTGCACCGAACACGATGTCGCGCACCGCTTCGCGGCTTTCGAGGCCATTGATGCGCCGGATGAATTCGATGTTGTCCGGGCACCAGGGAGCATCGGCACGGACGGTTTGATAACGCTGCGTGGCGAGCTGCGTCGCGGGATCGTCCCAGGACAGCGGCAGATGCACGATGCGGCTGGGAAGGCGCATGCGCTCCACGCTGGGCAAATTCGCGAGCGCCCCCAGCAGCCAGTCGAGAATGCCGTGCTGCGTGACGCGCAGCGGGTCGAAATGGATCTGCAGGGAGCGGATGCCCGGCGTCAGATCAACGACACCCGCAGGTTCGCGCGTGCGCAATTCGCCGAGCAGTGCCTGCACCTGGCAGCGCAGCACCAGGTCGAGCACGGGTTCGCCGAATTCCACCAGCAGGTTGCTCTCGCCGGCGCGCCGCACGCAGATTTCCGGGTGTGTGGCCGAGGCGGGCAAGGTCGTCACGATGGAAGGATTACCGGAAGGGTTGACGGCGCGCGTGCCGGGTTTCACGGCGCGCCGGAATCGCACCTTGTCGCCCGGCCGCAGCTGGCCGATTTTCCACAACTCCGCATCAACAATAGTGACCGGGCAGACGAAGCCACCGAGGCTCGGGCCGTCGGGCCCGAGTATCACCGGCATGTCGCCGGTGAAATCCACGCTGCCGATGGCGTAGGCGTTGTCATGAATGTTTGAGGGATGCAGTCCCGCCTCGCCGCCATCGGCGCGCGCCCACGCGGGCTTGGGACCGATCAGACGCACGCCGGTGCGACTCGAGTTGTAGTGCACTTCCCAGTCGGCGGCGAAGAAAGTTTCGATGTCCGCGGGCGTGAAGAAGTCCGGCGCGCCGTGCGGTCCGTCGGTCACGGCAATTTGCCAGGCGTGAGCGTAATTCGGTCGATCGCCCACGCCGATGGCGTGACAGCCACCCAGGTCGGCACCGCTGCGATTCAGGCGCAGCACATCGCCGGTGCGCAGTGCGCGACCCCCGTGGCCACCGAATTGCCCCAGCGTGAACGTGGCGCGGCTGCCGAGATACTCAGGCACGTCGATGCCGCCACGCACCGCGAGACACGCACGCTGTCCCGCGCCACGGATGGCGCCCAGCGCGAGCACGCTGCCGCGCGGCACGGCGATGGGCTCCCAGAACGGTATCGGTCGCCCATCCAGCTTCGCATCCATCTGCGCACCCGCGAGCGCAACTACCGCATCGCAATCGAAGCGCAGCGAGGCGCCGGTCACCGTCATCTCGAGCGCCGCGGCGCCCGGGGCATTGCCCACCATGCGATTGGCGAGCCGGTGTGCCAGTGGATCCATCGGACCCGAGGGGGGCACGCCCACGTCCCACAATCCCACGCGTCCCGGCCATTCCTGCACCGTCGTCATTGTTCCTGGCGAGAGTACTTCGATGCCGGGCAGGGTCAGCGAATGCCCCGACAACAGCGCGGTGGTTTGCTCGCCGGTGGCAAATACCGGGTGGGCGAGGATGGACGCGAGATAGGGCAGGTTGGTCTCGATGCCGTCGACACGCGCCGCATGCAGCGCCGCGGCGAGATTGGCGATGGCGAGTTCACGGGTGGCGCCGCGCGCAATGATTTTTGCCAGCAGTGGATCGTAAAAGGCACTGACCTCGGTGCCGGTCTCGACCCAGCCGTCGACGCGTACCTTCGGAGGCAGCTCGACATTGGTCAGCAGGCCGCTCGCGGGCCGGAAATTTCTCGCCGGATCCTCGGCATACACGCGCGCCTGGATGGCGTGGCCGCGCGGCCTGTGGCGATGGGCAGCGAGATCCGGCGGTTCACCGGCCGCCGTGCGGATCATCCATTCCACCAGGTCGACGCCGCCGACTTCCTCGGTGACGCCGTGCTCGACCTGCAGCCGCGTGTTCACTTCGAGGAAGTAGAACTGCGACCCATCTACGTCATAGACGAACTCGACGGTGCCGGCCGAGCGGTAATCCACCGCCTTTCCGAGCCGCACGGCAGCGGCCGCGAGCTCGCGCCGCGTCGCGGCGCTCAAGCCCGGCGCGGGCGATTCCTCGATGACTTTCTGATTGCGCCGCTGCACCGAGCAGTCGCGCTCGCCGAGCGCGATCACCGTGCCGCGGCCGTCGCCAAACAACTGCACCTCGATGTGCCGCGCGCGCGCCAGGAATTTCTCGAGGAACACGCCCGCGTTGCTGAAGTTGCCCGCGGCCAGGCGCTGAACGGCGGCGAATGAATCGGCGAGTTCCTGCGCACTGTTGCAGCGGCGCATGCCGATGCCACCGCCGCCGGCCGTGCTCTTGAGCATGACCGGGTAGCCGATCGGCTCCGCCGCGGCGAGCGCGGCCGGCAGATCCCGCAGCAGGTCCGTGCCCGTCAGCAGCGGCAGACCGCAGCGCTGCGCCAGCTCGCGCGCCGTGTGCTTGAGGCCGAAGTCGCGCAGTTGCGTGGGCGTGGGCCCGATGAACGTGATACCGGCGCGCTCGCATTCCTCGGCGAAGGCGGCATTCTCGGACAGGAAGCCGTAGCCGGGATGGATGGCTTCGGCGCCAGTGCGTCGCGCGGCGTCGAGGATGCGTTGCTGGTTGAGGTAACTCTCCGCCGCGGCCGCGGGGCCGAGTCGAATCGCCTCGTCGGCGTCGCGCACATGCGGCGCGTTCTCATCGATATCGGAATACACCGCGACGGCGCCGAGGCCCATGGCCTTCACCGTGCGCAGGATGCGACAGGCAATCGCGCCGCGATTGGCGATCAGTATTTTCCGGAACATCGCGCAGAACCACCCGGTTGGCTGCGCCAGGTCGTCCCGGCATTGAGGAGTCGCGACGGGTCGTCCCGCCGGTGGGTCGCGTTCACACGCTCTCCCAGGTCATGACGTCCATATCCTTATTTGAACGGGCGTGGGGTTGTAGGCGTTGCAGGGATTATTGAGTTGCGGGCAATTGGAAATCAGCACCAGCGTGTCGATCAGCGCCACCAGGTCCACGTGGCGGCCGGCGGCCGAGATGCCATCGGCAAAACGCAATTGGCCGGCGGGCGTCACGGGCACGTTCATGAAGAAGTTGATGTTGGACGGCAGGTCACGCTTGGTCAGGCAATCGCCGGGTCCCTGATGACGCGCCAGTGCGAGCAGGAAGCTGTCACGGCAGGAGTGCATGTGACGCTTTTCCAGCGCGTAGCGGACGGTGTTGCTCTCCGCTGAGCAGGCGCCGCCGAGCGTGTCGTGCCGTCCGCAGGTGTCCTCTTCGATCCGCAGCATCGGGCGGCCGCGGTTCGAGACCAGCACGGTACCGGTGGTGAGATAGATGCACTTCTGCGCCTGGATGGTGTTCTGGGCGCTGTAGTGTTCGGCGGTGTCGCTGGCGTTGTAGAACAGCGTGTCCACTGCCTGGTTGCCTTCGAGATCGACGATGCGCAGGCGTTGGCCGCGCCTGACCACGCCCATCCACGGTTCACCCGCCGGGACGACTTCATCCTGGAGCGCCGCGTCGATGTGCGCTGTCGAGGGATTCACGCTGCGCCTCCGGCCAGTCCGAGATAGAGGCGTTCGGTGTTGATGAAGCCGCGCGCATTCTCGGGACAGCGTGTACGGCAGCCGTCGTCCATGGCCGGCGGCGCGGCGCGAAAAGCCTGCAAGCGCACACCGGCCGGCGCGTAGCGCGCGCCCGTCGCCAGGGGATGAGGACCCGCGTGCAGCAGCACCAGCGCATCCATTTCGAAGCGCAGGTCAACATGCTGTCCGGCGCG
>Ga0207691_10005408_pt1 | contig 12325 bp, 12 predicted proteins | sample KBSM13metaG_FD_184327 | JGI IMG/M metagenome (GOLD analysis project Ga0207691, IMG submission 184327) | Miscanthus rhizosphere microbial communities from Kellogg Biological Station, Michigan, USA - KBS M1-3 metaG (SPAdes) (version 2) | ecosystem: Host-associated > Plants > Roots > Rhizosphere >...
GCCGGTCTCGGGCCGGCGCCACCAGTCCTCCCCCACCTCGCGGCGGAGGTGCGCGCGTAGCTGGGCCGAGCGGATCCACGCACGAAGGTAGTCGGCCGAGTAGAAGCCCGCATCCATGTCGGCGAGATGGTTCGCGGCCGGGTACCGGACGCCCGTTGCGGCCGTGAGCCGCTCCTCGTATCCGTCCGCCGTGCCGCCGTCGGTCGGGAAGCGCTTCCAGAAGTCCATCTCGTACCCGAGCTTTGCCGAGTAGCGGCGGAAGAGGATGGTGTTCGAGAACCGCGCGGCATCGGCGTTCTCACGCGCCTCCTCGACGGAGAGCCCGAAGTGCTCGGCGTGCCAGCCCGGCTCGCCCGAGATCGAGTCGAGGAGGAACGAGTAGATCTCGGTGAGGGCGTGATCCCGTGCGAGCCGGCGGAACGCGAGCGGGAGGGCGGGGTCGCAACCCGCGTAGTGGAGCGCGTGCCCCGCCTCGTGGAGGAAGGCCTCGTAGTCGTGCAGGCCGCCCTGCGCGCGCGTGATCAGGTGGACGACGCGAGGCGGGTCGGCGGCGATCACGCAGGCGCGCGGCGACTTCTGCGGCCGGTCCTCGAGATCCGGACGGATGCCCTGCTCGGCCTCGAGGTCGAAGCCGAGCGCTGCGAGGGTGGCGAGGCAGACGGGCACGCTCCGCTCCTTCGTGTACGTCGCCTCGAGCGGCGAGAGGCGCCGGATCCACGCCATGTGGGCGTGCGCGGGCGTCGCCTCGCGATCCGGCCCGAGCAGGCGGTCGAGCCACCGCTCCCGCTGCGGCGTGAACGCCGGCGTGCTCTCGACCCGCGCTCCGTCGACTGCGTCGAGAATCGGGCGGAGCGGGACACCCTTCTCTGCCTCGTTGCGCGCGACGGGATCGGCCACGCCGGTGACGTCGGCCTCCAGCTCGTTCCTCGCGGCGAGGAGCGAGCGGCGCTCGTCGTTGAAGGCGGCCGACACCTCGAGCACGGCGGCGCCGAGCGCATCACGGTCGGCGTAGGCCGCCTCGACGGCCAGGCGCGCCTGGGCCGAGCGGAGCGGAAGCTCGTCGTCGCCCCAGGGGACGCGGGCGGCGAGGAGCGCGTTCTCGAGCGCATCCTCGCGCTCGGCGAGCTCGCGGTCGACGATGCCTTCCTGGCAGGTGAGGCGCAGGCGGGCGATCTCCTCGCGGTCGTCGCCCGCCGCCGCCGCTTCGGCCCCGGCGAGCGTCTCGAGCTGCTCACGGGTGAAGAGGCCCGCGTAGCGCGCGACGATCGCCGCCTGCTCGGAGGTCTCCTTCTCCCCCACGCGGACCGCCCGCGCCTCCTCGGAGCGCTCCTGGAGATACGTGTCGAGCCGCTGCTGGAATGCCTCCGTGTCGAGTGCGCTCATGCCGCCACCTCGGCGCCGCGGCGCAACCGGGCAAGCGACGTCTCGCGGCCGAGCAGCTCGAGCGACTCGTAGAGGCCCGGCGAGACACGCGAACCCGTGATCGCGACACGGATCGGCGCGTACACGGTGCGCGGCTTCTCGCCGAGCTCTGCGCACAGCTCCTTGAGCGCCGTCTCGATCGCGGCGGCGGTCCACGGCTCCGTCCCGTCGAGGGCCTCGTCCGCGGCGCGGAGGATGCGGGGGTCGAGGTCGTCGGCCGGCGGGGCAACGTCCTCGAAGAGGAACCCCGCGAAGTCGGGAAACTCGCCGAGGCGCCCGATCTTCTCCTGCACGAGCGGCGCCGCCGCCCGGATCCCGTCGTCGGGCCAGTCGCTGCCGCGCTCGTGCACGAACTCGACGAGCCTCTCCGCGTAGTCCTCGATCGGCAGCGCCCGGAGGTAGATGCCGTTCATCCAGTCGAGCTTCGCATAGTCGAACGTGCCGGGGCTCGTGCTGACCGCCCCGAGCGTGAACCGCTCGATGATCTCCTCGCGGGAGAGGATCGTGGTCTCGCCGTCCGGCGCCCAGCCGATCAGGGCGAGGAAGTTCACGAGCGCCTCCGGGAGGTATCCCGCCGCCCGGAACTCGTCCACCGAGACGGCGCCGTGCCGCTTGGAGAGCTTCTTCCCGTCGGTGCCGAGGATGTTCGCGATGTGCGCGTACACCGGCGGCTCGTGGCCGAGCGCGCGGAGGATCTGGATCTGCTTCGGGGTGTTCGAGATGTGGTCATCGCCGCGGATCACGTGCGTGATCGCGTCGTCCATGTCCTCCACCGGCGATGCGAAGTTGTACGTCGCGCGACCGTCGGAGCGGACGATGACGACGTCCTCGAGCTGCTCGTTCGGGAACTCGATGCGCCCTCGGACCGCATCGTCCCAGCCGGTGGCGCCCTCGTCGGGCATCCGGAAGCGGATCGCGCCCTCGTCCTCGTAGGCCTTCCCTTCGCCGACGAGCTGCGCGGCGAGCTCACGGCAGCGGCTCATCGCGTCGAGCTGGAACGTGACCGGACCGTCCCAGTCGATGCCGAGCCACGTCAGCGAGCGCTGGATCTGCTCCGTCGCCTCGTCCACCTCGCGGCTCGTGTCGGTGTTCTCGATCCGCAGCAGGCATTCGCCCGCCTGGCCGCGCGCGAAGAGCCAGTTGAAGAGGAACGTGTGCACGCCACCGATGTGGAGGAGCCCGGTCGGGGACGGTGCCATGCGGACGCGGACGCTCATCGGACTCGGATGGTATCCCCGCTCACGCCGGGCTCGGCTCCGGCGCTGCGGCGGACCGCCGGATCGCCCACACGGACGGCAGGAGCAGGATCGCCGCCCACGACGTCCACATCACGATGAGCGCCAGCCAGAGCGTCTCGACGATGCCGATCGCGTCGGCGAGCGGGCCGACGAGCGCCATCCCGATCGGCATCAGGACGAACGACCCGAGCGTGTCGTACGAGGCAACCCGCGACTGCGCGTGCTCCGGCACCTGCTGCTGGAAGACCGTGAACCAGAGCGTGAGGTGCACTGCGATCCCCATTCCCCCGACGAAGGACGCGGCGGCGATGATCGGGGTCGGCGCGCTCAGGGCGAGGGCGAGCGTCTGCAGGGAGATCAGCGTCGCGGCGAGGACGCAGACGACGAGTGGACGTCGGGGCCTGATCCGGATGGCCAGGATGCCGCCGATGACGGCGCCGACGCCGCCCGCAGTGAGGATCACTGCCCACGGCCCCGCGCCCCCCAGCCGCTCGTCGGCGATCGCAGGCCCGAGGACGATCCACCCGGCGAAGGCGAGGTTTCCGATCCCGAACAGGAGCACGGAGGCCCAGAGCCACGTCCTCGAAGTGAACTCCTGCCATCCCTCCCGAAGCTCGTGGACGAAGCCGTGCGAGCCTGCGGTGTCGCGCGGCGCGACGCGGATGCGGCGGAGCAGGTCGGCGCAGACGAGGAAGCTGACGGCGTCGATCGCCAGGGCGATCCCCGGGCTCGAGAGGACGACGACCGCGCCTCCGACCGCCGGCCCGAGCACGCCGATCATGTTCCGCGACAACCCCTGGAGGGCGTTCGCCTGCTGGAGCCGGGCCGGGCTCACGGTCTGCGGGACGAGACCGACCTCCGCGGGCAGCACCAGGCCGAGCCCGATGCCGTAGACGGCCTGGAGCGCGACGATCGCCCCCACCCCGCCGGTCCCGCTGAGAACGCATACAGCGGTTGCCGCCTGCGCAGCGCCCTGGACGAGCGAGGCGCCGACGAGGACGAGGTTCCGCGGGATCCGGTCGGACAGCACTCCTCCCCCGACGACGACGAGCGCCTGGACGCCCTGCCGGACGGCGAAGACGATCCCGAGCGCCGTGGCGGACGCCATGTCGAGGACTGCGAACGCGAGCGCGATGCCCGCCAGACGGTCGCCGATCGTCGTGATCGTCGTCCCGGCGAAGAGCAGGCGGAAGTCGCGCTCCTGTAGGGCGCCGAGGCGCTGGCTGAGCGGCATCGCCACGGCGGCAGGCTAGTCGCGCGCAGCTACCTGTCCGACGAGGGCGGGCGCGCAGCCCACCCCGGGTAGCGTTGTCCCGTGCTGTACGGCGCCCACGTGTCCTCGGCCGGAGGCATCTCGAGCGCGATCGACCGCGCCCAGGAGCTCGGCTGCACCGCGGTCCAGATCTTCACGCAGAGCCCCCGCATGTGGAAGCCGACCGTGCACGCCGACGAGCAGGTGGAGCGGTTTCGCGCCCGCCGGGAGGAGGCGGGGATCGAGTACGTCGTCTGCCACGCGCTCTACCTCGTCAACCTCGCAAGCCCGGATCCCGAGATCCACGCCAAGTCGGTGGCGGCCATGCGCGCGTCCCTCGAGACCGCAGCGGCGATCGGCGCCGAGGGAGTGGTCTTCCACGTGGGCTCGCACCTCGGCGCCGGTCTCGAGGCGGGTCTGGCGCTCGTGGTGCCCGCGCTTCGCGAGCTGCTCGAGCTGACCGACGACCGGCTCTGGCTGGTGCTGGAGAACTCCGCCGGAGCCGGCGGGACGATCGGGCGCTCGGTCGACGAGCTCGGCGCCATCGTCGAGCAGCTGGACGGCCACCCCCGCCTCGGGATCTGCCTCGACTCCTGCCACTGGTGGGTCTCCGGGGTCGACGTGACCGACCGCGCGACGCTCGACGCCGCGCTCGGCGAGCTCGACGCGCGCATCGGCCTCGATCGGCTGCGCTGCCTGCACGTCAACGACGCCGAGGTCGGCCTCGGCTCGAACCGCGATCGTCACGCGGCCCTCGGCGACGGGACGATCGGCGACGGCATGGCGACGTTCCTCGCACACCGCGCGTTCCAGGGGCTGCCGGCGATCCTCGAGACTCCCGGCGCCGACGGGACCTACGTCGGAGAGCTCGCCCTGCTCGGGGCGCTGCACGAGAAAGGCGTCGGCGCCAAGGCGGCCACCCGGCGGCGCTAGTCCGCGACTTCGGCGAACACGCGGAAGCTCGGCCGCTCGAGCGGGAGCTCGTGGAACTCCGGGTTCCGGCAGCCGAGCTCGTCGAGGCGATGCTCGTAACAGGCCGAGATCTCCGAGTGGCAGATCGGCAGCGGGCTCCTCCGCGCCTTCACCGCGCCGAACCCGTCGCGACGCCCCTCGAGCTCACCGAGCACGTCGACGTCGATCTCGACGTCGAACACCTTGTGGAGGCATCCCATGAAGGTGTGGCCCCACGCCTCGTAGGCGTAGACGAATGGACACCCGCGCGCGATGCAGGCGCCGGGATAGACGACCCGGTCGCAATGCACCTCACAGCGGCGGCACTCGAGCTCATCCTGCGGCCGCAGGGGTATGTCCGGCGGCGCCTGGGTGACCGGAATTAGGTCGTGCATGACCGGATGGTGTCAAGGCCGGGCCGCCTCGCGCAAGACTTGACGCCGGTGGGCGAAACGGGTAGTCGCGCTGCGCCTGCTCCGCCGTGGCGGCTGTGCGGACGAACTAGGGTTCGCGCTCGTGGTTCGTCGCATCCTCTACGCCGGCCTGCTGCTCGGGCCGCTCACCGTCCTCGTCCACTACGCGACCGACCTCGGCGCGACGGCCGAGTTCGTGCTCGCGGCGGTGTCGCTCATCCCCCTCGCCTGGCTGATCGGAGAGGCCACCGAGCACGCCGCCGAGCACACGGGCCCGGGCATCGGGGGCTTCCTGAACGCGACGTTCGGGAACGCGCCCGAGCTGATCATCGCGTTGATCGCCGTCAACGACGGTCTCAACGAGGTCGTGCGCGGGTCGCTCACCGGCTCCGTCATCGGAAACCTCCTGCTGGTCCTCGGGTTCTCGCTCCTGGCGGGCCCGCGCGACAACCTCGACCGCGTCTCCAGCTTTCTCTCGTTCGGGGCGATCGCCATCGCCATCCTCCTCTTCCTGATCCCGGCGATCCCGTCCTGGCACGGTGACCCCAACCGCCACGAGATCGTCGTCATCTCCGTTCCGGTCTCGCTCGCGCTGCTGGTCGTCTACGGCGTCGTGACGCTCTACTCGCTGCGACGGCACCGCGGGCTGCACGTCGCCGGCGAGGCATCCACGGGCGCCTGGTCGCTCCGCAGTGCGCTTCTCGTCCTCGGGGCGACGACGGTCATCACCGCGCTCGTGGCCGAGATCCTCGTCGGCTCGCTCGAGGAGTTCGCGCACAAGGCGGGCATGAGCGAGTTCTTCGTTTCTGCGGTGATCGTCGCGATCGTGGGGAACGCCGCCGAGCACGGCGGCGCCGTCGTCGTGGCTCGCCGAGGGAAGGTGAAGCTCGCCGCCGAGATCGCGCTGTCGTCCGCGGCGCAGGTCGCGGTCTTCCTGATCCCGCTCGTCGCCCTGCTGTCGTGGCTGATCGATCCGCTCTCGCTCGGCTTCCGCGAGGTCGAGATGCTCGCCCTCGCGGGCGGGCTCGTCGTGACGGTGATCACGCTCTGGGCCGGCCGCTCGTCCCCGACGCGTGGCGCAGTCCTACTGATCGCCTACGCGGTGATCGTCGCGGCCTTCTGGGTCGCGGGGGACCGCGGCGATCACGCAGAGGCGTCCTCCGCGAACGGGGTCGGCGCTCTCGTCAGCGGATACGTCGCGACGTAGAGCTTCGCCGGCGCTCCCCCGTCGTCGCGCACCACGCGCAGCAGCTCACCGAGCTCGCGACCCTCCTCGATGCGCCACCGATCGTCGCCTTCCTGCCGCAGCCAGGAGACGCGCAGCCCAGGCGGCCCGTCCACGACCTCGAGCCGCAGGCGCCCTCCCTGCCAGGACAGCACGAGCTCGTTGCCCTCGGACCACCAACGGCCCAGCATCGGCGCGACGTCGGCGGGCGCGCCGCCGTCCGGGCGCCACGGCTGCGGCGCGCGCGGCAGCTCGTCGAGCGCCGCCTCGGCGAGGTCGAGCGCGAGCTTCTCGGGGTCGGCCCCTGTGCTCGTGTTGCAGAGCACGGCGGCTCCGGTGCGCTCGGGCCGGTGGATGCAGACGCCGGCGAGGAATCCGGGCATCGCGCCGCCGTGGCCCGCGAAGACGCGCTCCCCGCGTCGGTAGAGCTCGAGCCCGAGCCCCCAGCCGAGCGTCCACGCCGCCGGATCGGCCATCGTGCGCGCGCGTGCCATCTCGTCGAGCGTCTCGCGCGCCAGGACGCCGTCGTGCCCGGTCGCGAGGAAGTCCGCCCACCGGGCGAGGTCGTCGACCGTCGACCAGAGCCATCCCATCGCGGCGACCGGGCCCTTCACGTCCGGGTCCGGCTCGACGGTGACGCGGTCCGAGTACGGGTCGACGAAGTAGCCCGTCGCACTCGGCGGCTGCGGCTCGAATCCCGTGCGGGCGAGCCCGAGCGGCTCGAGCACGCGTGCGCGGAGCGCGGGCTCGTACTCGCCCTCTGTCCGGCGGGCGACGACCTCGCCGAGCAGGCCGAAGGCGAGATTCGAGTAGTGCCACGCCTCGCCGGGCCGGAGGACGCGCTCGGCGTCCTCGAGGCCCCCCAGCAGCTCCTCGCGCGTCGGCGGGATCATCGTCTCCCAGATCTCGCCCGGCGGCTCGCGCTGGAAGCCGCTCAGGTGCGACAGCGCGTCTGCGACCGTCGGCCCCGGAGGCGCCTCGGGGATGTGCGTCCGGAGCGGATCGTCGAGGCCGAGCACCATCGCGTCGCGGAGCTGGAGGATGCAGACCGCGGTGAACGTCTTGGTGATCGAACCGATCCGGTAGGCGTGCTCGGGCGTCGCCTCCTCACCGCGCTCGGCGTCGGCGGACCCGAGTGCGGCGCGCCACAGCACGTCGCCGTCGCGGAACACCGCGGCGCTGACGGACGGAATGCGCTGCTCGGACTGGGCGGTGGCGACCAGCCGCTCGAGCCGGTCTACGAGCCCGTCAGGCAGCGACACGTGCCCCGAGGGCCTGCGGTGCCAGCTCGATCGCCCTGTCGATCGCGTCGTCGTCGAGATCGAGGTGCGTCACCGCCCGGACGACCGTCGGATGAATCGTGGACGAGAGCCCCACGCCCGCCTCGCGCAGACGCGCGAGCGCCTCGTCGCGCCCGAGCCCGAGCGCGCCGACGTCGAGCTGGACGAAGTTCGTCTCGACCTGGTCCGGGTCGACCGGCAGGCCGGCGGTGTGCCAGCCCTCCGCGAGCCTGTGCGCGCGGGCGTGGTCCTCGGCCAGGCGCTCGACGTGATGCTCGAGCGCGTAGACACCGGCCGCCGCGACGATCCCGGCCTGTCGCATGGCACCGCCGAACAGGTGCTTCTCCCGCCATGCCCGCTCGATCGTCTCCGTCGAGCCCGCGAGCAGCGCGCCGAGCGGGCAGCCGAGACCCTTCGAGAGGCAGAGCGTGACGGTGTCGAACAGCCGGCCCATCTCGGCGGCAGGGACCTCCGTCGCGACCGAGGCGTTCAGGAGCCGCGCGCCGTCGAGGTGGGCGCGCATCCCGCGCTCGCGGGCGGCGGCCGTGACCGCCTCCAGGTCGGCGAGCGGCCAGCAGCGGCCGCCCGATGAGTTGTGCGTGTTCTCGAGGGCGAGCACGGCGGGCCGCTGGTCGGCGGACTTCGTGCTCGGGACGGTGACGGCCTCCAGCTCGTCGACGCCGAACCGTCCTCGCCGCCCCTCGATCGTCTCGACCATCAGCCCGGCGTGCGCCGCCGCCCCGCCGTACTCGTAGATCACGACGTGCGCGTGCCGCTCCGCGACGAGGACGTCGCCCGGGTGCGAGTGCAGCTTCAGGGCGATCTGGTTCGCAAGCGTGGCGGTCGGCAGGAACAAGGCCGCCTCGTGCCCGAGCAGGGCTGCCGCGCGCTCCTGCAGCGCGTTGACCGTCGGGTCTTCCCGGCGCTGCTCGTCGCCGACGTCAGCCTCGGCGATCGCGGCGCGCATGCCGGCGGTCGGACGGGTGGCCGTGTCTGACCGGAGGTCGATCACGGCCGCACCCTATCTAGGTCACCCGCGAGCCTCCGAGGAACATCGCGTCGGCGGCTCCTGCGCGGATCCCGACCTCGAACTCATAGGTGCTCGTCACCTCTGCGGCCACGATGCTCGCCGCCTCGGTCCTGGCGCTCGACGCCGCGACGCGGCTTCGCTCCATCGCATCGAGGCTCTCCCACAGCGTCATCGTCATGGCATGGCGGCCGTCGCGCTCGACCATGAAGTACGCGTCGACGAGCCCCTCGAGCTCCCGGACGTGGTCGATCGCGGGTTGGAATGCGTCGATCGACTCGGACGCGCGTCCTTCCACGAGCTCGTAGTTCGTCACACGTGCGAACATCGACCCTCCTCTGGGTGGGGGCACATTCGTCGCCGATTCCCTCTGGGTACCTTGCTCCCGTGGATCTGAAACATCTCGAGGAGCGTGTCGCCGAGCTCGGGCAGCCCGCGTACCGCGCCCGGCAGGTCTGGGAGTGGGCCGCCCGGGGCGCCTCGGGCTACGACGCCATGACGAACGTCCCGCAGGCGCTGCGCGAGGCGCTCGACGCAGACGTTCCGTTCTCCACGCTCGCGCCGCAGACCGAGCAGCGGTCGCGCGACGGCACGGTGAAGACGCTGTTCCGGACGCACGACGGCCACCCCGTCGAGGCGGTGCTCATGCGCTACCGGGACGGCCGGCGCTCGGTGTGCGTCTCGTCTCAGTCCGGCTGCCCGCTGACGTGCACGTTCTGCGCCACGGGTCGGATGGCGTTCGGGCGCAACCTCACACCGTGGGAGATCGTCGACCAGGTGCTCCACTTCCGGCGCGCGGAGCCTGTGAATCACGTCGTCTTCATGGGGATGGGCGAGCCGTTCATGAACGTCGACGCGGTCCTGGAGGCCGCTCGGCGGCTCCCGGACATCGGGATCACGCACCGGCGGACGACGATCTCCACCGTGGGCTGGCTTCCCGGCCTTCGACGTTTCGTCGAGGAGGTCGAGGAGCCGATCCGGCTCGCGCTCTCGCTCCACGCGGCAGACCTCGCGCTGCGGAGCGAGCTGATGCCGGTGAACGACCGGTATCCCCTTCCCGACGTGCTCGCACTGTGCCGCGCGCACTGGGAGCGCACGAAGCGACGCGTCTTCGTCGAGTACGTGATGCTCGCCGGGGTCAACGACTCACCGGCGCAGGCGCGAGCGCTCGCGGGCCTCCTCGGCCGCGACGGGTTCAAGGTGAATCTCATCCCCTACAACCCGACCGGCATGTACGACGGCTCGTCACGGGACGCGATCGCCGCGTTCAAGGCGGAACTGGATCGCGCCCGCGTCCCGGCGACGGTGCGCCTGACCCGCGGCCGCGACATCGCGGCGGCCTGCGGGCAGCTCGCGGCCCCCACCGGGGGAAGGGACCGAGCCGCGCCGGTGAGATGAGTCGCATGTCCGACGTCGAAGACGAAGCCGCCACCAACCACGGAGGTGTTCGTCCATGCCCAGGATTCGCCGCCCCTCGCCGGCACTCGTCGTCGCCGGCCTCGCACTCGCGATCGCTCTCTCCGGAACGGCTGTCGCCGCCTCGGTCGCGCTCGCGCCGAACAGCGTCGGCACGCCGCAGCTGAAGAACAACGCCGTCACGACGGCCAAGGTCAAGAACGCCAGCCTGCTTCGCGCCGACTTCAAGGCGGGCCAGGTTCCGGCCGGCCCGGCCGGCCCTGCAGGCCCCGCCGGCGCGGCGGGCGCCGCAGGCCCTGCCGGCCCCGCCGGCCCGAGCGACGCCTACGCGCGCTTCCTCGCCGGGCCGATCGCGATCCCGGGGATCGGGACCACCATCGTCAACCTCACGATCCCGCAGGCCGGAAAGTACGTGATCAGCTCGAAGGCGTTCGTCTCGGGTGGCGTCGCAGCGAGTGCGTTGTGCCGTCTCGTCGCGGGCACCGATCAGGACGACTCGCTCGGCAACGGCGTCCAGTTCACACTGGCAAACCTGCTCACGCACGAGTTTGCGGCCGCAGGCACCGTGGACTTCCGCTGCTCCACCGGCGGCGCACAGACCGTCGCCGGGATCCGGATCGTTGCGATCCGGGTCGGGAACCTGTCGGCGAGCTAGTCGTCGCGCGCGGGGCGGCCCGTCGCCGGTCCGCCCCGCGCCCGCCTAGCCGAGCTTGCGAACCACGTCGCCGACCCGCACCGTCCCGGGCTCGACGACGCGCGTGTTGATCCCGCGCAGGTTGAGCGCGCGGCCCTCGGGCGAGTTGAAGACCTCGAGCGTCTCGAGACCGAACCGGGCGGCGAACTTCTTGCAGCCGGTGTGCGGCTCAGCCGTCACCTGGATCACGGCCGACCCGACCTCGAGCCGCGTGCCCGGCGGCAGGTTGTCCCCCGAGAGGTCGAGGTCGACGTAGAGCTGGTCGCCCGCGAGCGGCCAGCGGTCGCGTTCACCGGCGGCGAGTGCGATCGCCCGGGAGCTCATGACGGTGACCTGGGCGTCGGGGTTCGGCGGGCGGCGCCCGCCCGAGCGGCCGCGCGCGCGCCAGCCGTCGCCGACGAGCCCTTCCTCGAGGTCGAGCTGCGCCTCGTCGACGGCCTCGCGCCCGTCGACCGCGGGACGACGGACGATCAGCTCGACGGTTCCCCGGTCGCGCGGCGCGGCGCGGACGACCTCGAGCCCCGTGTCGGCTGTTGCGGCCATCAGTCTGCGACCGTCGCGTGGCGCCGGACGATCTGCCAGCGCGCTTCGCGACGCGTCCAGATGTCGGTGACGTGCATCCGGTGGGTCAGGTCGCGGCCGTCGAGCCGTGCGACCTGGTTGTACCGCGAGACGAGCACGGCGGTGTTGCCGTAGATCTCGGGGTCGATCTCCTCGTAGGCGAACTCGTCGATCTCGTACGGCCCGGCCGCCGCCTCGACGAACGCTGCGCGGTCGAGCTGGCCGGCCGCACCCTGGAGCGTGAACTCCTCGGCGAGCAGCGCCTCCAGGCGCGAGACGTCGTGCTCGGACACGGCGCGGGCGAGATCGTGGGCGAGCTCGATGAGCTCGTGCGAGACGGCGGTCGTCGTCATCCGGCTTCGATCCTAGCCGCGGCCGGAGGCGTGTCGAAGGCGTGGCGGACGACGGGCTCCTTCGCCGCCTTCACCTCGTCGAGCCGGCGGACCGGCCGCGTCAGCGGCGCGGCCTTGAGCGTCTCCGGCTCGGACGCGGCCTCGGCGGCGATCGACCGCATCGCGTCGACGAACTCGTCGAGCCGCTCCTTCGTCTCCGTCTCCGTCGGCTCGATCATCAGCGCCTCGGGGACGACGAGCGGGAAGTAGATGGTCGGTGGATGGATGCCGTGGTCCATCAGGCGCTTCGCCACGTCGAGCGCCGTGACGCCGTGCTCGCGCTTCGCGCTTCGCGCCGACAGCACGAACTCGTGCATGCAGAGGCGGTCGTACGGCAGGTCGTAGACGTCCTTCAGCTGCGCGAGCAGGTAGTTCGCGTTGAGCACGGCAACGTCGGACATGTCCTTGAGCGCCGGGCCGTACGCGCGCATGAATGCGTACGAGCGGACGAAGA
>Ga0207691_10005410_pt1 | contig 12320 bp, 13 predicted proteins | sample KBSM13metaG_FD_184327 | JGI IMG/M metagenome (GOLD analysis project Ga0207691, IMG submission 184327) | Miscanthus rhizosphere microbial communities from Kellogg Biological Station, Michigan, USA - KBS M1-3 metaG (SPAdes) (version 2) | ecosystem: Host-associated > Plants > Roots > Rhizosphere >...
GTCGGGTCGACGTCCACCACGAGCAGCGCCTCCTCGAACCCGGGGGCGCGCGCGACGACCTCTCCCTCGTCGTCGAGCACGACGGAGTGGCCGTCGAAGACGAGCTCGTCCTGCCCGCCGACGAGATTGCAGAACGCGACGTACGACGCGTTGTCACGCGCGCGCGTGACGAGCATCTCCTCGCGGTCCTCCGCCTTCCCGACGTGGAAGGGCGACGCGCTCAGGTTGACGAGCAGTGTGGCGCCGGCCAGCGCGAGGTCGGTCGCGGGCGGCCCCGGCTGCCAGACGTCCTCGCAGATCGTCGGCCCGACGAGCACGTCGCCCATCTCGAGCAGCAGCAGCTCGCGCCCGGCCGCGAAGTAGCGGTGCTCGTCGAAGACGCCGTAGTTCGGCAGGAAGTGCTTGCGATAGACGCCCTTGACCGTCCCGTCTGCGCAGACGAAGGCGGCGTTCGCGAGATCGCGGTCGAACGCCGGCGCGCCCACCAGCGTGACCGTCTCGGTGCACGCGCGCGCGACCTCGTCGACGGCCTCGCGCGCTGCGCGCACGAAACCGGGCCGGAGCAACAGGTCCTCGGGCGGGTAACCCGTGACGGCGAGCTCGGGGAGGACGACGAGGTCCGCGGCCGCGCGCTGCGCCTCCGACACCGCGGCCACGATCCGCTCGACGTTCCCCTCCAGGTCGCCGACGACGGCGTTGAGCTGCGCGAGCGCGATCCTCATGCCCGCATCCTCCACACCGGGAACGTCACGGCGGTCCGAAGTTTTTGCCTCACGGTCACAAACGTCACTGTACCCACGCGATGACTTCCGGCGAGACGGTGACCATCGACCGGCGGTACCGCGGGCCGCTGCGGTCGGCGAACGGAGGCTACGCGTGCGGGCTCCTCGGCTCGCGCGTCGGCGCTGCCGCGGAGGTCACGCTCCGCCTCCCGCCGCCGCTCGAGCGCCCGCTCACGATCCGGCCCGACGGTGAGCGCCTCGTCCTCGAGGACGGCGACGTGCTCGTCGCCGAGGCGGTCGCAGGCGATCCCGGAGTCGAGCCACCGTCGCCGCCCGACCGGGCTTCGGCAGCCGCCGCCGCGGAGGGGGTCGGCGCCTTCGGGCCGCCCGAGTTCGCCGAGTGCTTCGTCTGCGGCGCGCGCGAGGACGGCAGCGGGCTCCGGATCCACCCCGGCCCGGTCCCCGGCCGCGGCGGGCTCGTCGCGACGACATGGACGGCCCACGACGTGTCGCCGGAGGTGATCTGGGCCGCGATCGACTGCCCCGGAGCCTATGCCGCCGGCGACCCGGGTCGCGGGGAGGTCGTTCTCGGGCGAATGACCGCGCGCATCGACCGCCTGCCCGAGGAGGGCGAGCCGTGCGTCGTGGTCGGCTGGCCGCTGGGCGAGGACGGGCGCAAGCTCTTCGCGGGGACGGCGCTCTACGGCCGGGACGGCACGCCGCTCGCCGTCGCGCGCCAGGTCTGGATCCTGCCGCGCTGAGCGGGCTCAGCGCGTCGAGAGCGCGACGAGCACGCCGCCGTCGTCGTCGTACGCGGGGAACAGGTCGACCACCACGGGCTTCGTCAGCCCGGCCCGTGTCCGGAGCTCGAGCTGCTCCCCGAGGCGGCGCACGCCCCACTCGCGCACGAGCTCCAGCGGGGCGGAATCGGAGAGCGTCAGGGCGGTCGCGACGTCGCGTCCGATCAGGTCCGCCTCGCGGAATCCGGTGAGCTCGAAGACCCCGCGTCCCACGGCGAGGACGCGCGCATCCCGGTCGCAGACGACGAAGCCGGTGGACGGCGCCGGGTAGTAGTCCTCGAGCAGCTGGAAGAGGAACCCGAAGCCACAGCTCCGGCACTGCGGCGCCTGCGTCGAGAAGCCCTCGACGCCGTCGGTGTCGATCGAGCGCGCTCGGCAGTTCGGGCAGATGTAGACGGGCACGAGCCGATCCTACGGACCCGGCGGTTGCGGACCCGTTAACCGACGCAAAGCGTAGTTAGCCGTTGCTAACGTAGCGCGCGCTAACTTCCAGGGAGGCTGAGCATGCGGGCACGACTCGTGACCGAGGAGAACAAGAAGTGGTGGACGCTCGCCGCCGTGGCGTTCGGGCTGTTCATGATCATGCTCGACAACACGGTCGTGAACGTCGCGCTCCCGTCGATCCAGCGTGAGCTCGACATGCAGCTGTCGGAGCTCGAATGGGTCGTCTCCGGGTACGCGCTCACCTTCGCGGCCCTGATGCTCATCGGCGGCAAGCTCGCCGACGCGTACGGCCGCCGGCTCGTCTTCGTCGTGGGGATCGCGATCTTCACACTGGCCTCGCTCGCCTGCGGCCTGGCGTCGAGCGGCGAAGCGCTCATCGCCGCGCGCGTCGCGCAGGGCGTCGGCGCCGCGATGATGAACCCGGCGACGCTGTCGATCATCGCGGTCACCTTCCCGCCGCGGCAGCGGGGCACCGCCATCGGGATCTGGGCGGGGACGTCGGCGCTCGCGCTCGCACTCGGCCCGCTGATCGGCGGCCTTCTCACGGAGCATGCGAGCTGGAACTGGATCTTCTTCGTCAACGTCCCGATCGGCGTGCTCGGGATCGCGGCGAGCTTCCTCCTCATCGACGAATCGCGCGACGAGAGCCACGAGCGGCTCGACCTGCCCGGCCTCGCCACGTCGGGCCTCGGCCTCTTTGCGCTCACCTACGGCCTGATCGAGGGGAACAACTTCGGCTGGGGGTCGGTGCGGATCGTGGGTGCCTTCGTCGTCGCCGCCGTGTCGCTCACCGTCTTCGTCCTGCTCGAACGGCGCCAGCGCGCGCCGATGCTCGACCTGACGCTGTTCCGCAACCGCACGTACGTCGGCGCGAACCTCGCGATGCTCCTCGTCGCGCTCGCGATGTTCGGCGTGTTCTTCTTCGTCTCGCTCTACATGCAGAACGTGCTCGGCTACTCCGCCGTCGAGGCCGGCGCGGCGTTCCTGCCGATGACCGTCCTGATCATCCTGATCGCCCCGCTCGCCGGCCGCGCGTCCGACCGCTGGGGCTCGCGCTGGCTGATCACGGGCGGCATGGTGCTCCTGGCCGTCCAGCTCGCGTACTTCAGCCAGCTCTCGGACGACGCGACATTCTGGGTGCTCCTGCCGGCGCTCGTGCTCGGCGGGTTCGGGATGTCGATGACGATGACCCCGAGCTCCGCCGCGGCGATGCGCGCAGTGCCGGTCGAGAAGGCGGGGATCGGCTCCGCCGTCCTGAACGCCTGCCGGCAGGTCGGCGGCTCGACCGGCATCGCCCTGATGGGGGCGATCATGGCCTCACGCCTGACGTCGCCCCCGACGACGGCGTCGTTCATGGACGGGTTCGAGCTTGCGCTCGTCGTCGCCTCCGTCATCGCGCTTGCCGGCGCGATCACGGCTGCGGCCCTCATCCGGCCGCACGACCGCTCGCACGGCGCCGAGCCGGTGCAGCAGGCGGCAGAGGCCGCATGAGCCGTCCGCGACGCCTCCCCGCGGACGAGAGGCGGCGGACGATCGTCCAGGCAGCCCTCCGGGTGTTCTCCTCCGGCAGCTACGCCGGTTCGACGACCGCGGAGATCGCGCGCGAGGCAGGGGTGAGCGAGCCCCTCCTCTACCGCCACTTCCCGTCGAAGCGCGACCTCTGGTCCGCGTGCCTCGACGCTGCCTGGGAGGAGTTCCGTGAGGCGTTCGACCGCGCCTCCGACGACCTGCTGGCCGCGCGCCGGAACGGCGGCGAGGCGGCGGGGCCCGTCCGCAGCGGCCTCGTCCTCCCCGCCTCGTCCACCCGCTGGAAGAAGGCGATGATGCCGAACCTCTGGATCCAGGGGATCACCGAGGCGGGCGAGGACAGGGAGATCCGGAAGCACGTCGCACGGCACATGCGCGCCGTCCACGACCACGTCGCGGCCGCGATCCGCCGTGGCCAGGGTGCCGGCCTGATCGCCGCCGACCGGAACCCCGACGCCGAGGCCTGGGTCATGATCGCCGGCGCACTGCTCCGCTCGGTGGCGGACCGCGTCGGCGGCCTGCTCGACGACGGCGACCTCGCCGCGATCCAGAACGAGCGGATGCGCTGGCTGCTCGCCGACCCCGTCACGGGCTGACCCAGCGGAGCGCCCAGAAAGCGAGCATCCCCGCCACGATCGCGATGCCGAGGTTCCGCGTGCGCCACGCCGCAACGCCCGTCACGAACGCGGCGGCGACGCGAATCTCCCGCTCGCCGAGGCCGCCCTCGACCGACGGCGTGACGAGCGCGGCGAACACCGCGATCGGCACGAAGTGCAGGCAGCGCACCCAGAAGTCGGGCAGCTCGACGCGCAACGCGAGCCCGGCGTAGCGCGAGCCGAACGTCACCGCCACCATCCCCGCGAGCGTCAGCCAGAAGGTCACGCGACCTCTCGCACCGCATCCTCGACGTCGACGTCCTCGCCCGGGCGCCCGCTCGTCAGCGCGGCGCCGAGCAGGCTTCCGACCACACCGGTCAGGAGAATCGGAAGACCGCCGGGCAGGCCGCGCGCGGCGACGTACGCGATCCCGCCCGAGGCGACCGCGACGAGGAGCTCCACGCGCGTTCGCACGAGCGGCACGAGCAGGGCCAGAAACGCGAGCGGGAAGACGAGGTCGATGCCGAGCTCCGCGGGGTCGGTGATCGCGGACCCGGCGATCGCGCCGCCGAGCGTCGCAAGATTCCACATCGCGAACAGGCTCAGCTCGGCGCCGAGCAGGAAGGCGAACGTCCGCTCGCCGCTCGCGGCGACGACGCCGAAGGCCTCGTCCGTGAGGAAGTAGGCGGCCACCGGTCGCTGGCGGCGCGAGAGCGGGATCCGGCGCCCGAGCGAGAGCCCGTAGAGGACGTGCCGGACGTTGAGGAGAAAGGTCGTCGACACGATCCCGAGGGCCGCCGCCCCCGACCCGATGAGGCCGACGGCGCTGACCTGCGCGCTGCCGGCGAACACGAGCGCGGACAGCGCCTGCGTCTCGAGCAGCGAGAGCCCGGCATCACGCGCGAGCACGGCGTAGACGAGCGCGAACGGGACGACGCCGAGCCAGAGCGGGGCCATCGCCCAGACGCCACGGCGAAATGCGACGGCCCCGTCCATCCGGCGATCGTAGGCGCGCCGCCTACCGCAGCGAGTCGATGGCGGCGTATCGTGGAGAGATGCGCCTCGCCGCCTGTGCACTCCTCGCCGCACTGGTGACGACGCCCGTCGCGGGTGCCGCGCACACCGACCGCCCGGCGGCGACCAAGCGCATCGTTCGGGCGTGGAGCGCGCACCTGAACGCGTACGACAACGCCGGCCTCGCGCGCCTGTTCGCGCGCCCTGCGGTGTTCGCGCAGGGCGGCATCGTCCTGCGGCTCGAGACGTACGCCGACATCGCGCTCTGGCACAGCCTGCTCCCGTGTGCGGGCCGGGTCGTCTCGATCACCGTGAAGGGCGAGACGGCGACCGCTGTCTTCGTCCTCGCGAACGGGACGCACCGCCGCTGCGACGCGCCGGGGCAGAAGGCGGCGGCGGCGTTTCGCATTCACAAGGGCAAGATCGTGAGCTGGGCCCAGGTGCCGGTACCGGCGCCTCCAGGCCCCACCGCCTAGCGAGCGTCTTCCCCGTCCGCGAGCTCGAGGAATCCGATCTCGAGCATCCGCCGCGCCAGCTCGAGGCCCTCCTCGCGGGTGTCGACACCCTCGACCGCCGCGGCCAGCGCCTGCCCGAGCGTCCGCGACCCGTCCAACCCCGCGAGCACGCGCGCGGTCGGTGGGTCGAGCTCGGCGGTGAACGGCAGGCCGGCCTCGAGACGGAGCGTCGGCGCCTCCGCGTGCCACCGACCGCCGTGGAAGCGGTCGTCGCGACTCACGACCGCCTCGTCCACGACGCGCAGCCTCCGGTCGAGCAGCGACCGGCCGGAGGCGTCCCCTGTGAGGCGGTCGTGCGTCTCGAAGAGCCGAGCCACGTGCCGTCCTGCAGGACGAAGCGCCTGCCGGGGCAGCTGCAGCGCCTCGACCCAGCCCGCCGCGGGATCGTCGCCGCCGTCGGCGCGCTTGCGCAGCACGAGGCAGGCATAGCCGAGGTGCTCGATCCCGAGCTCCCGGTAGTAGTCGAGCCAGCGGTCGAGTGCGTCGGCGTAGGCCTCGGGCCGGTCGACGAGGTCGCGGTTCCACAGCGTCGCGGTCTCGATCGGGTCGTCCGTCGACGTGTGGAGCAGGAACGCGTCGCACCCCGAGCCTTCGAGCCACGTACGAGGCCGCTCCGTCGGATCGTCGGGGTCGAGCGCCCATGCGATCAGGACGCACGCGAACGCACCCGGCGCAAGCCTCTGCGGGATGCCCCGCACCACGAGCTCCGACACGCCGTCGCCGCGCATGCCGCCGTCCCGAAACAGATACGCCGTCTCGGGCGAGACCACGTACGGCGGGTTCGCGACGACGAGGTCGAACTGCTCGGCGGCCACCGGCTCGAAGAAGCTTCCCGCCCTCGTCTCGACGTTGTCGACGCCGTTGAGCGCGGCATTGAGCCTCGTGTACGCGAGCGCCCGCCCGTTCACGTCGGTCGCGACGACGTGCTCTGCATGGGCGGCGAGCAGGATCGCCTGGATCCCGTTGCCCGTGCAGAGATCGAGCGCGCGCTCCCCACCGCGGCGCACGGTGAGGTGAGCGAGGGCGACGGACGGGCGGTGGACACCGGGGACGTGGTCGGCGTGTCTCTCCGCGGCCGCCGCGTGGTCGGAGGCGATCAGCAGCTCGTCGTGCGGGACGAGGCGCGCCGCGCCGTGGAAGACGTCGCCGTCCTGGACGAGGAAGCGCGTGTTCTCGAGGCCCTCTCGCAGCGCGCCGCCGAGGTGCCCCTCGACCCGCTCACGATCGACCGGCACGCCCAGGAGCAGCAGCCGGAGCAGCACGGCGAGCTCGTCCGCGTCGCCGAGCCGGCGCAGGTACGACGGCAGCTCCGGCGACCGGGCAAGAAGCTCGTCGCCGGTACCCAGGCGTTCCTGGATCCGCGGCGAGGTGTATCCGGCCTCCCGCAGGAGCCGGGCCAGGTCGAGCGCGGCGCGGGCGCTCTCCGCCACGGGCGGGTCGGGTCGGCCGGGAGGTGGGATGCTCCGGAGCGGCTCCACGATGCGGCGCCGTCCGGCGCTAGAACGACTTGTTCGTCTTCAGGTCGTACCTGAAGACGACCGGCGCCCCGAGCGAGCCGTCGGACTTCTGCGGCTTGTACTCGACCTCGATCTTGGCGAACGCGAGCGACACCGAGTCGGTCGGGGCTGCAAGCTCCTCCGTGCCGGTCGTCTGGAACGAGCTCACGAGAACGTCCCGGAACTTGAAGGTCAGGTACTCCTGCTGGCCCTTGCCGGCCCTGCGCGCCGAGAGCGTCGCCTCTTTGATGTGCTGACCGGTGGCGCACGCCTTCATGAGCGCGGGGCTCGCCCGGTTCAGGTGCATCGTGAAGTGGAAGTCTTGGATCGAGGCCTTGCCGGCTCCGCCGCCGCCCCCGGCGCCACCGCCGGCCGTGTTCGTCTCACCGAAGCTCCAGGACTCGACGTCGATCTCGTCCTTGTGCTTGGCGTCGGCGCTCTCGCCCTTGATGCCGTCGAACTTGATGAAGAAGTCGACCGCTGCCATCGCGCGACCCTACCACCCGCTCCTTCGGCCCGCCTCGCCCGGCCGGGTACTTCGGGTGGAGCCAAGTTTGGTGAGTTCAGCATCGCGGCCGGAGGCCGGCTTCGCCGGGCGGGAGGCCAACCGCTGCCTTCGCGTTTTCGCTGACCAGAAGATGGGGGCCGGCGGGGGAAACATGGTTTCCCCCGCCACGAGGAAACGCCCCCGGCTGCGGCTTCCGGGGGCGTTTCGAAGGAGGCGACCCTATGTGGGGGGCGTTGGACGGAGCTCGTGACTCTGCGGCCCAGTCACGCTGTTCTCCCGTGTCCACGCCACCCGTCGGTTGCGCCCCGCGCACCTTCCTGGCGTCTGGAGGGTGCTTGGTGACATGACTTTACGGGCCATGTCCGGAAAAGTCAAGTGGTTCGGTCAAGTAATCCACGCTATTCTTCACTTCACAATGGATTGCGGTTCCGGACAGGTGGTTTCACCCCATCGGGGGAGGGCGGTCGGGGAGGTGGCGGCTTGAGTGACAGCGGAATGCGCGATGCGGCCGCCACTCCCCGGTCAGCAACCCCTGGGCGCCCGCGCGGTGTCGGCGAGCGCGTGCGCGCGCTCCGCGTCGCGGCCGGTCTGACCCAGACCGAGCTTGCGGGCGAGCGCTTCTCGAAGGAGTACGTCAGCCAGATCGAGCGCGGCAAGACGCGGCCGACGGCCGACACCGTCGCCTGGCTTGCCGAGCGACTCGGCGTCGACGACCAGTACCTCCAGCACGGCGTCTCGGCGGATGTGCGGACGCGGGTCGAGGCGAAGCTCGCACAGGCGGAGGCCCTTTCCGAGGCGCATCGCGACCGTGAGGCTGTCGAGGCGTTCCGCGAGGTTCGCGCGGAGACCGGCACGCTCGGGTCCGCGGAGCTCGAGCTCCGGGCACTCGCGGGCGAGGGCTGGGCGCTCCAGGAGCTCGGCGCGGCGCAGGACGGGATCGCGGTGCTCCAGGAGGCGCGCGAGTTGAGCGAGCTGCCCGTCTTCTCCGATGTCGACAGAGCCGACGTGCTCTTCCGGCTCGGGTGCTGCCGATATCGGCTCTCGAGCATCCCGACGGCGATTGCGCTGTTCGACGAGGCATTCGGGCTCGCCGAGCGGAGCGGCCTGCCGTGCGACATCCTGCGGGCGCGGATCCTCGCCTGGCGCTCCCGATGCCGCCGCCGGCAGGCGGACTTCGAGGCCGCCCGCGAGGACATCGAGCTGGCGATCGAGCTCGCACAGGCGATGGATGACCCGCGCGTCGTCGCAGGGACCTATCTGCAGGCGTCGCTCGTCGCCGAGAAGACAGGCCACTGGGTGCTCGCACGGCAGTACGCGGAGCAGGCGAGGGCGCTCTACCAGGATCTCGAGGACGAGCGAAACACCGGCCGTCTGATGCTCACCCTTGGCGGCCTGCAGCTCCTGCTCGGGCACCCCGAGCAGGCAATCGAGCATCTGACGGCGTCGTTCGCACTCGCCGTCGAGGCGGGCTCGCAGCCGGACGCGGCACAGGCCTTGGGGGGCCTCGCGGCGGTGCACGAGCACCTCGGCGATCACGAGGCGGCCGATGAGCATGCACGCAAGGCGCTCGCGCTCCTCGAGGGGCGTGAGGACTTCCTCGACGAGATCGGCCAGTCGAACCTGGTACTGGGTCGCTCGTTGCTGGAGCGGGGCCGCCTCGACGAGGCGGAGGAGTGCTTCCGGGCCGCGGACTCCGCGTTCGAGCAGATGGAGTCGGTCGGGCACCGGACGGGGGCGTGGGTCGCGCTGGGCGACCTCGCGGAGCGTCGGGGAGACGTCCGTGAGGCAGCGCGTTGGTACCGAAACGCCGCCGAAGCACTTGCTGTCGTCCGCTTCTGAGAAAGGAGGACCGAGGTGAGCAGAGCTCGACTGACCCTGTTTCTCTTGAACACGGCGCTCGTCGTCGCGTGGCTCGGGCAGTTCCGTCCGCAGCTGACGTTCCCCGACGGCGACTGAGCGGGGCCCGCCGTGGGCCACGTGATCGATCCCGGATAGGCGCGCGGGCGCTTTCGCTACGGCCCGCGGCCGTCCGGGATCCTTCGTCTACATTGGACGGGTGAGCCGGCCCTTCGCCGCAGCGGTTGCCGTCGCACTCGGCGCGGCGCTGCTCGGAACCTCGTGCGGCGGCGGCTCGGGAGAGGCATCGGGTGATTCGACGACGGCTGCGTCGTCGAAGCAGACGCTCGAGCAGCTCTGGCGCGCGCCTGGCGAGGACGTCGCCGTCGTCGCGGGGACCTCCGACCACGCGGTCGGCACGAACCGCATCAGCTTTCTCGTGGTCGACAAGCAGTCGCAGCTGATCGAGCGGCCGACGGCGCGCGTGTGGATCTCCCGCGGCCTGAAGCAGGTTCCCTACGCGACGACGATCGCCCGCCTCGAGCCGATCGGCGTGCCCGGCGGCGACACCGCGGACGCGAACGGAATCTACGTCGCGAAGGTCGTGACCCCGACCGCCGGTCGGTACTGGTTCATGGCCGAGCCGGTCGGCGGCCCGAAGATCCAGGCCCTCGGCAACATGGTCGTGCGGAAGAAGAGCCTCGCGCCTTCCGTCGGCGACCGCGCGATCCCGTCGAAGACACCCACCCTCGCTAGCACCGGAGGCGACCTCTCCGCCCTGACGACGGCGCGCCACCCCGACCGGGGGCTCTACGAGGCCTCCGTCGCGCAGGCGCTCGCCGCGCACGAGCCGTTCGTCCTCGCCTTCGCCACGCCGCAGTACTGCCAGTCGCGCACGTGCGGCCCCGTCGTCGACGTCGTCTCAGCCGTCCGGAAGAAGGCGAGCTCGAAGGGCGTCCGGTTCATCCACGTCGAGATCTACAAGGACAACGATCCGGCGAACGGCGTCAACCAGTGGGTCTCGCAGTGGCGCCTGCCGACGGAGCCGTTCACGTTCGTCGTCGATCGCACGGGAGTCATCCGGACGAAGTTCGAGGGCGCGTTCTCGGCCGCGGAGCTCGAGCGGGCGGTCGCCGCCGTGCGCCGCACCTAGCCGGGATCAGCGGAACAGGTCGCGCTCGCGCGGCATGACGAGCTCGGCCGCGGTGCCGTCCCCCCGCGCGTCGACACCTCGCACGATCGCGGCAGGCACCCGGCGCGCCTTGCCGAGCACGAGCTCCGCGGCGCCGGCGATCTCGTCCGCGACCGCGATCTGCGTCGACTCGAGCAGATGCCCGCTCGCGTCCGTCGTCCCCCGCAGGTCGCGCATAGGAGCAATCCCGGCGACCCCCAACGCGACGTCGGTCGTCCCCTGCCGCCACGCTCGGCCGAACGAGTCGCTCACGACCACGCCGACGTCCGCCCCCGAGAGCTCGGTCAGCCGGGCGCGCAACTGGCGCGCGGAGGCATCCGGGTCGACGGGAAGGAGGACGAGGATGCCCTCGCCCGGCGAATTGGACGCGTCGACCCCTGCCGAGGCGCAGACGAAGCCGTGCCGGGTCTCTGCGATAACGAGCGGCGGCCGGGAGCGGACGACCTCGCGGCTCTCGCGGAGGATCACCTCGGCGCGGCGCGCGTCTCCGTCCTCGCCCGCGAGCTCGACCGCCCGCGCGGACGGCTCGACATCGGCGAGCCGTACAACGCGTCCCTCCACCTTCGAGACGGCTTTCTGCGCGACGACGACCACGTCGCCATCCTGCAGCCCGCCAGCGGCGGCGGCGGCGGCATGGAGCAGAAGGCCGAGGTCCTCACCTTCGACGAGCTCCGGAAGCCCTTCGAGCGGGGTGACGCTGACCGTGCCGGCGCCGGCCACGGCGACTCAGCGGACCCCCGTGACACGGATGCCCGCGTGCGCCTTGTAGCGCTTGTTGACGTTCACGATCACGGCCGTGAGGCCTTCCAGTGAGCGGGCGGACGCGAGCGGCCCGCAGTCGATCGCACGGCCGGACGTGATCCTCCCCGCAAGCTCGAGGACGACGGCCTTTGCGTCCGCGTCGTCGCCGCAGACGAGCGCGTCCTCTTCCGGCGGCGCGTCTCCGCCGAGGTTGCGGGCCGCGAGGGAGTGCAGACCGGCGACCACCGGCGCGTCGACGACGTCCTGGATGCGCGCCGCCACGGATGTCGCCTCGGTCGTCGGCAGCACGCCGTCCGGCCCGAACGTCAGCTCGGCGGCGACCGAGAGGACAGGCGTCGTCCCGATCGCCTCGCGCAGCCCGGCAGCGGTCGCCACCGCCGCCTCGGCCTTCGTCGCCAGGATCACCAGGTTCGCGGCGCGGCAGGCGTCGGCGTTCGTCGCGCCCTCGACCCCAACGGTCGCCGCGGCCGCTGCCGCCCGCTCCACGTCGCGCGAGCCGACGACGACGTCGTAGCCCCCCTCCGAGAGGCGCTTCGCGAGCGCCAGGCCGAAGCCTCCGGTGCCTCCGACGACCGCAACCCTCACGCGACCGCCTCCAGCACGACCTCGGCGAGCCTGCGACCCGCGTCGCGGTCGGTCATGAGCGTGTCCGTGACCACGAGGGGGACGTCCGACTCGGCCGGAGCATCCGCTCGATCGATCACGAGCGCACCGATCAGGCCCTCGTAACACCGCGCCACATGCGCAGGTGAGGTGCCGCCCGACATGCGCATGAGCATACGGTCGAGGGGGCCCTTGACGGCGCGGCCGCCGACGAGCGGGCTGACGGCGACCGTACGCTCCCGGCGAGCGACGACCGTCTCTCGGAGCCCGTCGACCGCGAGAATAGGGTGGATCGAGGTGTACGG
>Ga0207691_10005412_pt1 | contig 12320 bp, 10 predicted proteins | sample KBSM13metaG_FD_184327 | JGI IMG/M metagenome (GOLD analysis project Ga0207691, IMG submission 184327) | Miscanthus rhizosphere microbial communities from Kellogg Biological Station, Michigan, USA - KBS M1-3 metaG (SPAdes) (version 2) | ecosystem: Host-associated > Plants > Roots > Rhizosphere >...
CGTTCCCGGATATCGCGCGCTGCATCAGGCGGTATGATGCCCGCCCTCGACATGGCCTCGGCTGCGGCCGCTTCGACCTGCAGCCAGGTCTCGTACTTCCGCTGGTCGCTCCAGATGCGACCCATTTCAGGATGCGTATAACGCCGGATCATCTGAGCGAGATCACCCCCGCCTGACGAAACGTGCTACCGAAGTGCCAATCGTTCCCGCGGTATCTGGAGGCCGTTGACGGCACCAAGCACCGTGGCAGCCAGCGAGGCGTCCCTGAACAGGTCCTGCGCCACCCGCCGTACATCGTCCGTGGACACTCGCTCAACGCCTTCGAGCGTCTCGTCCAGCCCAAACTGCCGATCGAAGTAGATTTCCTGCCGGGCCAGATGCGACATCCGGCTCGATGTGCTCTCGAGGTTCAGCATCAGGCTGCCCTTGAGATGATCCTTCGCGCGTCGCAGCTCGGACTCGGGCATCGATTCGTCTTTCAACCGCTGCAGTTCGCCGATGACGACGTCGATCAATTCTCCTACAGCGCCGTTCGCACAGCCGGCGTAAATCGTAATCGAGCCGGCATCGCGGTACGCACTCAGGCCGCTGAACACCGCATAGGCCAGGCCGCGCTTCTCTCGGACGTTCTGGAACAAACGCGAGCTCATCGATCCGCCAAGGATGGTGTTCAGCACGTAGCTCGAATAGCGCTCGTCGTGATCCTGGCGGTAGCTTCCCGTTCCCAGACACACATGGCTCTGTTCGAGCTCCTTGTTGCGGATCAGCGTCGTCGGCACGACGTTCGGCGGGGCTTCAGCCACCGACTCGGTCTTTGAGTGGAGCTTGTCGAACGCCTTCACGACGAGATCGCGAACGCGCTCGTGCTCGATGTTGCCGACGGCCGAGACAATCAGATTCGGCGCCGAGTACGTCTCGGTGAAGTAACTGCGCAGTCCCTCCTGCGTCAGTGCTTCAACGGTGTCCTTCGTCCCAAGGATCGGCCGCCCCAGCGGATGGCCAGGCCACAGATTCTCGGTGAAGAGCTCATGAACGAGGTCGTCAGGCGTGTCCTCGACCATCTTGATCTCTTCGAGGACGACCTTCTTTTCCCGGCCGATGTCCTCGGCGCTGAACGCCGGATTCATGACGATGTCGGCGAGCACCTCGACGGCCAGAGCTAGGTGTTCATCGAGGACTTTGAAGTAGTAGCTCGCGTATTCCTTGGCCGTGAAGGCATCCATCTGTCCGCCGATGGAATCGACGGTCTGCGCGATGTCCTCAGCGGTTCGCGTCGCGGTTCCCTTGAACAGCATGTGCTCGACGAAATGAGCGATGCCGCTCTGCTCCGCCGTCTCATGACGCGAGCCGCGAGCAAGCCAGACGCCGATGCTGACCGAGCGTACGTGCGGCATCCGCTCGGTGAGGAGTCGGAGACCATTCGGGAGCACGTCGCGAACGATTGCTGGCTGTGGCACCGGATGCGTTTGAGGGCGGTTGCCGGGACGCGCCTGCCATGGTCTCGACATCAGCCGCAAACCATTGACAGACATGGAATTAGAAGAACGTGCCCATCATAGCACGCGCGCCTTGGCCGTCGCAACCTGAAACGGGAATGCTACAATCTGGTGCTCGCATCCTGCAGAAAACGCGAGAGATAGATGACTTCCCCCACCCACGATCTGGCTGAGCTCGACCTGCCCGAGCTCGAGCGCCTTCTCAAGGAAAGCGGGTCCGACGCCTTCCACGCCAGGCAGCTGTATCGCTGGATCCATCGACGCGGGGTCACTGATTTCGATCAGATGACGAACCTGTCGAAGGAGCTTCGGGGTGAGTTGAAGGCCGGATTCACGGTCGCGCGGCCCAAAGTCGTCAGCGACCAGCTGTCTACCGACGGGACGCGGAAGTTCGTCTTCGAGCTGGGCGACCGGCGCCGGATCGAATCCGTTTTCATCCCGGATACGCCCGCCATGACCTTCTGCGTCTCGACGCAGGTGGGCTGCGCGATGGCGTGCGGCTTCTGCCTGACCGGCAAGATGGGGCTGGTCCGGCATCTCACTGCCGGAGAGATCGTCGGGCAGGTTGTGATGCTTGCTTCAGCGACCGGGTTGCTGGAGCAACCGTTCAACATCGTGCTGATGGGAATGGGCGAGCCCCTTCACAACTACGACAACACGATGAAGGCGTTGCGCATGCTTCACGCCGAGGAGGGACTGGCGATCTCACCGCGACGCATCACGCTCTCGACTGTCGGAATCGTCCCCGGTCTCGATCGCCTGGCTCGGGAGCCGCTGATGCCGAACCTGGCGATCTCTCTTCATGCGACGACCGAAGAGCAGAGAACCGCGCTGGTGCCGCCCAATGCCAAGTACTCACTGGCAGCCATCCTCGACGCGTGCCGGCGGTTCCCGCTCAAGCGACGGAGCCGCATCACTTTCGAGTACGTGCTTCTCAACGGAGTGAACGACACGCCGGAGGACGCGCGTCGACTCGCGAAGCTGCTGTCCGGCATCAAGGCCAAGGTCAATCTGATCCCGCTCAACGCCGCGCCAGGAATTCCGTTCGAACGACCGTCGGACGCGCGAGTCGATCGATTCGCGCAGATTCTGGCCGACCGGCATTTGACGGTTTCGGTGCGCAAGAGCCGTGGCCGCGACATTCGCGCCGCGTGCGGTCAGCTGATCGTGGAAGGCGGATCGAAGAAATCGGCCGCCCAGCAGATGGCGCTTCTCCTCAGTCGACCCTGACAACAACCCACTCGTTTCGCGAGTGACGCCGATCCAGCTTCACCTTCAGATAGTTATCCGTTACAGCCGACGAGCCATCGTCTACGGTCAGCGCGCGACGAGTGGTGCCGCGTTGCGATTCTCGAAATCGTGCGGCCATTTCGTGACCGATGTCGCGAACCCGCCGGCCACGCTCGCGAACAACCGCGCCATCGACTCGCCCGCCGAGCAGAGAGGCATCGGTCCCCGGGCGGTCCGAGTAAGGGAAGACATGTAAGTGCGTGAGCGGAAGGTCGCACAGGACACTCTCCGTCTCCGTGAAATGCGCGGAAGACTCTCCCGGGAAACCGACGATCAGGTCCGAACCAATCGATGCATGAGGAATCCGTGCACGAATCGACGATACGAGCGTCACATAGGCACTCGCGGTGTACGGCCGACGCATGGCACGAAGGATCTCGTCAGACCCGTGCTGGAGCGGCAGATGAAAGTGCGGCGCCAGGCGCGGCGACGATGAGATCAGATCGACGATCTCGGCCGTGCAGTCCATCGGCTCCAATGAGCTGATCCGGAAGAGCACGTCGGCATCCCACTCCGAGAGCACGCGCACGAGCGTCGTGAGTGATGTCCCGTCGTTGAGATCGCGTCCATACGATCCAAGGTGAACACCCGCGATCGCAATCTCGCGATAGCCTGACGCGACGGCATCCGCGATCTGCCGAACGACGGCGTTCAACGGACGCGATCGACCCTTTCCCCGCGTCGTCGGAATGATGCAGTAGCTGCACGTTTCATCGCAGCCTGTCTGGACGCGAAGCGTGAGCGCCGTTCGCCCTGCGGTGCCCGGAGACAGCGCTTCTCCACAGGGTCCGTCGCCACTGCCATAGCGCACGGCCGTGGTCACATCTTCGAGACGCGGTAATCCGATCTGCGGCGCGAGGCGCTCGACGAGATCGTCCTTCTCGTCATTCGACACGATATGAAGGATGTTGGGCAGCTCGCGGACCTCGTCAGGGCGGCGCGTTGCGTAGCATCCCGTCACAACGACTCGCACACCGGGGTTGTCGCGAGCGACTCGACGTACGGTCTGACGAACACCCTGATCGGCCGCAGCCGTCACCGAGCAGGTATTCACAACTACGAGGTCGGCATCCTGCGGCGATGCTTCGACGGCGCCGCGCAAGTGAAGGTCGCGCGCGATCGCAAGCGAATCGGCCTGATTGACCCGGCAGCCGAACGTGATGATCGAGTACTTCACACTGTCAGAGCTTTGCGGCCGATATCGCGACGGAACTGCATCCCTTCGAAGCGGATGCACGAGGCCGCTCGATAGGCGCTGTCAATCGCGGCGCCGTAATTCTGCCCGCGTCCCACGACGGTGAGCACGCGTCCGCCCGCCGTTACGATCTGTCGTTCGCGCCTGCTCGTTCCCGCATGGAACACGAGTGCATTCGTCACCGCGGCGGCGGCATCGAGACCGGAGATCGGCTGACCGGTTTCAACAGCTTCAGGGTACCCGCCAGCGGCGAGTACGACGCCAACGTTGGCACCGGGCAGAAATCGCGCGGCGCGCGATGGCAGCGCGCCCATCGCCGCTTCGCCGAGCAGCCACGACAGCTCCTCGTCGAGCATCGGCAAGACCACCTGCGTTTCAGGATCACCGAGCCGCACATTGAACTCGATGACCTTCGGGCCGTCAGCGGTGAGCATCAAGCCGACGTACAGAAATCCGCGGTACGGATGCCCCTCGTACTGCATCCCTTCAAGCACTGGCCGCACGACTTCGTCGATCACTCGGCGATCGACGTCCGCAGTCATCAGCGGGCTTGGAGCAAATGCGCCCATCCCTCCAGTGTTGGGACCGCGATCGTCATCGAAGATGCGCTTGTGATCCTGAGCGGAGCCAATCGTGAGAAACGACGTGCCGTCGGCGAGCACGAAATACGAGGCTTCCTGGCCGACAAGGAACTCCTCGAAGACGATTCGATCGCCGGCGCTGCCGAATCGCCGCTCGACCATCAGTGACTGAATCGTTGCTGCCGCGGCGGCACGATCGTCAACGATCATCACACCCTTGCCCGCGGCAAGGCCGTCGGCCTTCAGCACGAGGGGATAGCCAAACAGGTCACCCTCGATCCAGGCAAGCGCGGACGTCGCCGAATCACAGACGTGATACCGCGCGGTCGGTACGTTATGGCGCGCCATGAAGTCCTTGGCGAACGCCTTACTCGATTCGAGCGCGGCCGCGGCCTGAGTCGGTCCCACGATCGCCCGGCCGTCGGCCGTGAACACGTCGACGATGCCCCGACTGAGTGGGAGCTCCGGTCCGACCACTGTCAGGTCGATGCCCTGGCTGCGGGCCACTCCCAACAGCTCGCGAGGATCGCCAACGTCCGCGTCCACACACGTGGCGATCGAGGCGATTCCCGGGTTCCCGGGTGCACACACGACCGCGGTGACGCTGCGTTCGCGAGAGAGCTTCCAGGCCATGGCGTGCTCTCGCGCGCCACCGCCGACAACGAGGATCTTCATGAGGAACAGGCTAACTGCCTGCCGGACAGGAGGTTGACCGACTAGGCAGGCGTTGGATGAGTTCGTGCTCGCCGCTCAACGCGTCGTGCGCAGAACTACGGTCCGGCACACGACTATTTCGTTGACGTAACGGCCTCTTGCGCCTAGAATCCGCGCCTGCCTGTGATAGCCTAGCATATTCGTCACTTTTCGTTGGTGATCACAGGGAGCCACCGGGCCGGTGAGGGGGTGTTTTAGGCGTGGCTGAAGTCAAGATTCAAGAGGGCGAGTCGATCGAAAGTGCACTCCGCCGCTTCAAGCGCAAGGTTCAGCAGGAAGACATCATCAAGGACATCAAGAAGCACTCTTTCTACTTGAAGCCGGGTGACAAGCGCAGAGCCAAGCAAGCTCTGGCGCGCAAGCGGAACCGTAAGAAACTCCGTCGAGAGACGGAGTAGTAGCGAACGGTCCCGCGATCGACGAGCACGAGGTGGCGACCGATGGAGTTCCAAGACAAGTCCTTGAGGTGCGTGGATTGCGGCTCGGAGTTCATCTGGACTGCAGGCGAACAGTTGTTCTTCGCTGATAAGCAGTTCAAGAACGAGCCGAAGCGGTGCAAGACGTGCAAGGCTAAGCGAGCCAACCGGGTCAGTGCTGGTCCAGCACCGGCAAGGGATCGGGTCGAAACAACGACCCAGTGCTCGGCGTGCGGGAAGGAAACGACAGTGCCCTTCCGTCCCACGCAGGGACGCCCGGTGTTTTGCAAGGAGTGCTTCCAGCAACGGAAGTTTGCGGGGGCGGGAGGGGTGTAGATCACGTAAGTCGTGTCGAGATCCACCCGACTCGTCTGGAATTCCAGGCAGTCGTCGTCAAAAATCGTAAGGGCCAGACGCGAGGCTCCACCCCATCGCCAAGGTGCGGTGGGCACCCCGTCTGGCCCTGTTTGTCTGTGCTAGAATCCGTTCTTTCTACGGGCAGTACATTCGAGGAACTATGCAGATCGAGGAACGATCCGCCGGTGATGTAACCATCCTGGACCTCAAAGGAAAGATGACCCTCGGCGAGGGCGACGAGGCTCTCAAGGACAAGATCAACAGCCTGGTGTTGCAGGGTCGAAAGAAGCTCGTCCTGAATCTCGCGGACGTTCCCTACATCGACAGCGCCGGCCTGGGCGAGATTGTTCGTACCTTCACGACGGTCAGCCGTCAGGGCGGCAGCCTCAAGCTCCTGAGCCTGACCAAGCGGATCACCGATCTGCTGGCCATTACCAAGTTGCTCACGGTGTTCGAGACCCACGACAACGAAGCCGACGCCATTCGCAGCTTCCAGTCGTCGGCCAACGTGTAGCGGACCGGCAGGCTCGCGCACTGGACTCATTTCCAGCGGTCCTCTCTCACCTGGTTCGCCCTGAACAGTGGACGAGGACGCCGCCCGTCGTCCCGGAGCGCTCGTCAAAGCAGGGCTGATGGCCGATGCCACCTGATCAGAATCAACAACACCAGCGCCGACCTCACTATCATCGCGGACGGCGTGGTCCCGACCGTCGCGGCGGCGAGCGGCGGCCGCAGCAGCAGCCACAACAGACCGACAGCAGCAGCAATCGCGATCAGCTCGACGTCGAACAGATCATGCGCGAGATCCGGTCACGGATCTCGGAGAAACACGGCATCGATCTCACGGCGCAGCAGATTCAGGAACTCGCCGCTCGTCGTCTCGAGGCGATTCTTGACCCGCGCACGATCAAGCCGTCACTGATGGACGAACTGCGTCGCGCGGCAGGCCTCCCTGCCGACACGACGCCGTCTGAACCTGAAGGCGATGCTGCCGTCGACGAGTCCGCGCTCTACACGTCCGAGAGCGGTTTTCTCAACAGCCTCCGGCGACTGTTCAATCCGCTGTTGAAGCTGTTGATCAATCCGAAGGCGATTGTCGACGCGCTGAACGCGCAGTCTCGAAAGACCAACGCACTGGCCGCGCAGGAGGCCGAACGCCGCCGTCGTCAGACGGAGTGGAACGGGCTGCACTTCGAGATCCTCCGTCGTCTTGTGACGGATATCGCGAGGGTCGAGATCGACAATCAGCATCTCGCGCATCGCGTCGAGTCGCTGCAGGCGCGGGTCGACTTCAATGAACGCCGCGTTCGCGGCCTCGAGAGCACCACGCAGCACCAGCCGCGACCGGTTAGCCGACCTCAAGAGAGTCCAATCGTTGCTCCGGCACCTGCGCCACCGCGCGGAGAAGAAAGCGCTTCGCCCGATCACGCTGCGTCACTCGAGACCTCGCCTGAAGGAAGCCGGCGCCGGCGACGCCGACGGCGCGGCCGTCGATCGGGTCAGCCCCGCGACATCGCCGGCGCGCCAATGCCAGGGATGGCAACTCCCGGTGCCCTGGATCAATCGGACCCGGGTAGCGAGGGAGACGATTTCTCGGACGAAGAGGCAACCTCGGATGATTTTGGTGATGACGTCGCGGTGGTGACGCCAGAGTCAGCCGTTCCCGCGTCGGCTCCCTTCGAGCCACCGCCGCCGTCAGCGCCAGAGGAGCCCGTGCACGTTGCTCACTCGGAAGTGGCGGAGACTCCCCCAGCCTCTGAGGTCACATCCACCCAGGAGCCTGTGGCATCCAACGAGCTGCCCGATCCGCTCCCGCGGGAACAGACCTGAGCCAACGCGGGCGCCTGTGAAATTCGCCTTCATCACACCTCGATACGGCGGAGAGTTCAGCACCGGTGCCGAACACGCCTGCCGGCTACTTGCGGAGCAGATCGCCAAGCGTCACGACGTAGACGTCCTGACGACCACGGCGCGTGAATCAGCGCTGTGGAAGAACGAATACTCCGAAGGATCGGACCGCGTCCGCGGCGCCCTCGTCCGTCGATTCTCGGTGAGCGCGACGCCGGAGCGATCGGCGCTGGACGAGCTGGGTCGCCGGTTGCGCGAAGGGCCTCGGTATCGAGCCGATGAGCAGAACTGGGTGCGCGAAGTAGGGCCGTGGAGCAGCGGTCTCCTCGAGCACATCAAGCGTCAGCATCGGTCGTACGACGCCCTGGTCTTCTTCGGGCTCCTGCATCCGCTGACCGTCAGCGGTCTCGAGATCGCACCGGAGCGAAGCATTCTCTTCCCACATCTGCACCTGCGAGCGGAGTTGCGCTTCGATCTGTGGGCCGACGTACTCACCTCACCGCGAGCCGTTGGTTATTTCTCCAGTTCCGAGCGACGGCTGGTCCACTCCTACATCGGAGTCGTGCCGCAGTTCGAAGAGGTGATCGGCATCGGCGTCGACTCGCCACCGCAACAGAGCTATCCGCGGCATCAGCAGGACCCTGCGGACGTCATCACAACGGAAGACGAAGCCACCGCTGACGAGGATGCGCCGGACGAGAGCTATCTGGGTGGTCGTGGCGTGCCGTTCCGCCGGCGTCATCGTCTCTACGACAACTTCGCGCTCTACGGCGGGCGCGTCGAACCGGGCACCGGTTGCGAGGAGATGCTCGATTATTTCGACACGTTTGCCGACAGGCACGCTGACGACGTGCGGCTCGTGCTGATGGGCGTGAAGATGATGACCGTGCCGGAGGCTCCGTATCTTCGCCTGGCAGGGGTGCTTCCCGATCGCGAGCGAATGACGGCGTACGAGGCTGCGTCGATCACAATTGCTCCCGGGGACCGCGATCTCCTTTCACAATCCCTCCTGGAAAGCCTGGCGGTAGGAACACCGGTACTCGCCAACGCCGCCAATGAAGCGGCGGTCGAACACTGTCGCCGGGCAAACGCGGGTTTGTACTACGCGAATCGCGACGAGTTCGTGGGGGCACTCAAGGTCCTGCAAACGCCGTCGATGCGCGAACGAATGGGCGAGAACGGCCGTCGGTACATCCGCAATCACCATCAATGGGACGCGGTGATGGGGCGCTTCGAGCGCCTGGTGGGAAGAATCCGGCGTTAGGCAAGCGCCGGCGGATCTCGAGGCCAGCTGGCTACTCCCGCGTGAGCTCTGCGGCCGGAAAGGGTCGCGCTCGAACTGCGGGTTCGTCGCTGGTGCTCTTTCGTCTCCTCGTTCCAATCTCGTAGCGCTTGATCATTTCGTTCAAGGTCGTTGGCTTGATCTTGAGCAGCTCCGCGGCCTTCTTCTGCACGCCGCCTGCCGCCTCCAGCGTTGACTCAATCAATCGCTTCTCGACGTTGGTGATGACGTCCTTGAACGAGATGCCCTCAGGCGGCACGACGAACTTGGGGATGTGGAACATCGGCGCCGATCGGACGTGCTCGGGAATCAGATCCGGGCCGATGTGAGCGCCCGTGCTCAACACGACTGCGCGCTCGATGACATTTTCCAGCTCGCGGACGTTGCCCGGCCAATCGTATTCCATGAGCAGATCGAGAGCATCTGCCGTGAGATCGAGCGTCGCCTTGCTGTTCTCGGCGCCATACTTCTCGAGGAAGTGCTGCGCGAGATACGGGATGTCGTCCTTGCGCTCGCGCAAGGGCGGCAGGAAGATGTTGATGACGTGCAACCGGTAGTAGAGATCCTCACGGAACCGGCCTTCGTTCACCATCTGCCGAAGATCGCAGTTGGTCGCGGCGATGATCCGGACGTCGACCTTGATCGTTTCCATTCCGCCGAGACGCATGAACTCGCGCTCCTGCATCACGCGCAGCAGCTTGGCCTGCGTGTCCGGCGGGATGTTCCCGATCTCATCGAAGAAGATGCTCCCCTTGTCCGCGAGATCGCACAGGCCCTTCTTCGGGTAAATGGCACCGGTGAACGCGCCCTTCACATGACCAAACAGGGTCGACTCGAGGAGGTCGGGCGGCAGGTTGCCGGAGTTCACCGTTACGAATGACCGATCGGTGCGCGGTGAGTTCGAGTGAATCGCGCGCGCAACGAGCTCCTTGCCGGTTCCACTTTCGCCCGTGACGAGTATCGTCGACCGGCTGGGCGCCGCCTGGATGATCAGGTCGAAGACCTGTTTCATGCGCGGGCTGCGGCCGATGATGCCAGCGAACTTCTGATACTGCGCCTGGAGGTTCTGTCGCAGCGCAGTGTTCTCGGCCATCAACTGCCGCCGCTCGACGGCGTTCCGTACGACGACCATCACCTCGTCGTTCTTGAACGGCTTTGTGATGTAGTCGAACGCGCCGCGCTTCATCGCCGTGATGGCCGTCTCGACCGACGCGTAAGCCGTGACCATCAACACCGGCAGGTCTTCGTCCAGCTTCTTCAGCTCTTCGAGCATGGCCAATCCGTCCATGCCCGGCATCATCACGTCCACGATTGCGGCATCAAAGGGGAGCGACCTCGCGAGATCGAGTCCCTCCTCGGCGCTCGACGCCAGTCGCACGTGGTAGCCCTCGCGCGCCAGCAACGCGTCGAGGATCTCCCGCATGATCTCTTCGTCGTCGACGACCAGAATGGAACCGTTTCGCCGTATCACAGAAGACCTTGCCCCGGTCCGGCAACCCGGCCCGGCATGCCCTGGCCCGCGAGCGACGACCGCTCGAACGCCACGGCCGGAAACGAAAGAATGAACCGCGTGCCCTGGCCAATCCCGCTGTCGCACTCGATGCTGCCTTCGTGCTCGCGGACAATGCCATAGGTGATCGACAGACCGAGTCCAGTGCCCTGGCCGATCGCCTTGGTCGTGAAGAACGGATCGTAGATTCGCGCTAGGTACTCGCTCGGAATTCCCAGACCCGTATCGGATACTTCGGCAATGATGCGACCGCCCTCGGTGCGTGTCGCGATCGACAACCAGCCTCCCTTCGGCATCGCGTCCCTGGCGTTCAGGAACAGATTCAGGAACACTTGCTGCAGCTTGTGCTCGAGCCCGAGCACCATGACTGGGGTGTCGCTCAACTCGCGGCGCACCCGGATGCGATGTGTCTCGAACTGGTGTTCGAGCAGACCCAGGACGTCAGTGATGACGGCGTTGATGTCGAACGTCGAACGATCGCTGGACGCCGGACGCGACAGCGTCAGCAGTCCGTTCACGATCTTCGCGGCGCGGAACGTCTGGCGCTCGATTTTTTCGAGCAGCCGCGTACGGGGATCCTGAGGATCGGCCCCTTCGAGGAGCATCTGCGTAAAGCTCGAGATGCCCGTCAGCGGCGTATTTACTTCGTGCGCGACACCAGCGGCCAGCAGCCCGATCGAAGCCATCTTCTCCGAGAGCCTGAGCTGCTCTTCGAGCTGGACGCTGGCCGTTACGTCTTCAACGATGATGATCGTCCCTGCTGTCGCGATCTCCTGGCCCTCTTCGCGCAACGGCACCACCGCTGCGTTCACAACGAGCACCTCGGACGCGCGGTCGCCACGCGCGACAAGCGGAACCCGAGACAGTCTTGCGCCCGCCGGCGTGTCGCGACGAGCCGCCCGCACAGCCTCAACGAACGCAGGGTCGAACACATCGTCCAAGGAACAGCCAGAAGCGATGGTTCGCGGGACGCCATATAGCTGCTCGAGCGCTCGATTCCACCGAACGACGCGATCGTCGAGGTCGAGAACGAGCAGTCCGTTGTCCAGCGACTCGAGGATGTTTTCGTTGAAGGCGCGCATCCGATCGACTTCGATCGCCTTCAGGTGCAGTTGACGATAGAGTCGCGCGTTCTCGAGCGCTGTTGCGATCTGCCCCGCGACTGCCGCGAGCAAGCCGGTATCCTCGCTGCTGAGCGGTTCGCCGGTATCCTTTCGTCCGACCGCCAGAACGGCGATGGTCCCTTCCGTCGCGACACACGGTACGAAGTAGTACAGACCTGCGTCCCGCCAGAACTCGATCTCTTCGACGGCGAAGCGACCCACAGCTGCAGGATCGTCGAGCGCGACGATGTGACCTTCTGACAGACGCCGCCCGATCGCCGATCGCTTCGCGAGCGCAGGAGGATGGGCGTCGCCGAACCCGGATGAACGCATCGATCCGAAGTGCGGCGCCACTTCGTCTTCGAGCATCAAGGTCATTCGATCGACGAGCAACGTCTCCACGACGCGTGAGACGAGTCGCTCCGACAGTCGATGAAGATCGAGGTCGCTGTTCAAGTCACGGGCAAAGCCAACCAGCGCTCGACGATAGTCGTAGCGATCGCGATAGAACGCGCGGTCGAGCAGGTT
>Ga0207691_10005413_pt1 | contig 12319 bp, 10 predicted proteins | sample KBSM13metaG_FD_184327 | JGI IMG/M metagenome (GOLD analysis project Ga0207691, IMG submission 184327) | Miscanthus rhizosphere microbial communities from Kellogg Biological Station, Michigan, USA - KBS M1-3 metaG (SPAdes) (version 2) | ecosystem: Host-associated > Plants > Roots > Rhizosphere >...
GGGCGCCATCTGGGTCGTCAGCAGCACCGTCTTGAAGCGGACGCGGCACATCTCCTTCTGGGCTTCGTCGCCCGTCACCGATGCAAAAGCCGCGACCTGCATCACCCAGCAGGTGCCGTGATTGTTTGTGGCGTCGCGCTCCTCGATACCGTACGGGTGCGTGGTCATCCAGCGGACGTAGTCCGCAAACCACGCGCGGATTGGCTGAAACTCTGCGCCCGGCAGGGCCCCGCCGCGCTCGAGCACGTCGATCGCGCGCGCCACTTCGACGAGATGGATGGTGTCGATGATCCCGGTGCCGCGGCCGGTCGCGATCCCGTGAATCGCCTGCGCGTATTCCAGGCTCGGCGTCATCCGCGTCGACGGGTCGACGAACCAGGCCCGCAGGTGCCGTCTGGCCTGCGCGGCATAGCGGTCGTCCGACGTCAGCTTCCACGCCGCGGTCAACGCCGGCACCTCGAGGCTCAATCGCACCAGCGCCCGCCGGTGATCGACGAAGTTGTCGGGATTCGACTCGCCGTCCCGCCGGATGTACGGTCCAGCGGGGTTCTTGGGATCCGGCCACCAATAGTCGCCTTCGGAGAAGAAGTCGTGCGGCCCGCCCGCGCTTCGCGCCGCGCGGAACGCGGTAATCGTCTGCGGCGGCCGCGTGAGATATTTGTCGGCCGCCGGGATGACGCGATCGCGTTCGGTCCCGACGGTATCGCGGGCCTGAAAGGCCCGCGCTAGGTACTCCCGTTGACGCCCGATGACACGACTCGTCGAATGTCGCGCGGGCCTTTCAGGCCCGCGATCGAGCGCCGGCCATGGCCCCGCACCGATGCCAACCGCGATCACGACTGCCGCTGTTCTCACCGCGATGCACCCGACGACGCGCGAGCGATGAGCCGGGGCGGGATGATGATGCGCTGCGGCTCGGCGTCGTTGTCCTCGTCGAGGCTGTTCAGCATGAGTTCGGCGGCGTGCCTGCCCTGATCGGTACGCGACCATCCCACCGTCGTCAGCGGCACGCGCAGCAGATCGCCGAGGGCGATGTCGCCGACGCCGACCACCGCGATATCGTCAGGCACCCGAAGGCCCGCCTCCCAGATCGCTTTCATCGCCCCGATGGCCGACGGATCGTTGGCGGCGAAGACCGCGTCGACTTTCGGCCGCACCTCCAACAGGCGCTTCATCGCCTGGTAGCCTTCGCTCTCCATGAAGCCGCCGCGGACGATCCACTCGTCCGCAGGCTTGATGCCACGCGCGCGCAGCGCATCGCGCCATCCCTTCTCGCGCCGCTTCGCGTGCGCGATCGCCGGGCCGCCGATGTGGGCAATGGCGCGGCGGCCGAGATCCAGCAGGTGATCGGTCGCCAGGTGGCCGACGCGCTCGTCGTCGGTCAGCACGCGGTGGCATTTCACGCTCGGGTGATCGTCCCGATCGATCATCACGAGGGTGGTGCCCTGCTTGGTCAATTGCTGCAGCAGGCCGGTGATGCCCGATCCGTGCGCCGACGCGAGGACGATGCCGTCGACCTGGCGGCTGCGCAGCATCTCGAGCTCCGACTGTTCTTTCTCGGGGTTCTCGCTGGAGCTGCAGAGGAGCAGCCCATAGCCGCGGGTGCTCGCCACGGGCTCGATACCCGCGATAATCTCGACGAAGAACGAGTGCATCAGGTCCGGGATGACGATGCCGAGGGTGTGCGAGCGGCGGAGGCTGAGGCTGCGGGCAACCGCGTTACGCTTGTAGCCGAGTTCTTCGACCTTGGCGAGGACACGGGAACGGGTGGCCTCGCTGATGTCGGCGCGATTGTTGAGCACCTTGGAGACGGTGGTGATGGAGACGCCGAGCTCGCCGGCGATCCGCTTCATGGTGGTCGAGTGCATGCGGGGTCCTCAGTCGCGCGCCTGGCCGAACTTTAACGTTAAAGTGGCTTGACTTTACCGGTAAAGCATAGTATCACAGCGCGCGCGCCGGGCTACCGGCCCGAGCGTTCGATGACACAGGGTCTTATGAAACAGATCGTCGCTGCCTGCGCCGCCGTCACGTGCATCGTCTCACACCTCTGGGCACAGGCTCCAAGGCCGCCCGATCCCGCTCGCGAAAAACGGCTCGAGTGGTTTCGCGAGGCCAAGTATGGCCTCTTCATCCACTGGGGGCTCTACGCCATCCCCGCCGGCGAGTGGAACGGCAAGCGCTCGCCCGGGCTGGGCGAATGGGTGATGCTGCGCTCGCGCGTGCCGGTCAAGGAGTACGAACGGCTCGCGACCCGCTTCAACCCCGTGAAGTTCAACGCCGACGAGTGGGTCAAGGTCGCGAAGGACGCCGGCATGAAGTACATCGTGATCACGTCCAAGCATCACGACGGCTTCGCGCTGTTCAAGTCCAACGCCAGCCCCTACAACGTCGTCGACGCGACACCGTTCAAGCGTGACGTCCTGAAGGAGCTCGCCGACGCCTGCGCGCGCGGCGGCATCCGCCTCGGCTTCTACTACTCGCAATCGCAGGACTGGCACGAGCCGAACGGCGCCGGCAACGAATGGGACTTCCCCGCCGATGACAAGAAGGACTACGACCAGTATCTGCGCGGCAAGGCGGAGCCGCAGATCCGCGAGCTGCTGACCGGATACGGCAAGGTCGCGCTCATCTGGTTCGACACACCGCGCATGATGACCGGCGACCGGCCGCATCGGTTCACACGCATCGTCCGCGAGCTGCAGCCCGATACGCTGATCGACGGGCGGCTCGGCGCCGAAGGCGACTACACCAGCACTGGTGACAACGTCATCCCGCCGAATGTCTCCGGCGAAGCGTGGGAAGTGCCGGCGACGATCAACCACACCTGGGGATTCCGGAAGGACGACACCGACTGGAAATCGCCGGGGCAAATCGCCTTCAAGCTGGTCGACATCGTCAGCAAGGGTGGCAACTATCTGCTCAACGTCGGCCCGACCGCCGAAGGGGTCATCCCGCCGGTGAGCCAGGACATCCTGCGCACGGTCGGCCGCTGGCTGCAGACCAATGGCGAGGCCGTGTACGGCGCGAGCCCGACGCCATTCGGCGAGGAGCTCGGCGAGCCCAGTGCGAAGGGACACAAAGACGTGCGCGGCGATCAGTTGATCTATCAGCAGATTCAGTGGCGCGTCACGACGAAGCCTGGCAAGTTGTACATCACGTTCTTCGACGAACCGCGCGCGCCATTCGCGATTCCGGCGATGAAGAACCGGATCACGAAGGCCTACCGCCTCGCCGACAAAGCCGCTGTCGACATGAAGACCGAAAACGGTCGCACCTACCTGACCCTGGAGCGCCCCATCTTCGACCCCATGGCCACCGTCGTGGTTGTCGAGTTCGAGGGGACACGCGTCGAGCGGTGAAGGCTGCCGCGATCGCAATCGCTCTCGTCTTGCTCGTAGCGCAGCCCTTTAGAGTGGGCGGCGAAATTTCGCAACGCACTCTTAAGGCTGCCAACGAGATCGCCGTCGCCGATCTCGATCGCGACGTCCGCGCCTTTCTGTCGCGCGAGATGGCGGCGCACCTCGCCGACATCCATCAATTGAATCCACCACAAACCCGCGTGGTCGGCGCGCTGACGACCGGCGAATACACGTGGGGCACATTCATGCGCGCGCTGGCGGTCTACGGTGAACTGTCCGGCGCATCCACGCTGGCCGGACGCGACATCGCGCGGCAACTCGGCGACATCGGACTGGTCGAGTTTCGTCTGGGCGGCACGCGTTTCTCCCAGCTCTACGCGTCGCTGTCGTTGCGCTCGTACGGAGTCGATCTCTCCACCAATCGCATCTGGCAGTCGTTGACGCCAGAGGAACGAACGCAATGGGCCACGCTGCTGGACGCGACGAAGATCTACGATCCGGTGAAGCAGCAGGTCATCAACCTGCCGGAGAACTATCTGGGCGTTGCCGCGCGCATTGCCGCGATGAGCTTCGAGATGGGCTTCCTCAAGGATCGCGCGCTGCTCGACGGGCTCCTCGATCGCGCCGCCGTGCAGTTCACCTCCGGGGCGCTCTTCGCGGACGACGCCTTGCCCACCGGCCGCTACGATCGCTACTCCAACGAGTACGCGCGATACATCTGGGACGCGGCCCAGATTGCCGGACGCAAGGACCTGCTCGACGCGCTGCGGCCGACGCTGAAGACGCAGATGAAGCTGTGGTGGGACCTCGTCGCGGCTGATGGCTACGGTTACCCGTGGGGACGCAGTCTGGGTCTGGTCAGCTATCTCGACACGCTCGAGATTCCGGGTTTCCTGGCGCTCAACCCCGAGTTCCGGCCGGCGCCACTCGAACAGCTCGCCGCCGAGTACTATCGGGCGTGGCAGTGGCTGCGGAAAGACTTCAAGGACGACCGGCATCTCCTTTCGCTCTTCGACTTCGGCCGCGGCAACTTCTCGTACATCAGCATCGACCGCGAGTGGCAGCAGACGACAGGCGCACTCGGGAAGCTTGCAGACGCCCACATGCGGCTGATGAAAGGCATCACGGCTGAGCGCGTAACCGCCATTCCCGACGCGCCGTCGCTGCCGGCGGTGGCGCGCTTCGAGTTCTTCAAATCGACGGCGAGGCAGGCCGGCGTGTGGCTCGTGCGACAGGAACAAGCCCGCTTCGCGCTGCCGTTCACGACCGCCACGCGGCCGGGTGTTGCCGACTACCTCCCCGCGCCGCATGGGCTTCCCGGATTTGCGGCGCCCGTCGAACAGCTCGTTCCTGCGTTGGTGCCGTTTCTCGAGCTCGAGGATGGACGCACGATCACCGCCGCCGACGGCGCGGACCTGATTGTGCCGTCCGCGGACGGCCGCGGCGTGCGCGCGCGCTGGAATCGGTGGGCCGTGGTGGGCGGCAAGGCGGGCGAGCGAGCCGATGCGGGGCTGCAGAGCGACGTCGAGTGGACGCTCGACGGCGACACGGTCGTGCGCACCGAGCGGTTGACGGCCGCGCGACCGCTGCGGATCAAGCGCTGGCGCGTGAGCGCCACGACGACCGGAACCCGGGCGACCATCTCCAGCGATGGCGGAATCAGAACGGACCTGTTCGACGGCCCGGACGGGCGGCTGGCCGTCTCGGTGCCGCGAATCGACTGGCCGGCCACCTGGACGGTGCGCGCCACCGGCAATGCCGCCGACGGCCGGGGGGCACGAGGCGCCATCCCGCTCCACCTCGAGATCGAATCGCCGAACCTCTCGCTCCAGCCAGGCCTTCCGCAATCGTGGATACTACGTCTTTCGTCGAGGAGACCATGACCCTGCAGCAGATTGCCAAGGACACGTGCATCGTCCGCGACACCGCGGCCCGAAAGGGCCGCACGATCGCGGTTGCGCCCGGCACCGCCGCTTCACGCTTTCTCCATTACGGCCGGATCATTATCGACGCCGGCAGCGGTCCACTCAGCTTTACCACCAACAACATGGAGACTGGTCTGATCGGCTTGAAAGGATCGGCCGAGGTGAAGACCAGCCAATCCGGTTCGCAGTCGTTCACGATTGGCCGGTACGACTCTCTGTATGTGCCGCGCGGCACGTCGATCGAGATTACGCCGGGCCCTGATGGCTGCGACCTCGCCGAGGTCGCGGCGCCTGTGGACCGCGACTACCCGGTGCAGTTCGTCGCGTTCAAGACGGTGCAGGCCGATCCGGGACTGCACCTGAAAGTCGGCGGGCCGAGCGCGCAGCGCGACCTCAACATCCTCATCGGCAAGAACGTGGAGGCCGGCCGGATCATGGCAGGCGTCACGTTCAGCGATCCAGGGAACTGGACGTCCTGGCCGCCGCACGAGCACGCGGCGATGCTCGAGGAAGCCTATCTCTACATCGACATGCCCGCGCCTGCCTTTGGACTGCAGCTCGTGTACACCGACGCGAAGGAACCGGAGATCGCGACAATCGTTCGCGAGGGCGACGTCGTCCTGATGCCGCAGGGGTACCATCCGAACGTCGCCGCCCCCGGCGGATCGATCAACTTTCTGTGGATGATGGCGGCAAACCGCGAGCGCGAGGATCGCCAGTACGGCGTCGTCAACGTGCAGCCGGAGTTCGCCGCCACGCCCTCAGGTCTGGACAAAGGCCGATGAACTGGAACTCGATTGCGATCGAAACGGTTGGCGAGGGCATCAGGCGGCAAATGGTCACCGGCGATCGGCTGATGATGTGTCGCCTGCAAATGGCGCCGCACACCATAACCCCGGTCCACTCGCACCCCCACGAGCAGATCACCATCATCGAGCAGGGGCGCGTCCGCTTTCATGTCGATGGGACCGATCGGATCGTCTCGGCTGGGGAGATCCTGCACTTCCCCTCCAACGTCCGCCACGGCGCGACGATGCTGGAAGAGCCCGTCGTGCTGATCGACATCTTCACGCCGATCCGCGAGGACTTTCTGTCAAAGAACCAGTAGGGGCTAGGGGGTAGGGGCTAGCTGTGCACCCGGCACCGCACCCGGCACCCGGCACCGCACTCGGCACGAGCACGCAGCACCCAGCACCCTTCAAATCGGATCATCGTCGTCGAGAGGATGGGAGTCTCGGGTTCGATGCCGAGGCACGCCCTGGTCGCCTGCTGGTTGCAGAGTCCCAGGCGCCGGGAGGCAGGTAATGGAAGCGAATCAGGTAGGCCTGCTCGCCTTTGCCGTGCCGCGCGATCTCCAGGAGATCGTCAACGCTGTCGAACCCCGATTCGCGCGCCAGATCGTGCGTGATGTCGTCGATGGCAATCGGCGCAATCGAATCGACGACGATGTGTCCATCGTCCATCGGGTAGCGGCCGCCCACTTTGACATGCAGCCGCGTCCAGACGCGGATGCTGCATTTGATTCTGCCGCTCCGGACCCTCTCGCGAAGGCGTTTAGTGAACACCATGGCGCCCCAGCCCTGATTTCGCGTCGCAGCTAGCCCCGAGCCCCTAGCCCCGATCTCCAGTGACAGCTAGCCCCCAGCCCCTACTTGATCTCGTACGAGATCAGCACCACGAGATCCTCCGCACCAACCTGCTTGAGACTGTGCGAGCTGCCCGGCCGCGTCAGCACCGCGGTGCCGGGCGTCATCTCGACCGGCGTATCGTCGACCGTCATGACGCCCTTGCCGCTGAGCACGTAATACACCTCGTCCTCGTGCTGCTCGTGGTGCCCGACGCCGGCGCCGGGATGAAGGGCCCGCTTGCGGAAGACGAACTTCATCCCCGGCGTCTTGTCGAAGAACGAGTACCCGATCGTCTGGCCGCCGCCGTTGTGCGTGCCAGGCTCGTTCTTCGCGATCTCGGCATCGCGCTGAACGATGAAGCCGCCTTTCACCTTCGCGGACTGCGCGGCCAAACGCATCCCCGCCGCGCCGATCGCCACGCCGACCACGATGCCGATCACGAGTTGCCGTGTCATACATCCTCCTGCGGGGCCTGCCGCCTTCGCGCCTTTGGCGCTTCGGCGAGCCTCGCGGTAGCTCTTAGTCTTCTCACACGAGCGGAGGCGGGAAAGGCCCGCCCGATACAGCTAGCCCCTAGCCCCCAGCCCCTACTTAGATCTCATGCACCCGCACCTCGCGGATCTTCGCCGCCTCCGGCCGCGCCGTGTAGAACTTGTCGAGCGGGTAACACCCCGAAACCAGCCCCATGCGCGGACCCGTCGTGCAATCACTGAACGTCCGACAAAACGCCCCGCGCTTCAGCGGCGCGCCCGCCAGCACGTCCGCCGGCAGATCCGGATACGACAGCGCAATCCGTCCAAGGCCGACAAAATCCGTCAAGCCGTGCGCCACGGCGTGCTGGCCGACATGCGGCAGCCACTCCTGCAGATAGCTGTATGCCGAGCCGACGAAGACCAGCCGCGGAAACTGTTGTTTCAAGAGGGCCGTCGCCCGAATCTGCCGCGCGACGCCGCGCAGCGGATCTTCAGGCGGCTCGTAGCCGTCGAGCGGCGGAAAGATCGCCGGCCGCTGGACATGGGGGTTGTAATACGGACTGCCGGCGGTCGTGCAGATCCAGCGGATGCCGAGCTGCTCCAGCAGTGAGAGCACGCTGCGGCAGTCCTCGAGCGCCGCGTCGAGGAGATCGTCGGACTCCAGGATACCGAACCCGAACGAGTCTCCAGGCGCCAGTCCCCCAGTCCCCAGGTCCCCAGTCCCCGAGTCCGCTCGCGCCTCGGCCTCCCCGACACCATCGCCGCGCTTTCGATACGGCACGGTGTCGAATACCGAGAGGCGCACGACGATCGTCAACTCGGGAACCTGCGCGCGAATGCCCTCGACGACGTGACGGAGAAAGCGGGTGCGATTCTCGAGCGGGCCACCGTACGGCCCGCTGCGGCCGCGCGCGCCGAGCAGCTCGTGTCCGAGGTAGCCATGACACTGCTTGACGTCGACGAAGCGGAAACCGGCGTCGCGCGCCAGCGCCGCCGCCGCGATGAATTCGTCGGCCAGGCGATCGAGCTCGGCGTCGCTCAGCACCCGAACGCCCCCGGCAAATCGCCGATCGAGCATCGGATGATGCCATCCCGCCAGCGGTTCCGGGCGATCGTAAACATTGGGTCGCGCATAGCGCCCCGAGTGCGTCAGCTGGAGGCCGATGAACAAGTCCGAATCGGCGGCTGCGCCAAACCGTTCCCGGTGCCCGCGCACCAGCTCGTCGCGCAGGCTCGCAATCGCCGGCAGGTTCCGCGGCGTCATCAGCAGCTGATTCGGATTCGCCCGTCCATCGTGGCGAATCGCGACGGCCTCCCCGCCCCACATCAACTTGGCGCCGCTGGTGCCGAAATGACGCCAGCGCCGCCGCGTCAGCTCGCTCGGCTCGCCGTCCGACGTCCCATCCCACCCTTCCATCGGCAGGATGCAGAACCGATTGCCGACGCGCACGCCGTCGACCTCGATCGGCTGCGCCAGCGGCGAGGCGGCCGGCGCAGCCAGTCGATCGTCGAACGCCAGCGGGATGCCGGAGGCGGTCAGATGCGCGCGAAACGCGTCGGCGGTCTTGAGCGTGGCAATCCTGGGATAGGTCATCGTGGACGGGTCACCGCGGCCCCGGGGTCATACGTTGGCGGTCCTCCGGTCGTCGCTCCACGCCGCGCCTTCGGGATAGCGGTACTCGATGCGCGACTCGGGACGAATCGTGATGCTGTAGCCCGGCTTGGACGGCGCGAGATAGCGTCCGGCGCGAATGCGCACCGGATCCTCGAAGTGTTCGTGAAGGTGATCGACGTATTCGATGACGCGCCCCTCCATCGTCGCCGACACTGCGATGTAGTCGAACATCGACAGGTGCTGCACGTACTCGCACAAGCCGACGCCGCCCGCGTGCGGACAGACGCTGACGCCGAATGCCGCGGCCATCAGGATGACAGCGAGGTTCTCGTTGACCCCGCCGAGCCGGCAGCTGTCGATCTGGCAGAAGTCGATGGCACGCGCCTGCAGCAGTTGCTTGAAAAGCACGCGGTTCGCGCAATGCTCGCCGGTCGCGACGCCGATGCCAAGCGGCCGGATCGCCTCCGCAATCGTCCGATGCCCGAGCACGTCATCAGGGCTCGTCGGCTCCTCCAGCCACCACGGACGATAGGCCGCCAGATCCGTCGCCCGCTCGATGGCGGTTCCGACGTCCCACTGCTGGTTCGCATCGATCATCAGCGTGTGATCGTTGCCGATCGCCTCGCGCACGAGCGCGACGCGGCGCCGATCGTCGTCGGCCCGCCCGCCGACCTTCACCTTGAAGTGCGTCCACCCCTCGTTGAGCGCCGCCCGGCACAAGGCCCGCACGCCATCGTCCGAGTAACCCATCCAGCCGACCGACGTGGTATAGGCGGGATACCCAGTCCGCAGCAGCTCCGCTTCGCGATCCGCTTTGGTGCGGGCGTGCCGTTCGAGCAGATCGATCGCCGCGTCCGGCGTGAGCGCGTCGGTGATGTAGCGGAAATCGATGCACGAGACGAGCTGTCGCGGCGTCATGTCCGCCAGCAGTTTCCACAGCGGCTTCCGTTCGGCCTTGGCGTAGAGGTCCCAGACCGCGTTGACGACGGCGGCGAGCGCAAGATGGATGACGCCCTTCTCCGGTCCGAGCCAGCGCAGTTGCGAATCGGATGCCAGCCGGCGCCAGAATCCGGCGAAGTCCTCCACGATTGCTTCGAGGCGCTCGCCGACGACGAGATGCCGGAACGCCTCGATCGCCGCGACCACCACTTCGTTGCCGCGGCCAATGGTGAACGTCAGGCCGTGCCCCTCGAGCCCCGCGTCGGTCTTCAGCACGACGTAGGCGGCCGAGTAGTCCGGGTCGACGTGGACCGCGTCCGTCCCGGCGTGCGTGCGCGACGTCGGAAATCGAAGGTCGATGACGTTGAGTTCTCTGATAACCATGTCAGCGTCAGAGTTAAAAGTTAAAACTTAAAAGGTAAAACCAAAACACCGGCGTTTCTTTCCCCGTTTACTTTCCGCGGTGTTTTTTGACTTTGCATTTTCAACTTTGCATTTCAACTTTTAACTCTTAACTTTTAACTTTAACTTTTGCTGCGCCAGCGATCGAGAGCTACTGCACCCACGATGATGGTGCCGGTGATAATTTCCTGGACCCAGTTCGGCAGCCCCTGCTGGGAGCATCCGATTTGAATGATCGCCATGATCGCCGCGCCGGCGATCGTGCCGACCACGCTGCCTTTGCCGCCGAGCAGGCTGCCGCCGCCGATGATGACCGCGGCAATCACGTCGAGCTCCAGGCTGATGGCGACCGTCGGGTCGCCGACCGACAGCTTCGCGAACTCCAGAAGGCCGGCGACGCCGGCCATCGCCGACGCGATCGTATACACCGCCAGTTTGTTGAGATTGATGCGTACGCCGCACAGTCGCGCCGTGCGCTCGTTCGAACCGATCGCAAACAGATGCCGGCCAAACCGCGTGTAGCGCAATGTGAAGGCGACGACCAGCGCGAGCGCGACCGTCAGCCAGATGCCGGCCGGCAACAGAAGGCCGCCGCCGTCCTGCGCGGTGCGCAACAGGTCGTTCAGCCACGAGATCGGCGCCTCGATGCGCCGCTCGTCGGCCAGGCCCTTTGCCGCGCCGCGCACCAGCAGCATGGTCCCCAGCGTCACGATGAACGGGACCACCTGCAGTCTGGTGATCAGCAGACCGTTCAGGGCCCCGCACACCGCGGCGGCCATCACGGTGCCGAAGGCGGCGAGCACCGGGGCGGAACCAGCGCGCAGGAGCAGCGCGACGACGACCGTGCTCAGCGCGACCACCGAGCCGACTGACAGATCGATCCCGCCCGCGACGATCACCATCGTCATGCCGAGCGCGGCGACGCACACGATGACCGTCTGCCGCGCCATCAGCTCGAGGTTCGCGGCGCTGAAGAACTGCGGGCCGATGAGCGCGCCAAAAATCAGGGCGACGGCGACGAGCCCGACGAGCACACCGCGCTCGTCGAGGAACCGCCGCGCGCCTATGAGGCCGCGCGCGCGCCCGAGGCGTCCATCAACAATGAGTGCTCTGTCCATTCCTCAACCGGGCGTGCCGGTCCGAGCCGGCCGCGCGACATCACCGCAATCCGATCGCAGACACCGAGTAGTTCCGGCAGATAGCTGCTGACCAGCAGTACCGCTTTCCGTCGATCGCGACCCTGAAAGGGTCGCGCTACGGACGATGGTTCGTCGCGGTCCCTCTCCGACCGGCGTAGCGCGACCCTTTCAGGGTCGCGATCTCCTGTCGACACGAGACCGTCGATCAATCGATAGATCTCCGCCTTGCTGGCCACGTCGATGCCGCGGGTCGGCTCGTCGAGAATCAGCACGTCGACATCGTGGTGCAGCAGCCGCGCGACCGCTACCTTCTGCTGATTCCCGCCCGAAAGCTCGGCGACCGTCTGCCTGGGCCCCGCGCAGCGTATCGCCAGCCGATCGATCCACCGCTTCGCCGCGGCATCCTGCCGCGATGGCCACACGAACACGCCAGGTCCGAGACCGTCGAGGCGCGATCCGGTCAGGTTGTCGGCCACGCTCAGTCCGGCGGCGAGCCCTTCGCCGCCGCGATCCTCGCTGAGCATGCCCATCCCCTGCTGCCAGCGATCGTGCGGCGCCGCGGGCCCCGAATAGACCCCCAGGGTGACGCGCCCGCTCTTCACCGGCGCCAGGCCGAAAATCGTTCTCAGCAGGCGTGAGCGGCCGGCGCCGAGCAATCCGGCGATGCCGAGAATCTCGCCGCGTCGAAGCGCGAACGACGCGGACCCTGGCATCAGCTCGTCGACCTGCAGCAGCGCCTCACCGGATTCGCGCGAACCGCGCGTGTACAGATCGCCGACGCTTCGTCCCACCATCATCCTGACGATCTCGTCGCCGCGCGTCTGCGCGGTCGGTCCTTC
>Ga0207691_10005416_pt1 | contig 12314 bp, 11 predicted proteins | sample KBSM13metaG_FD_184327 | JGI IMG/M metagenome (GOLD analysis project Ga0207691, IMG submission 184327) | Miscanthus rhizosphere microbial communities from Kellogg Biological Station, Michigan, USA - KBS M1-3 metaG (SPAdes) (version 2) | ecosystem: Host-associated > Plants > Roots > Rhizosphere >...
CGAACCTGTGCGCGTGCGACCTGCATGTCCAAGGTCACTACCCCGGACTTTCCGCCGGAAACGTGACCTCTGAATTGAGCGGCCGGACAGCCGCCGTTGACGGCCGTCAGGGCCCGGCCACGAGCTGACGTGCACCAGCGACCGCTAAAGAGAGACCAAGTCATCGAGCGGACGCCGGACAGACGCACGACGCGTTTCAACTCACGTTGCAACCGCTGTTCGAAGAGATGGTGTGGGCAGATCACGCCGCTGCGCGGGTCGTCAACGTTGTGGGTGCGGCGAACACCCAGAACTTGCCCGGCTGTATAGCTCGTGCGAGCCCAGCGCTTGACGGCGAGAACGCCGTGCGACGATGAGAAGAAGGCAGCCCCTACCCTGCTCAAGCTGCGACAAGCAAGGGCAGCGCGCAGACCGCGCAGCGGTCGAAGGTGTCAGCGAGGCAAGCCGGAGGGTCTAGACACGATTGGCGGCTCGAGGCGGAGCCCGACAGCGCGCTCCAAGGGGAGGATCGCGTCGTGATGCCAGCGCGCGGATACTTGCGCGCCAGCGCATCGGGCATCAGACGCCGCCCCCGCCGGGTGCCCGGTCGCGGGCCCAGAGCTCACGAGTCGCAGTGACGAACTCTTGATCAATCACCACTGCCCAGTGTTCCAACCGCCGCCGGGAGTCCCATGCGCTCAGCGAGACGGCAGCGCGGCGGGAGGGGTTGGCCGCCGCGGCGGTGGTGGCGTGTGAAGGCATGGCGTCGATTCTACGGAGCGCCTGCGATGGCCACTCTGGCACACCGATTGCTCACCCGTTCATCGAGTAGAAGCCGGCAACGGCGTGCCTTCTCAGGCCGCCGTGGGTCATTGCTCCGGGAGCCGTCATGTGACGGCTCATCGCCCACGAAGGGCGTTTGTGTTCACCCCGAACCCAACGGAGACCCACCTTGCTGCATGCACACGCCAACCTGTCATTCCCCAAACTGGCGCGCGCCTCGCGCGCTCTCACTTTCAGTCTGCTCGCTCTCGGTGCATGGCCCGCACTCGCACAGGACAAGGTCACCTTTCTGACCTCATGGTTCGCTCAGGCCGAACACGGTGGCTTCTACCAGGCCGTGGCCACCGGCCTCTACAAGAAGCATGGCCTCGACGTGACCGTGAAGATGGGCGGCCCGCAGATCAACGGCATGCAACTGCTTGCCGCCGGCCAGGCCGACTTCATCATGGGCTACGACCTGCAGGTGATGAAGGCGGTCGAACAGGGCATTCCCGTCACCACCGTCGCCACCTCGTTCCAGAAAGACCTGCAAGGCATGCTGGTGCACGACGACGTGAAGGGCCTCGGTGACCTGAAGGGCAAGAGCATCCTGATCGCCAGCACCAGCAACGTCACCTTCTGGCCGTGGCTGAAAGCGAAGTACGGCTACACCGACTCGCAGCTCAAGCCCTACACCTTCAACCTGCAACCCTTCATCGCCGACCCCAACGCGGCGCAGCAGGCCTACCCGTCTTCGGAGCCGTTCCAGGCCCAGAAGGCCGGCGTCAAGTCGAGCTTCTATCTGTTCGCCGACGAAGGTTACCCGCCCTACGGCACCACCATCGTGGCGATGCAGAAGACCGTCGCCGACAAGCCCGATCTGGTGGCGCGCTTCGTCAAGGCCTCGCTCGAAGGCTGGAAGTCCTATCTCGCCAATCCGGCGCCGGCCAACGAGCTGATCAAGCGTGACAACCCGCGCATGGACGACGAGCAGATCGCATTCGCGATCAAACGCATGAAAGAGCTCAAGGTCTTCGACGGTGGCGACGCCGCGCGCCTGGGCGTCGGCGTGATCACCGAAGCACGCTGGAAGGCGACCTACGATTTCATGGTGCAGGCCGGCCTGCTCAAGCCCGAGACCGAATGGAAGAAGGCGTTCACCACGCAGTTCACCAAAGACCTGCGGCTGGTGCCCTGACCCGAATCCCAAGGAGAAGAGCACCATGCTGGTCACCCAACAACCCGTGTTGCGCCGCTTTTGGTATGCACTGTTCCCGATGAGCGCGATCGAAGCTGGCCCCAAACCCTTCACGCTGCTCGGCGAAAACATCGTCGTCTGGAAAACCGCAGACGGCTCGCCGGCCGCGCTTCGCGACCGCTGCTGCCACCGCACCGCGAAGCTCTCGAAAGGCACGGTCGTCGAAGGCAACATCGTCTGCGGCTACCACGGCTGGACCTACGACTGCAAAGGCACCTGCGTGCGCATCCCGCAGTTCACGGCGGGCGAGCCGATCCCGAGCGGCGCGAAAGTACCGGCTTTTCACTGCCAGGAGAAGTACGGCTATGTGTGGGTCGCTCTCGGCGACCCGATCAAGCCGATCCCGGACTTCCCGGAAGACGGCAAGCCCGGCTACCGGCGCATCTTCCAGCTGTACCAGGAGTGGAAGACGAGCCCCGTGCGCATGATGGAAAACTCCTTCGACAACGCGCACTTCTCGTTCGTGCACGGCGGTACCTTCGGCGACCCTGCGAGCCCGGTGCCCAAGACTTACGACCTGATCGAAACCGACTACGGGTTCGAGGGTGAATCGAGCGTGCCGATCCTGAACCCGCCCGAGGCGCACCGCGTCACGGGCAGCAGCGCGCCGACTGTCACGCGTCACCTCTTGAACCGCTACTACCTGCCGTTCTCGCGCCGCTTCGGTTGCAGTTACGACAGCGGCATCGACCACATCATCTACAACTGCGCCACGCCGATCGACGACGAGTGCATGGTGCTGGTGCAGTGGCTCTACCGCAACGACAGCGAAGCGCAGTGCAGCGCGCAGGAGCTGATCGACTGGGACGGCGCCGTGACCGCCGAAGACCGCGAGATTCTCGAAGCGACCGACCCCGACGCCTGCATCGACACGCGCCGCCGGCAGGAATTCCACATGCCCTCCGACAAGCCGGGCCTGCTGATCCGCAAGATGCTGATGGCGTTGCTCGCCGAACACGGCGAGACCGAGGTGCACAAGCCGCCGCTGGGGCCGTCATGAGCGACGTGCTGATCCGTAATGCTGCAGCGATCCTGACCGGCGCGCGCGGCGATGGCGCGCGCGCGAAGGGGCCCGACATCCGCATCCGCAACGGCAGGATCACGGCGATCGAGCTGCTCAACCCCGAGCCCGGTGAAGCCACGATCGACGCGACCGATTGTGTCGTTTACCCGGCCTGGGTCAACACCCATCACCACCTGTTCCAGTCGCTGCTGAAGGGCGAGCCGCAAGGCCTGAACGCGACGCTGACACCGTGGCTCGCCGCGACGCCGTACCGCTTTCGCGCCGGCTTCGACGCGCAGCGCTTTCGCCTGGCCGCGCGCATCGGCCTGGTCGAGCTCGCGCTGTCCGGCTGTGGCACGGTGGCGGATCACAACTACCTCTACTACCCTGGCATGCCCTTCGATGCCTCGGCGATCCTGTTCGACGAGGCGGATCGGCTCGGCCTGCGCTTCGTGCTCTGCCGCGGTGGCGCCACGCTGACGCGCCAGCTCGAGGCCGAGTTGCCGCTCGCGCTGCGGCCCGAGACCCTCGACGCGTACCTCGCCGACCTCGAACGCCTGGCCACCGCGTACCACGATCCCGCAGCGGACGCCTTCCGCCGTGTCGTCGCCGCGCCGACGACACCGCTGTTCTCGATGCGCCCGGCCGAGCTGATCGACACCGTGCACACCGCGCGCCGCCTCGGCCTGCGGCTGCACTCGCATCTGTCCGAAACCGTGCATTACCAGGACGCCGCGCAGGCGCAGCACGGCTTGTCGCCAATCCGTTTCGCACAAGAGGTCGGCTTCCTCGGGGCCGATGTCTGGTTCGCGCACCTCGTGAAGCTCGATGCCGACGAGATCGCGCTGCTCGGCGCCACCGGCACCGGCATCGCGCACTGCCCGCAGAGCAACGGGCGGCTGGCCAGCGGCATCGCGCCGGTCCGCGCGCTCGAAGACGCGGGCGCCACGGTGTCCATCGGCGTCGATGGCGCGGCCTCCAACGAAGCGGCCGACATGATCTCGGAAGTGCACGCCGCGTGGCTGATGCAACGCGCCCGCGGCGGCGAGGCTGCGACGGCCGTGCACCGAGGCGGCACGGGCGAGGCCGGGGCGCGCGATGCGAGCGTCGAGGACGTGGTGCGCTGGGGCACGGCCGGCGGCGCGCAGGTGCTGGGCCTGGACGCCGTCGGCACCCTCGAGCCCGGCATGGCCGCCGACCTCGCGATCTACGCGCTCGACCACGACCCGCGCCACTTCGGCCTGCACGACGTGGCCATCGCACCGGTCGCGAGCGGTGGCCGCGCGCATCTGCGCGCGCTGCTCGTGGCCGGCAAGCGCGTCGTCGAACACGGCGCGATCCCCGGCCTCGACATGGCCGAGCTCGCGCGCGCCGCGCGGGTTGCGGTGCGCGAGCTGCAGGCCTGGGCATGATCCAATGGGCACGCATGAAGTCCGACGTTTCCGAACTCCCCGAGCCCGCCACCCGCTCACGCGCCCGCCTGGCGCGCGAACGCATCCTCGCGCAGATCCGCGAGGCCGCCATCGCCGAGTTCGGCCAGCACGGCTTCAAGGGCGCATCGACGCAGGCGATCGCCGAGCGTGCCGGCCTCACGAAGCCGCAGCTGCACTACTACATCAAGGGCAAGGACGAGCTCTACGAAGAATTGCTGTTCTCGGTGCTGCACGGCTGGTCCGAGGCTTTCGCGTTCGATGCGTCGAGCGCCGATCCGCGCCGCGTGCTGACGAACTACATCCACAAGAAGCTCGCATACGCGCTCGACAACCCGGGCCTGTCGCGCATCTTCACGAACGAGCTCCTGGGCGGTGGCCCCAACCTGCAGCGCTATTGGCCGATCGCGGTGCGCTCCACGCAGCAGAAGGTCGATGTGATCGATGGCTGGATCGCCAAGGGCCTGATGCGCCCGCTCGACGCACGCCTGCTGCTGATGCACATCTGGGGCATGACGCAGCACTACGCCGACTATGCGGTGCAGGTTCGCGTGATGCTCGGCCAGGCACCGGAATCGCCGATCGACCGCGAACCAATCCAGCGCGAGCTGACCGCGTTTGTGCTGATGGGTTGCGGTTTCGCACCGGAATAGCCCGCGTTTCCCCCCGCTCCGGGCCGCGGGTGCCGCATGAGGCTGGCATCGTCCTTGCGAGTGTTTGACCACACGATCTGATCGAACGGTCAAATATGCGCGTGCTTGTTGTCTACTCCCATCCCGTCGAGACCAGCTACAACGCGGCCGTCCATGCGCACGTGGTCGCGAGTCTGCGCACCGCGGGCCACGACGTGGACGACTGCGACCTTTACGCCGAAGACTTCAGCCCGGTGCTGACCCGCGCCGAGCGCCTGGGCTACCACGACATCCCGTCGAACCGGCAGCCGGTGGCGCGCTATGTCGAGCGGCTCGAGTGGGCCGAGGCGCTGGTGTTCTGCTTCCCGACCTGGTGCTTCGGCCTGCCGGCGATGCTGAAGGGCTTCTTCGACCGCGTGTTCGTGCCCGGCGTCGCGTTCGACATGAGCGACCCGAAGAACGTCAAGCCGGCGCTCACGCACATCCAGCGCATTGCCGCGATCGTGACCTACGGCCGGCCGCGCTGGACCGCCTTCATGATGGGCGACCCGCCGCGCAAGGTGATCACGCGCTACCTGCGGGTGCTCACCGGCGGTCGCGCGAAAGTCGACTACCACGCGTACTACCACATGAACGTGGCGACGCGCCCGCAGCTCGATCGCTTCAGGCTGCGCGTCGGCGCGGCGATGGCGCAGTTCGGATGAGTACATGACGCGCATGCCCGAACGCCTCACACAAGCCCGCCTGCCGCGCTGGAGCCTGCCGGCCGCGTGGCCGATGCAGGGTGCGCAGCCGGTGCTGGCCGACCTGTGTCTGCGCGATGGGCGCATCGACGCGATCACACCGCACACGGGCACTCACGCCGACGGCTGGAACCTGCACGGCGCACCGGTGCTGCCCGGCCTCGTCGAGGCGCACACGCACATCGACAAGGCCTTCACGTTGTCGCGGCTGGGCGCCCGGAAGCCCGGCCTGCTCGCTGCCATCGAGACCATGACCGCCGACCGCGAGAGCTGGACCGCGGGCGACGTCCACGCGCGCGCCTCGCGCTGCCTGCAGTGGGCGTTCGAGGCCGGCGTGGCGAAGCTGCGTACCCACTGCGATTGGTGGGAGCCCGAAGGCACGCCGCTCGCGTGGACCGTGCTGCGCGCGCTCGGCGAGGAATGGGCCGACCGCATCGTGCTCGAACGCGTGAGCCTGATCCCGCTGCATCTGTTCAGCGAGCGCGCCGGCGCGCACGCGCTGGCGAAGACCGTCGCGGGCAGTGGCGCCGGCGCCCACCTGGGCGCCTTCGTGCATTCGACCAATTGGAGCGCGCAATCGCTGCGCCACGTGTTCGAAGTCGCCGAAGAGTTCGGCCTCGATGTGGACCTGCACTGCGACGAGGAGCTGAACCCGCAAGCCGAGGGCCTTGCCACCACTGCCACGCTGCTGCGCGAGATCGGCTTCAGCGGTCGCGTCGTCTGCGGCCACACCTGCGCGCTCGCGGCCCAGCCGGAAGCGCAGGCGCTGGCCACGCTCGACGCCGTTGCCGAAGCGCCGATCACGATGGTCTCGCTCCCCACCACCAACCTGCTGCTGCAGGACGCGCGGACCGGCCGCACGCCACGCCAGCGCGGCCTCACCCTGGTCAAGGAAGCACGCGAACGCGGCATCCCGCTGCTGATCTCGACCGACAACGTGCAGGACGCGTTCTGCCGCGCCGGCAGCTTCGACCCGGTCGAAGCGCTCGCGGTCGGTGCGCTCGCGGCCCAGTTCGAGCAGCCGTTCGACGAATGGTCGGAGGCGATCTGCCGCGGCGACTGGCTGACGCGCGCGCCGAACGCGCCGCCGCTGCGGGCCGGCGCCGTCGCCGACCTGGTGATCTTCGATGCCGCCGATGCTTACGGCTGGCCGACGCGCGCGCAGTCACGCGTGGTGCTGCGGGCAGGGCGGGTCGTGGCCGGCAGCGTGCCATCGGCCTGGCAGAGCTCAGCCCGCAGCGACGCCTTGGAGGCATCACGATGAACTCTTCGCCGCCAGGCATCGCCCAACCACTGGCCCGCTACGCGGCCTATCGCCGCGTCGGCGACTTCATCTTCCTGTCCGGCGTGATCGCCGTCGACCCGGCGGCGGCGACCATCGTCAAAGGCTACGCCGACATCCCCGACGCGGCCGCCGAACAGCTCGGCCGCACCGGCGAGTTCTCGACCGACATCAAGGAAGGCCCGATCCTCGCGCAGAGCTGGTATGTGCTCGACCGGATCCGCCAGACCGTCGAAGCGGCGGGCGGTCAGATGAGAGATGTGTTCAAGCTCGTCCAGTACTTCAGGAACCTCGACCACTTTCCGCACTACAGCCGCGTGCGCAAGCTGTTCTTCAGCGCCGAGCCGCCGGTGTCGACCGTGGTCGAAGTGAGCGCAATGCTGCCGACCGCCGACATCCTGATCGAGGTCGAGGCCACCGCCTACCTGCCCAACCCATTGCCGCCGCGCTGAACCCGGCGCGCATCCCAAGGAGCCCCCATGCTGCACGGCTACAACCCACCGAACCGCTTTCTGCCCTACCTGAGCTGGACCGAGATCGCGGCGCTACCCGATCGCGAGAACACCGTGATCGTGCTGCCCACCGGCGCCACCGAACAGCACGGCCCGCACCTGCCGTGCGCGGTCGACACCATCATCAGCGCCGGCGTCGTCGGCCACGCCCTCGCACGCGTTGCGCCCGAGGTGCCGGCCTATGCAATGGCGCCGATCACCTACGGCAAGTCGGAAGAGCACCTGCACTTTCCCGGCACCATCACGCTGAGCGGCGAGACCCTGCTGGCGACGATGATCGAGATCGGCGAGTCGGTCTACCGCGCGGGTTTTCGCAAGCTGCTGATCGTCAACGGCCATGGCGGCCAGCCGCAGATCATGGAGATCATGGCGCGCGAGATGCGGCTGCGCCATGGCGACTACATCGTCGTGCCGCAGCACACCTGGCGGCTGCCGCACGTGGCCGGGCGCTACATGGCCGACCGCGAGAAGAAGCTCGCGATGCATGCCGGCCACGGCGAGACCGCGATCATGCTGGCGCTCGCGCCCGACATCGTGCACATGGAGCGCGCGGTCACCAACTACCCACCCGAGTTTCCGTCGAAGCTGCTGTCGCCCGACGGTCGCCCGGCCTGCGCCTGGACCGCACGCGACTTCGGCCCGAGCGGAATCATCGGCGACCCGCTGCCCGCGACGCGCGAGCAGGGCGAGGCGATCCTCGACTCGCTCGCCGTGAGCTGGGCCCAGGCGATCACCGAGCTGCACGCGCTGCGCTGGGCCGCGCGCGACGAGGCCACCTGGAGCCGCGCGCAGCACACCGGCCATGTGCAGCAGAGCCTGAGCTGACCCGGTCGCATCCCGCCTTGACCTCACCCACCCTCCCGGAGAACCCGCCGTGAACACCACCCATTCCTCGCCCCTCCGCAGCACGCTCGCTGCCGGCCTGCTCGCCTTCGGTGCCTGCGGCGCCGCGCAAGCGCAGGAGCAGTTCACCTACATGACCAACTGGTACGCGCAGGCCGAGCATGGCGGCTTCTACCAGGCCGTGGCCACCGGCATCTACAAGAAGCTGGGGCTGGACGTGACCATCAAGATGGGCGGCCCGCAGGTCAACATCATGCAGATCATGGCGGCCGGCCAGACCGAGTGCGTGATGGGTTCGAGCGACCTGCAGATGATGCAGGTGCGCGAGAGCGGCGTGCCGGTGGTCACCGTCGCGGCGATCTTCCAGAAGGATCCGCAGGTGCTGATCGCGCACGAAGACGTGAAGAGCTTCGAACAGATGAAGGGCAAGACCATCCTGATCGCGCAGGGCGCGAACCGCGGTTACTGGCCGTGGGTCAAGGCCAAGTTCGGCCTAACCGACGAGCAGACGCGCCCCTACACCTTCAACATCCAACCCTTCGTGGCCGACAAGAACGTCGTCCAGCAGGGCTATCTGACCTCGGAGCCGTACGCGATCCAGAAGGCCGGCGTAAAGGCCAACGCGCTGATGTTCAGCGATTACGGCTATCCCGCGTACGCCACCACGATTTCGTGCATGGACAAGACCGTGAAGGAGCGCGCCAAGGCCGTCGCCGCGTTCGTGCGCGGCTCGGCCGAGGGCTGGAAGAGCTACCTCGCCGACCCGGCGCCCGGCAACGCGCTGATCAAGCAGGCCAACCCCAACATGACCGACGACCAGCTCGCCTACAGCGTCGCGAAGCTGAAGGAAAACGGCATGGTGCTGGGCGGCGACGCGGCCAAGCTCGGCGTCGGCGTGATGACGGATGCGCGCCTGAAGGCGAGCCTCGACTTCCTCGCGAGCGCCAAGCTGCTGGACCCTTCCAAGGTCGACCTGGCAGCCGCGTTCCCGACCACCTTCGTCAAGGACTTGAAGGTTCTGCCTTGATGGACCGGCTCGACAGACTGCCCGCCGCGGCGGCGGCGACCCCGGCGATCCAGGTCCTCTCGGCCGAGAAGACCTACCCCGACGGCACGCACGCGCTGCAACCGGTCGATCTGACGATCGAGGAGGGCGAATTCGTCACGCTGCTCGGGCCGTCGGGCTGCGGCAAGAGCACGCTGCTGAAGATGATCGCGGGACTGCTCGCGCCGAGTGATGGCCGGCTGCTGCTGTGGCGCCGGCCGGTCGCCGAGCTGCACGGCAGCGCGAACCGGCTCGCCTTCGTGTTCCAGTCGCCGACGCTGATGCCCTGGGCCAGCGTGCAGTCCAACGTGCGGCTGCCGCTGGATCTGGCGGGCACGCCAAGGGCCGAGGCCGACGCGCGCGTGGCTGAGGCGCTCAAGCTCGTCGGTCTGGGCAAGTTCAGCGGTGCGCTGCCGCGGGCGTTGTCGGGCGGCATGCAGATGCGCGTGTCGATCGCGCGCGGCCTCGTCACGCAGCCGCAGCTGCTGCTGATGGACGAACCCTTCGGCGCACTCGACGAGATCACGCGCCACAAGCTCGACACCGACCTGCTCGCGCTGTGGGCCGCGAAGAAGCTCACTGTCGTGTTCGTCACGCACTCGATCCACGAAGCGGTGTTCTTGTCGACCCGCGTCGTGATGATGGCGGCGCGGCCCGGCCGCGTGGTCGAGCAGGTCCGCATCGATGAGCCGTATCCGCGCACGCCGGACTTCATGGTCACGCCGCAATTCAGCCGCTATGCCAGGCAGCTCCAGGAGAGCCTGCTGCGCGCCAGCGCCAATACCGCCGATAGCGACGAAGAGGTGTCGCGATGAGCGCCGCCCGGCCGCCCGAAGGTGCTCATTCCCGCTCGGCGGGACCGGCAAGGGCCACGAAGGGGCCCCTTCGTGGCCCTTGCCGTAGGGTGCTCCGATGAGCAAGGCGTTGCCGCTGATGCAGCAGCCGCGCGTCCAGCGCGTCGTCTACCCGGGGCTCGTGGCCGCGGTGCTGCTTGCCGTGTGGCAGGGCCTGGTCAGCGGGCTCGAATTGCCGCCGTACCTCGTGCCGTCGCCGGTGCTGATGCTGAAGACGCTCGTCACCGATTGGGTCGCGCTCGGCACGGCGCTCGTCGTCACCGTCAAGATCACGCTGCTCGCGTTCGTCGTGGCCACGGTCGGTGGCGTGCTGATCTCGTTCCTGTTCGTGCAGAACAAGATGATCGAGACGGCGCTGTTTCCGTATGCAGTGCTGCTGCAGGTCACGCCGATCGTCGCGATCGCGCCGCTGATCATCATCTGGGTCAAGAACCCGACCGCGTCGATGGTCGTGTGCGCATCGCTGGTCGCGCTGTTCCCGATCATCTCGAACACGACGCTGGGCCTGCGCAGCATCGACCCCGACCTGCAAAGCTACTTCCGCCTGAACCGTGCGACGCGCTGGCAGACGCTGACGCGGCTACGCATCCCGAGTGCGCTGCCGTACTTCTTCGGCGGCCTGCGTATCTCCAGCGGCCTCGCGCTCATCGGTGCGGTCGTGGCCGAGTTCGTCGCCGGCACCGGCGGCTCGGGTGCCGGCCTGGCCTACCAGATCCTGCAGGCCGGCTTCCAGCTCAATATTCCGCGCATGTTCGCCGCGCTGCTGCTGATCTCGCTGACCGGCGTGGCGTTGTTCGCCGCGATGGCCTGGCTGACGCGGCGTGCCCTCGGTGCCTGGCATGCCAGCGAAAACTCGCACGACTGAACTCTTCTTCGAGCTCCCCCATGAACGCCGATCCCGCCCTCGTTGCCCGCCTACCGCTGGAACTGCCCGCCCTCGACTGGATCACCGACGCGGCACGTGTCGCGCGCCTGTCGCAAGACTTCGCTTGGTTCAGCCCGGTGCTCAAGCGCCAGCTCGCAGACAAGACCGCTGAGGTCGCGGTGCGCCCGCGCACCGAAGACGAGATCCGCGCCGTCGTGGCCGCCTGTGCGCGCGACGCCATCCCGATCACGGTGCGCGGCAGCGGCACCGGCAACTACGGCCAGTCGATTCCGCTGTATGGCGGTGTGATCCTCGACATGAGCGGCTACAACGCCTTCGGCTGGGTGCGCGGCGGCGCAGGCCGCGCGCAGGCCGGCATCCGGCTGGCCGACTTCGATCGCCAGGCACGCCCGCAGGGCTGGGAGCTGCGCTGGCTGCCGTCTACCTTTCGCAGTGCGACCCTCGGCGGCCTGTTCGGTGGCGGCTTCGGCGGCGCGGGCTCGATCACGTATGGGCCGATCGCTGCCGCCGGCAACGTGCTCGGCGTGCGCGTGATGACGGTCGAACCCGAGCCGCGCGTGATCGAGCTGCGCGCACCCGACGCGATGCTGCTGCACCACGTGTACGGCACCAACGGCATCGTGCTCGAGCTCGAGGTGGCCCTCGCGCCGGCGCTGGACTGGATCGAGAGCATCGCCACCTTCGACTCGTTCGACGCGGCACTCGAATTCGCGAGCGGCCTCGGCCGTGCGCCGGGCCTCGTGAAGAAGGAGGTGTGCTTCTTCGGCGCGCCGGTGCCCGACTACATGAGCGCACTCGCCGAATACCTGCCCAAGGGCTGCCATGCGGTGCTGGCCGTGATGGCCGAGTCGTCGCAAGCCGGGATGGAGCAGATGGCCGCCGCCGCCGGCGGGCGGATCACCTACCGCAAGACGGCAGCCGAATCGGGCAGCCGCACGCTGCTCGAGTACACCTGGAACCACACGACGCTGGTGGCACTCAAGCTCGACCGCACGCTCACCTACATCCAGAGCGGCTTCGACCCGGCGCGCTACCTCGAGCAGGCGAGGGCGCTGGAGCGGCTGCTGGCCGGCGAGGTCATGATG
>Ga0207691_10005417_pt1 | contig 12314 bp, 9 predicted proteins | sample KBSM13metaG_FD_184327 | JGI IMG/M metagenome (GOLD analysis project Ga0207691, IMG submission 184327) | Miscanthus rhizosphere microbial communities from Kellogg Biological Station, Michigan, USA - KBS M1-3 metaG (SPAdes) (version 2) | ecosystem: Host-associated > Plants > Roots > Rhizosphere >...
AACGTCGCATGCGTCGGCGACGTTCTGGCCCGTGCTGGTGCCGCCCTGGAACGTGAAGCCGCCCTGCGTCCGGAGGTTCACCGTCAAGTCGACGCCGTTGAAGTACTGATACTCCTTGCCGTACTTGTCAGCCAGCGTTGACAGCGTGTCGACCCGCCCCGCCTTGGTGGGCACAACGTCGTAGAGTGTGCCGATCTGATACCCGCCGCCGTTCGGGAGCCGTGAATCCGAGGGCGCCAGTACGGTGTACGGCGTCAGGTCAGCGTTCTCCAGGGCTTGGTTGTCGTTCACCGTGAAGCCGTCGAACGATCGCCTGTAGTAACCGACCTCGATCGACATGCGTTTAAAGATCTGCTGCTGGACCGAGAGGCCCAGGCTCCAGTCGCCGGCGCGCACTCCCCACCCGTTGAGGAGGTTGGGATCGTAGCTCCCTGACAGCACAGGTTGGCCAAACGCCGTATTCGAAATCTGGCCGCAGAAGTCTGCTCCGCCTCCACCGTTGACCGCCGCAGGATTTCCATTGGCGTTCGGATTGGACAGGTCGCAATTGGGCGCCAGATCCCCGTTCGCGTCAATCCACGTCCTGGTGACACCCGGCACGCCGAAAGGACCCGTTGACGTCGGGATTCGGAGAGTCGGATTCGAGTTGGCATACGTCAGCTGCACGCCGACGCCTTCCAGATACCTGCCAAGGTTCATTTTGACGGCGGTCTTGCCGTTGCCGAAGACGTCATAGGCCGCACCGAACCGGGGCGTGATGTCCTTGTAACTATTGACGCCTTTCGTTTCGTCGAAATGGTAGGGCGTTGCCAGGAACCTATCCGGCCCGATGTTCTGCTCGGGGAACCAGCTCTTCGCCACATCGAAGCGAACAGCGCCCTGCAGCGTCAACCGTCCCATCGTGAACTGTTCCTGTGCGAAGACCGCATCCCATCCCGCCCGAGCGTTGTTGATCCACGGTGAAATGGTCTGCGTCAGCTGATTCGGAACACCGTTGTTGAAGCGGTACCACAGGTCCGTGCTGTTGGTGGTCCAGGTCCGGTCGTCGGTCATCAGCGTTCCCTGATAGCCAACCTTGAAGCTGTGCCGGCCTGTCACGTACGCCAGTGACCCCCTCCACGTGTACGAGCCCGTGCGGTTGTCGCCGTAGTCCTGCGAGCGATACACGATGCCGGGGCGATTGCCGTTGGCCGCGCAGCCGGTTGCACACTGTTCGGTGACCTTGATCAGGTCGTGCGTCGGATTCGGGACGCGCTCGAAATTGCCCCAGCCGTAGTACGTGCCGCCAAAACCGGCGTCGAGGAGCAGCCGATTCGTCACGGGTGACGACCACGTTACTTGCGGCACGCGGAGCGGCAGCGTCTGATTCGGGCCGTTCGCCTCGGGTGAAACGACCGCTGGAGTGGTGATACCGATCGTATTCCCCTCGCACTTGCGGCACACCCACTGCTCATCCCAGTAGCCGCCGATCTTGTTGCGCGGTGTCATCTGCCACGTCAGACGTCCGCTGATGTTCTCCCACGTGCGGTCGGAGAATCCAGGGTCGTTCAGGTCCGGGGCATAGAGCCATTTCGTCGCATCACCGGCGTTCAGATTGACGAACTGGTTCGCGTTCACGCGCGTGCTTCCCTGTGTGCGCGCCGTCGCGAAGTACCACAGCTTGTCGCGCATGATCGGTCCACCGATCGCACCGTTGAGGTCGTAAATCTTTGTCAGCGGCGTCGGCGCCGCAACGCCGGTGCCTTCCGTGTTGTCCGACTGAAGGTTCTTGCCGCTGCCGCTGTAGAACGCCGATCCGTGAATCGAGTTGCCGCCGGTCTTCGGCACGACGTTCATCACCAGTCCCGCGGTCTCGGATTCGCCGAGTCCGCCGGATGTCGTGAACGAAATCTCTTCAGAGTTGCCGACGTCCACGGAGAAGCCAGGAGGCTGATTGCCGCCGGGAGGATTTCCAACGTTGAGACCGTCGATCGTCATGCGGCCTTCGTTGTTGCGGCCACCATGAATTGGAAACTGCGTGGTGGCAGTGCCGGTGGCGACGTCGTTCGTGTTCGTCACGACGCCGGGCACGACGACGACGAGCGCGTTGTAGCTGCGCACGGTCGGAATGGCCTTGAGCACCTCGTTGTTGATGACGGTCTGACGCCGGGCGCTCGAGACGTCGACGATCGGGCTCTCTCCAGTTACAGTGACCGTTTCCTGAAGATTGCCGACGCGCAGTTCCGCGTTGATGGTGGCCGTGAACGAGCCGGTCAGCTCGACGCCTTCGCGTTCGAATGTGCTGAACCCCGGCAAGGTGAACGTAACCTTGTAGACCCCCGGGCGGAGATCTTCGATGCGGTACACGCCGCTGCTGTCGCTGATGCTCGTGCGGACTTTTTCAATCAGCGCTGGACTGCTGGCTTCAACGGTGACACCAGGAAGTACTGCCCCTGAGGTATCCCTCACCGAACCTGCGATCACTGCCTGTGCACGGGCTCCGGCCGGGATGAGGATGATCAACGCCGCTACTGCCAGCGCCTTCACGCCTAAGCGCATATGCCACCTCTCTGTCGATTGGTTCCGTCCCGAACTAGGTCACGCCGATACGTTTGTTCTCCCCCGCTACCCTAAACTTGGTATCTCCAACGCGCTCAGTGGAATCGCGCCACACGTATAGCGCGACCGTGGTGCCGATGGGTTGCGACACTACTCCCACACTCTCCCCGGATCAAGCGTTATATGAGCTGGGAGAAACGCCAAGGACTCCCCGGTCGTAATTGTTAAATTGCCTCAAAGACGCCTGGCTTCGAGCGCCAACACCATGCGCTTCAGCGCCACGACGCGATAGCTGCGATCGATGAGATCCGCCACGGCCTTCCAGTCGAGCGCGTCATAGGCCCACAGGCTGACCCACCGCCCACGACCGAAGGCGTCACGAACAACTGCCAGATCTAAGGCGCGTCCGTTGGACTGAAACCGTTACGAGATCGCGAGAGTGGACTCGTCTGGAAACGTCAGCTTCACGCGCAGGCCCGGGTGCGCGTTCTCGGCGATGAGCGTGCCGTGGTGAAGCTGCACGGCGCGGTGCGCAATCGAGAGGCCGAGGCCGACGCCGCTGCTCGGCGAATAATCACGGGCGTCCTCGGCGCGAAAGAAGGGCTGAACGAGTCGCGGCAACGACTCGTCCGGCACTCCTGCTCCGGCATCGCGAACCGTGATCACCAGACCCGCCGGTCCATCATCCGTCCGCAACTCGACATCGGTGTCTGGAGGTGCATAGCGAATGGCGTTGCGGACGACGTTCTCAATCGCGCGCCGCAGCAACTCGGGATCGCCGCGGAGCGTCCGCACGGCGACTTCGTTGACGACCAAGCGGCAGTCCCTGGCTTCGGCCTCGAGTGAGCAGGTCTGGACGACGTCGCGCAGAATCACGCCGACCTTTACATCCTCGGAACGCCGCGTCGTCGGATCTCCTTCCACGCGGGTCACCTCGAGGAGCGACCCCACGAGGCTCGTCAGCCGATCCACCTCCTTCTGAAGGCGGATCGCCGCGGCGTCGCGATCGTCTGCAGTGCGGGCCAGCTCGATGCCGATGTTCAATCGGGCAAGTGGCGACCGGATCTCGTGCGAGATGTCCTGGAGGAGCCGCCGCTCGGCGGTCAACAACGTCTCGATGCGCCCCGCCATCACGTTGAAGGCGCGGGCCAGCTGACCGATCTCATCGGTCCGCGCGACGGGGACTCGTGTGGTCAAGTCGCCTCGCCCGAAGCGATCGACTGCAGTCGCCAGGTCGCGAAGCGGCGTCACAATGCCCACGGCGAGCAGCCAGCACAGGAGGGCAATCGCCGCGATGATGAGTGCGTAGTACGGCGCGAACGCCCACACATCCAGTGGTGGCCGCGCCAGAATGATCAACCGATAGCGCCCATCCTCGGAGGGCTCGACAACGATGACGCGGTCGTCCTGGCGCGGGGGCCCGAACATCGGTCGCGGCTGGTTGAGTAATGCGGATCGATCCTCGCCGGAGACGAGGTCCCGGCCGGATGCGTCGGTCAGATAATGGGTCGCGCCGAGCGAACGATTGAGCCGTGCGAGGAACCCAGCCGCCTCTGACGAGCCGCCACGCTCGAGCGCATCGACGGCGTCCTCGATCTGCCGGGCCTGGAAATGGTGGATGAGCCGCTCGGTCGCCGGCCCGACCATCGAGAAGAACGTGATGAGGAATGCGGCGAGCGAGGCGAGCACCGTGCCGAGCGAGGCCAGCAGGATGCGAAGTGAAAGGGAGCGCATGGAGGTTCGTCTCAGTTGTCGACCGAACACGAGTAGCCGATCCCCCGCACCGTACGGATGATCGTGTTGTCGAGCGCCTCCAGCTTCTTGCGCAGGTGGCTCACGTGCACATCGAGGGAACGTTCGTAGGGCGTGGACTCGCGCTGGTGGAGCACGGCTGACAGCTCGTCGCGCGACACCACGCGCCCCGCCGCACGTGTCAGCACGTCCAGGATGGCAAACTCGCTCGGCGTCAGGTTCAGCGCCGCGTCGTTCCAGAAGGCTTCCTGTGCCTGACCGTCCAGTCGGAGAGATCCCGCACGCAGGACACGTGGCACCGCTGCTGGCGTGCCTGACGTACGGCGCAGCACGGCGCGGACGCGCCCCAGCAACTCCGCAGCGGCGAACGGCTTGACGAGGTAGTCATCGACCCCCTCACCGAAGCCGCGGACGCGATCGTGTTCTCCGGCCCGCGCGGTCAGCATGATCACCGGCACCGTCGAACGCCTGCGCAACTGACGCAGCACCTCGAACCCATCGACGATGGGCAACATGAGGTCCAGGACCACGAGATCGTGACGACCCTCGAGGGCAGCACGCAGGCCGCTCGCTCCATCATGCACCGTCGCCACATGATAGCCGTGACCTCCGAGATATTCGGCGACGAGCGCGCACAGCTCTACGTCGTCGTCGACCATGAGAATGGCGTGACTGCCCTCGGCCATCGTCTTGTCTTAAACGTATCCGATCAGGACCTCGACGACGTGCCCCCGGGCCACTCTTTACAAACCTTAACTCTGCGCAGGCGCTGATTCGTTCTTAACTAGATCCAATGAGCGAAGAGGGTTCGGGAGATCTCCAGTCACGAATCGGCCTGACCGCGCGGAGCCGGCGACGCCGGCACGTCTGGCGCTGGTTCACGGTCCTGCTCGTGGGAATCGCGGTCGTGGTCGGCGTCATGCGACTGCGCGCCTCGCGTCCCGAGCCTGGAGCGCAATACCAGATGGATACGGTGGAGCGAGGCACGCTCACGGTGACCATCACCGCCACCGGCGAGCTCAAGTCGCTGACGCAAGTCAACATCGGCACCGAGATCTCTGGCATCGTCGAATCGGTGAACGTCGACTTCAACAGCCCGGTTCGTGTCGGCCAGATCCTGGCCCAGGTGAATACGGAGAAGATCGAGGCGCAGGCGGCGCAGGCGCGCGCCGCCCTTCTGTCGGCTGAAGCCAAGCGACTCCAGTCGCAAGCGACGTTCAAGGAAGCGCAAGCGGAGCTGGCCAAACTGGAACACGTCCGCGAGCTGAGCGGCGGACGGGTCCCGTCGCGTCAGGAAATCGATTCACAAGAAGCCACAGTCAAGCGCGCCGAAGCTGAAGAGGCGGTGTCGGCGGCTCAGGTGACACAGTCGCGCGCCAGTCTGGCCGCGATCGAGACCGACATCAGGAAGGCCGTGATCCGTTCACCAATCGACGGCATCGTGCTCGATCGTCAGGTCGATCCCGGTCAGACCGTGGCGGCATCGTTTCAAACACCAACGCTGTTCACGCTCGCAGAGGACCTGACGCGCATGAAACTCATCATCGACGTCGACGAGGCCGACATCGGCACGGTCCGAGTGGGCCAGCATGCAATCTTTCGCGTCGATGCGTACCCCGACCGGATGTTCGAGTCAAAGGTGAAGGAAGTGCGGAGCACGCCAAAGACGTCCAACGGCGTCGTGACGTATCAGACGGTTCTGAGCGTCGACAACTCCGAGCGCCTCCTGCAACCGGGCATGACGGCCACGGCAGAAATCACGGTCACGCAAGTGAGAGACGCGACCCTCGTGCCCAACGCGGCGCTCCGGTTCACGCCGCCGGCGGCCATGCAGACCAGTGGTGGTGGTTTCCGGTTCCTTCCGCGTCCCCCTGGTTCGCAACGCCGAGACCGCTCTGCGGAGAACGGTGCGAAGCGCGTCTGGACGCTGAACGGTGAACAGCTCACGCCCATTGAGGTCGCGTTGGGCGCAAGCGACGGTACCGTCACCGAACTTCGAGGCGGACAGCTCACGCCAGGGACTCAGGTCATCGTGGATCTTGCAACGAACTGAGGGCGCCATGGCTGATCCGTTGATCGAATTCGACAAGGTGGTTCGCACCTACGGCAAGGGGCACGCCGAGGTTCACGCGCTCGCTGGCGTCGACCTCCAGGTCCAGCCGGGTGAGTTCGTCGCGGTCATGGGTCCAAGCGGCTCGGGCAAGTCAACCGCCATGAACATCCTCGGATGTCTCGACGTGCCAACCGAGGGCGCGTACAGATTCCAAGGCGTCGATGTCGGCGCACTGACTCGTCAGCAGCGCGCGTTGTTGCGCCGCTACTACCTCGGCTTCGTTTTCCAGGGATTCAACTTGCTCAATCGGACGTCCGCGCTCGAGAACGTCGAGCTGCCACTCATCTATCGCGGCATGGCCGCAGCCGAGCGACACAAACGGGCGCGCGAAGCGCTCGCCACCGTCGGCCTCACGGGGTGGGAGTCGCACACACCCAGTGAGCTGTCGGGAGGGCAGATGCAGCGCGTGGCTATCGCGCGCGCGATCGTCGCCGAGCCGTCGGTGCTCTTCGCCGACGAACCGACCGGAAACCTCGACACTGCGCGGAGCATCGAGATCATGGAATTGCTCGTGCGGTTCAACCGCGAGCGTGGCCTCACGGTGCTGATGGTCACGCATGAGTCCGAAATGGCGGCGTACGCCTCGCGCACCATCCGGTTCCGCGACGGCCACGTCGAGAGCGACGAACGCATGGGAGGTCCCCACTGATGCTGTTCAATGCCATCGTCCTCGCCCTTCGTGAGATCCGGCGGAACGTCCTCCGCTCGTCACTGACGACGCTCGGAATCATCATTGGCGTGGCGTCGGTGATCATCATGGTCACGCTCGGCAACGGCGCGACCGCCCAGGTCACGGCGGATATCGCCAGCATGGGGGCGAACCTGCTGACGGTGATGCCAGGCCAGCGCGTCGGTCCCGGAGGCGCGTCCGGCAGCTCCAAACCGTTTCGTCAGCAGGATGTGAACGTGCTCGGGCGAGAGGTGACGTCGGTCACCGCGATCGCACCGGTCTCGACCATCGGGCTGAGCGTGATCAGCGGTGCCAAGAACCGCTCGACGACAGTGACGGGAACGACCAATGCCTACTTCGAGTCTGGTAATTGGACGCTGGCGAGCGGGCGCTTCTTCTCCGACAGCGAACTGCGTTCAGGCGCAGCGGTCTGCGTCATCGGCGAGACCACGCGCAAAGAGCTGCTGGGCGCGCAGGATCCCATCGGCGTTCGGCTCCGGCTGCGGTCGCTCTCCTGCACAGTCATCGGACTGCTCGAGTCCAAAGGCAAGAACACATTCGGCCAGGATCGTGATGACACGGTCGTCATCCCGTTGCGGACGTTACAGCGGAGACTCGCGGGCAACGAGGACATTCAGCAGATTCAGCTCTCCGTCCGCTCGTCGACGTCGAGCGAGCGGGCGCAGCAAGACATCTTCCGCTTGATGCGCGAGCGCCGCCACCTCGCCCGCGATGCCGATGACGACTTCAGCATCATGGACCAGCAGGAGCTCGCCAACACGATCTCCGGTACCACCCGGACGCTGACGGCACTACTCGCCGCCGTCGCTGCGATCAGTCTGCTGGTCGGCGGCATCGGGATCATGAACATCATGCTGGTGTCGGTGACGGAGCGGACCAGAGAGATCGGTATTCGTCTCGCCATCGGTGCGTTCGAGCGCGACGTGCTCACGCAGTTCCTGGTCGAAGCCGTCGTCCTTTCGGTCTTCGGTGGAGCCATCGGTATCGGCCTCGCATTGACAGCATCGGCACTCGCGGCCAATGCGCTGGGCCTGCCTTTCGAGCTCGACTTCGGCGTGATCGCCCTCGCCTTCCTGTTCTCTGCAGGCGTTGGCGTCGTCTTCGGCTTCTTTCCCGCGCGTCGTGCGGCCAGCCTGAATCCCATCGACGCGCTCCGCCATGAATAGCGGTCGGCACAATCCGGCTCCGTCGTGTTGCACCTGGCTCATCCTGGTGGTCCTGCTGGCGGGCAGTGGCGCCGGCTGCGGCGTCCGACGTCCGTACGTTGCTCCAACGCCTGTGACACCGATCGCATGGGAGCAACCTGCACCTCAGTGGGCCGATCTCGACGCGCTCTCGCGTTGGTGGGAGACCTTCGGCGATGCACAACTGACGTCGCTCGTCCGTCGAGGCATTGCAGGGAACCTCGATGTGAGGACGGCGATCTCGCGACTGCGTGAGGCGCGGGCATCGGTCCCGTCTGCGCGCGCATCGTTGCGTCCGACGGTGGACGGTTCAGGATCGGTACGGGTGAGCGGTCTGTCCAACGATGAGGGTCCGAGCATCACGAGCCGCTCGTACTCCCTCGGACTCGACGCAAGCTGGGAGTTGGACGTCTTCGGTGGCATCCGGAGCGGGATCGATGCGGCGGCGGCGACGGCCGAGGCGCGCGGGGCGGATCTGGAGGACGTGCTCGTCAGCCTGACGGCTGAAGTCGCGCTCGACTACATCGACATCCGGTCTCTGCAGCGACGGCTCGAGCTTGCGCGTGGCAACGTCAGTCTTCAAGAGGAGACGCTGGAGCTGACGCGTTTCCGCCTCCAGGCCGGGTTGGGCACTGATCTCGATGTGCAGCAGGCAACGTCGAACGTCGAGACTACACGGGCGCAGATCGCCTCGCTCGAGAGTGCACTCGCGCAGGCGACGCACGGCCTGGCGACTCTCCTCGGTGCTCCGCCGGGAGCGCTCAACGCGGAACTGGCCGCTCCGGCTGCGATTCCGGTGGCACCGTTGGCTACCGCTCTCGGCGTTCCCGCCGAAACGCTTCGTCGTCGACCCGACGTCCGAAGCGCGGAGCGGCAGCTTGCGGCACAGTTCGAGCAGGTCAACGTCGCGCGCGCGGACCTGTACCCCTCGTTTAGACTGGCTGGCTCGATAGGACTCGAATCGCTCTCGTTGGCGCGGTTGCTCGTCCCGGGCGCTGCCGCGTTCTGGAGCGCGAGTCCCAACGTCAGCACGCGCCTGTTCAATCGCGAGCAGTTGCGCCAGAACGTCGTGATCCAATCCGAGCGTCAGGAGCAGGCCGCGCGGGCGTACGAGTCACGAGTCCTCGGAGCGCTGCAGGATGTGGAGGACTCGCTCACCGCGCTCGCGCAGGAGCAGGTCCGCCGCGACCATCTGTCGGCGGCGGCGACCGCCGCAGAGCAGGCCGCGGACTTGTCGCTGCAGCTCTACACCGCCGGACTGCGCGACTTCAGAGAGGTGCTCGATGCGCAACGCTCGCTGCTGACGCTGCAGGACTCACTTGCATCGAGCGGCGCTGGTGTATCGACGGACCTGGTTCGACTCTACAAAGCGCTGGGCGGCGGATGGAGCGCCTCGGCGCTGCTCCCGGCGCCTGTGACTGCGCCCTAGGCTTTTCTGGCATCGCGTGCCGCGGTCATTCGTTTCAGCGCCACGACGCGATAGCTGCGATCGACGAGATCCGCCACGGCCTTCCAGTCGAGCGCGTCATCGGCCCACAGGCTGACCCACCGTCCACGACCGTAAGGCGTCACAAAAAGCTGGCGGCGCATCAACAATCGGTCGACATCCTTTGGCTCGAGGCGAAAGGCGATCGACGGACGTCCCTTAATCTCTTCGAAGGCGACGAACACCTTTTTGCCTGCCTTGAAGTTGGGATGTCCCCACGACGGTGCTTCACTCGCCTCTGGGTACGAGAGGCAAATCGTTCGCAGGCGATCGAGTGTTGTGCCTCCCTTCTTCGCCACGTCAGAACGTCGCGATCGGGTTGAGCGGCGATCCCGTTCCTCCGGGGATCGGCAATGGCGCCGCAGTCAGCAGGAACTCCCATCGCTTGCGAGACGCGGCTGCCTGAGCTAAGGCTTCGAGATCGCAGTTGTCGAACAGGTGGACGCCCAGATACACGAGTGCGAAGTCGTGCACGGCTCCTCTTGGCGCACCCGGCGTGCCAGGCGCGACGTATTGCGGATGATCGCTTCCGAGCAACGCTATGTCTCGCGCCTTGAGCCACGGCAGCACCGACGGATGAAGCCCGGCTGACTGCCCGCCGTCCGCACGTCCACGCAACCAGGGCCCGACGGCCTTGCGTCGCGCCCACACGCCGGTCCGTACGAACAGTGCGTCACCAGCAGATACCTTCACCCCCGCTTGCTTTTCCCACGCCTCGAGATCCTCGACGTAGATCGGAGTCCCGGGCTCCAGGTACGGCACGCCCTTCAGGCGCGGAATGTCGATCAGAATTCCGCGCGTGAAGATGCCGTTCTTGACGTTGTGAATCGAGTTCTTCGAGTGGCGATCCTTGAGCACGGCTTCCGCGGCAGGTTTGTAGCCGTTATAGAAGACGCCCTGCTCGTTGATGTGCGCGAGTGAGTCCAGATGGGTGTGCGCGATGCCGTGGTAGTTGACCGCAATCCGATCCGACCCGATGCCCTGCATCGTCACTTCGTAAGGATTTGGATTGTCGACGGCCTTCTCCGTATCCGTGTCGGCTGCCATCGACACGGATACTCCTTCTTTCACGAGCGCGGCTGCCTGGCGTCGCTTGGCCGGCGTGATCAGGTTGAGCGCGCCGATCTCATCGTCTTTTCCCCATCGGCCCCAGTTGGAGAGCTCGGTTTTCCAGCGCTGGTACTGCTCCACGCTCACCGGGTGCTTCTCGGCATCCTGCGCACGTGTCAACCCGACCGACGACGCGACCATCACTGCCATTCCGAGGATGTACACGAATCGGTGCGCTTTCATGCGGGCTCCTCCATCCTTGTCCGAGTCCGATGCTCGATGTATCCGCGCGCGGCAATGGGCCAGATGTCGACGACGGCCTGGCCCTCGACGACATAGAAGACATCGTGGAGATTGATCGTGGGGTCGACATGCGACGGAAGCAGCGCGACACGATCGCCGATCGTGACCGTCGATTCCGGCGGCAGCGAGATCGTCGCGTGCTCGTCGTTGAGCGAGGTGACCGTGGCGCCATCGATTCCGCGAACCACGGGCACTCCGTGATCCTTGGTCATCGACTTGTGCCCGCAGTCCGCGACGCAGCGATCGCGCGCGGGCCGGCTCACGACGGTGCCGAGCACCCAGAACGCCGGCTCGAATGGCACGCCAACCCCGGAGTAGTCTGTGTCCATCAACGCATATGAGCCGGCCTGGATCTCGCTGATGCCGTCGACGCGACCGCTGATGTCGTAGGTGCCTGTTCCTCCCGCCGACACGATCTCGCACGGCAGACCTGCATCGCGAAGCTGATTGGCAGTCCTGACGAGTCCCTGCATCGCCTGTCGGGTGCGCGACTCGCGTTCGGCGCGGTCGCGAACCGGCTGCAGGTGACCTTCGTAGCCCATGACGCCGCGCAACGTGATGCCGCTCGACTGCGTAGCCTGCCGTGCCAGCGTCAACGCAGCCTCACCCGGCTCGACCCCGCATCGTCCCTGTCCGACATTGAGGTCCACCAGCACCCCAATGCTCGCGCCCCCCTCACGCGCCGCGCGTGAAAGCGCCTCGAGCCCGGCCAGGGAATCAATTGCTGTCGTCAGGCGAATACGCCTGGCGAGTGCTGCAAGGCGCGCGCACTTTTCTGGCGCGACGATCTCGTTGGCCAGCAGAACGTCATCACAGAATCCCGCAGCGACTTCTGCTTCGCCCACCGTCGCACAGGTCAGACCGCTGCACGAGCCAGCGGCCAGTTGACGCTTCGCGATCTCCGGCGTCTTGTGCGCTTTGAAATGCGGCCGGAGGCGGCATGATCCGCTGGCAAAGAACGCCGCCATGCGGGCGATATTGCGATCTAATGCGGCTCGATCCAGCACAAGAGCGGGAGTGGCAATGTCTGAGAGCCGTACCGTTCCGGGTTCCACGTTCCGGGTTCCACGTTCGTGTTCCGGGTTTTGGTTCTGTGTTCGTGGTTCAGACTTCATGGTTCCAGAGGGTTCGGAATCAGAGAGGCTAATTGGACACAATCGAACAGAACTGCGAACAAGAGAACCTCGAACCCGAAAC